>JAANMU010000014.1_pt1 | contig 182813 bp, 168 predicted proteins | sample 7279701 | NCBI WGS metagenome assembly JAANMU01 (sample SAMN14094539, study PRJNA606508) | bioreactor metagenome | isolation source: A lab-scale SPAN reactor treating ammonium-rich wastewater day 57 | place: Ireland: Galway | collected 2017-03-13
TTCACGGTTGCGCCTCTTGCAGGACCACCCGCTCTCGAGCCCTGCCGCTGCGGCCCTCGAACACCAGTCGGCCGGGCTCACGGGTCAGGGTGCAGGAGCCGACCTTCAGACTGCTCTTCTCGGTCGGAAGATGCACTGTTCCGGCCAGGTAGGCCTCAGCGCCTGCCCGGGCGTTCCAGTAGGCCTGAATTTGATCTTGCTCAAAATTGTGGGCTCGATAGTGGGGCAATACGCAGGCCACCACGGCCATCGTGAGGACGGCAAGAAGTGCTCCAAGAGCGAGAACGGTCGCCAGTGCGACCCCGCGGCGGCTGGTGAGAATGGGCCCCTCCCCGAGCTTTGGCTTGAAATTGAGGTATTCGATATGCGGGGGGGGATTTCTTTGTTGAATTAAGTTCTCAAGTTAACGCTCGGTTGCTCGATAGGAGCGGGGCAGCGATGGGGCTTTGAAGAATTTCCGATCTCAGACCAGCTGGAGAACCTGGAAGTTTTCTCCTGCGCCACGGTTGATCCAGGTAGAGAACTGGTGCAATCACCACGTTAGTCTCGAGAGTTGCATCGTCTACACCGAGTTACACTATCGAGAACTCGCGATTGGTCTGCCAGGGATAAACCGCAGGCAAGGGCTCTCGCAGCGCCTCGCTGAGGTCCAGGTCCTTGGCAGGGTGTCGGTTCAGGCGCGAGACGGCCTGAGAGAAGCTCAGGAAGGCCCCTTGAAGCCCATTAAATGAAGCAGATCCACCACAACCTGGAATTGCGCTCGTTCAGCACGGCCCGCAGCCGCGTCCCGGCGTCGATCGCTGGCGCAGCATCACCGGCCGCCCGCTGAGGATCCGAAGGCCGAGGGTAGGGTGGCCAGTCTGCTGGGCATCAACGGGGTCTTTTGGAACCCGGGCGACCTCAAGAAGGCGAGTTCTTTGCAGCAAGTTATTGGGCTTCGCTCTGGGTCCGAGCCAGACGCTCTCCCACCTCGCGCGCCGAGCCCGGCCTGCGTTCAGCTGGGTCGGGCGCGAGCAACCCCGCCAGCAGATCCTGCAACTCATCTTCCAGGGGGGTCCAGCGACCCTCGAGCTGGGCCTGCATCACCGCCATCGGCGTTTCGCCTCGGAAGGCTGGCGTCCCTCGGGTCAGACAGAAGTAAAGCACCGCGCCCAGAGCGTAGAGGTCGGCTCGCACGTCCACGGGCTCGCCCCGGATCTGCTCCGGGGCCATGAAGCCGGGAGTGCCGGCCCGCTGGCCCTCGGGGGCGGGTCCGGCCAGGCCGAAGTCCATCAGCTTGAGGCCGGTCGGACTCAGGATCAAGTTGCCCGGCTTGACGTCGCGGTGCACGATGGCTCGCTCGTGCAGGGCGCTCAGCGCCTCGGCCAGCTCTCTGGCCACGGCCAGGGCGGCCTTGCGGTCGGTCGGAGGGCTCTGTTGCAGGGTGGGCCCGCTCACGTGCTCCATGACCAGGTAGAGCCAGCCCTCGATTTCGCCCCAGTCGTCCAGGCGCACCAGCCGCGGGTGATGGAGCTGGCGCAGGGCCTGCACCTCGCGGCGCAGGGCCTCGTGCCCTCCTGACCAGAGCAGCTTGAGGGCCACTTCCTCCCCATTCTTGTGGGCCAGGAAGACGCGCCCGCTGCCCCCCCGGCCCAGGGGTCGATCCAGGCGGTAGGGGCCGATCAGGTCACCCGGCTGGAAATCGCCCTCGCGCTGGCGCTCGCGCATGGCCTGAAGGGCTCGCCCGCGTTTGTGGTCGCGCCCGACCAGCAGGGCTCCGCTCAGCAGCAGCAGGCCTCCCAGACCGGCCAGGGGATGATCGCGCAGGGCGTAGAGCGCCGGCGCCAGCAGGGGAACCTTCGGCTCCAGCGCGATTGGGGCCAGCGGGAAGGACTCGGGCAACAGGCGGAGCTTGCGCGGATGGTAGCCGAAGAGCTCCAGGCGCACGTCGCAGGGCAGGTCCTCGAAGGTGAGCTGGAGCGGTCCGGGAGAGCGGCCCACCGGTACCCAGGCAAAGCGAGCCACCGAGTTGCCCGACTGCGGGAGGAAGAGGTCGGTCTGGGGCTTGCTGACCAGCGCTCCCGAAGGGACGGTGGGAATCAGGATCGCCTCCGTGGGGGGCTGACCGGCGGGCCAGAGCAGCTGCAGCACGATCAGGATCGCGCCGGCCAGGGCCAGGCGCATCAGCCCTCCCCGCGCAGGGCGGCGGCCGCCGCCCGGCAGTCGGGATAGCGCGTCCCGGGAGCTTTCTTGAGCATGCGCATGACCATGGCGGCGCCCGGGGTATCGGGGGGGAGCGGAGGAGGAGGACGGCCCACGTGCAACTGGGCCAGGGCCATCGGGTCGGGGTGCTGGAATGGGGGCGATCCGGTCAACAGCTCGTAGAGCACCACGCCCAGGCTGTACTGGTCCGAAGCCGGCACCGCCTCGCCGGCGATCTGCTCGGGGGCCAGGTAGGTGGGCGTGCCGGCCACGAACCCGGTGGCCGTCAGCACGGTGTAGCTCTCCCCCGCGGCCACCCCGAAGTCGACCACCTTGAGCACCCCCTCTCTGGTGAGCAGCAGGTTCTCGGGCTTGAGGTCGCGGTGCACCACCCCCCGGTCGTGGGCGCAAGCGACCCCCTCCAGAGCCTGGGCGATCCAGTTCAGGCTGGCGGCGGGCTCGGGCCGACCCTGCTCGATCACCTGGCGCAGGCTGCGCCCCTCCACCAGCTCGGTGGCCAGGTAGGCCAGTCCGCGCTCGCTGCCCGAGGCCAGCACGCGCACCAGGTTGTCATGCTGGAGCTCGGCCGTGATGCGGGTCTCGCGCTCGAAGCGGCGGCGGTAGACGGGGTTAGAGCTGTATTCGCGGTGCAGCACTTTGACGGCCACCGCTCGGGTCGGGTCCAGGCTCTCCTCGGGCACGGCCCGGTAGACGGCTCCGCAGGCTCCGCGACCGATCGGCTCGAGCAGGCGGAAGGCTCCCAGGGCCGTGCCGGTCAGGGGATCGGAGCGGTCTAGCCCCTCCACCAGCTGGCGCAGCCGTTTTCTCTGACCCAGAGCCCGGGCCCGGCGGGCCAGCAGGGCCAGCGCTGCCACCCCCAGCAGGGCCAGAGCGGCCGGACCTGCCCAGCGCTCAAGTCGATGCCAACCGCCGGCGGGGTCGGTCGCCAGGCGCAGGGGAGGCTGGTCGGTCGGTGGGTAGAACCCCGAGGGGCTGTCCAACTGGACTTCCAGGCTCTTCCAGCCGGCTCGCTCCAGGCGCAGGAGGACCCTGCCGGGAGCCGGAGCGGGCAGGCGCTGTCCGGCCCGCCCGAAGGGCTCGGGGGCAAAGCCGGGGCGCTGCAGCGTGACGGTGGCGTCGCCCGGCTCGACCCGTAGCTCGAGCCAGTTCTCCTGGGCCAGCACCGCGCCGGTGAGGCAGGCCAGCAGGATCCATCGCCACATCCCCCGCCGTTCGCGCCGGGAGGGCGGCTTTCCCTTACATCGGCCGGGTCTTGAGGTGGGCCAGCACCAGGGCCGTGGCGGTGGCTCCCGCCAGACCAGCCAGCAGGGGCCCGCCGGGCCCGAAGGCGGCCTGGGCCAGGGCCCCGGTCAGCCCGAAGGGGAGGCCGGCCAGAACTCCCGCCCCGGCCGTCAGGATCAGGCCGGAAGGCTTCGTCAGCACTTCCTTGAGGGCCTCGGGGAAGGTCATGGAGTAGCGATGCTCGTGGTAGTTCTTGATGTCGCCGCTGGCCTTGTCGACCGAGAAGCGCACGTCACACTGGTTGCCCCAGGTGCCGTCGCTATGGATGAAGTAGGCCTGCTCGTCGCCGTGGTCGCGGAAGTCGAACCGGCGTGGTTCGAGAATACTGGGCCCGAAGCCGTTGGTGGGATAGTAGTTGTGGGTTTCGACCCGGGCCGACTGCACAACCGAGCCATCCTTCTTCAAGGTCGCGCTGGTGATGCGGTCGCGGAACTCGCCGGTGGGCGCGTTGGGTGGGCTCTCCAGCTCGCCACCCTGAAGAGTGACCGCGTCCGGGCGGCGGTTGAGGTCGCCTGGCTGCTGGTCCTGGACGGCCACCAGCGCGATGAGGTCGTCAGCGGTGTTCTTCCAGCGGTTGGCTGAGGCGAGCTGCTCGTTGCCAGGCACCTGGGTACGGGTCAGAAGCATTGCGGTATCTCCGTTCGGATCGAGTTCTGCCACCAGCATAGACCGCTCGCAGGGCACGGGTGGTGAACCTGGACCAAACAGCCTTGAACATTTCCTACCGGGTGGGTTAATGTGTTGAGCGTTCCGTGCTACTGCAAGACCTTCAGCACTTCACTTTAAAGGGCTTGCAGACGCTCTTGAAGGGCCCGCCACTGCGGGGGGGCCTGGGGGGCGGTGCGCAGCAGGGGAGCCAGGCTCAGCTCCTCGGGCCCGAGCCGGCCCTGGCGCACCTCCCCGGTCAGGGCCTCGAACCAGGTCGAGCTGGAGCGGGTCGAGGGAGCGGCCACCATGAGCTGGATCCAGCGCCGCAAGGCCAGCAGGCCTTCCACCAGCTGGCGACGTTCGAGCGCCTGCGAGGCGGGAGCGGAGGGAGCCGAGAGGTAGGAAGCGATCTGGCGGTCGAGATCCTCCAGGGCCACCCACAGGGGATAGCCATCCGTGAGCCCTCCCGAGCGCAGGCCCACGTAAAAGGCGCGCAGCACGCTCTGGCGCAGCTCCACCATCGGCAAAAGATCGGCCGGGCCCTCGTGGGCGGGCACCAGGGGGCGCAGTGACTTGATGCTGGCGTGCAGTTGCTCCACGCTGAAGGGCTTGTAGAGGTAGTCCTCGGTGCGGGCGGCCACGGCCCGTCCGGGAGCGTCCGCGTCGGCGTAGCCGGTGATCACGATGGAGCGAATCTGGGGGTGGGTGCGCTGCAGCTCGGCGAGCAGGCCCAGGCCATCCATGCCGGCCATGCGCACGTCGCTGATCAAGAGGTCGACCGGATGCTCGGCGACATACTGGAGGGCCTCGATGGCCGAATAGCAGGCCCGGGGCTCGGCGTAGCCCAGGTCCTCCAGCGACTCCACCAGGCTGTCGGCAAAGGGCCGGTCGTCGTCTACCACCAGGATGCGCATGGTCAGGCGGTTCTGTTCATCGCTACCATTTCCCTGGAGATGAAAATTTCGTCCCGCGGGCAGTGGAAAAATCCATATTTGAAGCCATTTTTCCATTCTGCAATCTTTCAGGAGGCCAGGCTAGGATGGGCTCATCCCCCGAACTGGAGACTCCCGATGCACCTCCACGCCCCGCCTCCGCCGGCTCCGAAGACGATCCCCGAGTCGCCCGACTGGGTGCTGCGCACGCTCTTGAAAGAGCTCGGCAATCGCCGGGTGGAGCTGGGGGACCGCCGCATGCTGGCTCGCGAAGCGCTGACCCGCCTGCTGCGCAAGCGCGAGATCCCCCACGAGGCGATGGTGCAGGTCGCCCACCTTGCCAGGGATACCCGCCTGGAGGTGAACTACCGGCGTGATCTCGCCACTGATCTGCTGATCCACCTGGCCGAGCCCCACCGCCTCTTTCGCCAACTGGCCGGACGGGGCACCTGCGCGGCCACGGCTCCGGCCTACAACTTCCTGTGCGACCGTCCGGCCGAGTTCGCCCGCATCACCGTCGAGCTGGCCCGCGCCGGCCAGGCCCGCCTGCCCAATCATGACCTGGTGCGTCTGAGCGTCCATCCGGCCCAGGTTGACTCGCGCGGCTACAACACCCGCGTCGAGCGCATCGTGCAGACGGCGTTCATGACCTACGCCGCCGGGGCGGCCTACGATCCCGACCGCGATCGCCTCCACACCGGCCAGCGGGGCCTCTTGCCGCATCAGACCGCACGCCTGCTCAGCGCCCTTTACCAGCGCCCCTTCGAGGTTTGGACCACCTCCGGCAGCAATCACCCGGCCCAGCTGCGCCGCACCCTGGAGTCGCTGTGCCCGGGCCTGCCGGTGGTGGGCATCCTGAGCTGGGAGGGGGAGGGCCACCACGCCGTCTCGCTTACCTCTCAACGCAGTGGCCAGCTTTACTTTCGCAACCCCTGGGGCCGCCCCCAGCCGGGCTCGACCGGTCCGGGGCACCAGCAGCTGTCCAACGGAACCGAGCGCATGGAGCTCTCCGAGTTCAGCCGTCGGCTGGTCGCCCTGGTCTATCCGCGGGGAGCCCTGCCCCCCCCGGGCCCTCCCCCGCCCCTCACTTTGCCCGAAAAACCAGACTTCAGGAGGTATCCAATGAGCCACACCATCCCCACCCAGAACCTGCGCGAGCCCCGCGAGATTCGTCGCAGTCGCGATTATTGGAAGCTGGCCCCCGAAGCGACCGATACCTATCAGAGCCTCGAGAGTCTCTATCGCGACCTTCCCCAGGCTCCCGGCGGGCGCGGGGTGGCCGTGCGCCTCTACCGGCCGGTGGAGCCGCTCCCCACCTACAAAAAGGTGGCCCGGATCGGGATGGGGGTGGCTCTCGGCTACTGCGTGGCGACCATCATCGGCACCGGCCTGGCCGGAGGGCCGCCCGGGCCGGTGGTCCAGGCACTGGGAGCCGCGGCCGTGGGCACGCTGGCCTTTTTCGAGGCCCGCGGCCAGGAGAAGCCGATCGAGCTCGAGCGCGGCCGCCTCTACGAGCGAGACGGCCAGGTGCTCTACCAGCAGAAAGCGGACGGCCTGATCGCCTGGAACGTCGGTCCCCCCGAGCCGCTTCTGGGGTAGGAGATCCGAGCCCGGTCGCCCAAGTGCAACCGGGTGCTCGACCGTGCCTTCGACCCTCAGAGCCCTTTCTTCCAGGCCTTCGGCCTGGTCCGCGACTACCAGGTGGGGGACGTGCGGGGCTTGCGCCCGTCGGGCTACCGCACGCACGGTCTGGTCGAGCTGCAACTGCAGCTCGAGGGGGAAACGGTGCAAGCGGCCGAGCTCTTCATCTCGCGTGATCTGGCCAGCCAGAAGCCTCAATCGCAGCTGGCCCGGGAGCTGGCCCGGGCTTTCCTGGAGCAGTGCTTCCCGCAGCCTCCGGCGGCGCTGGCCTCGATGCTCGAGCGCGACGAGTGGCACGACCGGCCCACCGAGCTGCAGGCCGACCCGTTGAAGCTGGTCGTCCGCACCGGCAAGGGGCTGGACGACCGGCTCTCGATTCTGGTGCTCTCGCCCGAGGCAACCCTGTGCCCGAGCTGCGAGCGCTGCACCCTGGTCAAGAGCGGCAAGTGCAGTCACTGTCAGGCTTCGCTGGGGCGCTCGCGCTGGTGGAAGCTGGGCTGGAAGCGCTGATTTGCTGCCCCAGTCGCCCGACGCGCTGCGCCGCCAGTTGGAAGACCGTACTTTCGAGTGCCGGGTGCGCGAGCAGATCAACCGCCTGCTGGTGCGCGGAGCGCCTCCCGAGGAGCTGATGCAGGCTTCTCTTCGTCTGGTGCTCGAGCTGGGAGGTGGCTGGCTGAGTCGGGTTCTCTTCCTGGAGGAAGACGGCCAGCTGGTGCCGGCCTGCTTTGAGAGCCCCCAGGCCGAGCGCCTGGGTTGCGCGGCCCTGCTGCAGGTGAGTGAGCCGCTGGTGGATCAGTGCTGGCAGCAGAAGGCGGTGCTGGCCATGACGGCCGAGCGAGTCGCCGGACGACGCTTGTTGGAAGGCGAAAGCAACGCCCTGGCCCTACCGATCCCGCGTCAGGGCGTGCTTTACGTGAGCCGCGAGAGCGGTCACCCTTTCGACGAGCGCGCCCACCAGTGGTTGACCCTGCTGGCCGGTCAGCTCAGTCCGGCCCTCGAGTTCTCGCGCCGACACGCTTTGCTCGAACGCGAGTCGGAGCAGTTGCGGGCCCTGGGGGAATGGGTGACCGGACTCAAGCGCCTGCTGGAGGCAGCCGGCCAGATGGCTTCCAGCCTGGAGAGTGGCATGTCGCTGCTCGTGAGCCACCTGGAGGATACCCTGCGCTCGCTCTTTCCGCGCTGCGACTTTCTGGTGGCTCTGGAGCACGAAGGCACCTGGGAGGTGGTACGCGCTTCCACTGAGCACGAGCCGGGCGCGCTGGCCGCGCTGGTGGCTCGCTTGCGAGCCGGCGAGGAGGCTATCTTTCTCAGCGACCTCTCCCCGGCCCACCCGGCTCTATGGCCGGGCTATCGCAGCCTTTCCGCCGTCAGCCTGCGCACCGAGCGCGGCCTGTTGGGGGCGGTGGTGTTGACGGCCATGAGCCTGGACGCCTTCAGCCCCACCGACCGCGACCTGCTCTCGGTGCTGGCCTACCAGACCGCCGCCGCGCTGGGGGGCGCCTGGCTCCACGCCGAGCTGCACCAGGCTTACCAGCACCTGCAAGAGTCCCGCAGTCAGCTGGTGCAGTCGAGCAAGCTGGCGGCCGTGGGCGAGCTGGCCGCGGGAGTGGCTCACGAGCTGAACACCCCCCTGGGAACGGTGTTGCTCAGCCTCGACTCCACTCGCTCGGCCCTGGACTCGGGCCGTTCCGAGGCCGCCGTCAAGCGGCTGGAACGGGCCCGGGGAGAGGTGATGCGAGCCCGCGAGATCGTGGCCAAGCTGCTCTACTACGCCCGCGACGCCGCCTCAGCCGGGCGCCAGAGCGTGAGCGGAGAACGGCTGGTGCAGGACACGCTGGGCCTGATCGGCCACCAGCTCGAGACCGGCGGGGTGCGCCTGACTACCTGCTTTGAGCCCGCGCCGCCCGCCTACTGTAATGCCAACGAGATCCAGCAGGTGCTGATCAACCTGCTGCTCAACGCCCGCGACGCGGCAGGCGACAGGGGCGGAGAGGTGCAGGTGGCGGTGCGCTCGGACGGCGACCAGGTGGTGCTGGAGGTGACCGACAACGGCCCGGGTATACCGGACGAGGTCGCCGAGCGCATCTTCGACCCGTTCTTCACCACCAAGCCGGTGGGCCGGGGCACCGGGCTGGGCCTGTCGGTGAGCAAGCAGATTGTGGAGTTGCACCAGGGCCAGCTGGGCTATCGCAACCTGCCGGACGGGGGGGCCTCGTTTCAGGTGCGCTTACCATCGGTTAGGCCTGACGAAGTCGCTCCGTCGTGAGTTCTCGACTGTTCCTGTCGTCGCTGCATTTCGGCGTAGTCGAAGACCTGCTCTATCAGGACTCGTGCGCCAGGTAGGCCGCCAGGGATAGCACGATGATCCCCAGGAAATAAAGTGCGTAGGCTATCTGGCCCACCCGGTTGTAGCGGCTTGGCGGCGCCTGGATCTCTTTCAGTCTTCCCTCATGCAATAGATAGGCACGAAGCTCGCGCGGTGGCTTCAGTGGACAGCCGATGAGCTCGGCAACCTCCGAGGCTCTCTGCAGGGGACCTTCGGGCGTCTGGGAACGATTTCCAAGGGTTACTACCTGGCCGCTGCGAAGGACCAACTGGGGGAAGTACAGAGGCTCCTGGATGGAGGGAGAGTGCTTCCGGTCACGGTAGTGTGTCTCACACTGGACGATCGCCGCCACAACCTCGTGAAACCGTCCACGAATGGTGAAGTGCGAACGCCCGAAGAGACGGCGCCGTTCCAGCACGCGCTTGCCCTCAAGGTCGAGCACCACGGTGTCGTCGAGACTGCTGCGCCAGGCATAGAATCCGAATCCAGCCACGAATGAGCCTATGGTGGGGAGTGACCACCAGATGTCCTGCGTAGCCCACCAAACCATACCGGGAATGAGGGCCACCAGCATCAGGGCGGAGAGCCAGCCAAGGCCGATCTCCGTCACCGAGTCGTAGGCGAACTCGACCATTCCCCTCATGCGGGAGGAGTTTGATGGGCCGGGGAACGTTCCTCTGCCACCCCGGGCAGGCCAGGAGAGCCTCGGAGCCGGTCCTCGAATCTCCCGACAATGCACCAGCAAGCTCTCATCGGCGTGCCCGCCTCACCGTCCCTTCAGGTGAATCCTGAGGTAGGCCCCGCGCCGTAGGTCGTGCCGGGAGGCTCAGCCCTTTTTCTTTGCCTTCTTGTCAGCCTTCTTCTCCTTCTGAGTCTTGGCGGGCTTCTTCTTGACTTCCTTGCGGACCCCGTCGCTCTTGTTCGCCATCGTTCATTACCCCTCTTCAACCAGGTTCTGGCCGATCACGGCACGCTTCATGGTTCGGCTTGCAGGGACCGACTGCCTGCACCGTTCCGACGGTCAGCGCGCTTGCGACAACCACCCGGCCAGCCAGTCGGGTGGGCTGGGGAAGACCACGCGCCCCTGGTCCAGCACCACTCCTCGCACCCACTCCTCTCCCACGCGCAATCGGCAGACGGCGCCCGGGGCGCGGCCGGACGCCAGAGCCATGCCTTGCAGGCTGATGTTCTCACACCAGGCGCGACTGCCGTCCTCGAGCTCCACCTCCATCCGGCGATCGAAGCGACGGAAGCGCCGTCGCTCCTGGCTTCCGGTATCGGACGGTGGCAGCGACAGTCCCACGTAGCCCCCGGCCGGGAGGGCGACGCTGGGCTTCCACCAGGCCACCCGGCCTGTTTGCCACAAGACGCCCAGCCCGTTGGGAACGCCGATGGATAGCTTTGCTCCAGGACGCAGCCGGGGCGAGCGGTCGAGCCGCAGGCGCACCCCCGAGTGGCTCTCGTCGAGCACCATCGCCGCCAGGATTCTCTGGCCCTGGCGACACATCGCCGAGCGTTGGGTGCCGTGGCGAACAGCGCTGCGGCGCTCGCGCACGCCGGGAGCGCTGGACGGCGAAGGGCGAAGAGATCGAAAGAGTCTGAAAAGCATTTGGTTGAAGCTCCCGTTCTCAGAAATTTCTCAGCGACGACAGGAGCGGACCTGTGGCCCGGGCCAGCTGCCAGGCCCCCGGCATGCCGCCCGGCAGGGCCTGCTGCGGCGAGGCGAAGGGATCGAAGCCCAGGGTGGCCTGCACCATCAGCCGGGTGCCGGCCGAGACTTTCAGCTCCCGGCCCAGCGCCTGGCCGACGACGAGCATTAAGATCTGGGTCATCCCTTCGGCCTGCATGGAGGCCTGGGGGTCGTGGGCGGCCCGCCTCCGGGCTTCGAGAACGGCTTGGCAGAGCAGCTTGATGGCTCCTTCCAGGTCGCCTTCCAGGTCGCCTTCCTTGAGCAGCTCGCCCACCTGGCCCAGTCCCGCGGCCCCCAACAGCGCCCCAGCCTCGACGGGCAGCGCTTGAGCAGGCTGGATCATGGCTCCGCTGGCCGGCACCGATCCCCCCGTGGCGGGGGGATAGCTGCCGGTGGCGGCGGTGCGAGGGCCGGGCTGGCCCAACTGGCTCGAATTCACGATGCGGGCAGTTGCGTCCTGGTTGGGATTACCCACCGAGAAACCCTCCACGCCGGTGGCGTTTGGGGCGTCCATGTAGGCCTGGAGCTGCTCCTGAGTAACCACCAGGCTTCCCCGGCGACTCAGGGGGTCTTGAATCACGTAGCGAGGCGGCTGGTAGCTCGTATCCATAGCGGTCACGTTGATGAAGTGCCCGCCGCTGTAGTTGATGCCGTTGCCCACACCGTAAGCTCCGGGATGATTGGGATTGCCGGCCAGCACCACCTGGTCGCCCCGCATCAGGGCCGCGTCGATGTCCTCCATGGTGCGGATGGACTGCGTCTCGGCCCCGTAGGCCCGGGCAGCTCGCTCCATCTGGCCGATGCTGGTGAAGGCGTGGGGGTCGTTGGAGCCCGTGCCGGCCACCCGCACGGCGTCGATGGCGGCCTGGGGCGAGGAGCCTCCGTCTGTGTAGTCGAGCTGGTCGGGCAAGAGCGAGGTGTTGGCCAGGGCCATGGTCACCGAGGCCGGTCCGCAGTTGGCGCTGCTGGAGGGCCCGCCCGGATTGTACTGAGGGTCGTTGAACTGAAGAATGAAGGTCTCGTTGGGCGAGAGCCGGTCTGTCGGAGGGCTCTGGGTCTCGCCCGGTACGGCTTCCACGGCGCTGACCCGGGCGCTCAGCTGTTGGCGCATTTGCTGGCCCTGCATCCGGGCCTGCTCGAGACGGGCCCGAGCCGCGGTTACGGCCTGCTCGGCCGCAACCCGGGCCGAGTCGGCCCGGGACAGCTCAGCGCGGGCCTGTGCCAGCTCGCCCTGCAGCCCGGAACGGCCAGGATCGGCCGCGCTCAGACCGGCCAGACGTCCTTCCAGCGATTGGACCCGGCCCGCGGCCTGACCGGCTCTCGCCTGGTGGGCGGCCGCCTGACCCTCGGCCCGGCCCAGCTGAGCGCTCTCTCGACCGATTCGGGCTTCCAGCGCGCTCAGCTCGGCTCGGAGCCGGCTCTGCTCTGTGCTCTGGCGGCCCTCGGCGGCCGGCGCAGTCTGCTGTTGCGGGGCTATCGAGGCCGCCGGGGACGGGGCAGCGGGTATCGGGCTGAGAGCGGTGCCGGTGGGCAGGCGCTCGCCCAGGTCGAGCTGCCCTGTCTCCTGGTCCTGGCTTAGCTGGCCCAGGGCCTGCTCGATCAACTCCAGCGGCAAGCCGCTCAACATCAGGCTGAGAGCCGTCACTCTGGCAATCGGATCGTCGCCCAGGCCCGACTTCTCGAGACGCTGGAAAAGGTCGGCATAGGCCTCGGGGCCCAGGGGAGGCAGGGGGGGGATGAGCCCCGCCAGGGCTTGATTGAGCTCGCCCAGCGAAGGCATTCCGCCTGGCTGCATCAGCTGGACGGCCGTCTGGTAGGCGCCCGCCCAGCCAGCCGACTCGGGTGCCAGACCGTTCCTGGCCAGGTAGCCGCGTAACCTCTCGGAGTCGGGCAGGTAGGCGGCCAGCGAGAACTGGCTCTGGTCTTGGGCCCAGAAGGCCGAGCCGGCGCTCTGGGGCAAACCCGGGCCGGTCATCGGCAAGCCGGGGTTGGTGGTTCGGATCTGGAAGGTTGGAATGGAACCGAGCACGCTTCTTGCCCTCCTGTGGGGATTGCTTCCATTACAGCGCCAGGGTGTGTTACCGAAAAAGTCCTGGCTGTGAACCTTTCTTGCCAATATGCGGGTCAATCGGGTTGCATTTGCCCCACCACCCATCGTGAGGATCCCCACGCTGGGTGATGGGGTCGTCGGAAGAACCGGGCCCCGACTGCTCATCGTTCTCCGGTAAGTCCGTCGCTGAGACTGCGGAGAGCCTGGTCCTGACACAATCTCTCAGCGCTCTCCGCGAGCTCTGGGATCCAAAAAGCGGTGTTGGGACAAATGTGCAGGACGAAGCACCAGGAGCCTACGCGGCTGGCTCGAGTGGCTCGAGCTGGCGCCGGCGGGCCTCGATCTCCAGCGCCTCTGCGCGGGCGGCCAGAAGCTCCCAGGCCAGAGCGAAGTGGTCGTGACCGGTCTGGAGCATGCGCAGGGCCAGAAGCAGGCGCTCCTCGTCGGGCTCCGCCTGGAACTCCTCCATGCAGCTCATCCCGGCTCGTGTGTCAAAGCACCCCTTGCGCAGGAGGTAGCTCATCTGGCCGGGGTAGAGGTAGGCCGGCCAGTCCAACTGCTCGGCCGCCAGGCGCGCCAACCAGCAGGGAGCTTCTGTCCGCATGAAGCGCTCGAGCCGCAGAGCCAGCCCCCGGTAGTGGGAGAGCAGCTCGCTCAGCTCTACCGCCCCGTCGAGGTAGGCGAATGCGGTTAGCTGGAGCTCGCTCAGATACTCGTTGGCGTAATGCCGCTCGGGCGTGACATAATGGTTGTTTTCCTCCAGCTCCAACCCGGGACCGGTGTCGGGCGGAACCCAGGGAAGGCGGGCCTGGCAGTGCAGGCAGAATCGCTGGGTGACAGGGTTTTCGCTGTGACAGCTCAGACAGTGCATGGGATCCTCCTTCAAACCGCGTAGTAGTTGCCGTTGCCCGTTCCCGGGCTGGCGAAAGGCTTGCTCGATTGAGCATTCGGGTGAATTCCGAAGAGGTCGTCCCAGAAGCTCTGGGGCATGCCGTACCGGGGCCCCAGGGCCGAGTAGAAGGCGTGCATCTGCTGGTTGCTGTCCTGGCGCCAGGCCTGCAGCTGCTCGTTGCTGGCCTGACCATACTGCTGGTTCGATTGCATGATCCGGTCGAAATTGGCCTGACCTTGCTCCTGGGTCGATTGCATCATCTGGTTCATCTGCACACCCTGCACCACCGTGACCACGGTGGAAGCGATGACCGCCGCTGCAGCCAGTAAAGGTAAGGGCATCGCGTTTTCCTCCTCGGTTAAGATGGTCTCACGATAGAGCTCGAGTCTTTCGCAGACCTTTCGCAGGAAGGTGGACCGGGGCAGATCGAACCTCGTCCGGTGAGCTTGCGGCTGCGCATCCACAGAGAGTTGCTCAACTTCGTCTTCGAGCTCGAGAACGAAGGAACGGTCTTGCTCAATGAGAGCACCCCTCTCACCGACGAGAGCGACGAGGAGCTGCGCTCGAGCCTGCGAGAGCTGCAGGAAGCCCTCGGCCCTTCCCCCTGGCTTAACCCCGACCCGGATCGCTCCGAGGGGGCCCGGGCCAGCCTTTCCCGGGTGCTGGGTCAGCAGCTCTCCGCTCGCATGCGCGAGGCGCTGGCGGCGGGTGGGACGCTGGTGCTCCAGACCACCGATCGCAGCCTGCCCTGGGAGCTGGCCGAGCTGCCCGGGCAGGGCGCGCTGGGTCTGCTCCGACCCCTGACGCGCCAGTTCGTGCCTCCGCCCGCGGACGTCCCTCGCTCAGCCGGGCGCGGCGTCTTGTTGGCCGACTGCCAGGGCCTGTTGCCCTGGTCGAAAGCAGAAGCCGACCAGATTGCGCGCACCCTGAAGGACGTGCTGCCCTGCCAGGTGCTCAGCGGACCGGAGTCGGATCAGCTGGCCCTGATGGGAGCCCTCAACCAGGGTGGCACCAGCTTGCTGCACCTCTGGGCCTACGCCGGCGGCCAGGGTCCGGACGCCACCGTCTATCTCTCCGATCGCCCGGTCACCCGCGATGATCTGCGCGAGCTGGTGCTGGGCCGATTGCCCGAGCTGGTGGTGCTGTCGCTCTATCCTGCCGTGGGCCAGTCCGCCCCCCGTCCTCTGCTCGAGCCGCTGGCCTCCTGGGCCCAGCTGCTCACCGGCCTGGGGGCCCGCAGCGTGGTGGGGTGGTTGTGGGATGTGGCCCACGCCGAGCGTTTCTTGCTTCCCTTCTACCAGGGGCTGGTGCAGGGGCTGCCGGTGGCCCAGGCTCTGTTAGAGAGCCGTCGGCGACCTCAGGGCCAGAGCGACCCGTGGCTTGCCTCTCAAGCGTTTGTGCTCTTCGGCGATCCCGAGACCCGCCTGACCGCCAGCGCGGTACCGGCGGCGCTGGTCTCTCCCGCCACCGTGGAGTCCAACTTCGCCCCCCTCTACCAGCTTGTCTGCACCGGCGGGCCCGAGCAGGGGCGCAAGATTCCGCTGTTCCCCCAGGCCCTGGAGGAGGGCCAGGTCATAACCCTCGGCTCGTCGGGCCTCAAACCCAATGAGATCGAGCTGGAGGATCCTGAGCTGCCCAATCGGGCCGCCTCGCTGCAGCTCAAGGAGAATGGCCTCCTGCTGATTAGTATGCCGGGGGCCGACGTGCGGGTGAACGGACTGGCCGTCCGTCAGGTCTTCCTGTTCGGCGGGGAGAGCATCGAGCTGGGCTCGACGCAGCTTTCCTTCCAACGTGCCTCGGGGGCTCCCAGGTCGGGCGAGAAGGCCATCCTGGAGGGACGCTTCTTCCTGCGGGTCACCAAGGGCATCCAGGCCGACCTCAACAAGAGCTTCCCCCTCAAGCAGGGTGTCAGCGTGCTGGGCCGCCTGGCTGAGTGCGCCATCGTGCTTCACGACCCTACCGTCTCGCGCCAGCACGTCTTCTTCAGTCTGCAGGACGAGGTGCGGGTGGCCCCCGTGGGGAGCGCCACCACCGTGGTCAACGGGGTCATCCTCGAGCGCGAGCGTGAGCTTCAGCCGGGCGATCTGCTGCAACTCTCCGAGAGCACCGTGCTCAAGTTCCTGGACGCTCGCTCGAAGAGCTGAAGCGGGGCACGATCATCTCGCCTTCCACCTTGAAGTCGGTGCAGTTGGTGATGCAGCCCACCAGGGTTCGAGCCACGGCCGAAAGATCCGAGCGCAGGATGTTCTCGTGGGGGGTGTGGATGTCGCGCTGGCCGCACCCGATGGCGATGGAGCGGATGTTGCCGCTGTTGAAGGCCAGCGTATTGGCGTCGGTGCCGGCCCCGGTCATGATGGGCACGCTGAGGGGACGGGGGCGAGTTCCGCCGCGAGCCATGCTGACCATGGCCAGTTGCGCCACCGGGTCCTCCTGGCTGAACTGATAGCGCAGCGAGCGGGTCGGGTTGACGAGCACGGCGTCGTTGGTCAGGTTCAGGTCGCGCACATCGGTCGAATCCACCACCACCCCCAGGGCGGGGCGCTGGCTCAGGTCTTGCGGAGCGAGGCGTCCCGCGCCGGTCAGCCCGGTCTCCTCGCTGACGGTGAAGACCAGCTTCAGCTCGGGTCGCTCGCGGTCGGTCTCCAGAACCACCCGCACGGCCTCCAGGATCTGGGCCAGCCCGGCCCGGTTGTCGGCCCCCAGGATGTGGCTGCCATCGGTCTGCACCTTACGGTCGGTGACGCGGATGGATGCGGCGCTGGTGGGCGCGACCGTGTCCTGGTGGGCGCTCAAAATGAGCGTGGGAGCATCGCTCAGCGTGCCTGGCACGGTGGCGATCAGAGTGCCGTCGGGCTTTGCGAGGTAAGAGATGCCCAACTCCTCGAGCTGGCGCTTGAGCTCTTGTCCCACCTCATGCTCTTGCCCGCTGATCCCGTTGATGCCCGCCAGCTTGACGAAGTTGTCCAACAACCTTTGATCGTCGATGCGCGGCTCGGGACGGGGCTGGAACTCCACGCATAGGAACGGCTCCTGGGCAAACAGCCGGTTGGTGACCCGGGTGGCGTCGATCATGGTGGTCAGGATCGGCTCGGCGATCACCTGGTTGAGGGCAAAGAACCCCTTCTTGAGGGCCGAGGGAGGGCCGGGGGGAGCCGGCTCGGAGGCAGGACCCGGCTCGGGCAGGAGCTTGTTGGCGGCGTGAGCGATCAGCTCTCCGGTCGCCCGACCCAGGCCAAGGGTGTTCTCGAGCACGCCGGCGGCCACCACCCCCAGCGCCGGGCCGGCCACGGTGGCGAAGACCAGAGAGAACGGCATGGGCAGCAGGCTGGCGGCCAGCTGGGGCAGCCACAGGCCGCCCACCAGCATGGTGGTGGCGTTTGCGCACAGGTTCTCGGCGATCTCGACGCGCTGGTTGCGCTCGGGAACCTGGCCCAGGATGCGCCGCTGGGCAAGGTGCAACAGGCGCGGGGCCAGGCCCTCGGCGGGGGGAGCCCCGGTGGCGGGCCGGAAGGGCAGCTCTACCGGTCCTTCGTCCTGCTTGCCTCGCAGGTGGCGAGTCAGCCCCAGACCCAGCCCCAGAACCGCCCCCAGGGCCGACCCCGCCCGGCGGCCGACTCCGATGTGGCGCTCAGCGAGACTGGCCGCCACCAGCCCCCCGATCAGACCCACCGGGCTGAGAGCCACGCCCACCACAGCGGCGGCTCCCAGCTGGGCGCCCAGCAGGGCCAGCCCCAGCGGCAGCGCCAGCGACAGGGCCGAGGCTCCGGCCAGACGACCGAGCTTGGCACCCTGATGAGCGCCGTCCTCGACCCCGTGGCGCAGGCTGTCGACCAGTCGTTCCTCGGTGACCAGAGCTCGGATCAGGCTGACCGAAGAGCGGGGGATGGCGTGCAGGGGGATCTTCATCGGCTCAGTTCCTCAGCCACTCGGCCGCCTGGCGGGCGCCAGAGGCGTCGGGCGTGACGAAGCGCACGCTGCTCTCCGGCCGGGAGCTGAGCCACCTGGCCAGGTCATCCACGGTGAAGCCATCCCACAACTTTCCGTCCCGGGGCACCCCCTCGGGCCAGGGCTTTCCCTGGTAGACCGACTCGCTCACTCCGCGCAGCAGCCCCGAGGCGTTGCCCACCCGGTTGCGCTGCTCGTTCCAGGCCGGCATCTGGTCGGTCTGGTAGTCCACCACCACGGCCGGTCGCCCGGCCTCGACGGCGTGGAAGAGGTCGCGCACGGCCTGGTTGGCCCCGCCGATGGTCAGGAAGGCGTTGGAGAAGGGTGCCGTGGCGGCCGAGTAGGCGGCCGCGTCGGGGAACGCGAACTTGGGCTGGCTCTTGAAGGCTTCGGCCTTGAGACCGGTCTCGGGCAGGTCGTCGGCGTACTGCATGTAGTCCAGCGCGGTCACGTAGAGAATGGGGTTTTGCTCTTGTTGGGAGACGGCGCTGCAGATCGCGTCGATGCTCGTGGCGGGCTCGACGGTCGGGCTTGTGATGAAGCCCACGCTGCCCCCCAGCTCTCGCACCAGGCCCTTCAAGAACTCACGCGAGACGGGTTCGTAGGTCGTATCCGGCGGGCTGGAGAAGCCAGCCACGGCCAGGTCGACGTCGCTGCCCGCGAGCACCTGCTGAGCGTAAGAAGCGAAGGTGGGGCTGTCGGCCCCCCGCACCAGGCACCAGTTATACTCGCGCAGCTCGGCCTGCAGCGCCTGCTCGATGGTCTGGCCCTCGCGCGGCTCCACCTTGAGCTCGGTGGCCAGCTTGCCGGGATCGGGGGGCGCCACTTCGGACAGCTCGAACCAGCTGATTCCCGACTCGGCCCAGGCCGAGCCGGAGGTCTGGCTCATCTCGGCCAGCAGGGTACCGTTGCCGCTGGCGCTGTAGGACTGGCCCATGTGGCTGGTAGCCAGGCCTTTGAGAGCGGGAGCCTGGGTCGGTTGGCGATGTGGGTCCTGCTGCTTGGGGCCTGCACCCTCGTAGGGAATGCCGCCCCCGGCCGGTGCGAACTGGAGCTCCAGGGTGATCTTGTCTCCGGCATCCTTCGGCGGCGAATCGGCCGGGGGCAGTGGAGCGCGGCCCCCGGCGGGCGGCGTATGAGCCGGGAGGGGGCTCATCAGGACGGGTCGCAGCATGGGGAGGTCCTCCTTTTTCGGACAATGGAGTACCGGCGGCGCCCGAGCGGGCGCCGCTGGCCTGCAGACGGGGTGGAGACGATCAGCTCATCAGAGCCTGGCTGAATTCCTTGTTGACCTTGCCGCAGGTGCCGATCCACTGGTTGGTGGACTCTTGCTGCAGCTCGAAGATCTTGGTCTGGGTGTCGCGCAGGATGCGGTTGCGCTCGGCCTGGTGCTTCTGAAACTCGGCCAGAGACTGGATCATGATGGTCTGGGCCTGCATCTGATCGGCCAGCATCATCTGCTGCCAGGCGGCCTGGTTGGCCTGACCGGGCATTTGGGTCGGGGTGGGGGTGCCGGGGAAGAAGGGGAGCCCGGACAGGTCACCCCCTCCCGGAAGGCTCTCGTTCGAGCCATTGAGCGCATTGAGCAGGGTGAGCAGCGCGCCCAGCTGGTCGACGGTGAAGGTGGGAGCGTTCTGGCCGGTGGTGGAGTTGACTTGCATCTCGATGGGCTCCTTTCGATTCTCTGAGGGCAGCGTAATCGGTGAACCTTTCGCGGATCTTTCGGAGGGCTTACCCGGTCATCCGATTGGCCAGAATCTGGTCGGTGTTGAAGTCGAGCACCACTTCCTGGGCCAACCCTCGCGAGTAGCTGGTGAGCTTGATGCGCCCGAGGTTGCGGTCGAAGACCAGCTTCTGGCCGGTCTGGCGCGGATCGCCCAGGATCCACGAGCGGGGATGCTCGCGCCTGGTGTTGACCTCGGGGTCGATCTGCCAGCCGTCCCGGATCATCAGCTGGGGCTGGCGCCAGTAGTTGCGCACCCGAAACGAGCGCAGGTCCACCAGCGCCGTCTGGATGCCGGCCGAGTGCAGGCGGCGCAGCACTTCGCCGTCCACCCGCGAGCTGTAAAGGAAGTTGCCGTTCATTGGTTGTTCCTCCCTGTCGGGCTAGAAGTCTGTGGCCCGAGCATAGGGGTCGGACCTTTCGCAGATGTTTAGCCAGGAAAAAAAAGGCCCCGGGTTACCCCGGGGCGCGCACTCGAGGGGTCCCAATCAGCTCTCAAGGCACCGTGCGTTCAACATGTCAGGAAAGTAGCGGTGCCGTTCAACAGAGTGTAGAAGGTCAGTCGCGTCCGTCGTACGGCCGCGACATGCTGTCCCAGTGGGCAAAGGCTCCAATGCCGACCATGGAGGCGATTCCGACCGCGAGTCCGGCCACGACATTGCCGGTGGCGGTCAGGGCGACCGCGCCAGCCGTCATGGCAAAGGGTCCTCCAAGGACCCACACCAGGGGGTCTTTCAGGCCCTCGACTACCCGGCGCCCGAAGGCGTAGCCATGCTCTCCGAATCCCAGCAACTGCCCGCTCTCCATGTCCACCGTGATGGTGCTCAAGCTGTTGCGGTGTCCTTCTCGGTCGTGGGTCGAGATGCGGATCTCGCGCCGGTCCCCCCTGTCCTTGACCTCGTAGCGGGCCAGGTCGGTTTCGATGCGGGCTTCGCGCTGGTTCTCCCCACGGCTTTTAAGCTGGGCACGGTTGATATGCCCCTGTTCCCCCAGATCGAGCCGCTGGGCCAGCACCACACTCCCCTTCGTGCCGGAAGCCCGGTCCTGGGGGGTCTCGTCAAGCCGATCCACCACGGTCATCAGGTGGTCGGTGTAGTCGGCCAGGGCTGCTGCCCGTTTCTGGGTCTCCAGGTCGAGTCGCGGGTGAAAGGGCTGGATGACGACGTTCATGCTGCACCTCCTGGAACGATCCTAACAGTTGGCGCAGGCCGGAGAATGAACTGAGAACGAACAATCTTTGCCGATTCGCCCTCACTTCGGGCCGAGAATGAACATTTACGCCATCAAGCAGCGCTGGCGCATCTGAAGCAGGGCCGGCGAAGGATCCAGCTGAAGCTCCTTTTTGAGGGTCACCCGGCAGGTTTCGAACTGGCGCAGGGCCAGCTCGGGCTGGCCCTGGGTCAGGTAGGCCTTCATTACGCCCAGGTGGGCTTCTTGCGAGCAGGGCTCGAGCTCGAGCAGTTGTTGGGAATATTCCAGCACCTCCGACCAGCGCTCGCGAGCCGTCAGGGCTTGCAGCAGCGACACCAGGGTCTCTTGCATGCGCACTTCCAGCCGGTTGCGGGTGACCATGGCCCACTCGTGATAGCAGCCCTCCAGGTAGGGGCCGCGGTAGAGGCGGGCGGCGCTGAGCCAGGCCTGCAGCAGGCGCTCGGGGTCCCTGGCGGCGGCCAGGGCCTCGCGCCAGCAGCGCTCCAGCTCTTCCAGATCGTGCCAGCGAGGCAAGTCCGGGTTCAAAGTCAGCCCTGCCGGAGTGCGAGGGATGGTGTTCAGCTCGCCTTTGAAACCCGGGTGCCGAAGAGCCCGGCGCAGGTTGGAGCTGGTGGTGTAGAGGTTGTTCTTGCCTCGGATGGGGTCTTCCGGCCAGAAGGCGTCCACCAGCACGTCCTCACTGACGGGACGGCCGGGATGGGCGGCCAGGCAGGCCAGCAGGTAGCGTACTTTCTGCGAGTGCCACTCTTCGATGCGCCGTTCGCCCAGATAGACCGTGAAGGGGCCCAGAGAGTGGAGGCGCAGCAAGGGCAGGGCGCTCTCCTCCTCCCGGGTCAGGCCTTCGGCCGCGCTCTTGCGCACCTCTTCGTCGGCATCCCCTCGTAACCGCTCCAACAGCTCGCGGGCCGGGGCAGAGCCGCAGCGAGCCAGCACCTCGGCCAGGTTGCGCCGGCCGGTGGCGGATAGATTGCCGCCCAGCACGGCCGAGCAGGCGCCGGGGCACTCGCGGGCCAGCAGCAAGAGGGCCCGGTTGAGGGTGGCATCCTGCAAGCTGTCGGGGGACTCCACCAGCCAGGGCAACAGCCAGCCGGCCGATTCATAGAGGGTGTCCAGGTGCTCGGGCAGCAAGAGCAACCTCAGATCGTCTTGCAGCTCGGCCGGGCGCGCCGGGCCCTCCAGGCGGCGGCGGGCCAGGTGAGCGCAGGAAGCCCCCGCGCTGGGGCCCAGCGAGTTCAGCACGCCCTCCGCTTCGGCCAGCCAGCCGGGGCCGTCCGAATCGCCTGAGCGCAGTAGCGCCAGGGCAGCTTCCAACTGGCTCAAACCCCGGGCCGAGGGGGCCAGCGAGCGGGCCCGGGTGGCCGCCTCGCGGCAAAGACTTGTCTCGCCGCTGAGGCGAGCCAGGGCCAGCATGGCCTCGACCCCCTCGCGGGTAGGCCTGGCGGGCGGCTCCTGATCGAGCACGCTCTGAAAGGACTGGCGCGCCGAGGGGGCATCGCCCCCGCTGACCAGGGCTCGCCCCAGCGAGAGCAACCCGCGTCGCTTGCGGGCCTGCTCTAAAGCGCTGGCCAGGTCGCTCTCCTCGGCCAGCGCCGGCCCCTTCAGGGCCGATTCCACGGCCGCCGCCACCTCGGGATCGGCTCGCTCTTCTTCGCGAATTCGGCTGAGCAGGTAGCCGGCCAGCCGGGCCGCCAGGGAAACGCGCTGACCGTGCTCGTCGTAGCGAAGCTCCACCTCGCCGGCCAGGCGTTGCACCGATTCGGGCAGGCCGGCGGTCAGAAACTCGGGCAGGCTGGCGTGCTCGGAGCGGGTCAGGGCGGCCATCAGGAAGCCCAGCTGAGCCTCCTCGGCCTGGGCCTCCCCCAGCCCCAGGCTCAGGGCCGCGCGCACGGCCAATCGCCCGGTTTCCACCAGGCCTCCCATGGGGCCTGGAGGTCCGGCCATGTCCAGCGAGCGGGCCACCGTCTCCAGAGCCCACAGGGCTGTCTGGCGCAGGGCTCGCTCGCGCCGCACCAGCTTGCGCTCCTCGCGGCGCCGGGCCATCTGCACCTCGACTGCGTGGAGAAAATCGCTCACCTGGAAGGGCTTCTTGAGGTAGTCCCCCACCCCCAACTGCAGGGCGCGGATCGAGTCGGCCTCGGTGGAGTAGCCGGTGATCACCAGGCTGCCGATGTCGGGACGGTCTTGCTTGACCTTCTCCAGGGCGTCCAGGCCGCTCATCCCCTCCATGCGGATGTCGGTGACGATCAGGTCGAAGCCCTGCTCGGCGGCCATGGCCACGGCCTGGGCGCCGGCCCCGGCGGTGGCCACCTCGTAGCCCTGGTCCTCGAGCACCTCGGCTAGCGACTCGCGCAGCGCGGCGTCGTCTTCCAGCAGGAGGACCCGACCTACCATTCCACCGTGCCGAGGTTTTGATTGCCGATCAGAATCGTCCGGGCGGGGACTTCCGAGCCGGGGGCCAGCTGCGAGCCAGCCACCAGAGCACCGGCTCCGATCGCGCAGCCGTTTTCCACCGTCGAGCGGAAGACCACAGCCCCCGCTCCTACGGTCACGTTGTTCCCCAGGCGGGTCACCGAGTGGGGAACGTTGGCCCGGTCCTCCCCGCCGTGAAGCACGACCCGTGTGCCCAACTGGCAGTTGTCGCCCACCGTGATGGAGCTGTGCTCCAGCGCGTGCAGGGTGACTTCGGAGTCCATCGAGCCCAACCGACCGATCTGGAAGGGGGAGCCCTCGTCCGAGCGGATGCTGACCCGCTGGCCCAGCTTCTGGAACAGCTCGGCCAGGGTGTCCGAGAGCAGCGTCTGGCCGATGATGCGGTTGGGGAAGAGCGGGTCGCTGGTGGGCGCTCCCTCGAGCGTGGGGAAGTGACGCACGTTGTGCAGCGAAGTCACGGGCGAGGGTCCGATGCCCCGCACCAGGTTGGCGTCTTCCACTTCCATCGCGGCATAGCCGGCGGCCAGGTCGAAGTTGACCTGCAGCACGTCTTCCATGAAGTGCCGGTCGTTGTCGGTCACCGGGGTGACCTTGCCCAGGGCGGGCTGGTCGGCTTCGGCCTGAGTGGTCACGTTCTTGCCCTCGAGAATGCGCATCCCCTGGCGCAGGGTCACTCCCGGGCCCAGGCGCGCCAGGATGCTGACCATGGCGCCGGGCTCCACGACTCCGCCCTCGACCAGGGCGTTAAAGCCGACGAAGCAGGGCGCCCCGCCCGCTGCGCCGATGGTGGCCGGGCCCCGCACCACGCAGCCGTGGGCCAGGATAGCCTGGTCGCCGATGACCACCTGGCCTTCGATGATGACATTGTCCTGCACGTTGCTGCGGTCGCCCACGCTCACCGGGCCCTGGACCCGGGCAAAGGGAGCGATCAGCACCTGACGCCCGAGTTGGACTTGCTCGCCGAGCTCGGCGGTGGGGTCGATAAAGCTGGGAGCAACCGGGGGCAGCGCCTCGTCGACGGGGGTGAAGGTGACTTCGTTGCCGCAGCCCCAGGTCAGCAGCATGCAGCCAAGCAGCAGGAGATAACGCAGGTTTTTCATCATTTGGCGGCGGTTCGGCGGTCGCTCGAGCCACCCTGCCGGACTCGAAGGAGGGCTGCCCCGGGAGGCGAAGGGGCGCGCCATGAAAGCCATCGTGCCCGAGAATTTGTCCTGGCAGCCGTCCGAGTGCGGCTCGCACTGCGTACTGCTCGACGAGTCCACCACCCGCGTCGAGATGCTCGAGCTTCAGCCGGGAGCGGTCATCGAGCCCCACAGCCACAAGGAGCAGCGCATCTTTATCTGCTTCGTGCGCTCCGGTGGGGCCTTATTGTATCTGGGGGGGCGGTTGTTCCGTCCGCAGGCCGGCCAGACTTTCGAGTGCGAGCCCGGGGATGTACTCGCATTCAACAACGATACCCTGCACGTCACGCGAGTGCTGCTCACCCGGGTGGGCTACAAGGCAGGTGATCGGGTCGCGGACGGCAAGACCTGGGCCGAGCTGACCGCTTAGGCCGGCGGGTTCTCCCAGTTACCACCAGGTCCCCGGGTCTTCGCCTGACTCCTGCACCCCCTCGGCCGATTCGAGCTGCACGCTGGCGCAGCTCAGTGCCGGAGTCAGGCAGCGCCCGTGCCAGCTGGTCTCGCGGGCCAGATCCCTCAACTCGCTTCCCAGTACCGAGGCGTAACCAGCTCGCACCAGCACCGGAGCCAGTCGCTCGGCCGGTCGTCCGTTCTTGAGCTTGAATGCCAGCTGCGCCAGGCGGCAGAATTCTCCCGGCTGGCGCAGGGCATCGCAGGGCACCAGGTGTTCGAGTAAGACCCCGTCCTTGAGCTCTCGGGCCATCTCGGGCAGTGAGCTGTCGCCCGGTCCCAGGATCAGGTTGGAGTATCCCGGTCGGGGGGCTCGCCCCCAGTCGCGCACTGCCAGGGGCTGTGGCTCTTGTTGCAGTTTGCGGGCGTGCAGCCGGTCGCACAGGAAGTTCTGCACGAGCCCACCGCTCAGGAGCACCACCGGGTGGCGGGCCTGGCCTTCGGCGTCGAAGGGCGTGGAGCCCGGTCCCTCGGGTTGCTGGCCGTCGTCGGTCAGGGTGATGCGCGGCGAGAGGCCCTCCAGCTCTCCTCGATTGCGGGCGTCCAGCACGTCTGAGGCCAGGTCGCGCACCAGCGCAGCGGTGGCAGCCGGGCTGAACAGGACTGGCCGGGATCCGGTCAGGCTCTCAAAGCCTTTCTTGGGGGGCTTGGAGTGGGCCGCCCGCCAGGCTAGCTCGCACAGTAGCTCTCCCGGGTGGTCGGGCACCTGGCGGGCGATGAAGGAGGCGTGGATGGGAGCCGGCTCATCGGCGTGCACGGCCAGGTAGACCAGGGTGCGGTGGGCCGTCTGCTCGCCCGAGCGGGTGGTCAGCGTCATCCGCTGGAAGCGCACCCCGCCGCGAATGCGGGTATTCCAGGCGGGTAGAAGCGAGGGTAGCAGAAACTGGATGCGGGCCACCAGGCGTTGCAGTTCTTCGGCCACCGGGCCCAGGTCGACCGGCTCGAGCAACTGGTTGGCGGGCGAGAAGGGTAGCCCGTGGCTGAACAGCACCCCCTGTCCGGGCTGCTCGCGGGAGGCTTCCACAGCCTGCTCGAGCAAGTTCTCGGGAGCCTCCTGGAGGTCACCCCAGGCAAAGCCAAGTCCGCCTTCGTAATTGACGCGCAGACCCCATCCCCCCAGGCGTCGGGGGGTGTCGGGGGCGGCCAGGTCCAGGTCGATGCGTTCTTCCCAGGCGATCTCGGCATCGCGACAGCGACGCAGGGCCAGGGCGAGCAGACGCTGAGCCGGGGGGCGGCTGGTCAGTGTCGAAACAACCAACGCTTGAGGCGCTCCACCAGGCTGGGGGGATGGGTCAGCTCGGTCGGGGTCAGCTCCTTGCCCTCCTTTAGCTCATACTGGGCATGGCAGAGGGGGCACAGGTAGAGAACGGTGGCTCCGTTGTTCACCGTCTCGACCTTCTTGTCGAACTTTCCGCACCATCCGCAAACCGGCACGGCGGCCTATACGACGAGGCTTAGCCCGATCCATTCTGGAAGGGCTTAAAACCTAGAAATGGCGGTCTTTAGGTCGAGTGAGTTAACATCGCGTTTACAAGCTGCTTACATCTGAGTAACAAGCCAGACCTATAATGAACCATAGAAACAGAGGCTTCTAAAGCCCTTCTTTATGGCATCAGGAGGAACGACAGAGGGATGAACATGCTTGGCGCTCCGGGAGGGTTTCCTACCCGGGGTGGTGGCCCCACCGGGCCCGGACCTGGCGGCTTCAACACCGGCGTCAACGTCGGTGGTCGTCCTTTGCTCGCTCCCCCTCAGTCTCAGGCCCCTACCGGGATGGGCCTCACGGCCCGCCTTCCCCCCGGGCTCTCGTTCCCTCCCGGCACCAAGTTGCAGGGCGAGGTGACGGGCAAGGAAAAGGGCCAGTTCCTGTTGCGCTTTGGCGAGCACACGCTGCGGGCCCAGGCTCAGGTGCCCCTGGAGGTGGGTCAAAAGCTGCTCGTCCAGGTCCAGGGCGAGAAAAGCGGCCAACTGCACCTGACGGTCGTTCCCAAGCCGGCTCAGCAGATGAGCCATACCGACCTGTCCGAGGCCTTGATGCACGACCACTTGCCGCCCAGCGACGAGAACCTGAACCTGGCTCACTCGATGGTGGAGCATTCTGTGCCGGTGACTCGGGACAACCTGACCTTTCTCAAGAGCGTGCTGGCCCAGGTGAGCCAGCACGCCGAGCAGAACGCAAGCCCCAATCAGGCCTCCACGCCCAACAAGGTGGGAGCAACCTTCTTTCTGCAGTCCAACAACATTCCGGTGACGCCCCAGAACGTTCTGACCCTGGCCAACTTCCTGACTACGAACCCCCAGGTGGGTTGCCAGTTGATGACTCTGCAGACCGAGTTCCGCAAGATGGCCGAGTCGCCCAGCGCCAAAAGCACGAAGGCCCTGGAGCTCTTGAGCGAGGTTCCCGGCCTGCTCGGCGAGGTGGTCATAGACCCCAATCGCCAGGCCAGCCAGAAGAAGACCGCCAGGCGGCTCAAGGATCTGGCCAGGGACATGGGCATCGAGGCACGCGTGGGCCCCGGCGGAGGGGGAGCCGACGAGGAGGATTGGAACCTGGCCATGGCCCTGCGGCACATCCGTCAGGGCCTGGAGAAGGATCCTGAGGCGGCTCATCTCTCTACAGCACTCTCAATGATGCAGGAGTTGGAAGAGAACCTGCAGGCCCATACTCTGATCAACCAGGCGCGCACCCACGAGCTTTACGGCTACTTCTACCTGCAGGTTCCCCTGCCGCTGGTGGCCGGCGATACGGCCGAAATCTGGATTCGCTATCGCCAGGAAGAGGACGGCTCGCGCTCGGTCGACCGCGAGGACGGCAAGCTCGAGTTCCTGGTCTGCACCGAGCACCTGGGCGAGTTGACCTTCGTGGTGGAGCTCTACGGCGACAGCGCGATGATCGACGTGGGCACGCCCTCCGAGGACGTACGCAACTTTGTGCAGCGTTTTCTGCCGGTGCTGGCCGAGCGGGTGCAGGCGCTGGGCTGGGACGTGACCCAGATCGGGGCCACTTACCGGCCCTTTACCGGTCGCCGCCAGGTGGTTGAGCGACAGGACTTCGACCAGATGGAGCGTCTCAGTGTCGAGGCCTGAGGAGATGGGCAAATGGGCCGTGGCCATGCGGATGGGCGCCGACGGGCGCCCCAAAGTGGTCGCTGCGGGTCAGGGGGCGGTGGCCGACGAGATTGTGGCCAAAGCCCAGGCTTCGGGGGTGGCAGTTCGCCAGGACGCCGAGATGGTGCAGCAGCTGTTGCGGGACGAAACCGACCCGGGCACGCGCATCGACTCGGAGATCTACGAGTTGATGACCACGATCGTCAATTTTGCTCAGGAGTTGAATGACGCCTGGGTTCAGCAGCACGGATTTGAAGAAGTTTAGAGAAAGGTCTGATTCCTGAGAACCTAGAATTTCTATGGTTCCAGGGGAAAACAGGTGGAGGTGCCGGTCGATGCTTGATGGGATGAAAATGGCCACTCAGGGGATGATCGCGATGTCCGTGAAGCAGGACATCATCACCAACAACCTCGCCAACGCGGGAACCATCGGTTTCCGCAAGGAGAGTATGGTGGTGTCGTCCTTCTCGGACGTGCTCAACCGCGAGCTGGGCATGCAGGGGATGCGCCAGACCTCGGGTGAAGTGCTCACCAACGGTGGGCTTGAGAAGCAGGGTGGCCTGTTCCACCAGTCGCTCACTCACTCGGCTCAGGGTGCTCTGAAAGAAACCGGCAACCCCTTCGACATGGCCCTGAGCGACAACGGCAAAGGCTTCTTCACGCTGCAGACACCTCAGGGCATCAAGTTCACCCGGGCCGGCACGTTCCACCTCTCCACCGACGGCCACCTGGTGACGGCCGATGGGTCGTTCCTGCTCGGCCACAAAGGCCCCATCAAGGTGAACGGCACCGACTTCAAGGTCTCCGACGACGGGGTCATCTCGGTTGACGGCAAAGAGATCGACAAGCTGCTGGTGAGCACCTTCGAAGACGGCAACATGATGAAGAAGGCCGGCGACACCAATTTCGCGGCTCCCGACGGGGGAGTCAAGGCCACCAGTCAGTTCTCGGTCAAGCAAGGCTACGTGGAAATGGGCAATATGAACTCGGTTCAGGAAATGGTCGATTTGCTGATGGTCATGCGCAACTTCGAGGCCAACCAGAAGGCCCTCCAGTCGCACGACAGCCGTCTGCAGAAGGCCGTCAACGAGCTGGGCAAGGTTCGCTAGGACTTAAATAAGGAATTCAGGAGGACACGAAACCACCATGATGAGAGCGCTCTACACCGCCGCGTCGGGAATGATGGCCCAGCAGATGAACATCGACAACGTGTCGCACAACCTGGCGAACTACCAGTCGGTGGGCTTCAAGAAGTCTCGGGTCACCTTCGAAGACCTCCTTTACGCCACCATGCGCGACCCCAACGCCGAAGCCTCGGGTGGCACCCAGATCGGTATGGGCGTCAAGGCCGTCTCTACCCAGCGGATGTTCAGCCAGGGCTCGCTGCAGAAGACCAACAACCCGTTCGACGTGGCCATCCAGGGCGACGGGTTCTTCAAGGTGCAGCTGGCCGACGGCACCACCGCTTACACCCGTGACGGCTCTTTCAAGTATGACGGCGAAACCAACAAGCTCACCACCCAGTCGGGTCAGTCCCTGGGTATTACCATCCCCAAGGATATGACCAACATCGAGGTCACCCCCAAGGGCGAGATCAAGGGTGTGCGGCTGGGCAGCGACAACACCGAGCCGGTCACTATCGGCCAGATCAAGTTGACCCGATTCCTCAACCCGGCCGGCCTGGAAGCCATCGGTGGCAACCTCTACCTCGAGAAGCCCACCTGCGGCGCCAAGACCGAGTGCATCCCGGGTGAGAACGGGATGGGAGTGTTGGCCCAGGGCCACCTGGAGAAGTCCAACATCAACATCGTGGAAGAGATGATCAACATCGTCCAGGCCCAGCGCGCCTTCGACATGAACCAGAAGGGCGTGCAGGCTGCCGACGAAATGATGCGTCAGGCCAACCAGCTGCAGCGCGGCTAATTTTTGAGGGAGGCATGAACCGTGCAGATTGAAGGATTCAACCCGCTGCCCCTGCAGAAGGCGGCTGCCGAGCAGACCCCCTCGCGTCAGGCCGAGGAAGGCAAGCTCAAGCAGGCCTGCCAGGAGTTCGAGCAGCTCTTTTTGACCCAGATGCTGGCCCAGATGCGAAGCTCGATGCCCAAAAGCGACTTCATGGGCGGCGGACAGCAAGAAGAGATGTTCAACGGCATGCTCGATCAAGAGCGCGCCAAGTCCTGGTCGCAAGACGGCGGAGTGGGGCTGGCCAATCTCCTCTTCCAGCAGATGAAAGAGCAGATGTAGGGCCGCGGCAGGGCTAAGGCCCTGAAACAGGGAACACGGAAGCGGGCTGGATTGACCGGCCCGCTTCTTGCGTGCATGGGGCGCGTACAGCCACGGAAACTTCGATGGAGAGCCGGATGCAAGACCTCGCCGAGGTTTGGCGAAAATTCAAGGAGACGGGCAGTCCAGAGCTTCGCGCCGACCTGACGGAGCATTACCAGGGTCTGGTGCGCAACCTGGCTCTGGGAGTCTTGCGCAAGCTGCGCGCGGGCACCGAGCTCGACGATCTCATTGCAGACGGCAACTTCGGTCTGGTGCGCGCCATCGACGGCTTCGATCCCGGGCGCGGTTTCAAGTTCGAGACCTATGCCACCCCGGTGGTGCGCGGCGCAATCTATAACGGCCTGCGCCGCATGGACTGGCTGCCCGAGCGCACCCGTCAGAAGGCGCGCATGGTCCAGAAGGCCACCGAGAAGCTGCAGCAGGAGACCGGTCGCGAGCCGTCCGAGGCCGAGCTGGCCGAAGAGCTCAAGATGTCGGCCGAAGAGGTCTACGACTTGATCGCCAGCCTGGGCTGCATCTACCTGCTCTCGCTGGATCAGCCGGTGGGTGGATCCGACGACAGCGATACCACCATGATGGAGCTGGTGGAAGCCAGCCCTTACGAAGACCCGGCCCAGGAGGTCGAGTTCCGCGAGCAACGCGACCACATGCGACGGGCCATCGCTCAGCTCGACGAGCGCCACCAGTTCCTGATCACCGAGCACTATTTTCGTGGCGTCACCTTCGAGGCCGTGGCCCGCGAGCTGGGGGTGAGCAAGCAGCGGGTCTCGCAAATGCACAGCGCTGCGGTCAAGAAGCTGCGCATCTTCCTGGGAGGAGATACGGTGAGCTCGGAGGCGATGCAGGACTTTCTGATCGAGGGGCAGATCTGAAGGAGTTCGCTGGTTGCTCCAGAATGAGCGGGCTTCCATCAGCATCGGAAAAGGAAGTCAAAACGCTATGCCGGGTCCGCGCCGTGCCACCCGCGCCCGCCGCTCCTCCAGGTCGCGCCGGGAGATCGAAGAAGAACGCTTTGCGCCCAAGCCGCTCACCCCGCGTGAGCGGTTTCGCAACACCGTCATTCACGCCGGAGTGGCCGTGCTGCTTTTTGCTTTCCTGCTCACCTCGGGTATCGTCTGCGTCAACCTCAACCAGGACGAGACCGGGGGACAGCAAGAGCTGCCCAAGCAAAGCGAGCTGAGCTACTGGCGCGAGCAGGCCGCCAAGGACCCGGCCAACATGGAAGCTATCGCCAACGTGGGGCATTTCTTGCTCGAGGAATCCTTTTCCAAGCAAGGCGACGAGCAGAAGAAAGCTCTGGATGAGGCCGAGCAGAACCTGGCCAAAGTGACGGTCATGGTGGATAGCCCTCAACGCTCCTTCGCCATGCAGGAGATGACCCGGGTCAAGCTTCTCAAGAAGGATTACGCGGGGGCCCAGGCCCAGATCGACGAGGCCCTCAAGCACGCGGACCGCCCCATCCCGCCGGGGGAGGATACGGTCAGCGTCGAGGAGGGACGCAAGGCCGAGAGAGCCAGTGCTTATCGCTTGCAGGCTTCGCTATTCGTGGAGCAAGGCAAGCAGAGAGAAGCTCTCACGATGCTCGACAAAGTGGCCGAAATCAGCCCCGCAAGCGTCATGCAGGTGCTCTTTCAGAAGGCCGACCTCTATGCCCAGCTCGGTGAGAAGGATCGCGCCCTGGAGCAGCTTGACATGGCCCAAAGGTTCGCTGGCACCGATCAGGAGCGGATGATGGTGATGATACTGCGCCAGCAGTTGATGGCGCCCCCGCCCAGCGCTTCTCCCTCTCCTGGAGGGGCCGAAGCTTTGCCCAGTCCCGTTTCAACCGTCAGCCCGATCTCAGCCAGTCCTACTCCGGTCGCGACCACGAGTTCCGCTCCGGTGACGGCGGCCAGCCCGACTCCGGTGGCCACGCCAAGCCCGACCTCGGCCAGCCCCACTCCTGTCGCTTCTCCTTCTCGCTAGAGCGAGCCAGGAGCGCCCGGCAGCGGCTACGAAGTGCCGACTCGATGAGCATTGAGGGCGCGCAGGCTGTCAGCCAGGCCATCGTGCACTATCAGGCCGGCCGCAAGCAGCAGGCGCTTGAGCTAGCCCTGATGGGGGCTGGGAGCGATCCCACCGGTTGGAATGTGGCCGCCGGTGTGTGCCTCGACCTCGGACGCTACGCGGAAGCTCTGCAGCACGCTGACCGGGCCCTGGGCTGCGAGCTGTCGCCAGAGCTGAAAGCGGCCTCCTGGAATGCCCGCGGGACGGCCCTGGTGCAGCTAGGACGTGTGGCCGAAGCCCGTCTCTGCTTCGCGCTCGCTCTGGCCCAGCCGATTCAGGCCATGAACCTGGCCATCACGCTGGCCTGGGCCGGAGCTCCGGACGCCCCGCCCGCCGGCGAGTTGCGCGAGCTCGAGCCAACCGGCATTCGGGCCTGGTTTCCCGGCCCGCCGGCCCGGCGTGAGGGCGAGCTCACCCAGTTCTCCCTGGCGACCTCCGACTTCCACTACCTCCTCGTCTGTCACCGACTCACGAGCGAAGCGGTGGCGAGCATGCGAAGCCGCGACCCCGAGCAGGGCATGCTCGCGTATTTTGATAACAACGCCCTCGGTCCGCCCTGGCGCCTGCTCAAGCTTGACCTGCAGCCGTCCGGTGGGGTGCCTTCCCTGGGGTATGGGACCGTCAACGAGGAGAACGGTCGACTGCAGGTCGGCCGTCACTGGTATGACTTCTCTCACGGGCGCGTGGTGGAGGCCATGGTCACTTTGCTTCGCCTGGAGTTGGGCGCGGCTCCCGAGCCTGGCTATTTTTTGAGCCAGGTGGATTTCAGCGCGGATACTCCCGTTGAATCGGGATAGGGTGCCGGTTGTCCGAGCTGCGCCCTCGCGGGAAGGCCTCCAGGTGCACCACCACCTGATCGAGGACCAGGGCAGAGCCGGATCCCTCGGATGAGTTGAACTCTAGCAGCTTGCCGTCGCCCGGGGTGCCCTTACTGGTGAAGCGGGCTCCCGCGGTGCGGCGCAGGAAGCTGAGGGCCCGGTCGGGATTGGCCGAAGCCGACTCGCCGCCCTCGTTGGCTGCCTCCAGGGCATAGGAAGGAAGCAGCTTGGGGAACTTGAGCACGAAGCCGGCCCGGTCGGCGAACAGGTCAGTGACCAGGATGCGGTCGCCCACCTGCACCACCACGCCCCGGGCTTCGGGGTTGTCGCGGGCGAAGGCTCCCAGGGCGTCCAGGTAGCCGTTCAGGCGCGCCTTGACGCGCGGATCCTCGTAAGTCTTGCCCAGGTTGGTTGAGGCGTGGTAGCCCGCCCCGGCCTGGGAGCGCTCGACCGAGCTCCAGACCGTGGACTGGTCTGCACTCTCACGGGCGGCCGCGCGTACGGCCGGGTTGGCGGCCACGGGGCGGCTCTTGTCGAAGGTGGGGGTCTCGTACTCCCAGCGCCCCCGCTCGATGCAGAAGGCGGCCACAGTGGTCTCTCCCGAGCGGGCCGGAAGCCACAGGTCGTCCTGCAGCACCCGGTCTTGCTTGGCGCCCTGCAAGATCTCGCCCGCCATGATGTAGACCGGCTGATGACCCTGGTTGTTGATGGAAAGCTGGTTCACGCTGCCCTGCTGGCTGGTTTCCCGGATGACGAGACTGCCGAGGGCCAGGGCCTGATCGAGCGTGTGGTAGTCGGGCAGCTTGCGGGCGGGGAGCGTGATAGGGTAGAGCACCAGGTTGCGGTAGCGGGCCGGGGCGCCGACTCGGGCGTCCACCAGCCAGTTTTCCACCGTCAACTGGGGGCTTTGATCCAGCTCGCGCGCGGTCAATGGTGACAGCACCAGCAGCGCGAGCAAAGCAAGAAGTTTCATTCGGTTTCGCATGACGGACTGTTGGTCGTGATCGGCCATGAGCTTATTTCAGCGATGACAGGAGCGGTGGACCCGTCATGAAGGAGCTATGAGGCCGTGACAGGGAAGATACCATCAAGCTCCCGATGGCGAAACTACTTTCGCTTATGCGGACACGACTTGAGGTGACTTTCCGTGCGTTATGCTCGCAATATCTTAGATTTGATCGGCAACACTCCGCTGGTGCGCCTGAATAAGGTGGCTGCGGGAGTGCGCCCCACCCTCCTGGCCAAAATGGAGTATCTCAACCCCGGCGGCAGCGTCAAAGACCGCATTGGCATTGCCATGATCGAGGCGGCCGAGCGGGAGGGGAAGCTCAAACGAGGCGGGGTGATCGTGGAGCCCACTTCGGGAAACACCGGGGTGGGGTTAGCTCAGGTCGCGGCCCTGAAGGGATATCGCTGCGTCTTCGTGATGCCCGACAAGATGAGCCAGGAGAAGATCCGGCTGCTGAAAGCCTACGGGGCCGAAGTGGTGATCACTCCCACGGCCGTCCCCAAGGAATCGCCCGAGTCTTACTACTCGGTGGCCGACCGTCTCGAGCGCGAGATTCCCAATGCTTTTCAGCCGAACCAGTATTATAACCCGGTAAACCCTCAGACCCACTACCTGACGACCGGTCCTGAGATCTGGGAGCAGACCGAGGGCAAGATCGACGTCTTCGTAGCTGGCATGGGGACCGGAGGCACCATCAGCGGGGTGGCGCGCTATCTCAAGGAGCAAAACCCCAACGTCAAGATTGTGGGGGTCGATCCCGAGGGCTCGCTCTACACATCCAACGAAGTAAAGCCCTACAAAATCGAGGGCATCGGAGAAGACTTCTTCCCGGCAACCATGGATCTCAGTCTGGTGGATGAGAAGATCATCGTCTCCGACCGCGACGCGTTCGTGACCGCCCGCCACCTCTGTCGCGAAGAGGGCATCCTCACCGGGGGCTCGGCCGGGGCGGCCGTGTTCGGAGCTATCAAGTACAGCCGTCAGCTCGACGAGTCGAAGCTGGTGGTGGTGCTGTTGCCCGACAACGGGCGCAACTACCTTTCCAAGTTCCACGCCGACGAATACATGAAAGAGCATGGCTTCTGGGACCCTGGTAGCGAGGCCATTTCAATCCGGGCGTTGCTCCAGTCCAAGCCTTCCCCGGCCGCTAAGATCGTCACCGTGGAAGCAGACGAGAAAGTTCCCAGCGCCATTCAGGTGATGCGACGTTACAGCATCTCCCAGCTTCCCGTACTGGAGGGCGATCGGGTGGTGGGCTCGGTGCAGGAAGCCACCTTGATGAACATGATCTTCGAGGACGGCTCGGTGCTCAACCAGAGCGTGCGCGATGTGATGAGCGAGCCGCTGCCCCTTCTCCCGGGTGATACCACGGTGAGCTCGGTCTACCAGATTTTGCTGCAGGGTCGCCCGGCCGTGCTGGTCTCCGATGATGGCGCCACCCCCTGCGGCATCGTCACCAAGATCGATCTGATCGACTTTATTTCGCGCTCGGCGGAGACCCGTACCGGCTAACATGGAGCCTGCCGAACTGCCCGAGGGGTACGGGCGGGACACACTGGTGCTGATGCCCAGAGATCCCGTCCTTTGTTTCGCTTATTGGGAGCTGGCGCAGACCACCTCTAAACAGCTGGCCGCGCGTCACGGAGAGGCTGCTCTGGCTCGAGCTCGGCTGTTGTTGCGTGTTCATCGGCCCGACCAACCGGCTCTAGAGTACGACATCTCAGGCCCGGTGCGGTCGTGGTACTTCGACGCCGATAGCCCGGGCGCTCAACTGGACGGAGAGCTTTGTCTGCGCTTCGAGGATGATCGTGAGGAATCGCTGGTTCGCTCTCGCTCGGTCTTCATGCCCGGGAAAGGAAAATCCGAGGAAGATCCGGCCTGGCCGGTCAAGGGGGAAGTCTACGCCCGCGTTCGCCGCGCGCTCGGCCAGGAATGGCCCTCGGCCGAAGGATGACCGGCTACCTGGTTCTGCTGCTCGATGCCCATCTACCCTGGGTGCGCCATCGGGGAGAGTCACCCCGGCCTCTGGAGGAGTTCTGGCTCTTCGACGTGATCACTGAGAGCTATCTTCCCTTGCTGGGCATGATGACAGGGCTGGTGGAGGAAGGCATCCCCTTTCGTCTGACGGTCAGCCTCTCTCCCACTTTGCTGGCCATGCTGGAAGACGACTACCTGCGCCAATCCTACCAAGAGCATCTGCACCACCGCCTGGTCCTGGCCGAGCAAGAGCTTGGGCGCACCCGTCAGCACGAGCCACACTGTTATCCCAGCGCCGAGATGTATTTCCACCGCCTGTGCTGGGTGCGCGAGCTCTACGTGGACATGTTCGGACAGAACCTGATCGCGGCCTTTGATCGATTGCGCCGGGCCGGGGCCCTCGAGCTGATCACCACGGCCGCCACTCATGCCTACCTGCCCCTGGTGGCCCATCGACCGGAGACGGTGCGGGCGCAGATGCGGGTCGCTCGGGGCGAGTTTCGCCGCCACTTTGGCCTGGAGCCACCGGGTTGGTGGCTGCCTGAGTGCGCCTGGAACGCTGATGTGGACGCAGCACTCGAAGGCCAGGGCTACTTCTTCCTGGACGCGCTCGGCCTGATGGGTGCCGAGCCACAACCGCAGGCCTGTCATTACGCTCCCATACAGACTCCCTCGGGTTGGACGGTGCTGGGCCGCGACCCCGAGTGCCATCGGCAGGTGTGGAGCCCCGAGGGCTACCCCTCCGACCCTCTCTATCGAGAGTTTTATCGCGACATTGGTTGGGATCTGCCGCTGGAGTATGTCGGTCCCTGGATTCACGGCTCGGGGCAGCGCATGAACACCGGCTTCAAATATTGGCGCATCACCGGTCCCACCGACCACAAAGAGCCCTACCTTCCCTGGCAAGGTCGTCAGCGCGCTTGGGAGCACGCCGGCTTGTTCCTAGAAAGCCGCCTGCGCCAGGCCCAGTGGCTGTTTGAGCAGATGGGTCGTCCGCCGGTCGTGGTGGCTCCTTACAGCGCCGAGCTATTAGGCCATCGCTGGTTTGAAGGACCCTTTTGGCTGGAAGGACTTCTGCGTCAACTGGCGAGCCAGGAGCAGATCAGGCTGGAGCATCCCAGCCACCTGCCCGGGCCCTTCCAGGTGGCCACCCCGGCCGTTTCGAGCTGGAGCGAGGGGGGCTTTCACCAGGCCTGGCTCGACGAGTCCACCGACTGGGTCTATCGCCACCTGCATCAAGCGGCCGAACGTTTTCTGGAGGTGCGCCACGCTCAGCATTCAAGGGCGGTGCGCCAGGCGGCCCGCGAGCTGTTGCTGGCCCAGTCTTCCGACTGGCTCAGCCTGTTGCACGCCGGCTCACACGCTGCCTACGCAAGGCGCCGCCTTTGCGAGCACCTGAGCAATCTCGCCTGGTTGGCTGATAGCCTGGAGCGCAACCAGGTGGATGAGGAGGTGCTGGCCCGCCTGGAAGAGAGAGATGGCCTCTTCCCCGAGCTCGACCCGGAAGACTTTCAGGGGGGACTTGCAAGCTCCCAGGAGGAAGGATGAGGGCATGGAGCGCCGACAAGAGCTGCTAAAGGGCCTGCGCGAGTTGCAGAGCGTCTCGGTGGAGATGGACCAGCTGGCCCGGCGGGCCCAGGATGAGCGCACTTCGGAGCTGGGAGCCGAGCTGGTGCGGGTGGTGGGCCGCTGGGTCGGGCTGGTGGAGGGCTTCGTGCAGCACTGTCCCCCGGGTCCGAAGCTGCAGGCCTATCAGCAGGCCACCCGGGGCCTGGAGCACCTGCTTCAGAAGCTGGATAGCCTGCAGGATGCCGAGGAGATCCGCAAGCTGGAGAACGAGTTTCCTCCCGCCGTCGACATCTGGAGCGATGCTTTGACCGAGGTGATCCAGGAGGTTCTGGCGGGGACCGCGGCGTGAGGGTCGCCGCCATCCAGCTCAGCTCCAACGCCGACCTGGACCGCAATCTTGGGGTGGCCGGCCAACTGGTGGCCGAAGCGGCCGCCCGAGGAGCCCGTCTGGCGGTACTGCCCGAGGTGTTCAATCGGCGCGGCTCCAAAGAGGTCCAGCTGCAGCACCAGGAGGGTCTCGACGGCCCGACTGTGACCTGGATGGCCGAAACGGCCCGCAGACACAGTGTGTGGCTGTTGGGCGGCAGCTTCATGGAGCGGCGCGAGGAGCACGCCCCTCGGGGCAGTAACAGCTCGCTGCTGTTTGGACCGGACGGGTATCGAGTGGCTCACTATCGCAAGGTCCATCTGTTTGACGTGGAGGTGCACGGGGTCAGCACTCGCGAGTCGGACGCCATGGTGGCCGGCGACGAGGCAGTGCTGACCAGCGTCGAGGGCGTCAAGCTGGGAATGACCATTTGCTACGACTTGCGCTTCCCCGAGCTCTATCGTGCGCTGACTCTGGCGGGCGCCAGGGTGATCGCAGTGCCGGCCGCATTCACCGAGCGCACCGGGCGCGATCACTGGGAGGTTTTGCTGCGGGCCCGGGCCATCGAGAATCAGGTCTTCGTGGTCGCTCCCAACCAGCTCGGCCCTGCCGAGGGGACCCAGACGTGCTACGGCCGCTCGCTCATCATCGATCCCTGGGGCATCATTCTGGCTCAGGCGCCTGATCGCGAGTGCTGCATCCTGGCCGACCTCGACCTGGACGCTCAAGAAGTTGTACGAGCCGGGCTTCCGTGCCTTGAGCATCGCCGCGAGGTGGCCTACAAGGTCTAAGTTTTCAGGATTCTTTCAGGCCCGAGGAGCAGAATCCGAGTGGTCGTCGTCAAACCACGCAGCTCTCGTGAATCTTCACGAGGGCTTGCTGTTTCAAAAGTGTAAACCAAGCCCCAATGAGCCCGAAACGAACGCATTGTGGCTTGTTTCCCGCCACCCCCCCCCTCCATAATGGGGAAGCAAAATCCCCGGTGAGGTTGATTGGTGGCACATCCTAGAAAGCGTCTGGCCCGGTTCCGAACGGCGGTAGTGACTGCAGCGGTTCTGCTTGCCGTGTGGCAGGTGCTTGACCCGACCTTCGCCGTCTCCCAGACCCGGGTGCCCCTGTGGGGGGGGCTGGTGCTGATGGTGCTCACGGTGGGAGCCGAGTTGTGGGTGCTCAGAATGCCCCGTTACGGCTCGGTCACGCTCTCGGACTCGACCCTGTATGCCTCGATGGTGCTCTATTCGCCGCAAATCACGTTGGGGCTGGTGCTGACCAGCAAGCTGGTGCGCTTCGTGCGCGAGCGCCTCGAGCGCCCGGTGCGCGTGGGCTTCATCCTCTACAGCGTCTCCCAATCGGTGCTTAGTTTCGGGCTTGCGAGCTGCCTCTACTCTCGCCTGGCTGCTCCGGGTGTGGTGCTCAGCCTGCGCAACCTGATCTGCCTGGTGCTGGCCGTCTGCACCGTTTTCGGAGTGCAGGCCCTGGTCATCTCGCTGCACCAGTGGCTCTACCAGCGCGGCATCGGGCGCTGGACGACTCGCATCAACTGGCAGCGCCTGCGGCTGGCCTTCCTGGCGCAGGCCCCCCTGGGTCTGTTGCTGGCCATCGGCTTCGCCCTCAAGCCTGCCGCTGTGCTACTTCTGGTGGGCCCTCTGGCCATCACCTGCTCCTCCCTCAAGCGCTATACCGACACTCTGCGCGAGGCTCGCGAAGTGATCGAGAACCTGGCTCAGGCGGTGGAGAAGCGTGATCCTCATACAACCGGTCATTCCCTCCGCGTGGCCGAGTATGCCGAGGACATCGCCCGCGAGATGGGGCTGAGCGAGAAGGTGGTGGCCCGCGTGGCCACCGCCGGTCGCCTCCACGACCTGGGTAAGATCTCGGTGGGGGACGACATCCTGCTCAAGATCGACCAGCTCACCGGGGAAGAGTACGAGGCCATCAAGCGCTACCCGGCTGTGGGGGCCGAGGTGGCTGCCAAGCTCTCGCTCTCGCGGGAGGAGGCGGAGTACATCCGCCATCATCACGAGTGGTTTGACGGTAATGGTTATCCCAGCGGTCTGAAGGGGGCCGAGATCCCGCTCGGCGCGCGCATTCTGGCCGTGGCTGAGGCCTTCGACTCCATGACCACGCCTCGCTCGTTTCGGCCGGCCTTCAGCCAGGAAGAGGCCTGGGTGCGGCTCGAGGCGGGCAAGGGGCTGCAGTTCGACCCAAATGTTGTCAATGCACTCTACGTCGCCTGGCAAAAGGGACGCCGCTCGGCTGAAGGCTTGCGGCCCTCTCTGCGCCTGGTGGGGGCAACTCGCTGAAGGAGACCATGCCATGTCCTTGCTGATCAACGGCTTTCTTATGACCAGCTGCGGGGGCGGTTCGCGCCCGCCTGCTCGATCGGCTGCCGAGGAGCACGAGCCGCCCATTTACGTGGATCCCAACGAGGCCCCACCGCCTCCCGATGAGGAAGACCCCGACTACAGGAAAAAGGGTGGACCGGGCGCCGGAGGCGGCTACCTGGTGCCCCCAGAGGACACAGTCACCCTTTCCGACGCGGTCCGGAGCAAGAAGTAACCATGCGCCGCGAAATCCTGGTCTATCTCGGGATGTGGGCGCTGGGCCTTGCGGCCGCCTGGCAGGCCTGGCCGGAGGTCGGAGCCTTCACGCTGCCGGCCGCCCTTCTGGCGGTGGGTGCCTTCATGGCGCTCTTCAAGCGGGTGCGCCTCTCGAGCCAGGACTACTTTGCTTACTACAGTCTGGACGACGTGCCGCTCTACGCGGTGCTGTTTTTGTTTGGCACCCCCCTGACGGTGGTGGTGGCCTTGCTGGCCAAGCTGGCCTACGAGGCGGTGGAGTTGGCTCGGGCCCTGCGACGGCATCCTGAGCGCGTCACCCCGCTCCTGGTGCTTTATCGGTTTTCCAACGCCCCGGCGCTGGCGCTGTCGTGGTATGCCGGGGGACAGGTGTATGCCTGGCTCAATGCCGGCAGTCCGCTGCTCGAAAGCGCCCGCAACCTGTTGGCCCTGCTGGCGACGGCCCTGGTCTTCTTCCTGGTGGCATTCCTGCTAAACGGCCTGTTGGTGAATTCGCGCCGTCAGGGCAGTCTGGCCGAGTTTTGGAACGAGCTGCGTCAGGACCTGAGCCAGGTGCGGGTGCAGGTCTTGATGCTAGCACCGCTGGGCGCCCTGCTGGCCTTGTTCGTGACTTTCGAGCCCCTGGCCGCGCTGCTCCTGGTGGTGCCCGTCTACCTGATGCATGTGGCCCTGGACGCGCGCTACAAGCTGGTGCGCGAGGCTCAGAACACGATCCAGGCCATGGCCCAGTACCTCGACGAGCGCGACCATTACACGGCTGGCCATTCCCAGCGAGTTTCCGGCTATGCCGTCCAGGTTGCCCGGGAGCTGTCTCTGACTTCGATCGAGGTGGATCGAGTGCGACGGGCCGGTTTGATCCACGACATCGGCAAGATCGACATTCCCGATGCCGTGCTGCGCAAGCCCGGAGCCCTGACGCAAGACGAGCGAGCCATCATGCGCACTCACACCGACCGGGCGGCCGAATTGGGCAAGAAGCTGGTAGCTCTCAAACAGGATTTGCCCTTCTACGAGGCCGCCTATCATCACGAGACCTACGACGGTCTGGGCTCGGTGTTCGGCCTCAAGGGCGACGAAATCCCGCTCTTAGCTCGCATTCTGGCGGTGGTGGACGCTTATGATGCCATGACCAGCGATCGGCCTTACCGGACTGGCATGGCCACCGAGGAGGCGGTCGAGCGGCTGGTGCGCTCGCGGGGGAGCCAGCATGATCCCCGGGTGGTGGACGCCTTCGTAAGGGCCTATCGCTCGGGAGCCATCCCCGGAGTCAAGCGCGAATGGGAGCGAGAGGAGACTGAGCGAAAGCGCTTTGTGCCGCGCTCTGAGCCCCTATTGTCAATGGCTGCGGGTTCGTGCTAAACTGAGCCACACTTGCGCCGGTAGCTCAATGGATAGAGCGTCGGTCTCCGGAGCCGAAGGTTGGAGGTTCGATCCCTCTCCGGCGTGCCAAACCAGTGAGGCCCATCGGGCCTCTTCTCAAGTACGGAGGTGAATACCGAGGAACAAGATAGATTTTGGATGGAGCGAGCGCTCGAGCTGGCCCGCCAGGCTTTCGAACAGGGCGAAGTGCCCGTGGGAGCGGTGGTGGTTCGCCAACAAGAGCTACTCGGCCAGGGGAGCAACCGCCGCGAGGCGCTCAAGAGCCCCCTTGGTCACGCCGAGATCCAGGCCCTCGAGCAGGCCGGGAAGAGCGTGGGAGATTGGCGTCTTGCTGGCGCCATACTCTACGTGACCCTTGAGCCCTGTCCGATGTGCGCCGGGGCCGTTCTGCAGGCTCGCCTCGAGCGAGTGGTGTTCGCGGCCGCCAGCCCCGACCAGGGGGCGGCCGGCACGCGCCTCAACCTGCTCGACTACCCTGGCTTGCGCGACCGCTGTCAGGTCACGGCCGGGGTAATGGCTGAAGAGGCGAGCTCGCTTCTCCATGATTTCTTCCTGCGCAGACGAAACAGCCTGACATAGATTCTGGAGAGGTGGCAGAGCCCGGTTGAATGCACTCGATTCGAAATCGAGCAGGGGGACTAATCATCTTCCTCGGGGGTTCGAATCCCTCCCTCTCCGCCAGTTTACTGTTTTGATCGACCCGATACCTGGAGAGGTGGCTGAGTGGTCGAAAGCGCACGATTGGAAATCGTGTAGGTGCGCAAGTGCCTCGAGGGTTCGAATCCCTCCCTCTCCGCCATCCGGGGTTCCTGGCAAAGCTCGGGTCCCGCTCAACTGAACGCCTGTGAACCCGGTCAGGTGCGGAAGCAAGCAGCCGTAAGCGGGAGGTTTGGTGTGAAGCGGGCCAACCTGGGCCGAGACAGGGGCCCCGGTTCCCTTTCTGCCGAGCGGTAACACCTCCTTAACCTCGCTGGTCTCGTTCCGGGCTAGACTGCCTTGCACAGGTCCTCTGGTCGACCAGGTGTCACGTTAACACCCGCAATGTGGCGGTATTTCCGCAAAATAGAAGAAAATTCGCGAGCAGGCAAGCCGTTTTTGGATGCTTGTTCGAAAGGACTCTGGCTTTGAAGGAAGAATGCGCTCGCCCATCAGGGGGGAATTTTCTTCCTCGTGAAGGTCGTGTGAAGATGGATAACAGTCTCCAAAAAATCAAGCCTCCAAGCCGTTTGACCCGGAAAGGCCTGGTGCTGAAGTTGATCCTGGGAAGCCGGGGTTTGACCCTTCGGTTCTCCCCGGTCTTGATTTTGATTCTGGGGAGTCTGTTCGTCCTCGGATGGAATCATGTTCAAGCCAATGAAGAGGCAGATCGGCAAAACTACCAGACTAAGATTCATGAGCTCGAGCTTCAGAATAAGCGCATGAAGGCTTCGCTGGCCTTCAAAGAACGCGAGAAACAGCAGATGCTCACCCTGGCTGCCGCCAAGACGCAGGAGCTCATGGATGAGCTCGAGAGCCGCGACCGCGAGATGGCCCAGATCTGGAAAGTGGTCGGCAAAAAGAAGCCTACTGCCCGTCGACGCACCGCTCTGACCGGCGCCCGTGGCGTGCAGGCCAGCCCCATTGAGCTCAAGCTGCGCTACCACGAATTGCGCACTCAGGTCAACGGGGGCGAGGCGGACATCGCCAAGCTCAAGGTTGAGGCTCGCAGATATCGCGCCGAGCTCGAGCGCAGGGCTCGACTAGCGGCTTTGAATGCAACTCCTTCAATGTGGCCGGTGCGCGGCAGCATCAGCTCCGGGTTCGGCTGGCGTGTTCACCCCATTTACGGCTACGGTCGGATGCACTCGGGCATGGACATCAGCGCTGGTTACGGAACTCCCATCCGGGCAACCGGCGCCGGCCGGGTCATTCAGTCTGGCTACTACGGCGGTTATGGCAACTGCGTCATCATCGACCACGGCAATGGATTGACCACCCTGTACGGTCACTGCAGCGAGCTGGCCGTGGGGCAGGGAGCCTTCGTGAAGAAGGGACAGACGATCGGCTACGTGGGCAGCACGGGTGCCTCCACCGGTCCCCATCTGCACTATGAAGTGGCCGTCAACGGCTCGCAAGTCGACCCTTCAGGCTATCTCAACGGGCAGGACCCGCTCGACTCCACGGCTAAACTCTAAGCGATACGGGGCCTTGAGGCCGAGTCGGGTGACACGCGAGGGAGCCAAGAGTTGAAGATCCTCCCCCCGGTCCAGGAAGACAACAAGATGCTGGCGGGGCTTGCCTACCCGTTCTGGTTCGTAGTGGTTCCCTTCGCCCTGTTCTCCTCCCGCCGCGAGGAGCCGTTTGTGCAGTTCCACGCCCGTCAGGCCCTGGGGCTAGGAATGACCTCCCTGGCCGCTTCTTTGGTGGGCAGCTTTCTGGTATGGGGCTTCATGCAGATCCTGCCCGCGGGCTCTTTCTCGGGTCTGGCCGGGGTGCTTGCCTTTGCCGGACTGTGGCTGGCCTTTTTGTTCCTGTTTTTCCTGTTCTTTTTCTTGGGCTACCGGGCCTCGACCGGCGAGTTCTTGCTGCTGCCCTTTCTGGGTCAGGGTGCCCTGCAGCGGACCTTGGATGACCTGGGCCTGAGCTCCTCGGATTTGGAGGCAACCGAGCCTCCCTCTCGCCAGGTCGCTCCCGCTCCTTCGGCACCGGTCCCCACCCCGGTACGCGAACCGGCCGCTCCGCCGGCGGCTCTTTCCGAGCTGCGTCCTCCGCCCTCGGTGCGCACCGGCCCTCAGCCGGGTCTGCGCCCTTTGCCTAGCGCCACTCCCACCCGGAAAAGTTGGGAGCCGGGGGCCGTCAAGGGCGATCCTTCGAACGTTTTGAAGCGCTGGCTGACCGATGAGGAGGCTCAAGGCTGAGGTCGGGCACACGGTCTTCCTCGTAGGCCCTGGCCAACACTCGGCCCAGGGCGAACTTCAGGTGCCGGTTGTCGAGCTGGTGTGAAGGCAACTGGGTGCGCAGCATGCACAGGTCCACGATGGTGCCGCGCAGGCTTTCCGGCAGGCAGGCTCCGGCAGGGAGCGAGCGCAGGGTGTCCCAGATGTTCTTCCACCACACGCTGCGCAGACGGCGCCGCAGGGCTAGAAACTCTTCGCCCGAGAGGTCCGGAAACTCACCGGAAAGATCGCGGTGCGTCTGCCAGGGGGCCCGCCCCAGCGAGCGCAGCAGTCGGGAACGACGTTCTCGTCGTGCTTCCTGGCGACAGGGGATGCAAATCCCCTCGCTGCAGGCTGCCCCGCACAACGTGCAGGGCAGTTTGCCCTGCTGCAGGGCCCACAGGCGACGCTTTTCGAGCTGGACCAGCACCCGGTGCAGAGAGGCCCGCAGGTCCGGATCCTCCACCTCGGCGGCCTGGCGCTCGAGTTTGAGCTCGGTGCTGCGGTCGAGGCTGATGGCGTCCCAGTTAACCTCGTCGGGTGGGGGAGGGGGGGGCAGGCGTTTGCCCAGAGCTCCCACGCTGCAATAGAGCTTTTTCACCTTCTTGCCGGTGATGCGCTCGTTCACTCGCTCGAGGATGACACGCTGGCGAAGCAGGGCCTCGGTGCTCCAGATGGGGGCGGTGCTGGTGAGCAGCAGTACGTCACCTTTCAGCGCGCTGGGTTCGAGTTGCGAGGCGAAGGCCTCGCCCACGACATCCACCCATGCTTCTCGTATTTGAGCCAGACGAAGCGACTCGCCGGCCATCTGGCGGGCGGTTTTCTCAAGCAACGATCGAAGCGGGGTCAGCACGGAGTGGGTTTCGCGATCTGGCCCTCCTCTACCCGCCACAGCGTGCCCGGAAGGCCGCTCACGGGCACGGCAGTGGTCAGAAAGACCTGACGGTAGCCGGTCAGGCTGTTAAGCAGGCGCTCCTGGCGCGAGGGGTCGAGCTCCGAAAGACAATCATCCAGCAGCACCATCGCGCTTTCGCCCGAGCGCTCGGTCAACACCTCGGCCTCGGCCAGACGAAGGGCCAGAACGGCCGTGCGTTGCTGGCCCTGTGAGCCAAATCGGCGCAGTGAGCGTGCGCCTAGCCGCACGAGCAACTCGTCGCGGTGAGGACCTACCAGGCTTGTGCGCAGACGGAACTCTTCCGCTCGCCGGCGCAGGAGGTCGGCTTCCAACTCGGTGCTGTTGGGGGCGTAGGTCAGCGAGAGAGGCGCGTCCTCGTGGGAAAGCTGGCGGTAGAGCTGTTGGAAGCGACTGTCCAGGTCAATGGCCAGCTCTTGTCTTCGAGTCATCAGCTGGCCTGCATTCTGGACCAGCAGAAGGTCCCACGGCTCGAGCTCGCTGGCATTGCCTCGTTTGAGAAGCTCGTTGCGCTGCTTGAGGACCCGCTGGTACTGGCTGAGGGCGGCCAGATAGGTCGGATACAGCTTGCACAGAGTCAGGTCGAGAAAGCGGCGTCGTTCCTGGGGCCCTCCCTGGACGAGGCTGAGGTCTCCCGGCACGAACAGGGTCAGCAGCACTTCGCCCAGGAACTCGCCCAGTTTGCGCACCGGCTGGCCCATGAGGCGCACTTCCCGGGTCACCTTCTGGCCCAGGCGTTGCCAGGCAAACTCGAGCCGGCGTTCACGCCCGCTGTCGCGGGCAAGTCGCGAGGAGATCCTGGCCACCTCATTCTCCCAGCGCAACAGCTCGACTTCGCTCTGGGTGCGGAAGGAGCGCGAAGTGGCCAGCAGGTAGAGGGCCTCCAGCAGGGCGGTCTTGCCCTGGGCATTGGCGCCCCAGAAGACGTTCAGCCCTTCGGGCAACTCCAGCGAGAGCGAGCGGTAGAGGCGAAAGTTGCTCAGCTGAAGGTGGGTGAAGTGCATTGCGGCGCCTTCTACGGCAGGGGGGCGTTCCCTCGGGTCGAAGGCCGCAGGCTATGCGGATCGCGATGTTCACCGACTGCTATCATCCGGTAATCAACGGGGTGGTGACCTCGGTTGCCTCTTTGAAGTCGGCCCTCGAGGCCGAGGGCCACGAAGTCTTCCTGTTCACGCACGACTTTCCGGGCTATCAAGACAACGAGCCGAACGTGTTTCGTTTTCGCTCGGTCACCTACCCGCTGATGAAAGAGAACCGCTTCACCTTTCCCTGGCCCATTCGTCATGTGGGCATTCTGGCCCGCAAACGGGTCGAGGCGGTGCACATCCATACCCCCTTCAACGTGGGGTGGATCGGCCGTCTGGCCGCTTCCTGGTTGGGTCGCCCTCGGGTCTTCACCCATCACACCCTGTGGGACGAGTACACCCATTACGTGCCCGGACCCTACTGGCTCGTCAAGAAGTTTGGGGTCTGGCTGGGAACCACGTTCTGCAACTCGTCGGCGGCAGTCATTTCGCCCAGTACTCCGGTGATGGAGCGCCTGCGGGAGCAGGGGGTCACCCGTCCCATTCATGTATTGCCCACGGGCATCGATCCTACTGTCTTTCGAGGGGGCGACTTCAGCGGCCCCCGGCAGGAGCTCGGGATCGAGCCGGGTCAGAAGCTGTTTCTTTACATCGGTCGACTGGCGAAGGAGAAGTCGATCGAGTTCTTGCTCGAAACCCTGGCGTCGGAGCCCTTTCCCGAGTGTCGCCTGGCGGTCATCGGTGACGGTCCTTCTCGGGGCGAGCTGGAGGCAACTGCGAGCAGGCTCGGCCTGAACGGTCAGGTGCGGTTCCTGGGTTATCGCAAGCGGACTGAGCTGAGGAACTACCTGGCTGGGGCCCGGGGGCTGGTGTTTGCCTCCCAGACCGAGACCCAGGGCCTGGTTTTGCTCGAGGCGCAGGCAGGGGGGGTACCGGTGCTGGCTGTACGCGGCCCCGGGGTGACCGAGGCGGTCAGTGACGCTCAGACCGGAAGACTCTTTCGGCCCGGAGACCGGGCCGGCTTTCTGGCCGCCTGGCGCGAGCTTGCCCATGATGACGGCATGTTTGAGCGGATGTCTCGCAACGCCCGCAACTGGGCAGAGGAGTTTAGCGCGCAGGCAATGGCCCGCAAAATGTGTGACCTTTATCGCAGTCTCGCGGGGCCGGCGCCGATCGCCGAGCCGGCCCCCTCGACCGAGTTGGCTTGAAGATAATTTCATTCTCGGCTTCCGGCAAGATCGCGTTCGAGTGCTGGAAAAAAAAGGGTTTTTTCAGCTTTCCGAGAACCTGATCAGGTAATCAAACCACGGCGGTGAGCGAACTCAAAAACTGCGGCACGGTTGCATAAATGGCGTGCATGAGGCTCCCGCAGCGATCTTGAACAACAATCAAAGCCAGTAGACCCGCCAGCGCCGTCTTTTGGGCTGCGGGCTTCATCTCTCGAGGGGGATGTTGGGAGGCATGGTGGTGGATATGGGACAGACAACGATGGACGATCTGGCCGCTGCAGCAGCTGACCAGATGGTAGTGACGGAAGGCGGCGAGGTCGACCTGACGGCTCGTCCCGAGCATTACGGGGCGGAAGATATTCAGGTGCTCAAAGGGCTCGAGGGGGTGCGCAAGCGGCCCGCGATGTATGTGGGTGACACGACCAGTCGGGGGCTGCATCATCTGGTCTACGAGGTCGTGGATAACTCCGTCGATGAGGCTTTGGCGGGCTACTGCAATCACATCTCGATCGTCTTGCATCGGGACGGTTCGGTGGCTGTACAGGACAACGGGCGTGGAATTCCAACCGCAATCCATCCAACCGAAGGGCTTCCCACTGTCGAGGTGGTTTTGACCCAACTGCACGCAGGCGGCAAGTTTGAGGGTAAAGGCTATAAGGTTTCGGGTGGCCTCCACGGGGTGGGTGTCTCGGTTGTCAACGCTTTGTCTAAGAAGCTCGAAGTCGTGGTCGTACGCGACTGTGCCAGTAATCGCATCGCTTTCGAGCGTGGCATTACCTCTGAGAAAATGGACTCTCGTGCCGTTCCGCCTGAAGTCCCCAGTGGAACCATGGTGCGTTTCTGGCCCGACCCGGACATCTTTCCCGTTACCGAGTTCCATTTCGACTATCTCAGCGGTCGACTGCGCGAGCTTGCCTTTCTCAACAAGGGTCTGACGATCGAGATTGCCGAGGAAGTGTCTGGCAAACAACACCGTTTTTATTACGAAGGCGGCATCGTGGAGTTCGTCAAGCACCTTAACGAAAGCAAGAAACCTCTCCACGAAGAGCCTTTCTATGTTTGCAAGCAGGTCGAGGTGGCGGGCAAAGCCATGATGATCGAGGTGGCGCTGCAGTATAACGACTCCTATCAAGAGAATGTGTACAGCTTCGCCAATAACATCAACACGATCGAAGGCGGCACCCACATCACCGGTTTTCGCACCGCTCTTACTCGGGTGACGAACAACTATGGGCGCAAGCGCAACCTGCTCAAGGATAGCGACGCCAACTTCTCCGGCGATGACGTACGTGAGGGATTGACGGCGGTCATCTCGGTCAAGATTCCCGATCCCCAGTTTGAGGGCCAGACCAAGACCAAGCTCGGCACCGCTGAAGCCCAGTCTGCCGTGGCCCAGATTTTCGACGAGTATTACAACACATTCTTCGAGGAGAACCCTGGCATCGGCAAGGCCATTGTCGAGAAAGCGGTCAACGCCATGCGGGCCCGAGAGGCTGCCCGCAAGGCCCGCGAGATGGTGCGCCGCAAAGGCGCGCTCGATTCCAACTCGCTGCCAGGGAAGCTGGCCGATTGCTCCAACCGCGATCCGAAGGAATGCGAGATTTATATCGTCGAGGGAGACTCGGCCGGCGGTTCCGCAAAGATGGGACGCGACCGACACTTTCAGGCCATCTTGCCTCTGAAGGGCAAGATTCTCAATGTCGAGAAGGCGCGGCTTGACAAGATGCTGGGCCATTCGGAGATTCGTGCGTTGATCGCCGCACTCGGTTGTGGCATCGCCGAGGACTTCGATGTCGACAAGCTGCGGTATCATCGTATCGTCTTGATGACCGACGCCGACGTCGATGGTGCCCACATCCGAACCCTGCTCCTCACGTTCTTCTTCCGCCACATGCAGGAGTTGATCGCACGCGGTTACGTCTACATCGCTCAACCCCCGCTCTTCAAGATCCAGAAGGGCAAGAAAGTTGCCTATGCTTATTCCGACCAGGAGCGAGACGCAAAAATCGCCGAGATGGGCGAGAGCGTCTCGATTCAGCGCTACAAAGGTCTGGGTGAGATGGACGCAGAGCAGCTCTGGGAGACCACCATGGACCCCACCAACCGGGTGATGCGCCTGGTTACAATGGAAGATTTGGTGGAAGCCGACGAGATCTGCTCCAAGTTGATGGGTGACGAGGTCGCCCCCCGTCGCGAGTTCATCGTTCAGTATGCCCGAGAAGTCAAGAATCTCGATATTTAAACCGCCAGGAGCTCGGCCATGTCCATTTCCGATCGTGAACTGATCCCAATCGCCATCGAAGACGAGATGCGCTCGGCGTACATGGATTACGCCATGAGCGTCATCGTCTCGCGGGCTCTTCCTGATATTCGAGACGGCCTCAAGCCCGTTCATCGGCGCATTCTCTACACGATGCGCGAAGAGAACATCACACCCGATCGGCCCTTCAAGAAGTCGGCGGCCACGGTCGGCAACGTGCTGGCCAAATACCATCCGCATGGCGACTCGGCGGTCTACGACGCGATGGTGCGTATGGCCCAGGACTTCAACATGCGCTACATGCTGGTGCAGGGTCACGGCAACTTCGGCTCGGTGGATGGCGACTCGGCCGCTCACATGCGCTATACCGAAGCGCGTCTGTCCCGCATCTCGATGGAGATGCTGGAAGACCTCGACAAGGATACGGTCGACTGGCGCCCCAACTTCGACGCCTCGCTGCAAGAGCCGACGGTGCTCCCCACCAAGCTTCCCAACCTGTTGCTCAACGGCTCGGACGGGATCGCCGTGGGCATGGCCACCAAGATTCCACCCCACAACCTCAACGAGGTGGTGAACGGGCTCGAGGCCATGATCGAGAACTCGGAGATCACCAACGAAGAGCTGATGGAGCACATAACCGGTCCGGACTTCCCGACCGGGGCCACCATTCTGGGCACTCACGGCATTCGTCAGGCCTACACCACCGGGCGTGGCAGCATCACCATGCGGGCCGTGATCGAGGAAGAAGACCGCAAGCGCGACCGCAAGGCCCTGATCGTAACGGCCATCCCCTTCCAGGTAAACAAGTCGCGACTGCTTGAGCGGATTGCTGAAGCGGTGAAAGAGAAGCGCATCGAGGGCATCTCCGATCTGCGCGATGAGTCCGATCGACGGGGCATGCGCATCGTCATCGAGCTCTCGGCCTCGGCCGTTCCCGACGTGGTCAAGAACCAGCTCTACAAGCACTCCGACCTGCAGTCGACCTTCGGGGTCAACATGCTGGCGCTGGTCAACTTCACTCCCAAGCTCGTTGACCTGCGGACCGTACTGGCCGAGTTCCTCAAGCACCGCCGGGAAGTGGTTACCCGACGCACCCGCTACCTGCTCGACAAGGCCGAGCGGCGCGAGCACATCGTGCTCGGGCTCCTCAAGGCCCTCGATCACATCGACCGCATCATCGCCCTGATTCGCGGCTCGCAGACGGCCGAAGAGGCTCGCACCAAGCTGTGTCAGGAGTTCCAGTTCTCGGAATTGCAGGCTCAGGCCATCCTGGACATGCGCCTGCAGCGGTTGACCGGCCTCGAGCGCAGCAAGCTCCAGGAAGAGCTGGCCGACCTGCAAAAGGACATCGCCTATTACAAGAGCCTGCTCGAGAGCGCCCGACTGCTCGACATGGTCATTCGCGAAGAGCTGGTCGACCTGCGCAATCGCTTCGGTGATGCCCGTCGCACCAAGATTGTGCCCCACTTTGACGGCGATTTCAACATCGAGGACCTGATCGCCGAGGAAGAGATGGTGGTGACCATCTCACACAATAACTATATCAAACGCGTGCCCTACGAGACCTACCGCAGCCAGAGGCGGGGCGGGCGTGGGGTTTCGGGCACGGCTCTAAAGGAAGAAGACTTCCTCGAGCACATCTTTGTAACCAGCACCCATCACTCGCTGCTGTTCTTCACCACCAAGGCTCGCGTCTTCAAGCTGAAGGTGCACGAGATCGGCGAGTTCGGGCGCACGGCCCGCGGCCAGGCGCTGGTAAACCTGCTTAACATCGAGCAGGGTGAGAAGATCTCGGCGGTCATTCCGGTGCGCTCCTTCGAGCAGCCCGGATTCATCGTGACCTGCTCACGCGAGGGCATTGTCAAGCGCACGGCCCTGATCGGCTACCAGAACATTCGGGCCAGCGGCCTGATCGCTCTGGGTCTGAAGGACGGCGACGAGCTGGTGAATGCCCGCTTGACTCCGGGCAATGAAGAGCTGAGCATCGTAACCGCTCACGGTATGTCCATCCGCTTCAAGGAAGACGAGGTGCGCGCCACCGGCCGCATCGCTCAAGGGGTGAAGGGAATCAGCCTGCGCGTGGGCGACCGGGTGGTGGCAATGGATAGCTGCTCGGAAGGCACCGAGGTGCTGGTAGTCACCCAGAAGGGCTACGGCAAGCGCACTCAACTGGAAGACTACCGGCTGCAGTCCCGTGGTGGCGTGGGCGTTAAGACCGTGCAGATCACTAACAAGACCGGTCTGGTGGTGGGAGCGCGCATGGTCAACGCTGACGATGTGCTGATGCTGTCCACCTCCCAGGGCACCCTGATCAAGATGCCCATGGAAGGCATCCGCCACGTGGGTCGGGTGGCCCAGGGAGTGATCTTGATTCGCCTTGAAGAAGGCGATGAGGTGACCGCCCTGGCCCGTATTCCCAAGGAAGAGGATGACGAGGAGGCGGCGATTTCCGCCGTGGTCGAGGTGGCTGACGAAGGGCTGCTGACACAGGAGCCGGCTCCGCTCGAGTCTGAAGCCAGGGAACATCTGCCCGGGGAAGAGGCACCGCCCGAGGAGTAGGCGAATTTCCATGGCATGTCTCGCCCTGCGCGCTTAATCTGGCTGCTGGTGCTATATGGAGCACTGGGGATTGTGGCCTGGAGCCAGGGGGCAGTTCGCTGGCCCGGCTGGCTGATTCGCTCCCAAGCAAGCGAATTGGCCTCGCTCACTCGGCACATCGACAACAACTCGGAGGATGGTCGGGCTCACGCCCTGCGCGCTGACCACTGGTTGGACCAGGATGACTTCTTGCGGGCCAGCCTGGACCTGCAACGGGCCCTGGAGGCTGGCTACCTTGAGCCCCCGGTGCACAACAACCTGGCCTGGTCTCTGGCTCACCTTGGCCGCTTCCAGGAGGCCCTTCCATTGGCCCGGGAAGCGGTCGCCCGCCAGCGGGCCAGCTATTCGCTGGACACTCTCGCCTTCGTGCAGGCTGGTCTGGGCAACCGTGAGCAGGCACTAGAGCTCTATCGCCAGGCCCTGGCACTCGACCCCACGAACAACGAGATCCGGATCAACCGTGCTACACTCCTGCGTGCACGGCCCTAAAGAGGAAGGCCCGGACCCTTCCAGGTCCGGGCCTGCTATGCGGCCAAGTTTAGCGAGCGAAGTCGATGCCCAGTTGCACCTCGATCAGGGCCTGGTTGATCAATCCCATGGCCCGCTCCTTGTGGCCGCCCTTGTTGGAGTCGGCCTGGCGCAGGTCTTCCAGGGCGGCATTCAGATCGGCCTTGGCAGCCTGCATGTGGGGCTGGTCGGCCGATGCCCGACCGGCGGTGAATCCAAGGGTGAGGGCGCAACAGATCGTTAGAGCGACCGCGAACTTTCGCATTGACGGAGTATCCTTTCGTTGGTGAATTGGCGGTGGTTCGCTCCCGTGTGGGCTCCCCCCCTTTCCAGGGAGCCCTTCGCCAACATGTAACCAAATTTCAATAATCTTCGGGATGATGCGGAGGACTCCGGACGAAGGGATCCGGCGCTGGGCCTCTACCGCGACCCCCCCCCGACGGTAGGGGCCCAGCTCTTTGGAACCTGGAGCATACCCAGGAATACCGGCAGGTCTTGATTTGGTATTCTGTTGCTATCCTGAGACATCGAGTTGCGCCTCGAAAAGAGAGAGGAACCGCTTTACTGTGCGGTTCCTCGTTGGTGGACCGCGAAGGTCTCGAACCTTCGACACCCTGATTAAAAGTCCCAATTGTGCCGTTTCTCTGAGTTCCTCCGAGTGAACAGGAAGTGAATCCTGGTGCGGGGCTCAGTGTTTCTGAGGTTGAAGGAAGTTACCCCTGTTGACCCAGGGTTTTCTGAGTTTCTGGGTCAGGTCTGGGTCAAGGAATCTGATTCAAGTAGACTTCCGCTTTGGCCTTCCCGGCGGCCGAGAACTCAGACTTTTGGCTAGACGTCTGATTGCCTGGTCCGAGCTTCCAACCTCCTCGGCCACAACTTTGATGGGGGTTCCTGACCGCAGAAGGCCCACGGCCTCTCTTTCCCTCTGTCGTCTGCTCTTATCCCGGCATCCTGAACTGCAGAATTTGGAGTCTAGACGATTTGGTCTAAACCATGGCTCTCTCGAGCACTGAGGATTTGCGCAACGAACCAGAGAAACACCGCCCTCAATCCACTTCGCGAACTGAACCCAAAGTTCACCGAGCAGGCAGGTCGGGCTCACACCGAAACGGACGCGGGCCCTGTCTTGGGATTCCCAAATAACACCTACCTGAGTTAACCGTTTGATTCTAAAATCAGTGGTTCTTCGCACGTGCTCCTTCAGTGCTCGTGACTTGTCGAGGGCTTTGCCAACGAAGTGACGGGTATTATCAAGCACAAGCGTCGAATTCTCAATACGCACACGGTTTTCAAGCTCTGTCCACCGACCGGATTCGGGTTCGCTCAGTTCCCACAGGTCAATGAGCGTCCGAAGTATTGCGGCTTCTTCCAACCAGACAGACAACCGTTCAGCCGACTGTCTTGGCTGCAGGCGGCAAATCTCCAAATCTTCCTGGTATTCCTCCCACGCTACCCCCGGGGACTCCTCACCCTCACTCTCAACGTCTTCTTCCCAAAACCTCAGCGTCCCGACCTCGGATGCCACCCTGGTTATTCGAGAACGGGGAGCCCGAGGACTTTGGCTAAGGCGGCTGTCTTCTCTCTTTCCAGCAACCATCAAGCCCAGGAGTCCTGACTGATTGGCAAAGGCAAGCGCCCTTTCGGAGGTGGTAACTCTTGAGAAAGCTCGAAATAGGCCTGCCCTTTCGTCGAAATGCGACGGGGGGAGGTGAAGAAACGCCTCTCTATACTCCTGAAAGTCCTGTTCCGGTGCGTCGTCTTCAGGAAAGCCTGGTGCGTTTTCCGTGATGAAGGGCTCTGAATCTGCTGCTCGGCAGAACTCCGGCACCAAGCGATAACCCAACCGGCATACGCGCTGGGTGAACGCAAACAAATTCTCGCCTTCTGCAACTCCAAAACTCATGCCACGGATAAACCACGTCTTTCAGGCTTACCTTTTTATAGCATCGGAATTACCATCAGCACAAGGATACGCGCGAATCCAAATTTTCAAGTGAACTTGAGGAGGATTTCTCAATGCCAACGAAGCTTCGCAGGCTCCGGCTTGCGCTCGGACTCACGGCTCCCGACCTAGCTCGGAGGTCCGACACTTACACACCCCTTCTTTACAAACTCGAGACCGGCCGCGAAAAGGCCGGGCCCCGGGTCAGGAGCCGAGTGGCCGCTGCCCTGGAAGTAGCCGAGTCCGAGCTGTTCGACGCGCATGGCTGGCCGCTGGCCGAGGAGGCCGAGCATGAGTGAGCGCCTGCGGGACGCGGACTTCCCGGCTGAAAGATTCGGAATCAGCAAAGCCCTGGTTTGGCGACTTTGCCGTCAGGGCGTATTACCTCACGTGAGGCTTGGCCGGAAGGTCATGTTCTCGCCCTCCATGCTTGAAGACTGGATTGCCGCAGGCGGCCAAGCCCTCCCGGGCGGTTGGCGCAGAGAGGAGCGGGGCGAATGAACGACTTTTCCTGCACGGACTGGAAACCCGCCCCGGGTGGCGGCAAGCTCCTGGGCCGCGCTAAGATTGCCATGCCATCCGGGCTCGTCCTGCTCTGCTCCGTCCTGGCCGGCGAACACGGTCCCTGGGTATGCCCCCCGTCCGAATCCTGGACGGACTCCCAAGGGAACCGGCAGCGCCGCAACCTGGTGGAGTTCACCACGGCCGAGCGCAAGCGGGCCTGGCAAGAGTTTGCCCTGGCGGCCGTCCGCCCGCACCTGACGGCCCCGACCGCCCGAGAGGAGGGGCCCGATGGCGCATACTGCCCGTTCTAACGACCTGGCCGAGTGGGCCGCGACCAACCTGCAGAAAGCCCGCTCGGACTCCGAGGGACCCTGGCTCACCGCCTGCTGCCCCTTGCACGAGGACTCGACCCCAAGCCTGCGCCTCAATACTGAAACAGGCGGATACGAGTGTAAAGCCGGGTGCGGTACGGGAAACGTCTGGGAGCTGGCGCGGCAAGCGGGCCTCCCCGCTCCGCCGGACCGCCCCAAGAACGATGACCGGGAGCCGGAAGCCGTCTATACCTACCAGACCGCCGAGGGGGAACCCTACGCCCGCGTCACCCGCTGGCCTGGCAAGAAGTTCCGGCAAAGCAGGTGGGAGGCCGGCGAGTGGGTTCCCAAAGCCCCCTTGAAGAGGCTACCCTACAACCTGGCCGCCCTGGCAAAGGCGGACCCCTCTGCTCCTGTCGTCTGGGCGGAAGGGGAGAAGGACGTGGAAGCGGCCACCCAGCGCGGGCTCCTGGCTACCACAAGCCCGGGAGGCGCGGGAGCATTCGACAAGCTCGACCGGTCAGCCCTGGAGGTGCTCCGGGGGCGAACCCTGGTGGTCATCCCCGACAATGACGAACCTGGCCGCGCCTACGCTCGGGCGGTTGGGGCCGCCCTGATCGGGGTGGGAGTTACGGTCCGATACCTGACCCTGCCGGACCTGCCCCCAAAGGGCGACCTCTCGGACTGGTTCGCGGCCGGGGGGACTGCCGAGGAACTCCTGCGCTTGGCCGAGCTGGCCGGCGAGAACCCGCCCCCGGCCGGGGATCCCGAGTCTACTCAGAGCGGGGCGGAGGAACCCGAGGAAGGCGGGAGCCAGGCGAAGCGGCTCCTCGCCCAGGCCGCTGACCTCGAGCTATACCATACCCCCGACCAGGAGCCTTATGCTTCGGCCCTGGTGGAGGGCCCGAACGGCCTGCGCCGCGAGAACCACAGGGTGGGCTCGAACGGAATGCGCCGCTTGCTCACGCACAGGTTCCACGCTTCCGAGGGCAAGCCCCCGTCTGAGCAGGCCCTGCGGGGGGCGCTTTCCGTGCTGGAGGCTCGAGCCGTGTATGACGGGCCCGAGCTGTCCGTTCACGTGAGGGTGGCCGAGCATGACGGGGCGGTCTACCTGGACCTCGCGGGGGAGCGGGGCGAAGCGGTCCGGGTGACGGCCGCAGGGTGGGAGGTTGCGTCTGACCCTCCGGTCCGGTTCGTCAGGCCGCGAGGGCTCGAGCCCCTGCCCCATCCCGAGAAGGGCGGTTCCCTCGAGGAACTGCGCGCCTATCTCAACCTCTCGACCGACGAGGACTTTGCCCTGGCGGTCGGCTGGCTCCTGGACGCGCTCCAACCCTCGACCCCGTTCCCTATTCTCTGCCTGGAAGGGGAGCAGGGGAGCGGAAAGACTAGCATGGCCAGGAAGCTGCGGGCCCTGGTGGACCCGAACAGGAGTCCCGTCCGAGGACTCCCCCGGGAAGCCCGCGACCTGGCCGTATCGGCCGCGAATGGATGGGTCCTGGCCTATGACAACCTGAGCGGTATCAGCGAGTGGGTTTCGGATAATCTCTGCTCCGTCAGCACCGGGGGCGGGTTCGCGGCCCGCAAGAACTACACTGACGACGAAGAAGCCCTCTTCCACTTTCGCCGTCCTGTCATCCTCACCGGAATCGCCGGCCTGACCGGGAAGCCTGACCTGGGGGATAGGACCGTCATCCTGACCCTCCCGGTCATTCCTGAGCAGGCCCGGCGCTCCGAGCGGGAACTGGAGCAGGGCTTCGAGGCGGCCCGGCCGCGCATTCTGGGAGCCCTGCTCACGGCTGTCTCGACCGGCCTGCGACTCCGCGATTCAGTGAGCTTGGAGCGCAAGCCCCGGATGGCGGACTTTGCCGAGTGGGTTACTGCCTGTGAGCCAGCCTGCCCCTGGTTGCCGGGGACGTTCCTCCGCGCCTACGCCGGCAACCGGGCCGAGATGGTCGAGACAACCCTGCAGGGCAACCCCGTTGCCATGGCAGTCCGCAAGCTCCTGGAGCGCACCACGGAGTGGAGTGGCTCCCCGACAGAGCTACTCACCGCGCTCGAGGGCTTGCTCGAGGAGCGGGAGCGACGGGCGGCCGGGTGGCCCAGGAGGGCTTCTGCTCTGGCTAAACGCCTGAGGGAGGCAGCGACCTTCCTGCGCGCGGCCGGGGTCGAGGTGGACTGGTCGCGCTCCAACAGGAGTCGAACGATACGCCTCTCCAGGACCGAAATAGGAAACGAGGAGGACCTGTCACTCCTGTCACCCCTGTCACAAACGGCACCGTTGAGCCTTCTCGACAGTGACGGGAGCGAGCCCCGTCCCGTCACTCCTCCCCTCGTCCCGTCACTCGACGGTGACAGGAGCGCCCCAGCAGTGACAGGAGTCACTTCCGTCCCGTCACCGAAAAAACGGCTCAACAAAGCCAATCGTGACAGGGTGACGGGAGTGACGGAACCTTCCCTCCTGGACGGGATAGACGTGCAAGCTCTGCTCGAGGGCTTGCCGTGAGTCCGGCCGAGCTGGTGGGCACCCTGGCCGAGCGGGGGGCGACCCTGACCCTCGGGCCCGACGGTCGGGTGAGATACCACGGCCTAGCCGAGGTGCTGACCCAGGACCTCCGGGAGGCGCTCCGGGCTCACCTGGCTATCCTGCCCGAGGTGCTCAGGCGGGCCGAGGTGTTCCAGGCCCTGGTCCGGCCCGGCCAGCCCCTGCCTCTCCTGTGCCTGCCCGGGGCCCGTGGGGCCCCTTCCGGCCGCTGCCTCTCATGTGGTGGCGACTTGGCCGGGGGCTCCTACCGGTGCGGGCCTTGCGGGGAGGCGGCCCGGCTGGTGGCGGGGGATGTCCGCGAACTGAGTTCAGCGGCGACGCTAAATGACCCTAAATGACCGCTGGCGCTCGAGTCCCCCCACCTGTGGCCGTGGCCAGCCTGCCCGACGGGGAGAAGCTCGAGAAGCCCATCAAGTACGAAGCCACCCTCTCCCGTGAAATGGAGCGGACCCTCTCTCAGCTTGAGCGGGCCCGGGCGCTCAGGAGCCAGCCCGAGCAGGTGCTCGAAGCCGAGCGGGGCGAGGATGGAACCTTCGAGGTGAAGCCTTCATGATGGGTTCGTTTCGGAATTCTGTGACCAAAGTGTTCCCTTTTGACACAGCGATCAGCGGTATGCTAATATGGAGTCACCCCAGCATACTTCCGAGAGGAGCCCCACCAATGAAGGTCATCGCCTACGCCCGAGTCTCCACCGAAGAGCAGAGCCAGAATGGCGTGAGTCTGGCGGCCCAGGAAGCCAAGCTCCGGGCCTACGCGGACCTGTATGACCTCGAGCTGGTGGAGGTGATTCTGGACTCGGGCGCTTCCGCGAAGTCCCTCAATCGGCCCGGCCTGCAGAAGGCGCTTGCCGCCCTCGAGTCTGGCCAAGCCGAAGGCCTGCTGGTGGCGAAGCTCGACCGGCTCACCCGCTCGGTCCGCGACCTGGGGACTTTGCTCGACACGCACTTCGGCAGCAAGTTCAGCCTGCTCTCCGTGGCTGACCAGATTGACACGCGGACCGCTGCCGGCCGTCTGGTGCTGAACATCCTGACCTCGGTTGCTCAGTGGGAGCGGGAAACCATCGGGGAGCGCACCTCTCAGGCCCTGCAGCACCTCAAGGCCGAGGGCCGCCACGTGGGAGCTCCCGGACTCGGGCATCGTATGGAGGCTGGCGAGCTGGTGGAGAACCCCGAGGAGTCCGCCACCGTGGCCCGCATTCAGGAGCTTCGGCAGGCCGAGAAGACCTTGCGTGAGATTGCCGCCACCCTGACGGCCGAGGGATACAGCACGAAGCGGGGCGGGAAGTGGGAAGCCCAGACGGTTCGTCGGGTGCTTCTCCGCCTGGGGGCCGCGTGAGCGGGGCGGGGAGCCCCCCACCTGTGGCCGCCAGGAGGCAGGCGCTCGAGGCCGAGCGGGAGCGCCTGCTGGCCGAGCAGGCCGACCTGCTCCGGGAGCTGCCGAGGATGCAACCTGAGATTGCCGCCCGGGCCGCCACCGTCCTGGCCGACAAGCTGGCCGCCCTGGCCACCGAGTATGAATCCCTATTGGAGGTAGACAATGGCCACCACAAGTGACGGCCGGCCCCATATCCTGGTGAGGCTCGATTCCGAGGTGTTCGAGCGCCTGCGGGAGGTTGCCGGTAGCACCGAGTCCGGGCGGGGGGGAGGCATGGCCTTCCTGGTGAGGTGCCTGATTCACCGGCACCTCGGGCTGCCTGACCCGGTGAGACACGCGGCTCACGTCAGCCCTCGCAAGCTCAAGTTGCAGGAGCGGGCGGCCCGTGGAGACTACCCAAAACCCCGGAGGCGGAGGGCGGCCCCCCAGGAGTAGGGCGCGGGGACGAGCAGGCGGGCGATCCCCTGGGGCCGGCCCCCGGGGGTAGGGGTCGCCCCGGTGCGCGCGCGGACCGCACACCACCGTCCTTACCGACGGTGGCTCTGAAACAACATCCCCCCCCGGGGGGTAGACACAGGAGGCAGAAAGCATGCAGGGCTCAGTTCGAAAGCGAAGCGCGAAGCGGGGAAAGGACGGGTTCGACTCCTGGCAGATTCGTATCTGTACCGGCATCAAGTCGGACGGGAGCCCGGAGCGCCACGAGGAGACAATCCGGGGCAAACGGGAGGATGCAGACCGGCTCCTTCGCAAGCGAATCGAGGAGTTCGAGTCTGGCCGGCTGGCCCGGCCGACGAAGGACACCCTGGAAGCCTACTTTCTGGAGTGGCTGAAGACGACCGCCACGAAACGAACGGCCCGAACGAATCAGGACTATCACGACACCCTGGCCCGATACGTGTTCCCTGAATTGGGGAATCTCCCGCTACAGCGGCTTAATCCATTAAGTCTTCAGCGGCTCTATACCGGGATGGAGGCCCGGGGCCTGTCGGGGAGGACGATTCGGCTGACTCACGCTGTGGTTCGGTCCGGGCTGAAGGCGGCCGTCCGCTGGCGCCTCCTCCCGCACAATCCTGCCCAGGACGTGGAACTGCCCAAGCCAAAGCGGCCCGGCCAGAGGATTCGAGCCCTCTCGGCCGAGCAGGCCCGGGCTTTCCTGGCTGCCACAGAGGGGGGGCGGCTTCATGCCATGTTCGTCCTGGCCCTGGACTCAGGCTGCCGGCCTGAGGAGTACTTCGGCCTGCGCTGGTCCGAGGTTGACCTGGACGCGGGCAGCATTCGGGTGACGAAGGTTCTGGTCCGGCTTCGGGGCAATGGATGGTCCCTGGAGGAGCCCAAGACAAGTTCCTCCCGGCGAACGATTCGGCTGTCCCCCCCGACTGTGGCCGCCCTTCGCGCTCACCGCAGAAGGCAGGCTGAGGAGCGATTGGCCCTCGGGCCCTGCTATGAGAACCACGGCTTTGTGTTTGCGTCCAGGACCGGCGCCCCTCTTGAGATTCACAACATTCGGCAGCGGGAATTCAAGCGGGCCGCCAAGCAGGCCGGCTTGCCAGCCGGTGTCCGGCTTTATGACCTGCGCCATTCGATGGCCACGTTGTTGCTGGCGGCCGGGGTGAACCCGAAGGTGGTGGCCGAGCGACTTGGCCACAGCGGGGTGGCAATGACCCTGCAAGTCTACTGCTCGGTTCTACCCTCAATGCAGGAGCAGGCCGCCGACCAGATAGGCAGGCTCCTCTTCGGCTAGACCTCAGACGGGAATTGACTTTGCGAAGGGAGCCCTCGAAACGACGGGCTTCCTTCGCTGTTACTCTGAGTTTCTGGGTCAAGTCTGGGTCAAGTACCCCTTTGTGTCGTAAAGCGGAGGTGTGCTGCCTAGTAAAAAAGCCCGTGGTTACGGGCTTTTTGTTGGTGGACCGCGAAGGTCTCGAACCTTCGACACCCTGATTAAAAGTCAGGTGCTCTACCCCTGAGCTAGCGGTCCATATGCACGCCCGGAGGGGTTCGAACCCCCAACCTACGGCTCCGAAGGCCGTCGCTCTATCCAGTTGAACTACGGGCGCATGTTTTTGTGCCGAGCGAAGGGCCGGGTCGTTTCGCGACCCGGCCCCGACCCGACGATTTGGGGTGAGTGACCGGACTTGAACCGGCAACCCCTGGTTCCACAGACCAGTACTCTAACCGATTGAGCTACACTCACCGTTTACCGTTCTGGCGCGCCCAGGAGGATTCGAACCTCCGACCACCTGCTTAGAAGGCAGATGCTCTATCCCCTGAGCTATGGGCGCAAGGCTTGGTCGGAGCGGCCGGATTCGAACCGGCGACCCCTTGCTCCCAAAGCAAGTGCGCTAGCCAGGCTGCGCTACGCTCCGAACTGCCCCCTAGTATACAAGCCTGGTGGGCCTCAGTCAATCAGGGCCTGGATTTGCGGGAACAGCCCCCGCACCGCCCTTCCGCGGTGGCTCAAAGAATTTTTCACCTCGGACGGGAGCTCGGCCATGGTGCAGTCATGCTCGGGCAGATAGAAGATTGGATCGTAGCCAAACCCGCCCTCTCCCCGGGGAGCGTCGCTAATCAGGCCCTCCACGGCCCCGGGAGAGACGCTCAGCTCGCCTCCGGCGCCCACCAGAACGGCCACGCAGCGAAAGCGGGCAGTGCGCAACTCGTCGGGCAGCTTGCCAAGCTCCTCGAGGACCAGGGCGATCTTCTCCGAGTGGGGAATGTCGCCCCCGTAGCGGGCCGACTGCACGCCTGGTCGGCCGTTCAGGGCATCCACTTCCAGACCGCTGTCGTCGGCCAGCACTGCCAGCCCGGTCTTCTCGTGGTAGTAACGGGCCTTCAGAATGGCGTTGCCCTCGAAAGTGGATTCGGTCTCCTCGGGTTCGGGAATGCCCGGGTAGTCGGACAGGTCGACCAACCTGACGCCGATCTCCCGGATAATCTCACTCAGCTCGCCCACCTTGTGGCGATTGCCTGTAGCCAGAAGGAGCACGGCTTACTTGTTGGAGTTGATGTGGTTGATCTCGGTCCAGCGCTCGTCGATTTGCCACTGGATGGTCTTGATGTCCTGGCAGATGGCCAGCAATTCGGGGTTCTTAAGCGCGTTCTGGGTGTAGAGCTCGTAGACCTTGTGGGCCACCTCGCGCATCTTGCGCTCCTTTTCCTCGCGCAGATCCTGCACGTCCATGCGCAGACGCTGGACCCGGAGCATCTTCTCCGAGCTTCGCACGGCGGCTTCCTTGCCCTTTTGCACGCCTTTGCCGACGCCTTTGAGCGATTCCCCGAAAAACTCGATAAATCCCATAACGGTTGGTTTCTCGGCTAGGTGCGCGAATCCTTTCCTGTCAGAACTTCGCGGGCTGCCTCCAGTACCCGGTCCATCTCCTCGGGGGTGTGGGCGGCCGAGACACAGGCCGCGTCGCCGGTGGAGGGGGGCAGGTAGACCCCTCGCTCGAGCATCCCGTGGAAGAAGTGGGCGTAACGTTTGCGATCGAGTCGGGCAGTATCGCGCTCATCGCGCAGATTCGAAGGTCCGAAGCCAATGCTGAACAAGGAGCCCACGGCCTGGTAGGTTACCCCCAGCTCGCGCAGGCCGGCCAGTTGGTCGGTCAGGGCTTCGAGTCGGGCGTAAAAGCCCGGTTGGGAGTAAGCCCTGAGGGCGGCCAGAGCTGCCCTCACGGTGAGCGGGTTGCCACAGAAGGTGCCGGCCTGATAGACGGTGCCAACCGGAGCGAGCAAGTCCATCAACTCGCGCCGCCCTCCGAAGGCGCCCACGGCCAGCCCGCCCGCCAGGGCTTTGCCCAGGCAGGTCAGGTCGGGCGCCACCTGGTATCGTTCCTGGGCCCCTCCTAGAGCCACCCGAAATCCGCACAGCACTTCGTCAAAGATGAGCAGGCAGCCGTGCCGCTGACACAGAGCCTGCAAGCCTTGGAGGAAGCCGGGCTCGGGGGCGATCACGCCCATGCTGCCGGTGACCGGCTCGAGGATGATCGCGGCCACCCGGTCAAGGTTCTGGGCCTGCACCGATTCCAGCGAATTGTAGCGGGCCACAACGGTTTCGGCCACCAGAGCGGGCGAGGCACCCAGGGCCAGGGCTCCGCCTGACTCCTCGGCTTCCTCGCCTGCCGCATCCAGGCACTCCACGTGGCCGTGGTAGTTGCCCTCGAACTTGAGGATGCGCGAGCGGCCGGTGGCGGCCCGAGCTACCCGCAGAGCGCTGGATACCGCCTCGGCGCCCGAGTTGACGAAGCGCAGCTTCTCCATGGAGGGATAGCAGCGCCGGACCAGGCGGGCCAACTCAAGCTCCCAAGCGGTGGGGGCGCCGAAGATGGTGCCGTCCTCCAGGGCCTCGCGCACCGCCTGCACGACGAGCGGATGGCTGTGGCCCAGCACCAGCGGACCCCAGGCACAGAGCAAGTCGAGGTATTCGCGGCCCTCCAAGTCCCACACACGGCTGCCTAACCCCCGGGCCAGCACCGGCGGGGTGCCGCCCACCTGGCTGAAGGAGCGGAACGGGCTGTTGACTCCGCCTGGAATGATTTCCTGGAGCTCTTCAAAGACGGACATCCGCTGGCCTTTGCAGCTAGACGCGGCCCCTCCTGCCAGTGAAGGAAGAGCGAGCATAACCGGGGAAGCTATGTTGGCGCCGCGCACAGGTCTTGCGCGGCGTTGTCCAAAGGCTGAGAAGGGTATTATGGCGAGGTTTGTCTACGAGGCGCTGGACTACAAGGGCCGGGTAGTCCAGGGCGAGGTCGAGGCGCCCACCGTCGACGCCGTGGTGTCGGATCTGCGCAAGATCCGCTACACGGTCACGAATGTGCGCGAGGTTCGCGAGCCGATCGCCCAGGTCAAGGCCGTACTCAGCCGCTTCGAGTGGGTTTCCATCTATGCTCTGGCCGTCTTCACCCGCCAACTGGCCGTGCTGCTCCACGCCGGCATCCCCCTGCTGCGGGCCATCGACGGGCTGCGCAAGCAGACCCTGAACCCGCGCCTGACTCGGGCCATTACCGAGGTGCACAACGACCTCAAGGCTGGCTACTCTCTCTCGAAGGCGCTGGCCAAGCAGCCCGACGTGTTCAACCCGATCTACGTCAGCATGATCCGGGCCGGCGAGATGTCGGGTGCCATGGATGAGTTGCTCAACCGCTTGGCGGCCCTTCTCGAGCGCGAGTTCCAGCTGCGCAAGAAGGTGGAGGCGGCGCTCACCTATCCCATCATCGTCTCGATCGCTTGCATCAGCCTGTGCGTGTTCATGGTGACCTATGTCTTCCCCACCTTCGTGGATCTGTTCAAGGGCATCGACGTGACGATGCCAGCCGAGACCAGGGCCCTCATCCTGGTCACCAAGACACTCAACGACCCGACCATTATGTTGCCGGCCTTGCTGGGCCTGGGGTTGTTGGTAGTGGGGCTGGTTCATTACTTCCGCGCCCCCATCGGGCGGCGCCAGTGGAGCTGGTTGATGCTCGAGCTGCCGCTGGTGGGACCGGTCACCAAAAAGGTGGCCATGACCCGTCTGTGCCGCACGCTGGGGACCCTGCTGGTGAGCGGCATTCCGATGATGCACGCGCTGCAGATCACCAGCCACGCGGTCGGCAACGAGGTGATCTCCGATCTGCTCGACGAGATCCAGACCGAGATGTCGGCGGGCATGAGCCTGTCTGGACAGTTGATTCAGCACAAGGTCTTCCCCCCGATGCTGGTGCACATGGCCAAGGTGGGCGAGGAGACCGGCAACCTGCACAACATGCTGCATAAACTGGCTGACTTTTACGACACTGAGGTCGAGTACGCGCTGATGACCTTCACCGCCCTGCTCGAGCCGGTTCTAATCGGCACTCTTGGTCTGGTGGTAGGGTTCGTGCTGGTGGCGGTGTTCAAGCCAATCTACGGGCTGATGTCCGTGTTCTAGGAGGCTCCAGATGGTCAGGCGTTGGGTTTTGTTGCTTCTTCTTCTGACCGGGCTGGCCCGGGCCAACGTGGTGATCGATGACGGGACCGTTCAGGTCGGTGACCCGGACGCGCAAGGCAGTACGGCTCCCGTCATCTCAGCCAGCCAGACTCCGGGCTCTCTCCCGGCCGAGGGGCCGCCGGGCTCGAGCAGCGCAGGGGCGGGGAGCGCCGCAGGATCGCGTGGCGGAGGAGGATTGTCCGGCGCGGCCACGCCACCCCCACCTGCGGGTAGCTCTGATCAAGAAGATCCGGCCAACGCCCTGGACCAGCCCATGCCCGCGCAAAACCCCTACACTCTTATCGCGGTGGGCATTCTGTTGCTGCTTTTGGCGCTGCTGGGGGGGGCATACTTTTATCGAAACCGTGATCGAGAGGAGCCTTCCGAGTAAAAATTGCGCTGAGAAGCCAAAAAACTGGAAGGAGTTCCAGGCAGCATCCAAGAAATGGGGGCTCGCCAATCACTGAGGGGGGAAAAGCCCGACGTGATAGAGTTCCCCGACAGTGCCTGGGGCATAGGGGGCAAGAGGAGGACAACTATGGCCGTTACCAAGGCGAAACCCAAGACCAAAGTGGTAGGAAAGAAAGAGATCGTCGACCAGGTCGCCGGCAAGATGACCAAAGAAGGCAACGCGATGACCAAGAAGGACGCCGAGAAGTTCATCAACGCGATGACCGAAGCGATCACTGAGAGCCTCAGCAAAGGCCACACCGTGCGCCTGATTCCTTTCGGAAACTTCCTGGTTCGTGACCGCGCCGCCCGCTCGGGCCGCAATCCTCGCACCGGTGCAAAGATCAAGATCGATGCTCGCAAGATCCCGGCTTTCCGCCCGGGCAAAGAGCTTCGCGACTCCGTGAAGTAAGAATTTCCCGGGGGTTTGTAAGGGAGCGGCTTCGAGCTCGCTCCCTTTTTTCATGCCAGGGCAAAACAAAACCGCCGGAGGGTTTCCGGCGGTGCTGGTAAGTTTCGGTCCTCTCAGGCGGACTTGCCGTTGCCCTCGGCCACCGTCCAGAGATCAGCCGCCCGGAACAGCTTGTCCAGGTCGCCCACCCCTCGCTCTTGCAGGGCCTGTTTGAGCTGTCCGGTCAGGGCATCCTCGTAGGTATGCGTCTCCAGGCAACGGAACACCCCGATCGGCACCGGGTAGGCGGGATAGGTCATTCGCGTCAGCAAATAGGCGGCGCTCGCGTCGGGGCGCGACTCGTCATGGACCAGGAGATCAGCCTCGGTGATCCCGTTGCCCAGCTCGACCACCTCCGGGGTCAACCCGTTCAGGCGGATCCCCTTGCTGTTGTCGGGCCCGAACACCAGCGGTTTGCCGTGCTCTAGGCGCAAAAGGTTCTGCTTTTTCTGCTCGGGCTCGGTCAGGTGGCGCCAGACTCCGTCATTGAAGATGTTGCAGTTCTGGAAGACTTCCACGAACGAGGTGCCGCGGTGCTGAGCAGCTCGCAAGAGGACTTCGGAGAGGTGCCTGGTCTCCACGTCGATCGAGCGGGCCACGAAGGTGGCCTCGGCAGCCAGGGCCACGCTCAGGGGATTGAGCGGCTGATCGATGGTGCCCATGGGAGAAGACTTGGTCTTATGGCCCAGCCGAGAGGTCGGCGAGTACTGCCCCTTAGTCAGACCGTAGATCTGGTTGTTGAACAGCACGATGTTGACGTCCATGTTGCGACGCAGGATGTGCAGCAGGTGGTTGCCGCCGATAGACAATCCGTCTCCGTCGCCGGTGATCACCCAGACCGAGAGCTCGGGATTGGCCAGTTTCAGCCCCGTGGCGAAAGTGGGGGCCCGGCCGTGGATGCTGTGCATCCCGTAGGTCTCCATGTAATAGGGGAAGCGGCTCGAGCAGCCGATGCCCGAGATAAAGACGATCTTCTCGCGGGGGATACCAAGCTCAGGCAGGGTCTTCTGCATCTGGGCCAGGATGGAGTAGTCTCCACAGCCCGGGCACCAGCGCACTTCCTGGTTGGATTCGAAGTCTTTCTTGGTGAGCTTGTTGGGCAGCGTGGCCTCGGTCATGGCGTCCGTCCTTGTGCGAGAATTTCGTGGATTCGGGTGCGGATCTCGCCGATGGTGAAGGGTCGGCCGAGAACCTTGGGGTAGGAGATGATGTCGAGCCCGAATTGCCCGCGCAGCAGGAAGGCGAGTTGCCCCATGTTCATCTCGGGAATCAGGATCTTCTTGTAGCTGCGCAAGATGGCCTCGAGGTTGCGCGGGAACGGGTTGAGGTAGCGGATGTGGGTGGAAGCCACGCTGAGTCCGGCCCCCTGAGCCTGCTGCACGGCCGTGCGGATGGCTCCAAAGGTGCTGCCCCAGCCGACCACCAGCAGATCGCCCGAAGAGGGTCCGTAGACCTGCTGTTCTTCGATGGCGTCGGCCAGTCGGGCCACCTTCTCGGCCCTGTCGGTCACCATTTTGAGGTGGTCTTCCGGCTTGTAGGAGACGTTTCCGGTGACCGGGGCCTTGCCCAGTCCACCGATGCGGTGCTCCAAGCCGGGCGTGCCGGGGATGGCCCAGGGACGAGCCAGTGTACCCTCCTCGCGCCGGTAGGGCTGGAAGCCTTCCTTCTCGGTCGGGTGCTTGACCACGATGGGAGTAAGCGAGGAGGCCTCGGGAATCTTCCAGGGCTCCGAGCTGTTGGCCAGGTAGCCATCGGAGAGCAGGAACACCGGGGTCATCGAGCGGACGGCCAGCCGGAACGCCTCCAGGGCCATGGTGAAACAGTCAGAGGGCGTACAGGGGGCCAGAATCGGGATCGGGCTCTCGCCGTTTCGTCCGAAGTAGGCCATCAGAAGGTCACTCTGCTCGGTCTTGGTGGGCAGCCCTGTGCTCGGCCCGCCGCGCTGCACGTCGATGATGACCATGGGCAACTCCAGCACCAGGGCCAGGTTGATGGCTTCCATTTTGAGCTCGATTCCCGGACCGCTCGAGGCGGTGGCGGCCAGGGCGCCACCGAAGGCAGCGCCGATCACCGAGCCCATGGCCGCGATCTCGTCCTCGGCCTGGAAGGTGCGCACGTCGAAATGCTTGAGCGGCGCCAGCGAGTGGAGAATATCGCTGGCCGGGGTGATGGGGTAGCTGCCGTAAAACAGGGGCTTCCCAGCCAGCCGAGCGGCTGCCACCAGCCCCAGGCTGAGGGCTTCGTTGCCGGTGACCTTGCGGTAAGTACCAGGCGGAAGTTGAGCCGGTCTGATGCGATAGCGGTGTTGGAAGGCCTCGGTCGTATCGCCGTAGTTCCAGCCTGCTTTCAAAGCGCGGGTATTGGCTTCGGCGATGACCGGGCTCTTGAACTTCTGGTTGATCCACTGGAGGGTGGTATCCAGGGGGCGATCATACATGAAGTAGGTCAGGCCCAGCGCGAAGAAGTTCTTAGTGCGCTCGACCTCCTTGTTGGAGAGCTCGGTCAGGTCGGCCAGGGCCGCCTTGTTCAGGGTGCTGATGGGTACGCTGATGACGTTGTACTTCGAGAGTGTGCCGTCTTCCAGGGGGTTGCCCTCGAAGTGGGCCTTCTTCAGGTTCTTGGCCTGAAAGGCGTCGGAGTTCAAGATCAGGATGCCGCCCGGCTCGAGGTCGCCCAGATTGGCCGCCAGAGCGGCCGGGTTCATGGCGACCAGTACGTTGGGCGCATCGCCCGGCGTGAACACGTCGGAGTTGGCCAGATTTACCTGGAAGCCGCTGACGCCGGCCAGAGTGCCGGCCGGGGCGCGAATCTCGGCGGGGAAGTCGGGGAAGGTGCTGATGTCGTTGCCCAACACGGCCGAGGTGTTGGTGAACTGGGTGCCGGTCAGCTGCATGCCATCGCCCGAGTCGCCCGAGAATCGGATGATGACGGAGTCGAGCTCTTCGAAAGCTAGCTCCTGCGGTTTGGTGTCGATCATTTGGTTTAGCTCCGTCGCGTTCACTACAGGGAAAGAACCCGCGCGTGTCTTCTCTTCGGGGCGGTTCAATCCTCTGCTACATTCAGCTTTTTCGTGCTGGAGAGGGCGCTGAGCGCAGAGAGGGGAACAGGTGCGCGATGCCGTTCTGCCCCGAGTGCAATCAAGAGCCCGATCAGGGAGCCCGCTGTCCCACCTGCGGGTTGTTCTATCGCGAGCGGCATTGCCCTGACTGTGGCTGGGAGGTTCTCCCCAAAGAGTCATTTTGCGGGGCCTGCGGGGCCGAGTTGGGGAGTCGGGCTGTGGTCCAGGTGCACGCCCCTCTCCGCCCGGCTCCTCTGCTTCGGCGGGTGGTAGCCACGGTTTTCGACCTGGTGGTACTTGTTCTGGCGACCGAACTGCTCGAGCTCACTCTGCTCAAGAACCCCTGGCTGAGCATGCTGGCCGCCGGACTGCTCTACTACGGATTCTTCCAGGCTCAAGGTCGTCAGACCCTGGGCCAGTATGTGCTGCGCCTGACCACCCTGACCGGCGAGCGCTTCCCGCTAAGGCTCGTGCACAGTCTGCTGCGCACCTTCTTGAGCGCTCTGAGCTGGGGGTTGCTCATTCCACCGCTGCTGGCCCTGGGTGATCGCGAGCGACGCACGCCGGTGGACCGCCTGCTGAAGGTGCAGGTCTTCTTGACCCCGTGAGCCTGGAAGCACTTCAGGCTCTGCTGCTCAGCCTGGTCCCCTGCCTGTTCTGGCTTTGGTACATCCAGGGGTTGGGACGCTACCGCCAGGAGCCTCCCTGGATGCTGGTCCTGGCCCTGCTGGCCGGGGCCGGCAGCGCCTACGGAGTGCTGGTGAGCTGCGACCTGCTCGAGGACCGGGCCCCCGGTTTTCTGGCCATGCCTCACGGCGCCTGGGGCCAGCTCTTCTACTTCGTGGTGGCCGTGGGGCTCATGGAGGAGGCCTGGAAGATGCTGGCGTGCTGGCTGGCGGTCTACTTCCTGCCCAGCTTCGACGAGCCGGTGGACGGGTTACTCTATGCCGGCTGCGTCGCACTGGGTTTTGCTACGGCCGAGAACATCAAGTACATTCTGGAAGCAGGCGGTCCGGCCGTCCTGGTGGGCCGCTCGATTCTCAGCACCTTCGGTCACGTGCTGATGTCAGGAATCTGGGGCTACGCTCTGGGCATGCAAAAGTGTCGCCCGAGCCGGGCGCCTCTGTGGCTGCTGGCCCTTTTTGGGGCAGCCCTCGGGCACGGGCTGTTCGACTGGTTCCTCATCCAGGGTTGGCCCCTTGCTGCGGTAGGGGTGTTGGCCGGGCTGTGGTGGCTGTTCAGTCAGCGGATTGAGGAAACGGCCCGTTTGTCGCCGTACCGGGTGCATCGCGTGCACCGGGTATCCGAGTGTCCCCATTGCGGCATTCTCTATCGGGCCGACGCGATCTACTGCACGGGCTGTGGCCATCGTTGCGAGCCCTCGGCTGGCTTGTGCGCCAACTGCCTCAGTCCGGCCGTGGGCGAGGACCGTTGCGACAACTGCGGCTGCCTGTTCGTTCCAGGGTCAGACCGGTCGGCGGAGCACAACGGGCAGCTGCTGCAAAACTAGCTTCGGGGCAGCGTCTCCTGCACGATCTTCTCGCGCTTGGCCCGCTCTTCGAGGGTGGGCGAGGCATTGACCCGGTTGCGCCCGCCTCGCTTGGAGACGTAGAGGGCCTCGTCAGCCGCTTCGGCCAGCTCCTTCTTGTTGTGAGCGTCGCTGGGGAAGCAGGCCATGCCGATGGAGGAGGTGATGCGCACCTTGTGGCTCGAGAAGCGCAACTGGAAGGCCTCGCGCACGCGTTCGCAGGTGCGCATGGCATCTTCCTTGCTCGTTTCCTTCAAGATCAGTGCGAATTCGTCACCGCCGTAGCGGCACACGATGTCGGTGGTGCGCACCTTCTCCTTCAAGAGCGCGGCGATCTCCTTGAGCAGGGAGTCGCCTGCGGGGTGGCCGAGCGTGTCGTTGTAGCTCTTGAAGTGATCGGTATCAACCATCACCAGGCACATGTGGCGGTTGTGCCGCTCGGCCCAGTCGATCTCGTCTTGCAGGCGGGTCTGGAAGTAGCGGTGGGTATACAGGCCGGTCAGACCGTCGGTCAACGACTGCATTTCGATCTGGTTGAACAGGCGGGCATTCTTGATGGCCATCGCGGCCTGGTAGCTCACCGTCTGGACCAGGTTCTTGTGCTCTTCGGTGAAGGTGTTCTCGTCCTTGGCGCCCACGTAGATGCAGCCCATCAGATCGGACTCGGTCACCAGCGGAGCCAGGATCACCGAGCGCTCGTAGTTGATGATGTTGGTGATCTGATACATCTGGGTATCGGTCATCAACATTGTGTCCTTCTTGTCGAAGGCCATCTTGAAGAGCCCCTCGTCCTTGCGCACAGGCAGCGTCTCGACGTACTGCGCATACGGGCTGGAGGCATACTCGGCCTTCAGTTGCTGGGTGTCATCTTTGCCGTTGGTGAACACGATCACGCTCTGGGCCCGGGGGATCATCTCCTGCAGCCCTTCGGCCACCACCTTCATGGTGTGATCGATCTTGAGCGAGGAACGGGTGATCTCCTGACCCATCTTCTGGATGCCTGAGAGCTGGCGGTTCTTGGCTTCCTCGGCTTCGCGTCGGCCCTTTTCGTTGGCCACCTCCTTCTCTTTGTCCTCGAACAGCAAGGCGGTTTTGAGCGAGGGCGCGGCGTAGGCCGCAAGCATCTTCAGCTTGTTGACGTGGTCGGTGTTGTGGGTGCCGGGCTTGATGGAGCCGACATAGACGACTCCCACGGTTTCTTTGCTGACGACCAGCGGCACCGCAATGGCCGAGCGCTCATCCTTGAAGATGCGTTGCTCGGTCGAGGCCCCCAGCTCAAACTCCGACTGGGGCTTGCGGGTTTGCATGGCCTTCTTGATCAGCGTCTCCTCGAGTTGCAGGAGTGAGGACATCTGCAAGACGTTTTCATAAGGCGTGTCCGTTTTGGCAGGGACCAGGGTCTCCTTCCCATCGGCTTTGACCAGGAAGATGACGCACGAATTGTACGGGATGTGCAGCCGCTTGATAAAGGTCTGCACTACGGCCAGGGTGCCGGCAAGGTCCGTGCTGGCGCCAAGCTCGTTGGCCAGCTCGTAGACCAGGTTGTTCTCATCCTTCTTGCTGTCCAGGTCTTGAACCAGGGCCCGGTTCTCGTCCGTGAGCGTGCGCACGCGGAACTGCTCGCGTTTGAGGTCTTGCTCGAGTTTTTCCTGATCTTGCACTACGATCTCTTCGAACGACTTCTTGAGCGCGAAGCGCACCGCGGCCATGAGACTCGCCCCCAGCAAGGCGGCACAGGCCAGGTCGACCATCGGGGGCAGGGTGCCCGCGGCGGCCTGGGCGAAAGCCGCCGCCAGGAGCCCAACGGGAATCCCGACCAGAGGCAGATAGCCCGAGTCCTTGCTGCCGGCGCGATAGACCTTGGCCTCGACCTCCCCTTCGACGGTCTCCACGACGGTTCCGGTCAGCAGGGCATCCAGCGCGGCGTAAAGGGCCATTGCCAGCAAAGCGGCACCCAGCGAGCGGAGAGAAACGATGGCGGCATCGCCTCGAGCCAGGCCGAAGGTAAAACTTACCACCCCCACCCGGAGTAGATTGAGAGACAGATAGGCCAGGCGCTGCAGCCCGGACTGGAAGCTGCCGGCGGCCACTCGGAGAAGTAACGCCGGAGCGGCCACAATCAGGCCCTGGGAAGCGAGAGCCAGGGCTGCCATCGGTGCCGTTTGAGGCCTGGCAACGGCCAGGAAATAGACGAATGAGGCCAGGCTCACGTAGCCGTAGGCTGTGAGCGGTTGCGACCAGAGCTCGAGCGCCACGGCGATGACCGTCAAAAGGAGCAGGGGATAGAGCATGGCACCGGCATGGGGTAAGAACAACAATACGGAGACAGCCAGGAATGCAAAACCAAGGAGGCCGCTGAGCCCCACCAGCAAATTTCCTTTGCCGCCTGTTTGCACGCTCAAAAAGCTACCACCCACTCGACCTGAAACCGGGCTAGAAGCCGGGGTTCCAGGCCGGTGAGCCGATTCCCTCCAGCAACGGCGAAGCCTGGCCGCCTGGACGGGGTGCGACGGCTCAAAGGAGGCTTTCTTGCGGGTATCTGTCCCGCAGCCTGGAATTCAGCCTGGTCCCCATACTCCTCCGGCGGTCCGGTCTCGCCTCTAAAACGGGCGGATCCAGACCACGATTCCCTCAGCTAATTCTAGCACCAATTAACGGGGTTCGGCAACCTCAATGGCTGGCTTCGGGCTGCGGCTGGAGGGCATGGATGGCATCGGCAAGGCTCTCGACCGGCACAATCGTAAGGCCGGTCTGGGCCGAGCGCGCTTCCTCGAGGTCCGCTCGAGGGCAGAGAAAGACGGTGGCCCCGGAGCGTTCGGCGGCAATCACCTTGAAGCGCGCTCCGGCAACCGAATGGACCCGGCCGTCCAGAGCCATCGTGCCGGTGCCGGCGATCATTCGACCCCGGGTCAGGTCCTGCGGGGTGAGCTGGTCCACGATTTCGAGACTGAAGATCAGGCCCGCCGAGGAGCCGGCGATGTTGCCTGATTCAATCTCGATGGCCACGGGCAGTCGGTTGGGCGCCTCCTCGGTCTCGATGGTCACCCCCAGTCGAGGACTGCCCTCGATGCGGATTGGTGTCAGCTCGATCTGGAGGGTCTCGATGTCCCGGCGGAGCTCAATGGTCAGGGCTCCCGTGCTCCCTCGAACGGCATTCTGCAGGTCGTCGGCTGTTCGGACGCGCCGGCTGCCGGCTCGGATGATCAGATCTCCTGGTTGCAGGCGGCCGTCGGCCGGGGTTCCGGGAAGGACCCGGGTGACTCGGGCTCCGGCCGGCTCAAGTTGCACCTGGTAACCGAGGTAGCGCAGAGCAGCCACCTGGGAGGTGTAATGACTGATGGCCATGGGAAGGTCGGCACCAGCGTCAGAACGCTCTTGAATTGAGGAGGAATTTTCCGTGGGGATGAGCTCGGCGTCAGGCTCCATCATGCTGTAGAGGCAAGCCAGAGCGTTGGCTTTTTCGATGAAAACGGTGGTGATCAGAAGCTGGCCGTAGCTCGGGTAGGTCTTGTGATTCAGGACACGCACCATGGGGGTGGCCGAAGCCGTACGGCCGGGAGCGCGCAGTACATAGGGGGTGGGGATGTAAAACAGCAGGAGGCTGGTCAGCACGGCCAACAATGTGGCGCGCAAGAAGGTGACCACCACCTTGCGGGGAGTCAGTTTCTTCTTGCTGGCAGTCAAGGTGCTTCAGCCGAGGCCATGGTGAGCGAGGATTGAGAATCCTCGCGCTGGGACTTGAGCGTCTCCTGGTGCTTCTTAATGATGGCCAGAATACGGCTCAACTCGCTCTCCATGCCGTTCAGCACGCCGGTGGCGAAGCGCTCGGAGGCTTCGCGAACCTCGCGGGCCTGACTCTGGCTTTCCCCTTGCAGGCGCTGGCACTTTTCGCGGGTTTCCTCGAGTAACTTGAGCCGCTCTTCCCGGGCCCGGGCCATGACCTCGCTCTCCTGGACCAGGCGTTGAGACTCCTCACGGGCCGTTCGCAAGATTTCGCGAGCCTTTTCCTCGGCATCGCGCAGGATTCGGTCGGCATCGCTGCCGGCTTGGCGAACCACGTGGGTTGCCTCGGAGGTCGATTCTTGAGCAATTCGGTCGCGCTCTAGCAAAATCCAGTGAGCATCCTTAACCTCCTGAGGAAGCTCCTCTCGTGCTTTCGCCAGCAGCTTGAGGAGCGGTTCGCGGTAGAGGACGACCCGATCGCTCATGGGCCAGGGGAGGCTCTGTCCGTTTTGAGCCAGATGCTCCAGTTTCTCCAGATACTCGTAGATTCTCACGATTCGCGCTCGACTTTCTGTCCCACCGGCTCAGCTCGCGGACCAAACTTTTGCTGCAGTTTGAGTTCCACATAGGAGGGCACCATGCGGGCCACGGTTCCGCCCAGGGAGGCGATCTCCTTGATGGAGCTGGAGCTGAGAAAGGCATGTTGATCGGCTGTCATGAGGAAAATGGTATCCACCTCGGGGGCAAGGTTGCGATTCAAGAGCGCCATCTGAAACTCGAACTCGAAATCGGAGACGGCCCGCAAGCCCTTGAGAATGATGGTGGCCTGGCGCTGGCGCACGAAGTCGACGAGCAGCCCCGAGAAGGCGTCCACCCGCACATTGGGCAGGCCACTCACGGTCTTGGTCAGGATCTCTTTGCGCTCGTCCAGAGTAAACAACGGCTTCTTGGCCGGGTTGGTGACGACTGCTACCACTAATTCATCAACCAGCGCGGCACCACGGGTGATGATGTCCAGGTGTCCGTTGGTGACCGGGTCGAAGCTGCCCGGGTAGACTGCTCTGCGCATGCTCTAGATCCTCGTCTAAAAACCGATTCGGGTTGCTCAACTCACTACCTGCCGCTCAGCACGGTCCCGTCAGGGATTCGCTCGGCCCGGTCCGTCTCGAGTCGGACCACGCCCTGCACCACAACCTCGCGGCCGAAGGTGAAGTCTCCTCGCACGGTTAGACGCTCTGCCTGACGAAGGGAGGGAGTCCAGGGGATGCGAGTCTCGTAGTCTGAATACATGGCGTAGTAGCGGCTATCCAGCTCGATCAGCGGGTCTGCGCCCGGAGAAACCCTCTCCAGGCCTGGAGCGGGGGTCAGTCGATAGATGTCTGAGCGGATCAGCATGAGATCGGTCGTGTTCTTGACAGGCAGGAAGCGCGACCTGTCCACCAGCAGTCCCTCTGAGCCCGGCAGGCAGCCCAGGGCTGAGCCCATCGCGCTTTCCAATTGGTAAACAGGCTCGGAGTCGGGATCGGTCGGGTTGACCGTTTTGCGGTTGATAATCATGGGCAGGTCTAGAAAGCCGCCTGTGGTTGCCAGGCGGGCGCGCAGGCTCTCGAGCCGCAACCACAGGTTGTTGGTGTTAAAATACTCATACCGGCCGATGTCTTGAAAGTCATCCAACTCGTCTGGTGGGCATTGGGCAACCTCGCGGAGTAACAATTCTCCACCGGGTCGTCGGCGAGCCAGGTGGCCGCCTTTTCGGTCGGCGTGCGTGCGCCTGGCAACCTCCATCAGGAGCGGGGCAGAGCTGGCGGCGAAGTGGGCCAGTATCCGCTCATCCAGGGTGGCTCCGACGTTGTCCACGTTGCTGACGAAAAGATAGCGATAATCCAGCTCGAGCATTCTTTCGAGCAGGCCGCTCGACCAGAGTGTGGGGTAGAGGTCTCCGTGTCCGGGTGGGCACCAGGTCAGCTCGGGGTCGGGATGGTCGGCGGGCGCCAGATCGCGACGGCGCACCTTGGGGACGCGCGATTGGAGCAGGTCGGTCGGCAGGTCGCGGGAAATTCCAGGATAGGCTCCCAGTGCTTCCAGGGACTCGTCCCGGGTGTGGAAGCTGTTCATCAACATGAAGGCCGGCGCCTGCAAGTTCTGGACCTGGCGGGCGGCAAAGTCGAGAAAGGTCAGCCCGTCGCGCACCTGGAGCAGCGACTTGGGGCCATGCAGTCCCATGCTGGTGCCCAGCCCACCGTTCAGCTTCAGGCAGATGGTCCGTTTGAGCGCCTCGGGGTTGGCCGGCCCGCTCAGGTCGGAAAGTCGGGGGAGCGACCCCACCTGGGTGAGCTCGCGCTCGGGCAGATAGCCACTCGAGCCCCTGGCCAGCTCCTCGTAACGTTTCCCAAAGAAGGCGATGTGTGCTTCGGTCAGGCCGACCGCTCGCATGCGGGCCGCGAACGGCTCGAAATTGGCCGGCACCGGTTACTGGTAGTTGAACTTCAGTTGGTAGGAGACTCGGGTCCACTCGCCGTTGAGCAGAATCTTGTCATGAATCAGTCCGTCGGCGACGATAGGAGCCCCGTACGAGTTCATGACGTACCCCTCGAACAGATTAAACTCCAGGGTCCGGCTCTCGCCGGGCAGAAGGCGACCGACATCGCGGGTCACGGCGGTTACCTCGCGCAGGCTGCCATCTTTGAAGATGCAGATCGCTTCCACATTCTCGGCGGCCGCATCGCCGGTATTGCTGATGGTGGCCATGACCTTGGCGTTGTTGCCTGTCATGTACTTCTTTTCCCAGCGCACCTTGATGTAAGGGCGAATGATCTCACGCCGAGGTGGGGGGAGTGGATTGCCAACCATGACTTCGGCCTGACCGGTCTGAGGATTATAGCTGTAGGATCCTCCGGTGGCGGCAGCCACCTCCTCCAGGGGAACATAGACTTTTCCCTTGTACCACAGAGCCTTGCCCTTGACGGGGTAGCCATTGATGACCACCGAGAGCGCACGGGGAGCGGCGGCCAACAATTCCCGGCCTCCGGGCATCGCTACCAGGACTGCAATCAACGTGAGCATGAACCAGGAGAGCTTTGTTTTCATAGCCTTGGCTCCTAACCGGGTGCTGTCTTGATTATAACGGCTGCCCCTGGAGGCTAGCAACGGGCCACATGTAACATTTTCTCGCTGCGAGAGAGTTCGCGTATCTTGAAGGAAATTCTTCAACTCTGCAGAATGCTGCTCCGATGGTGAGCAACAGAGTTCTGGTCGGGCGCTACCAGCTGGAAGCCAAACTCGGCGAGGGGGGCATGGGCTCGGTTTATCGGGCTCTCGATCTCACCACTCGCAAGACCGTCGCTGTCAAGATTTTGCGTCGAGACCTCTGCGAGTCCAAGCACGCTCGCCGGCGCTTTGCGCGCGAAGCGCGGGCCTCAGCTATGCTCAACCACCCGGGAGTCGTTCGGGTTTTCGATTATGTGGATGACGTGCGTCCTTTCATTGTCATGGAGCTCATCGATGGGGTTTCCCTGCGTCGCCACATCCGTCGTGAGAAGCCTCCTGTCGACCGGGTTCTCGATTTGCTGCAAATGGTCTGTGAAGCCCTCGGCCATGCTCATCATCGAGGCGTGGTGCATCGCGACATGAAACCTGACAATGTTGTGGTCACTCGGGATGGACGCATCAAAGTGCTGGATTTTGGTCTGGCTCGGGTAATGACGCCCGATCTGTCTCAATTGACCCGATCTGGCTCGGCTCTGGGAACCTGCTCCTACATGTCTCCCGAGCAAGCGGCCGGAAAGGATGCTGACGAGCGCAGCGATCTGTATGCCATGGGCGTGATGATGTATGAGTTTCTTTGCGGCTCAACGCCCTTCTCCGCAGACGACCCGGCTTCCATTCTCTATATGCACGTCCATGAAGAGCCCGAAGCCCCTCGAGTGCTCAACCCCGATCTGCATCCCGAGCTTGAGCGCCTGATACTCTCGTTGATGGCCAAGGACCCGCTTGACCGCCCGGCTACCGCTCGAGTGCTTCATCACGAGCTCGACCGGTTGCGCCGCATTTTGCGCGGCGAGGAGCCGGGAGCCGAAGATACCGCCGAGCTCGAGACGCCGATACCGCTGGCTCAGGGTCCCGAGCCGGTGCCCGGCGATCAGGTTAGTCTGTTGGCTGCCGACATTCCCAATTTCGGCCGCCTTACTCGGGACAAAGGACCCCTGGAGACTACCGAGCTCGAGGCGGTGCTGGTCGAGGAGTTGGAGAATTCGGTGCGGACGAACTCTGGCCGTCTCCTGGAACGCTACGGCACCAAAGTTCTGGCGGCCTTTTGCGGGGATGACCATGGGGTTCGAGCGGTTCGTTCAGCTCGTACGATGAAAACGCGTATTCAGGCTGTCTTGCAACGTTACAGTCTGGAGTCCAGGTTGCCCAGTTTCTCGGCAGGCATCTTCGGCGGTCGACTCCCTGACAGGGGGCCTAACGACTCCTGGGAAGACATCGCCCGCCAGGAGCTGATGCACGGGGCCTCGCGCCTGGAAAAGCTCTCGCGCGATCTGCAGGATGAGATTTTGATCAGTGCTGACAGTCTGAACCATGAGGTCGTGGCTGAGCCACTGCGCTCTCTGTTCGTGAGAGGTCGTCAGGAGCCGATTCAGGTCTATCGGGTACGCTCGGCTTGAGTTGAATTGACAGGCCCCGGATACGAGGGGTAACCTGAGCCTATGGAGTGGGTTCGCCTGTATTTGTTTCCAGTGGGATTGACTCTCATCGGATGCGTGCTCATGCACCTCGAGCTTTCTCACTATGCTCGGGAAAGACGCCGGGGGCGACAACCCGCCAGGGTACGTTTTGTCCGGCGCCTGGCAGGGGCTCTCACCATGATCGCGATCGCGGTTCTGGTGCATTTCGGTGAAGTCGCGCCCGGGCAGTTCAAGTCGGTGGACGAGGCGCAAGCGATGCTCAACCACTGGCTCTGGGTCATGGGCCTGGTGATTCTGGCTATGGGGCTTGCAATCTGGGACGTACTGGAGGGAGTGCGCAGCTTGAGGCGTTATTTCGAGGACATGGAGCAGGAGGAAGTGACCCGTATTCGTGAGCATCTGTCTGCCGCCCAGCGCGAGGTGGATCTGAACTGAAGGTCAAAATCTGTGGGCTGACCGACGCTCAATCGGTTGAGATTGCGCTGCGAGCAGGGGCCGAGGTGGTCGGGTTCGTCCTGGCACCCAGCCGAAGGCAGGTGAGCCTGGAAGTGGCCCGCGAGCTTGCCTATCAAGCGCAGGGCGCAGTGCGGGTAGCGGTGTTGGTGAACCCCACCCCGGATGAAGTGGAGGGATGTCTGCAGTTTTGCGAGTTTGTCCAATTGCACGGCGACGAGACTCCAGAGTTCTGTCAACCTTATGCTCCTCGGGTGTGGAAGGCTTTTCGGCTCGAATCGCAAGATCAGCTTGACCGTCTGGCAGCCTATGCCGGCAAGGTGGCCGCCTTCTTACTGGATGCTGCGCGGCCGGGTGCCGGTGAGCCGTTTGCCTGGGAATGGCTCACCGGCTGGAATCGCCCTGGACCGATCTGGCTTGCCGGCGGGCTGACAGTGGATAATGTGGCTCAGGCGGTCGGCCTGGTGAGGCCCGATGGAGTGGATGTCTCCTCCGGCGTGGAAGCCTCCCCAGGTCGCAAGGACGCCGAGTTGATCCGACGATTCGTGGCCAGAGCCCTCAGCGGGTCGTTTCGTGCAGACCTTCCAGGATCCAGTCCGACACGCCGCCCAGAGGCATCCCCTTGAGCGTCTTGTCGTAGTGAATGCTGCTGGCATTGGCGGTGACCACCTGGCCTACCACCGAGCCGAAGACCTCGGTGCTCTTGAGCGTGACGGTGGTATCCTTGCCTGCCGCCACGAACGTGCCGCTGCCTCCCTCGACGTTGAACAGAGAGCCGGGGTTCAGGGCAGCGGCACCTCCTTCCGTCGGCTCTCCCCCGGTCAATCCGTGTCCCGTTGTCGCGCCGCCGGTTGCGGCCGTCCCCGAGGCTGCCAGAACCTCTTCGGGAACCTCATCGGTGAAGTAGATCTGCAGATCGCGGGGGTTGAGGTTGAGGATGTTGGTGTTCTTCAGGTTCATCTGGTAGCCGACGTAGAGGATGACCGGTCCTCCGGAAGCATCGATCTCGATCTCGGCCCCGTCCGAGCTGAAGGTATTGGAAATGTAGTAGGTGCCGGACTTGAGCTTGACCCGGTCACCCGGAGGCACGGTCACGTTCTTGTAAGTGGTGTTGGGTGGAAGCTCGCCTGAGGGGGGGGGAGGGGGGGGGGGCGGAGGGCCGTTGTTGCCCGGTCCGTCATCGTCGTTGTTGTTCCCGCCGCCGCCGCCGCCCGTGCTGCGCGGAAGAGTGGCCGTGTTGATGTCGGGGTCGAGGTCGGTCTTCTGGTAGGGAGCCCGGAAGCCTGGCACGACGGTCGGCTCGGAAGCCGTCTTGGTGGTGCCGGTCATCACTCCCCCCTCCAGGCGAACCCGATCCGGGTCACCGCTGCTGCCGGTGGTTCCTCCGGCCGAAAGTCCCGTGGCTCCTCCCGTGGTGGCAGAACCGCTTGTGGCCGCCCCGCTGGTCGAGCCTGTGGTCGAACCGGAAGAACTACCTGCGAAGAGCTCGTTCAGCTTGGCGACCGGGGACAGCTCGGCGTTTCCGTCCACCCAGACGCCGCTGCCCAGCTCGATATATCCCGCGCTGGCCACGGTGCCCTCGCCGACGATGACGCTGCCACCACTGTTGCCGCCACCGCTGTTGTTCCCGCCGCCGCTGTTGTTTCCGCCTCCGCTGTTGTTTCCGCCGCTATTCCCACTGCCGGTCCAAGTCACGCCCGAGGGAGCGCTCGACGGAGGCCCCCAGTAGCCACCAAACGAGTCATAACTATCAGTCCAACTCCCGTTGGCCAGACCCACGAACAGATCTCCATAGGCTGCCTGGTCGAACACAGGCTTGTTCTTCATAGCCAGTCCCGCCATGCCGCCCACGATCTTGGTGCGCGGACCGCTGCTACCCTCTCGATAGCCTGTGGAGTCGATGTAGGCCGCTCCGCCAGGGACGTTCTTGGAGGTCCCTGGTACCGTTTTGGGACTCGCTCCGGTGATGTTGCTCCACACAGCGACCTCATAGCGCAGGGACGCGTCCCCTGGCATTGTGCCATCGAACGTGTAAGGCCAGCGATCACAGGTGGCCTCATCGGCCAGCAGCCGGGCCATGGCCTCCTGAATGCCCGAGTAGGCAATATAGCGAGCTTCCTTCTTGCCTCCCACCTGGGTGGTGTTTTGCATATGGAAGATCGTGCTCGAGCCGATGATGGCCACCAGCAGGACAAGAATCGAGGTGGTCAGGATGGCCACCGCCAGCAGGGAGCCTTTTCGCCTTTTTGTCACGGGCCGCACCTCAGTTCTTGGGGGTCACTTTGGTTTCGAGCTCAACTTTAAACTGGTAGCGATCATACACCGAGGCTTCGATGAGAATCGGAAGCGGAAAGCTCTGGGTGGACTCGAGCCGGGTGATATGGCGGGCCACAATCCGGGCTCTGTTACCGGCCGTGTTGCGGAAGAACTCGGCATCCCAGGCGGTTGAAATCGGCGGAGGGAAAGAGCCAGAGCCCGTGCCTGGAAACTCCGAGATGGGCCTCTCGGTCCGCATCAAGCAGGGGATATCGTTCACCACATCTAGATAGTAGCACACGAATTTGCTCCACTGAAGCTTGGTGTCAGAATAATTGACCTGGCCGGTCTGATCGCGGGGCGAGCCGAAAACGATGCCAACGATGGGGGGATTCATGTCCGTGAGCATGCTGCCAGGATTGGACTCTACGAGCTCGTTGGTCAGGGCTGACATGGCGATCAGGGCGCTCTGCTGCACGTCGATGGTCGCGCTCTGGGTTCGGTAGTAGTTGATTCCGTACATCAAGATGGTGTGAATGGTCAACATGATGAGGCTGAGCAAGAAGGTGGCCACCAGCATCTCAAACAGGCTGGTGGCGCGTGAAGGTTTAGCCCGCGCGGGATAGCAGCGATTCAATGCGAACCTCCCGCAGCTCATTGGACTCGGTCCAGGTGACACGGACCTCGATCGACTTGCGGTCAGGGTCGATGGTGGTGACCTTGATGTGGTAGTGGTAGATGAAATCGTTTTCGTATCCCCGCAGGGTAGTTTTCATGATCAACTCTTTTTCGGTGTCGGGGTCACTGGTGTTGTCCATCCCCTCAACCCCAAAGAAACCACGGGCCAGGCACTCTTCCATCTGGCGCTCGGCCAGGAAGTTTCCCGCCATCCGGGTGCGGGCCTTGGCAACCGAGCGCGCGTGCGTGATCCAGACGCTGGTCAGACTCAGAATGATGGTCGAGAAGATCAGGCTGGTGACCATAATCTCCAGGAAGTTATAGCCACGGCGCCGATCCTGGAACATAGTGAAAGTGTAGCATACGGTCCGAAAGCCTTCAATGAGAAGAAGGCCCTGCTGGCCATGAGGCGAAACCGCTCCAATGCAGTTACCCGTAGGCCCAGTGCGCTCGCAGGTAGCCGACCCCCGGGGCCGATTTGGCGCCTACGGCGGGCGGTACGTTCCGGAAACCCTGATTACCGCGCTCCAAGAACTGGAGCACGGGTATGCTCAGGCTTGCGACGACGAATCGTTCTGGAGCGAGCTATCAGCCCATCTGAGCCTGTTTGGCGGTCGCCCGACGCCTCTCTATCCGGCTGAGCGGCTTACCGCTCACTGGGGTGGAGCCCGGGTCTGGCTCAAACGCGAAGACCTGAACCACACTGGCTCGCACAAGCTGAATAACTGTCTGGGTCAAGCGCTATTGGCCTGTCGGATGGGCAAAGCTCGCATCGTGGCCGAGACCGGCGCTGGCCAGCACGGTGTCGCCACCGCTACCGTCTGTGCCCGGTTTGGCCTGGATTGCGTAGTCTACATGGGTGCCGAGGACGTGCGAAGGCAGGCCCTCAACGTCTATCGCATGCAGCTTCTGGGCGCCCAGGTGGTGAGCGTGGAATCGGGCTCTCGCACCCTCAAGGATGCCACCAACGAGGCCATGCGCGATTGGGTGGCCACGGTTGATGACACCCACTACATTCTGGGCTCGGTGGTGGGGCCTCATCCATTCCCCACGTTGGTGCGCGACTTTCAGGCGGTGATCGGCCGGGAGGCGTCTGCTCAGCTCGGTCGTCCGCCCTCCCTGGTGGTGGCCTGCGTGGGCGGGGGCTCCAATGCGGCGGGGATGTTCGCCCACTTCGCCGAGCAGAACGGAGTGCGCCTGGTGGGGGTGGAAGCCGGCGGCACTGGCACCGGTCCGGGCCAACACGCCGCTTCACTCAGCTCGGGAGAGCCGGGAATTTTGCACGGAGCCCTCACCTATTTGTTGCAGGATGCTCAGGGTCAGGTTCTGCCGACCCATTCGGTGTCGGCCGGCTTGGACTACCCCGGGGTCGGCCCTCAGCATAGCTACTGGAAAGACAGCGGGCGGGTGGAGTATGTGGCCGTCTCCGACCAGGAGGCTTTGGACGCGTTCTTGCTCCTGGCCCGGATGGAGGGCATCGTGCCCGCCCTCGAGTCGGCTCACGCCCTGGCCTGGTGCCAGCGCGAAGCCCCTCGATTGGCCCCGGACCAGGACTTGCTGGTTTGCCTGTCCGGTCGAGGTGACAAGGACGTCGCCGAGGTGCAGCGTTTGCTGGGGAACGCTACGTGATCAGCCTGCCGGAGAGGTCGGTGATCCCTTATCTGACGGCCGGTTGGCCAAACGACGAGGCTTTTCTGGAAGCGGCTGCGGCGGCTGGCCGGGCGGGTTGCCCTCTGTTCGAAGTGGGCATCCCTTTCAGCGACCCGGTGGCCGACGGGCCTACCATCCAGCGAGCCTCGCAACAGGCGCTGGAAGGCGGCGTCACGGTCGAGCGCGCGCTCGAGCTCACCCGTCAGGCGGTTGACCGGAGTGGGCTCCCGGCCGTGGCCATGACCTACGCCAATCTTGTCTATCGGCGGGGATACGAGCGGTTCTGTCAGGATCTGGCAACTGCCGGCGGGGTGGGCCTGATCGTGCCCGATCTCCCCCTGGAGGAATCCGAGGAGCTGGAGGAGGTCAGTCAGAAGGCCGGGATCGATCTGATCCAACTGGCGACCCCCACCACTCCCTATCGACGTCTGGAGCTGCTGGGCCAGCGCAGTCGAGGTTTTCTTTATCTGGTCTCGGTGCGAGGCGTAACGGGAAGCCGGGGCCAACTGGCCGAGAACCTGGACGAGCTGGTCGCCCGGGCGGTCGCTAGCTCCGGGGTTCCGGTCTGCGTGGGTTTTGGCATCTCGACTCCGGAGCAGGTTCGACAGGTTACCCGCCAGGCTCGCGGCGTCATTGTGGGCAGCGCTCTGCTTGAGCGGCTGGAGCGGGGTGAAGACCTGGAGGCTTACTTGCGAGGATTGACATGCTGATCGTGGTGATGGAAAAAGACGCCCCCGTGCGCCAGATCGGCGCGGTTCTCAAGGAGATCGAGGGGCTGGGATTGCAGCCGCACCTGTCTCGAGGCGAGCATCAGACGGTCATCGGTTGTATGCTGAGCGGCGAGAGCGATCCCGTCAAGGCACGGCTGGGCACCATGGAGGGGGTGGAGCGCATCTTCCCTGCCAGCCGGCCCTACCGGCTGGCCAGCCGTGAGTTTCGCCCAGAAGACAGTCTATTTCACATCAGCGGCGTGCCGGTGGGGAGCTCGCGCCTGGCCATGATGGCCGGGCCTTGCGCGGTCGAGAGCCACGCCCAGTTGATGGCCGTGGCCGAGGTGCTGACCGCCAATAAGGTGCCCTTCCTACGGGGGGGAGCCTACAAACCCCGCAGCTCTCCCTACAGCTTTCAGGGTCTGGGGCCCAAGGGCCTGGAGTTGCTGGCCGAGGTGAAGAGCCGCACGGGCCTGCGCATCGTGACCGAGTGCCTCACCACGGGTGACGTGGAACTGGTGGCGCGTTACGCTGACGTGATTCAGGTGGGGGCTCGCAATATGCAGAACTTTGCCCTTCTCCAGGAGTTGGGACGATGTCGAGTGCCGGTCCTGCTCAAGCGGGGCATGATGAACTCGTTGGAAGAGCTCTTGATGTCAGCCGAGTACATCCTGTCCAAGGGGAACTCTCAGGTCATGCTCTGCGAGCGGGGCATTCGCACCTTCGAGCAGGCCACCCGAAACACCCTGGACATCAGTGCCGTTCCGGTGCTCAAACGGCTCACCCACCTTCCGGTCATCGTTGACCCTTCCCATGCAGCCGGCGATCGCGTCCTGGTGCCCTCACTGGCCCTGGCTGCCATCGCGGCGGGAGCCGATGGGCTGATCGTGGAGACCCATCCCGACCCGGACCGGTCCGTCTCTGATGCCGCACAGGCACTCAGTCTCGAAGCTTTCGCCGAGCTGATGCAGCGGTCCGAGGAGGTGGCAAAGGCCGTGGGACGCTCGTTTTACAATTAGTTAACAATTCATGCCATAGACGGCTCCGGCCCGTGTCGTGAGGATTGGCTCAATAGAGACACCGAGGAGGAACAGGGCCATGATGGTAGGAGCGTTCGCAGTCGCCGGGGCGGGAAGTTTCCAGGAGAATCGATCTGGGGGGCAGTGCTGTGGTCAGCAAAACCCTCTCAAGCAGATGCTTCGGACCCTGATGCAGGTGCTGCGCGGCCTGACCGGGCAGCCTGGCTGCGGGCCCCAGGGCCCCCACGGTCATCATCACCACGGCAACCACCATTGCTTCAATCAGCAGAATCCCAACTTCGGACACGGAGCCTTTGCTCAGGCCGGTGTGGGTAACGGCGGAGCTTTCGCGGCCGCTGGCGCCGGGGGGCATGGGATCAGCGGGGGCCTGGCCGCGCGCGACCCGTTCGGAGGCGGGATCGCCGCTTCGCACGCCGCAGGCGAGGGTGGATTGGCTCACAGCCTGGCTATCAAAGACCCGTTTGGGGGAGGAATCTCGGTCGCCGGGGCGGCGGGCAAGGGCGGTCTGTCCCATTCGCTGAGCATTAAGTTGCCCTTCGGAGGGCCTTCGCTCAACCTCGGCGGGGCCATCGGCGGCCTGCTCGGTTAAATCATCATCACGTAAAGCGAGAGGGGCTGCGGCCCGTCTCTCTTTACGTACTCACCTGCATGCCGAAACGCTCGATCAGGGTCTCCAGACAGGACCGCAGGTCGGCAAGCTCCACCGGACGGACGAGCCCGGCAGGCAACCTGGTAGGCAGAGAACGTGCCAACTGCACTGCCAGCGCTGAAGGAGTCAGGCCCAGGTCCTTGCAGGTTGCTCCCCGTATGGCAGCCAGCAAATCGACTCGATAGCGCTCCAGGAAGTAGAGATCCACCAGCAGGCCTGCCTGGGCACCGCTGGCCAGGCGCAGCATTCTGTCTGAGGCCAGATCCTGCAGGGAGTCGGCCTGGATCGCTTCGCTGACGGGCTTTTTTGCATCGAGCACATGGTCGTGGTCCACCATGAGGTCGACCACGTCATAGCGAATGAAACCCGGGAGCACCTGGAGGGGCCGGGCTGCGACCTCACTGTGCAGTCGGTCGAGAGCCTCCTGGCTGCTGACCACCACCTCCAGTCGCTCCACCTGGCGATGGTGAAACCAGAAGCCCGCCAGGGCCGCTTCCCCGCCCACGAATCGCTCGCTTTGACCGGGCAGGTGGCTCTGCACGAACCTCCAGGCCTCGGGAGGAAACAGCTCCGGGTTCCAGCCCAGCGGACGACTCATGGAAGGAAAGTGGGAGCCGTCGCATCGGCTCCCACAGTGGTCACTCGAACATATGTTGGGGCGCGGAGCACTTCGGGTTCTGTTCGACATCCCTCCTGTCTTTCTACTTTTTGGAGAGTTTTAGATACTTTCCAGTGATCGGAAGCGCTTGGTGAAGTCGCGAATCTTCTCGCGCTCGAAGAAGCTGCACATCAAGGCCAGCTCACCCCGGCATTCGCCTTCGACCAGGAGGGCCGAGGTCACCCGGGCTTCCATCTCCAGGGTGCAGTGCCCGAGCAAGATCTGCAGGTGCATCTCGTCCCCGACTCCGAAGCGTGTGTCGCTGCGGAAGTTGACCCGGGCGGGGCTGAGCAAGTTGGTCATCAGGCGGACGGGCTCGGCATCCCACGGCCTCTGGGCCATCATGATGAGAATTCGGTCCACCTTGGTCATCGGCACGAAATCATCGGCGGGAGAGCTGGCCAGGCTGGCCTTGACGGGAGTCGCCACCGGGCGTGCCGGTGCCGGGAGGCCTTTGAGCTGGTGAATCAGCTCCAGAGCTTGACGGGCTTTGCGCCCGAAGAATCCTGTCATCATAAGTCACCTCGGCGAGAAGCTGGGGGAGGTTTCGTGTCCCCAGTATAGCCTGGTGACGGCTCTCGGGTCTGTGAGCCGGATCACATGTCGTCCAGCACGGAAAGCCGCATGCTGGCGAGAATCGTATCCAGGGCCTGGCGGTGGGCGTCGTGGAATTCGGCCGGACAGTTGTAGGAGAGCAGAGCCCAGGTGGCTTGATTGCCAACCACCCAGATTTGCCAGAAGTGCCCTCCCTCGGTGTACCAATAGGAGACCCCCTGGCTCCCGTCCACCTCCACTGTGGCCAGAGCATCGGCGGCCACAGGACGGCCGCGCAAGGTGAGAAATCCGGCCAGCATCCGCGAAAGATTGGGAAGGCGGGTGGGGTCTTCCACTGCCTGGGCTGAGATGACCAGGGCGCCGGGAGCGCCCGAGGGCACGGCTGCTCCCCCATCGGGCTCGTCGTGCCACCTCCATCCGGGAGGAAGGTCGAGGGCGAACAGTCCGGTCGAATGGACGATCTCTAGCATGTCAGATACCAGTATAGCGAGCCCGCGGTCGGATCATCCAGCCCTGGCGGTACTGCTCCAGGGCATGAGCCAGCCATCCCGCCGTGCGACCCAGCGCAAAGAGGGTAAGAGGGGCTCCCGCGGTCAGCCTCAGCCCTCGGCTCAGGCTGACCAGGGCGAAGTCGAGCGAAGGGGGGCGCAGATACAGGTTCTCGGCTGCCTGGAGCAACTCGCTTCCCAGCTCGCAGGTAGCTTGCTCGAGCAGGTAGCGCGCCCGCGGGTCGCCCTCAGGGTAGAGGGGGTGGCCGAAGCCCGGGATGGGCTCACCCCGGCGCAAACGGTCTTCCAGGGTGGGTCGCGCGCCCCGGCGGCTAGCTTCTTCGAAGAGGGCCGCCACCCGCCGGGTATGGCCGCCGTGACGCCCCCCCTCCAGGGCCGCCAGGGCCGCGCCTACGACCGCGTAGGGACTCGCTTCGGCTGAGGCCACGCAGCGTGCCGTGAAGGCCGAGGTGTTCAGCTCGTGGTCGGCGCACAGAATGAGGGTGGCCTCCAGGGTCCGCTCGGCGGCTCGGTTCGAGGGAGTCCAGGCGGAGGCCAGCGAGCGGGCCAGGGTTCGGTCGGCCCGGTGCGAGTCGGTGAGACAGCGCCCGAACAGAGTCAGGATGCGAGAGCCCGTGCGGCGCACCGAGTCGGGTTGCAGGTCGCGAGCGGCAGGGTCGATGGCTCCGGCTGCCACCAGCACCAGTCGGAAGGCTTCGGTCGGCTCCAATCCGGCCGCCAGCTTGAAGGCATCCTGCCAGGGCCCGTCCGGCGGGAGGCCGGGGCGGTGCTCGCCCTCCCAGAGCAACTCCACCACCTGCTCGAAGCGCGCGTGCGAGGCCAGGTCGGTCGCTAACTGACCGCGATAGTAGAGCTGACCGCCTTGAATCGATGTTAGCGCTGATTCCAGCACGGGGCTACCCCACTGCAGCGCTTCTGCGGCCGCCTGCTCGGGATGGCGCCGATGGCGGCGGCGGCTCAGCAACTGCTCCACTTCGTCCTCGCGGTAGAGGCTTCGGCGCGAGCCTGGCTGGCCCTCGGAGCTGAGCAGGCCCCGGCTGACATAGCTGTAAAGCGTGGCCGGGCTGATACCCAGCCGTCGACAGGCTTCTTCGGCGGTGAGATAACTCATGTTGATTGCTTGATCAAGATTGACGAAATTGATCAATCTATACCATGATGGGCGCGAGCAGAGCAAGGAGGAAGCGTCGGATGACAACCGGTTTGGAAGGAGTGGAGGTGACCCAGACCCACCTCAGTCGGGTGGACGGGATCAAGGGCGAGCTGGTGTTGCGGGGTCGACGGTTGGAGGAGCTGGCCGGCAAAGTGAGCTACGAGGGCGTTTGCGGGCTCTTGTGGGAGGAAGAGACGGTGGAGCTTGGCGCAGCCCGGGCGCAGGCTTACGCCCAGCTCGAAAGCTGGTTCGAGCGTACCGACGCTCTGACCTATCCCGGGGCCTTGCGTCTGTTGCTCACCGTGCTGCGCCCACAGAGCGAGGTGAAGCCCCACCACCTGGCGGCGGGCGCGATGGCCGCGGGCCTGGCCAATGTGATCCGGCGTCGCCGAGGACTGTCCCCGATTCCCCCGCGGACCGAGGTGGGCCAGGCCCAGAGCCTGCTTGAGATGCTGGAAGCTGGCCCTGTCGAGGAGTCCCGCTGGAAGGCCCTGGAGGCTTATCTGGTGACCGTAGCCGAGCACGGGCTCAACCCGTCCACCTTTACCGCCCGGGTGATCGCCTCCACCGGGGCAGAGCTCTTTCCCACCCTGGTCGGAGCCCTCTCGGCGCTGGAGGGCCCGCTGCACGGGGGGGCTCCCGGCCCGGTGCTGGACATGCTGGATGCCTGTCAGGCCGATCCGCGCGGTTGGATTCGCGAGCAACTGGCCCGGGGTCAGCGACTGATGGGCTTCGGGCATCGGGTCTACCGGGTGCGCGATCCTCGAGCCGAGGTGCTCAAGCGGGCCGTGCTGACTCTGGCTCCGAGCCCCCGCCTGGCTCAGGCCGAGACGGTCGAGCGCGTGGCTCTGGAAGAGCTGGCCCGTCACAAGCCTGATCGGCGATTGGAAACCAATGTCGAGTTCTACACGGCAGTCCTGCTCGAGGCCGTTGGACTGCCCCGCGAGGCGTTCACCGGTGTGTTCGCAGTCGGGCGGGTGGCCGGCTGGTCGGCCCATTTCTACGAGCAGAGGCACGGGGGCCGCTTGCTGCGCCCGGTGGCCCGCTACGTAGGTCCCGAGCCGACCGGCGTAGAAGGCTGAGGGATGAGAAAGAGTATTTTCTTCCTGCTCAGCGCTGCGATCTGCGTGCTGGGCGCCCTCGCGCAGACCTCCGGGCTCTCTCCGGGAGACTTTGCGCCCGCCTATGATCCCACCCACGTGGCTGGCCCGGACAAGGGCACAACCATCTGCCCGGTTTGAAAGTATGGCCCCAGACCTGCGGTGCAGGTCTATCTTCAAAATGAGAGCCCGGCTAACACCGTGGCCATCGCCAGGGTACTCGACGAAGCTGTCAAGCAGCACCAGAAAGCCGAGTTCAAAGCCTTCATCCTGTTCAAGCCGGGCGATCCAGCTGAAGCCGCTCTGGTCAAGCTCAACGCTCCCGGCGTGGGGGTCGCCAGTTTGCAGGGTGAGGCCATGGAAGCACTCAAGCTGTACAAGGTCAGCTCCGACCCAAGGGTGAAGAACACCATCATTCTCTACCGCAAGCGTAAGGCTGCCGAGACCTTCGTCAATCTTGACTGCACTCAGGAGGCGGGCCGAAAGACCCTGCTCGATGCGATCGCTCGTCTGAGCAAGTAACGTCAACGGTTGAAAAGGGTTCCTGGAGAATGGGGCGGAATATCGCCTCCATTCTTCTCATGGACATCGCAGCAACAATCGCTGAAGCTCGCGGCGCTCTCGCCGAGAGTCGAGCCAAGGACGCCCTGGGTCTTCTGTCCGACTTACTGCGTGAAGACGTGGCCTGCGAGCCGGCCCACGACCTGGTCTTCGAGATTCTTGCCGGGCCGAGTCAGAACCTCGAGCTGGTCGAGTTCTATCGCGATCTTCTCAAGGTTCATGTCGAAGATACCGAGCTGACCATCCGTCTGTCGCGGGCTTACGCTCAGGGCAACAAGGATTCGTTGGCAGTGCTTCAGTTGCAGAAGATCCTGAAGAAGGAAGCCAATCCCAAAGCTTTTGCCGAGCTGGCTCGCACCTACGGGCGGATGAACAAGATCCGGATGGCGCTGGAGGCGATCAACAGCGCCATCGCCGCCGACCCTTCCTACGGCGCGGCTCACCGCGAGCGTGTGCGCCTGCTCACGGCTTCGGGGGAGAAGGACGAGGCGGCCGTGCATGCGGTCGACTCGCTCTGTTGCGCCGAGCTCGACGCGGACACCCGGGCCTGGCTGGAGGTGGCCGATGCCTTTTTGGAAGCCGGCCACAATCCCCCCGACAGCTTTCTGCAAAACGGCAAAGCCTGAATTTTCAGATCTCTGTAAGAGCTGCAGGGTAGCCTTGGCAAGCTATGACACTGACTTCTTTGGCCGGTGTTTCGGCCACCCCGAGTGGTCGTTCCCCTCGAACCGCCCTTCAAAAGCACGTTGATTTCTTTGACCGCAATGGTGACGGCCAGATTCGCGTCTGGGAGACCTACCAGGGTTGTCGAGCCCTGGGGATGGGCCGGCTGCTCTCGACAGGCGCCGCCGTGGCCATCAACCTGGCTCTGGGTATCAAGAGCGGCTCCCCCTGGTACAAGTTGCTCACCATCCAGACGGATGGCATTCATCAGGGCAAGCACGGGGGGGACACGGGGGTCTACGACGCCGACGGCAACTTCGTGCAGTCCAAGTTCGACGCCATGTTCGCCCAGCACGACAGCAACTCCGACGACGCTCTCAGCGAGACTGAGGTCGAGCAGATGCTGGTCGTCAATGGTGGCGGCCAGCCCAGCCTGGGGTCCAGGGCAGAGTTCGGGCTGCTGATGAAGCTGGCCGGGGAAGACACGCCTGATGGGCGCGTGCTCACGCGCCAGCGCCTGGAAGCCTTTTACGACGGCTCCCTCTTCTACCAGCTGGCCGGGGAGAAGGTCCCCTGAGGCTCGAGATTCTTCCCACCCTGATCATCGTGGCGGCGGTCGTCTTGACGGCCGCCCTCGGCGCCCTGGCCACCAACCCGCGAAGTGCCTGGTATCTCGAGCTGGTCAAGCCTTCCTGGCAACCGCCCGGGTGGCTGTTCGGGCCGGTATGGACGCTGCTCTACGCGCTCATCGCCACCAGTGCGGTGATCACCTGGCACGCGACCGAGGGAAATGCTCGCCGCGAGCTGATGCTGCTCTTTGCCGTCAACTTGATGCTCAACCTGGCCTGGAGCGCTCTTTTTTTTCGAGCCCATTCGCCGCTGGGCGGCGGGGTGGAGATCTTGCTCCTGCTGGCATCCATCGCTCACCTGGCCTGGCGCTGCTCTAGCATCAGCCTGCTGGCGGCCTGGTTGCTCGCTCCCTACTTTGCCTGGGTGGCGTTCGCCACCGTCTTGAACTGGACCATCACCGTCTTGAACTGGGAGAAGTAAAAAGGGGCACGCCCGACGGGCGTGCCCCTTTTTACTTCTCGCGACGGGGTCAGGGCTGAACCCCCACGCCCTCAAGCTTCTTGCCGGAGGCGTTGAACCAGGTCTCGGCCGGTATTTGCAGGGCGGTGCCGTTGGCCAGAGGCACAAGAGTGAGGCTGGCCGGATGGCCCGCGGTGGTCGTCCCGATCAGCTCAGCTCCATTTTCCTGCAGGCACGAGGCCAGCAGCTCGGCAGAACCGCTGGTCTGCTCATTGACCAGCACGGTCAGTTGACCGGAGTACTGGCGCGGAGTCAGGGTGCGCAGCTCGTGGCGCGAGCCCTCGCGAGACTCCATCCGAGCCACCAGGGTATCTGCCGGAACGAAGCTGCTGGCGATGCGCTGCACGGCGGTCACGTCATGGCCGCCCAGGTTGCGCAGGTCCAGCACAATCTGGCGGGCGCCCTCCATTTCTGTCAGCGCGGCACTGACCTGATCGGCGGTGGTGTAGTCGATCCAGTTGAGCTGAATCTGGCCGGTCTTCGAGTCGGTCCAGGTGGAATTGACCGAAGGCCCCGGCTCGATGGGTTCGCGCGTGATGGTCATGCGGGCCGTCTGGCCCTGGCGCTCCACAGCGATCTCCACGCTGGTGCCGGCCGTTCCCCGCAAGCGGGTCATGCCGGTATACAGGCCCATTCCCAGGGTCGATTCGCCGTTGATCTCGACGATGCGGTCGCCTGGCTCAAGGCCTGCCCGCTCAGCCGGGTGACCGGGCAGGGGACGCTGGATGACCAGCCCCCGACCGTCCACGGTGGGGGCCAGCACCGCCCCGATACCGTTCATCGGGAGTGCATAGAGCGACTGGTAGGCCTGCATCTCTTCCTGTCCCATGAGGCGGGCCTGGCCGTTGACGGCCTGAGCCAGCCCCTGGGTGGCCGCCTGCCAGAGCTGATCGGCCGGAACCTGGGCCGTGAACGACCCCACGAAGCGCTCAGGCTGGCCGGGCAGGTAGAGCATCTGCATAAAACCGACCATCGCCGTGCTCTGACCCTTCTCTGCCAGCTCGGCGCTGACGGCCCGGGCCACGCTCTGGCTGATCTTGCGGTGGTCGAGTTGACCCCGATCCTCAAGTAGGCTCAACGTTTCTTGATAGACCTGTTGGCCGGCCGAGGCGCGACTCGTCGCCTCAGGGCGGGCCTTGAAGGGGCACGCGCCCCCGGTCGGAGGCAGGGTGCTGAGCGCGCTCATCGCCCCCAGTCCGACGATCAGGATGCTGCTGGGCCAGATGCGACCTTTGTTCATGCTGGTTCACCTTCAAGCGGTTGGAATAGGGAAGGTTTTCTTCGCCCCTCCCCGGCAGGGGACCTGTTACCGGCAGGCCAACTTCCTGGACAGGTGGAGCAAGAGCCCGAACTCGGAGAGCTGTTGAAGGGACTGCGCTCGGAAGGCGAAATCGACTCTTCCGGCTCGTTCTCGGTCGACTTTCTGCAGGCTCAGCGCAAGCTGGGCCGGTACCGACTATCCCGCCCGGGGGAGAGCTTGCTCAAGATCATTCAGGCCTGCGTGGCATCGGCGGCCAGTGCCGTGGACCTGGTCAACCGGGGAGACCGTCTCACCCTCAAAGCGGATGCCCGTCTGTCTGAGGACGAGCTCCAGAAGCTCGATTCGTACCTTTTGCACGCGCACGTTCACGGCCCGCGCAGCCTGCACCACCTGGCCGTGGGCCTCAACGCCCTGGTGGCTGAGAAGCCTCGCAAGCTCGAGTTGCGCTGCGGCTCGTGGCTCTGGACTCCCGAGCAAGAATGGAGCGAAACGGCCGAGCATCGCCCCCGGCTGGAGTTGACGCTGGTGCGCGGTGAGCGTCGGGAAGCTCGCTGGGAAAGGCTGCAGGATGCCATGCGGGTGCCGCTCTCTCAGGTGCCTCACTACCTGCGCCGGGCGGCCCGATCGGATCTCGATGAGGTGGCCAGCCGCACAGCATTCTGTCCCATTCCCGTGCGACTGAACCGGGTGCTGCTCAACAACCCCAGCCTGGAGGCCTTGTTCGCCCCCCGCCGCCAGATTTTGCAGCTGGGCATCCTTACCCAGGGCGGCCCGACTGCCGAGATGATCGCCATCCCAAGCGAGCGCAAAGCGCGGTTGGCTGAGCAGATCTGGGCTCCCTCGCTGTACTCGCTGCCAGCTCCCCGCCTCAAGCAAGACCCCCCGCCCCGGCCCGTGCAGCTACCCGGTAACGACCAAAAAATCGTGTTGGCCCACGGGCTCTTGATGTTTCTAAGCGATCCTCCGGGTCCAGACGCAGCTTTGCTTTTTGTGCAGGACGGGGTATCGCTGTCGCTTAAGCGCGCCGACCTGGGTTTTCCCGGGGTGGTTGCGGTCCTCTCGGCCCACGGCCTGAAGACCGACCTTTCCGGTTTCGATCTGCTGGAAGACGAGGCCTATCAAGAGTTGATCGCCCGTCTGCGCTACCAGGTTCGTGACCTGGTCTATCATGTGCAGGGTCAGTTGGAGGGGGCCAGCTGGTTGGATCGGGTTACCTGGGGCGCGCCCTTTCTGCGTCCCCCCCGGTAGGGATCGGTCCCCGGGGCCCAAAGAGACGCTCATGGACTTCTCGGCCGCCGGGCTTATGGCCCTCCTGGCCCTGCCTACCGCCTGGCTGTTGACGCTCGACCAACACGGCCCGATTCGGCGCTGGCCATGGGCTCTTGCCGTGGGCTGGATTCTGCTCTCAGGCTACAGCCTGCCACTGGCCTTGCTCAGTCTGCCGGTCAGCACATTGCTCTGGCTGGGGTGGAGACGCAAGCTCCAGCGCCAGGCCCTGACCGCTTTCATCCAGCGGGCTGGTTGGGAGCCCTGCCAGGCTCCGGCAGGATTCACCAGCGCCTACCAGACCCGCCAGGGGCTCCTGGTGGCGCTGGGCTTTCGCCTGGGAGCGGGGGCCCCCGGAAAGAGGATCGTGCAGCCCATCGCGGGGTTTTTTCACCCTCAGGGCTGGCCCGACGGCTGGCGCCAGGCAGCCGCCCGGCGCAGCCAGCTCTGGCCTCAGAAGGAGCTGCCCGTCCAGCTCGAGGGCTCCATGCTGGTCTTCGAAGCCCTGCCTCAGGCAGAGGTCTTACAAGCTCGACTCGATGATCTGGAGGCTTCGCTCCATCCGGGCTTCGACTGGGCTGCCCTGGGGCGTCGTCGCTTCTGGCGTGGCTGGCTCTGGCTGGCAGGAGGAGGCGTGCTGCTGCTCGGCCTGAGTCAATGGGTGGGCTGGCAGAAGCTGCGGGTTTTCCCGGCCGAGCCCGCCCTGCTGCTGCGCTCCTTGTCCAGTCTTCCCCGGCTCGAGCGGGTGCTGTCGGCCATTGGCCGGCCCGTGGTAGCGGTGAATGAAGGTCTGCTGGCCGTCTCCTCGCCCTACCAGTCTATCGAGCTCTACACCCTGGAGGGTGAGCCTCAGGCCGGTCCGGAGGATTCCTCGGGCTGGACCCCGGCTGTCTTTTCGGAAGGGGAGGTGGTGGCCGTCAGCTCCGAGGGGGTGGTGCGCCGCTTTCCCAACACCGAGCTTGGTCGCCAGTCGGGCGCCCCGCTGACGGTATCGGCCTCCGGGCCCTGGGTGGCGGTCGCCGGCTCGGCTCTGGAGGTGGTAACCTATGGCCGCGAAGGAGGATTGCAGGCTCGCATGACGTTGCCCAGGGCTCCGGTGCTGGCCCTGGCCTGCGCGGGAGAGGTGGGGGTGGCGGGGTGCGAGGATGGAGGCCTGTATTGTTTCGAGCTGGCCAGCGGCCGCCCCCTGGCCGTTCTCGAGCAGGGTGGGCCGGCCATCCGTGCTCTGGCCATCGTGGGGTCCCGCATCGTGACGTTTTCCGACGCAGGTTGCCGGGCCTGGAGCCCGGACCTTTCGCCCGGCATCAGCTACAGCGAGGCCCCCGCCACGGCCGGTGCGGCCGATGAACGAGTGGTCTGCGTGGGGCGGTCGGACGGCTCCATCGAGGTCTATCCCCTGGAAGGGGGTAGGCCTCGTCTGCGTCTGGTGGGCCACCAGGCCCCCATTGCCTCGCTGGCGCTCAGCCCTGACGGCAGGCGCCTCTATTCCGGCGCCAACGACACTACCGTCAAGATCTGGCGTCTGGATTAGAAGCCTGAGCTCCCAGCACATTACAGCCAGGTTTCCAAAGTTTCCGAACTGATCGGGTCGGACCGGGCAAGTGTAACAAATTCTTCAGAAAAGCGACCGAGCCCAACCGCTATTCTGTTCAGGGGTTCTGATTTCAGGCTGGAGGCAGTTGGTGACGTCCATCCCGAGCGCGATCTTTGTCTCTCGTCCCCAAGCAGCGCTGTCTGTCGTCAAGAACGACGTTCGCCCCGACCCGATGGGCCAGCTGACCTCCGAGGAGATCGCCGAACTGGCTACCAGCGCCCAGGGCCTTCAAGTCGAGAATCCCATTGCGGGCGAGGCGCTGCAACGAATGACCGAGGCCGGCAAGCTCACCGCCTCCGACCGGAGCAACCTGGCCAACCTGGCTCGTCAGGCCCGCACCCAGCATCGTACCCTGCACCAGAGGATTCGCGAGGGTGACAGATCGGTGGCCGGGGCCCTGGCCGACCTGCATGTTTTCCTCGATCAGTACCAGCGTTGCCAGGACACGGGAGAGTTCCGCATCTATCGCCAGGCCGTTGACCAACGGGCTGGCGGGACGCCGGCCGACAGCCCGGTCGCGGCTGCGCTCTTTCAGGGCCTGGATGAGACCACTCAGGGCATCGATTTGGTCACGAAGTCTTACAACGCCCTGGTAACGGGCCAGCACCCCCTGCTCCTGAGCGGTAATCAGGTGGACGTGCTGGTGCGCGGCTCCATATGGCAGAAGAAACTGGCCATGCTCGAGGGGGCCATTCAGAACGCGCACGCCGGGCAACCTCAGGAGATCGACCTGCAGTATCATGAGCTGAGCAATCGAAGCTTTCTGGAGAAAGTCGCGCAGGCGGCCAAGGCCGGCTGTCCGGTACGGGTCAACATGGATCCGGGGCGACTCGAGAAAGAGCCGGAGAGCCGGTCCTTCGACGCCAGCGAGCTGCCCCGCAAGATGCGCAATCTGTTCCAGCTCTTGAGCACGACCGCCGGTACTGACGCCGCTGTTACGCTCTTCCCGGTGTCGGACAGGTTGGGCAATACCGAGAACCTCATGCACCGCAAGCTCTTCCGGGTGGGCGACAGCGTGCTGCTTGGCGGTGTCAACGCCAGCGCCTCGTCGGGCGACAACGTGGACTCGGCCATGCTCATTCAGGGTCCGGCGGCACACAAACTGGTCGAGATCTTTCGGCGAGATCTGGCTGAGTCAGCCGGAGCTGATCTCAAAGACATCTTTGGCGCTCGGCAGCTATCCACGCTGCAGGCGGGCAATGCCGTGCTCGGTCCGGCCGGGCTGGTGGCACTCTGGGAGAACGTCAATTTTCTGGACAAAGGCAGTTTTCCTACCCTGGCGCCCACGCCGGCCGAGCAGGTCGCCGCTCACGGGGCAGATATGGCTCGCCTGGTGCAGTTAGAGGACCTCAACGGGGATGGCCGATCCGACATGCAGGACCTGAAGGTCTTTCTGGAACGAGGGCTGGATTCCGGTAACTATCTGCATGTAACCCCCGAAGGGGCTGACAAGCTGCTCAAGATGCTGGGCTCGGCCATGCAACGCACTCAGGAGGCCGGAAATGTTGAGCGAGCCGGTCGGGTCAGTGACGCCGACGGGTCGGTCAAGGGTAACAGGAGTCTGGCCCTGGCCGAGCTGCCGGCCGACCGCCAAGCGGTCCTGCTGCAGTCCATCGCGACCGCAGAGGAGTTCTTGTATCTGCCCGACTTCATGGTCACTCCAGCCGTGGCCCGGGCGGTGGCTGAGCGGATGGCTGAGGTGCCTGGCCTGGACGTGCGCGTGGTGGCCGATGCCGGAGTCTATCCCGATGGACACACCCCAAACGACCTGGGAATGCGCATGCTGGAGGATGCCGGCGCCCAGACCCGCTGGAGCCTGTTGATGGCTCCCATCAGTGGTCAGGACCGAAAACTCCATCAGAAGGCCGTGATCACCGAGAAGATGGCCATGCTTGGCTCTACCAATCTGTCCCGCAAGGGGCTCTCTGAGAACTGGGAACTGTCCGGCCTGCTATACTTCCAGGAGGGTGACGACTCCAACCGCGCGCGGCTGGTAGAGGACTTCCAGCGCACCTTCGAGGAGGAGGCAATCGACCTCAGCTCTCGCACCATCGCCACGGCTCGGCTCGACGGCTTGCAGGCGCGCGACAAGCACGTGCGCATCGAGGAGGCTCGTTACGGCGTAACCCGGGACATCCTTCGCGCCATTGGAGCCTATGAGATCGCTTCCACTCAGGTGCTCACCAAACTGGCCGACGAGACTCCTGGAGTGCGTGAGTCCGCCACCGGCCTCCAGGCTCAGGGGCTGCCTCGGGGCTACGCTCTGCAGCAGGCCCTGCGGGATGCGCTGGGGGCCGAGAAACTGGTGGGCGAGCTGCGCAAGACCACGGCTTACGCTGACCTTCTTCGCCTGCGTCGGGGCGAGCGCCTGGACGGCTCCTTCAACGAGGAGCTGACTTCTTGACTACCGAGATCAGTTCATAGCGGCCCTTGCGGATCTCGACCACGTAGGCGTTGCGCAGCTCGAGCTGGCGTCCCAGCCCGAAGGGCCCGGTGACCCCGTGGTAGGGTGGCTGAGAGATCAAGAATTTGTGGACTGTCTGGCGGCTCGTTCCGGCTCGAGCCAGGGCCAGGCCGGCCAGTTGCAGGGCGTCGTAGCTGCCGGAAGGCACGTGGCTGGGCAGGTTGAGCCCGAACGATTGCTGATACTCGGCGACGAACTGGCGTACGGCCGGGTCGGGCGCTTCCGGGTGGAAGTAACTGGAAGTCAGAAGGCCGTTGCAGGCCGACAGGCCCGGGGCAAAGAGCGCCACCTGGCTGGCCACGGGCAGTCGGAGATGCCTTTCCTGCAGGGCCTGCTCGAACAGGGCCAGGCGTGAGGCCCGGTAGTCGGAGAAGAAGACGCAGTCCACTCCGCGTTGCTCCAGGGTGGCCACCTGGGGAGCGAAGCTGGCCGGAGTGCCCACAAAGTTGAGCGCGGCCACCACCTCGCCCCCCTCGTCCTGGAAGGCTTTGTGGAAGATCTCCGAGCACGAGCCCGAGAACTTGAGGCTTTCGTCCACCAGCATCCCGGCCTTGCTGAGCCCCTGTTGGCGCAGGTAGCGGGCCAGAGCTTGAATGCGGAAGGTGTTGGTATCGGCCACCGTGACGAGATAGGGGCTGGTCTGCCAGATGGCCGGGTCGGAAGCGGTGGGGGCGAGCAGGGTCATGTCGGCCTGGTCGAAGGTCAGGGCCATGTTGAGCGAGCGCTGAGAAGAAAAGGCTCCGATGGCCAGCAGATAGTCGGGTGTGGCCACGATCTGCTCGGCCAGCTTGAGGGCCCGGTCTCCGTCCGAGCCGTCGTCGAAGACGTCGAGTACCAGCGGGTGCTGGCTGATCCCCCCCTGGGTATTGATCTCTCGCTGAGCCAGAGCGAAGCCGTAGAGCATGGGATAACCCTCGACTCCATCGGCTCCGGTCAGGGAGGTGATTACTGGCACACGCACCACCGCTCGGCCGGTCATGCGGGCGTAAAGGTTGTTCTTCAAGATGTGAGCTTCCGCGTCGTCGGGATGCTGGGTGAGTTGTCTGTCGAGCAGAGCAACGGCCTGATTGGGACGGCCCTGGGCCACCAGGTCGAGAGCCTGGGTGCAGGCCTGGGAGCGGGGGGTGTGGCCAGGAAGGCTGGTGGGTAGCCGGAGTGCCAGGGTCCCCAGCACGAATGCCAGGGTGGCCAGGGCCAACAGGATCAGCGGCCAGCGCGAAAGCCTTCTCTGGCGATGGGCCGGGCGGGACAGCCGCGGTCGGGCCGGGTCTTTGTCCTTGCGAGGGATCAGGCGCGTGATGGGGGGAGGAAGGCCCAGGTCGCCCGATGGCAGGCGGCGCGAGAGCAGCAAGAACAGCTCGTGGACCACCCGGGCGGCCGAGCCGTAGCGCTGGTCGGGATCGATCTCCAGACACCGTTGGACCAGTTGCTCGACCTCGGGGTCGAGATCCTCGCGATGCTTGCTCAACTGGTTGGAGCCGTAGACCGGCGAGGGAGCATGCCCGGTCAGCACATAGAAAAGTGTGGCCCCCAGCGCGTAGAGGTCGGAGCGGGCGTCGGTCTGGCCGGCCTCGTCCCATTGCTCGGGGGGGGCGTAGCCGATGGAGCCCGAAGCGTGAGTATCGCGGCTCTTCCCTTCCACGAAATGACGGGCCAGCCCGAAGTCGATCAGCTTGAGGCTCCGATTCTCCTGGACGATGATGTTCTCGGGCTTGAGATCGCGGAAGATCACGGGGGGCTCCCGCGAATGCAGGTAGTCGAGCAGACGGGCGATCTCAAGTCCCCAGCGCAGGGCTTGAATCTCGTCCACCCGGCCGCGCAGGCGCACCTCCTCGTGCAGGGTGCGACCCTCCACATACTCCATGACCAGGTACTCGTTGCCATCCTCGTGGAAGTAGTCCACGATCATTGGCAGGTTGCGGTGGCGCAGGCCGGCCAGAATGCGTACCTCGCGCTCGAAGCTCTCGCGGGCACCATAAGGAAGGCTCTCGGGGCAGAGCATCTCTTTGACCGCCCACTGCTTGCCGGGCAGGCGCAAGTCTTCGCACAGGAAGACGGAGCCCATTCCCCCGTGTCCCAGCGTGCGCATGATCTGGTAGCGCGTCTGCAGACATTTGTTGCTCATGGGCGGACCTAGCCCTTGGATTGCGGCGGGGAGAATCCTTCACCCCGCTCAGATCAGGATCAGCCCTCGGCGGATGGCCGCGGTGACTGCTTCGGTGCGGCTGTTGGCATCCAGCTTGGTGAAGATGGAGCTAAGATGAAATTTAACTGTGTGCTCGCTGATGCCCAGCCGGGCGGCCATTTCCTTGTTGGCCAGCCCTTCCGCCATCAGTCCGAGCAATTGGCGCTCTCGCCCGGTCAGCGTCTCGGAGGCGAGCTCGGGGGCCGAAGCCATGTCCGGGTGGAGCACGATCAACCCGCGAGCCACCACCTCCAGCGCCGCCAGGATGTCCTCCTCTTCCAGGTCGGCCGGGATCCACCCCCGCACGCGGCTGAGCTCAGAGGGGCGGGGAGGCCGTCCGGCCAGCACGAGGACCGGCGAGCCGACCAGGGAGAGGGACTCCCCCGGCTCGAGCTCGAGCAGCACGAGCTCAGCCGAGCTCTCCACGAGCTCGAAGGACGGGCTGGCTCGAATAAGCGCAGCTAACCCCCGTCGCACCGAGTTGGAGGTGGCTTGCACCGCGACCCGGGCGGGGGGACTCAGCATCCCGAGTCTTTGGAAACCTCGCGAAGCACCTCGACCGGCCCGGGCCGAAGGCCGGCCTCCAGGGTCACCTCGCGCGGCTCTCCGCCCCGCAGGATCCCGAGAGTGACGATGTCACCCGGGCTGACGTCACCCAGAAGGGCCAGCAGCTCTTCCAGGCCAGGGGTCGCCTGGCCACCCAGCGAGATCAGAATGTCCCCGGGGAGCATACCGGCCCGATCGCCCGGGCCTTCGGGCTCGACGTGCAGCACCAGCGCTCCCCCGGGGGCCTGGAGTTTTTCGGGAAGCCTGACACTGTGCATCGCCAGCCCGAGGTAGGCCCGGCCGATTCGGGCTCCTTTCTGCCAGCTCTCCACGAGCTCGCGGATGGTGCTGGCGGTTACGGTCACCACCCCGACCCGGGTTAGCGCGTCGGTGTTGAGGCCGATCAAACGACCCTCGGCGTCCACCAGCGGACCGCCCGAGTAGCCAGGGTAAAGCCTGAGGTCGGGCTGCAGGTGATGCTCCAGGCGCGAGCCGGCGAAGGTACGCCAGGGCCCACCGTGCTCGCTGAGGATGCCCAGCGAGCTTCCCAGTCCGTCGACCGGCGAGCGGGCCACGGCCAGCACCAGTTGGCCCACGACGGGCGGCTCGGCCAGTAGGGGGGGCGGTACCTCCAGACCCTCCACTTTGAGCAAGGCCAGGTCCCGGCCGGGGTCGCGGGCCGCCAGGCTGGCTGGCAACTCGCGACCGTCTGGCACAAACACCGTGAGCCCCTGATCGCGCTTGATGGTATGGGCGGCGGAGACAACCAGGTCACCACCCCAGAGGATACCGCTCGAGGTCAGCCGGCGGCGCGCGTTGACCGCCACGGTGAGCTCTCCGGCCTTCTGCACCAGCTCGGTCAGCTGGCGGGACATTTCCTGAAGATTCATCATGGTCTTATCATGACGCATCGGACCCGGTCTGGCTTCAGGCAATCGGGTGGCTTCGGTCCCCGGACATTCGGGGAGCCGTCTCCACTCCCGGGCATTAACCGGTTCAGAGCCAGAACGCGGGAGTGGAGACAATTTGTTGATCGGTACCGCTTCAATTCGGAAGCGTTCAGCGCCTCTTAATTCTTGGGCTTGGGCTTCTTGTAGGCCGCTTCCAGCTCTTTGAGCCTCTTCTGATAACGCTTTTCCTTGGGAAAGTTCTTGACCAGGGCCTGCAACTGCTCGCACGACTTGTCCAACTGCCCGCTCTTGGCGTAGGCCTCACTCAGGAGCTCGCGCACGGGACGCGTCTCGGCCGCCGAGCCCTTGCGCTCCTTCCACAGCTCGAGGGCCAGCTCGCCGTGATTGATCGCGTTTTGCAGGTCAGAGGCTTTCAAAGCGGCTTGCGCCTGGTTCAGGGCCCGCATGGGGTCATTGCTCTTGGCCCAGAACAGGCCCATTTTCCAGCCTCCGTAAGCCATCCCGGCCAACATCAGGAAGGCCACAAGCCACATGGCCAACTGCCCGGCCGTCGCTTTACTCTGCTTTTCGCGATTGATCTTGGTGGTATCGGACTCGGTGGCCGCCCAGAGCGCTGCTTTGATGGCCATGGATTCCTTGAGGCTCTGACACTGCCACTCTTCCGCCTCCAGCTTCTTGGCCAGCGGCTCCACCACATGGGTGTAGAGCACCGAGGTCAGCACGTCCTCGGGCTTGGGGACCTCCTCGCCTTTGGCAAACCGGGGAAGCTCCATGCGCTGGATAAAGGCCGTAAAGACCTCCAGGGCGGGGCTCTCGCTGTCGCCCTCGTCGCCGAGCTCGGCAGGTCCGGAGTAGGCTTTCAAGCGTGTTCGCAATCGCTGGTAGCCGCTGTTGTCCTGGCCCTCCAGGGCGGACAAAGCCTCTTGCAGGACGGACTGAAGGTCATCCTGGGAGGGCCGATTGCGTCCCAGGTTGGTGATCAGCAGCCACAGTCGGAACGACTGCATCCCCAGATAGAGCTCAGCCTCATGGCGTTCTTGCGCATCGAGGCGCAGGCGTCGATACTCTTCGAGCACGCCCTGATAGCCATCTGGAGGAAGGCTCAACAGATCGCGCAGCGCTTTCAGCTGGGTTGGATTTACAAGAGCTTTGCGGGCCACGGTTCTGGGTCGCTTCATTCCTCTCCGGGTAGGGCTCGCCCTTCCGAGGGCGAAAATCCTCTTGATGGGCGGGCGAAAGAAAGAAGCCAGGCGCCGGGTCGGCTGCTTTACGCTGCTCGTGCGGCTTTTTGTGGTGCTCTTTCTGCTCACCCTGGCCGGAGGCTTGATCGCCTTTGCGGTGGCTTACCGCATGGTGGCCGAGTTGTCTCAGGGCCTGCCCGACGTGCGCAGACTCGACCACTACGAGCCGGCTGAGACGACTCGCATTTATGCCGCCGATGGCTCGCTGATTGCCACCCTGTTTCAAGAGAATCGCACCTGGGTGCCCCTCAAGAAAATCGCCCCGGGCGTGATTCAGGCTCTGCTTGCAACCGAAGACTCGCGATTCTACGAGCACGGCGGGGTGGACTGGGTGGGTGTGGGCCGCGCCGTCTACGTCGACTTGACCCACAAGGGCCGACGCGAGGGCGCCTCCACCATCACCATGCAGTTGGCCCGCAATCTGTTCCTGTCTCCCGAGCCCAGCATGAAGCGCAAGGTCAAGGAGGCCGTGCTGGCCCAGCGGATCGAGAAGGAATACAGCAAAGACAAGATTCTCGAGCTCTACCTCAACCAGGTCTACTTCGGGGCCGGGGCCTACGGCATCGCGGCCGCAGCCAGCCTCTACCGCGAGAAGCCAGCCGACAAGCTGTCGGCGGCCGAGTCGGCCCTGCTGGTCGGCTTGTTGCAGGCGCCCTCGGCTTACTCGCCCCTGGTCGATCCGAAGGCTGCCCGCACGCGGGCCGAGGTCGTGCTGGGTCGCATGATGGCGGTCGGGGCACTGACCCCGTCCGAGCACAAGAAAGCGCTGGCCGAGATTCAGGCCATGCGTTTCCCCGACCCGCAGCGCGACAAAACGACCACTCTCCTCAAGTATCCTTATTTCACGACCTTCGTGATTCGTGAGCTGTCGGTGCGCTATCCCGAGGAAGTGCTTTATCGCAGCGGATTGAAGGTCCATACAACGCTCGACATCAAGGCCCAGCAGCAAGCCGAGCGCATCGTGCGCGAGGAGGTGCAGAACGCCGGCTACGCTCTCAACGTGGACACCGGGGCTGCCGTGCTGGTGGAGAATAAAACCGGCTACATCCGGGCCATGGTGGGGGGCACCGGCTACAGTAAGACCAATCAGTTCAACCGGGCCTGGCAGGCCTTGCGCCAGCCCGGGTCCTCTTTCAAAGTGATCGTTTACGCCTGCGCCCTCGAGAACGGCTTTGCGCCCGACAGTGTGGTGGCCGATTCGCCGGTGAGCTACAATGTGGGAGGCTCCACCTGGACGCCCAAGAACTCCGATGGCCAGTTCATGGGCGAGATCCCCCTCAAGACGGCCCTGCAGCACTCGCGCAACGTGGTGGCGGTGAAGCTTCTCTCCCAACTGGGCATCGACCCGGTCATCTCGCTGGCCTACAAGATGGGCATCAAGCAGGAGTTGCCTCCCCATCTCTCCATCGCGCTCGGCTCCACCGAGGTCTCGCCGCTCGAGATGGCTGAGGTTTTCTCGGTGGTTGCCAACGGCGGTCTCCGGCGCCGTCCGACGGCCATCAAGCTGGTCCAGGACTCGCACGGCGAGGTGGTGGAGGACCACCGCCGCCCGGACGACTTCCCGGTGCTGCGACCCGAGACCGCCAGCGCTCTGACCGACATGCTGGTGAGCGTGGTGACGGCCGGAACGGGTACTCGAGCCCAGGTGCCCGGGCACCCCATCGCCGGGAAGACGGGGACCACCGATAGCTTCAAGGACGCCTGGTTCTGCGGCTTCTCGCCACAATACACGCTGGCGGTGTGGGTGGGCAATAACGACAATTCCCCGATGTGGCGATCGTTTGGTGGGGACCTGCCGGCGGCGATTTTTCGCCAGATCATGGCGATGGCTCTGCAGGGAGCCCCGGCGGGGAGCTTCCCCCGGCCAGCCCGGCCGAGCGCGGCCGTCAACCCTCGACCGGACCGCGAGGTGAGCGTGCGTCTCTGCTCGCAAACCCGATTGATGGCTACCGACGGCTGTCCCGAGGTGGAGGATGTCTTGATGAAGCCGTCGGCCGCCCCGGCTGACATCTGTAAAGTGCACTTGGGTGCTTCCGATGTCGCTCCTCCACCGGTAGAGTTGATGCCGCAAGAGCCGGTGGCTGGCGAGGAGGTGCCCCTGGCCGAGGAGACCCCGTCGGACGAGTGGGTGGATGTTGAGCCTCCGACCACCCCGCCCACGCCCATGGAGGTCCTCCCTCAGCCCCAGCCGCCCGCCCCGCCCCCACCGGCCCCCACGGCTGCGCCAGAGGATATCGACTTCTAAGGCCGGCAGGCCTTCGGGCGATCTTCAGGGAAGCTCACCGCCGGTCATGGCCTTCTGGAACAAGTTGTTCGGTCGCACGCCAGCGGGGGAAGCTGAGGCTGCTCCCGCCGCGCCCGCGCCAGCCGTTCCCGAGACCCCTACGCCCCCCCCGCTGACCGCTGCTCCTGTTGTTCCATCCACTTTGCCCGTCCACGAGATGGGCGAGCTCTTGCGGGGTCTCACCCAGGAGAAGCGCACCCTGCACTCGGTGCTGTTGAATCTGGCCCGGTCGGCCCAGCCGGCCCTGGCGACCCGTCTCGAGGGCCTCGCCCCGGCCGATGTGGCGCTCGATGCCGAAAGCCAGGCCTCGATTCACGAGCTGGCCATGCAGCTTCGGTTCCAGGCCAACACCGTGGCAGCCTTCGCCCTCCTGGCCCGGGCCTCTCGCGGCGAGCTGAACGACTGGAAGGTCGAGCCGGTCGACCTGGGCCTGGTGCAGGACGCCTTCGGTGGCTCCGGAGAGAGCGAGTTCGCGCGCACCATAGCAGGTTTGCGCACCCGGCGCACGGCCCTGGATGTGCTCGAAGACCTGGCTCGCGACAGCAGCAACGAGCGAGTTCGGGCGTTTGCCCGCAAGCTGCGGGAGGTGCATCCCTCGGGCCATTTTCGCGTCAACGACGAGCAGACGGCTCTGACGGGCCTGCTCGTCGATCGCGGCAAGCCCATGAACCCGCATACCATGATGGCGATCTGCCTGTTTGTGGATACCGATGCAGGGCTTCTCGGGCCCGAGATGCTTCCCGAGTTGATTGAGCACGCCGACACGGTGGACACATCACTCTACGCGATGGTTGCCGCTGCTCAAGCATTCGGGTTGCCGCTGGTGGCGCTGGCCCTGGACGAGGCCTTACCGGGCGAGAGCGCAGCCTTTCTGGCTGAATTGACGCGGTCGATGGGCAGCAGCCTGGCCGCCTGTTATCGCCGTCAAGGCCGTCCGGGTCGCTGGTGGGAACGTCTGGCCGTGGCCGAGGACGCAGCTCGGGTCGAGCTGGAGTATGAGCTCGAGTTCTCCGGCCTGGTCATGCTCTCTCCCCCCCCGCCCGTCAACGCTCAGCAGGTGCTGGCTCGTCAGGGAGACTTCTGGACGGTCCACTCCGGGCAGGGAATTCCGGTGCAGAGGGCCGAGGTCTTTCCGGCTCGATTGCGCGAGTTGGACAGCTCGAGCCTGGTGCGCTTCGATCCGGCCGAGCCGGAACGGTTCTTATTGCGCTCGCGGCTGTCGCGCGCTGTGCACGAGGCGGTTCGTCCGGTGCAGCGCGAGTCTCTGCGGGCCAATCCCGAGCTGATCACCACCCTGCTGCGATTCCTGCGCACCGACCGGGCCCAGTCGCTGCTCGAGGGTCTGGTCCACAAGGACACGCTCGAGGGCCTGCTGACCGTGCTCGAGGAAGACCGCACGGTGGACTTTCTCTTCTACGCGCCGCTGGCCAGGGCTTTGCGTACCGCCGAGCGGATGGACTGGCTGGCCCTGCCGGTGGTGTTGCGGCTGTGCGAGGACGATACGCTCAAGCTGCGGGGCACCTACAAGCAGTTTGACGGCAAGCGCCTGGCCACCCTGGTACGCCAGCGTCTTTCCGACCAGCTTTTCTCGGAAGAGCCCGAGGTGCGCCTGACAGCTGCTCGTCTGCTGGCTACCCGCGACGGCGCGGGCGAGGGCCAGACCCGCATCCTGGCCGAAGACCTGTTGGCCAGCGTTCTGCAAGATCCCGATCCGGTGCTGGTGGCCTCCGCTACCGAGGGGCTGGTGCGGCTGGTGCTGCTGGAGGACCTGCCCGGGTTGGTGGAGGTGGGGGCCAGCACGCTGCATGCCACCCAGGAGGACTTGCTCGATCGCGACGAGGTGGCACGCCAGCTCGAGCAGATCCGGGTGTGGGTCTCGGAGCTGGCTCGCAAGGACGAGCTCGAGCCCCTGAAGCTGCCCTTCACCGACCAGCAGGGGCACGTCGTGGATGAGCTGGCCCTACCGCTGGCCGAAACCCTGGCGGCAGCCCAGCAGGGCTGCCGGTCCGACCGCAGCCATCTCGATCACGTCTATCTGGCGGTGGTGAGTGAGGCCGAGGTGCGCGAGACCGGTCTGGAGCTGGTGGAGGGTTTCCGCAAGGTGGCTCGCAGCGAGAAGAAGTCGCTCTACCAGCTCATGCGCGAGGGAGCTGAGCGGGTACAACTCTACCACAGGTCATGGCTGGAGGAGTCTTCTCGCCCCCCGCTGCTGGGTGGCTGGCACGGGCCCTACACGGTGTTTCATCAGAGCCCGGGGCAGGAAGTGGGCGTTTTCATCGAGCCCGGCAAGCCCTCGCCGCTTTTCCTGGAGCTGGTCGAGCGGCAGCGCCGGGGGGCCGAGGTCCGGGTCGTGCGGCTGGTGGAGGAGGGGTCAAAGCCTCCTCGAGGGATGGATGTCATCGAGCACTCGTATCGCACCGAGCGGGCCTTCGAGCCGCGCCAGATGCAGCTCTTGCAGGTGCGCTCGGCCCGCTTCGTTCCGATGGTGATGGAGCTCTATGCTTTCTTGCCCACCGACCTAACCCCGCCCGAGCGCCCGTTGGTGGCGGCCCTGCTCGACCTTTACCAGAACAAGCGCACCGGAACTCTGTGGGAGAACGCTTTGCAGAGCGAGGTTGAAGTGTCGGTCGAGCGGCCCGATCGCGAGGCCCTCAAGCCCCGCTTGAACCGCCTCTGCCAGCGATTTGGACTGCCCGAGGGGACCCTGGCAGACATCGAGGTTCCTGGTTTCGGCAACTGAGGCGCGGGTCAAGCGTCGTTCGGGGTCGGCTGGCGCAAGAACAGGAGCTCCGACTCGATGACGAGCATCGTGCGATGCCCCTGCCGGATCGTGCCTCCCATGTGGAGCTGGCAAGCACTGACCGTATAGCTGGTGCCGTCGCCGTCATTGGTGTAGACAGCGGCTCCATAGCTCTGCTGGTCGCTGACTGCCAGATCGGCCAGACCGTCCTGATTGAGGTCGCTAACCAGGATCTGCCACGAGGCGCGCATCTCTGGTGAGGCCAGCAAGATGGGGGCTCCGTAGGTAGCGCCGCCCAGACCGAGAATCACGTTGACGGCTCCGTTCTGGTTGCCCAGGGCGGTGCTGCCCGAAACCAGGTCCAGGACACCGTCCCCGTTCAGGTCGCCGATTCCAACGGTGGTGACGGTCAGGTCGCCGACCTCGATGGTGGGGCCGGCTGTGAACACGCCGGCGGTATTGAGGAAGACGCCCACGTCCAGGTTGGTCATGGCCAGCGCCAGGTCGTTATCGCCGTCCCCGTCCAGATCGCCCAACCGCAGATCGTGGCAGGGCTCGGCCGGGAAAAGCTGCGACTCGTTGTAGGTCAGACCACCCTGCGAGAGGAAGATCTGCACCAGGGCCTGGTTGTTGGCCCCGCAGACCACGATGTCGGCAAGGCGGTCTCCGTTCAGGTCTCCTGTGTCGAGTCGGGCTCCATCATTGACCACCTGCGAAAAGGCGGCCACGGGCTCGAAATTGCCGGCTCCGTCGTTCAGGTTGATGAAGACCAGATCGTTGAAGATGTTGACGCCCACCAGGTCGAGGTCGCCGTCGTTGTCCATATCGGCCAGTTTGCAGGCCGTCGGCGCCTGGGCCAGGGCTACGGACATGCTCGGGACCGTAGGCAGGGGTCGGGTGATCCCCAGATAGACGTTCAGGAAACCATTGCTGTCCACGATCACGGCATCGGTCTGTCCGTCGCCGTTCACGTCGCCCGTATCGCCGGTCAGCGTGTTAAAGCCGATGTCGGCCAGCGGTTGCAGGTTGCCATTGCCGGTGCCATTCAGGCGAACGAACAGGTCGGCCTGACCGGTGGCGCCCAGATCCACCAGGCCATCGCCATTGAGGTCTGCCAGGGTCAGGGCGGTGGGGGTCGTGATCACTTCGGGGGTGGAAAGCTGTTGGAGCAGAGGGGCCGTAGCACTGGACAGCAACACGCTGGCCTGCCCGGTGAAGAAGTTGGTGGCCACCACGTCGGCACGTCCGTCCCCGTTCAGATCGCCGCAAGCGATTGCATTCGCATTCTGGCCGCCTCCGAAGAAGCCGAAGTATGGGCTATTAGGATCCGCCGGGAAGGCCCCGGCGTTGTTCAAGAAGACGTTCATCTCGCCGCTCTGTGAGCCGACAACCAGGTCCAGGCCGACAACCCCGTCCACATTGCCCAGCGCCACGCTGCGAGGGTTGATGGTGGTGAGGCTGACGCTCGGAATGAAGGCTCCGGTTCCGTCCCCGGTCATGATCCGGGTGAAGCCGTCATCCACTCCCACCACCACGTCCAGGGAGGCCGTTCCCAGTAGATTGCCCAGCTCCACGCCGAAGCCTTCAGCGGTCAGGTTCTGGGCCGGACCGGCGATGAAGGCGTTGCCGTTCGACAGCCATGCCTCCAGACGTCCATTGACCCCGGAGATGCCGGTAACCACAACATCGGTGAGTCCGTCTCCATTGACATCGCCAGCGGCCAGGTCGTTGGCCCGGTCGAGCGCGAGGGGAGAGGCCCCGGCGGCGGTAAAGCCTCCGGTGCCGTTGCCCAGGAACATGGACAGATCGGAGTTGCGGGCCACCGCCAGGTCAGGCAGACCGTCTGCATTGAAGTCTCCCGCGACCACGTGCAGGCCCCCGGGTGCGTCCACCTCGGAGACCGCGAAGTCTCCCCGAGCAGTCTGCAGCAGCACGTAGATCTCGCCCTCGGTGCTGCTCACCGTGGCGACGTCGAGCAGGCCGTCGGCATTGAAGTCGGCCGTGGCCAGCGAGATGGTGTTGGCTGCGGGGGCCCCCACCGGTACCACCAGAGGGCCGCGCATGGTGATGCCAGGAGCGGCACTGATATCGAAGGCGTTGCTGGTGGCCGGGGTGAGGCCCGTGGACGAGGCGATCAGGGTGTAGCCCGTGCCCACTCGATTCACGCTAAGATTGTTGAAAGTGGCCACGCCGTTGATGGCGGTGGCGATGGTGCCGGTCAGGGTGGCTCCGCTCGGGTTGTTGCCCAGTGCCAGGCTCACCGGGCCGTTGAAGCCGGCAAAGAAGTTGCCGAACTGATCCAACACCCGAACCTCAACCGTCTGGGTGGCATTGACCAGGGCGTTGGTCGGTTGGACCGAGAAGGCCAGGCTGGTGGCGACAGGCGCGCTCTGGATGGTGAGCGGGTTAGAGTCGGCGCTGGTCAGGAGGGGAGAGGTGGCCCTCAGCACATAGGTGCCATCGGCGCTCAGGGTCAGGTCAGAGAAGGTGGCCACGCCGTTGACCGCGTTCACCGTGAGCGTTCCCGCCAGCGTGCCCGGTCCGCTGGCCAGCGCCAGCGTGATGGGGGCGGAGGAGTTGGCAACCAGGTTGTTGTTGGCGTCCAGGACGGCGACCACGACCGCCGGATTCAGTGTCTGGTTGGGGGCCCCCCCGGCAGGGAAGCCCACGAAGCCCAGCTTGCTCGGGGGGCCGAAGTCGCCCACATCCACCCATGCGGGTCCATCGATGAGGAAGGTTTGGCCTGAGCGGAGCTGCACTTCGGTGCGGAAGACGCCCACCACGACACCGTTGGTGAGATACTCGATCTGAAATCCGACACAGGTGAGCGGTACGGGGGTCAGCAGGACGCTGGAGGCGCGAGTGCGGGTCTCGGGGCCGAAGACGACCTGGCCGTTGATGTCCACGCCGGTGAAGCGGAACGAGTCGATGGAGGCGGGAACGGAGCGCTCGAGAATGTGGCGCACCTCGATGCTGGCGGGTAGTATGCCCTGAGGTCCGAGCGGCTGCCCGTGGCTGAGATCCTCCCCGCTGCAGGCGGTGACGAAGATGGCCAGGAGCAAGAGCAGGCAAGCGATGAACGGGCGCACGATTCTACCCTCCAGGAAAATTCCTCATCCGGGCATACGTCCGTCGACCGGAACTTCCTCTAGCGCCGCTCGATGACCACCACGTGCATGTGGTCGCCTGTCTTGTATTTGCTGGTGCGCACATACTCGTTAAAGGGCTTGAAGCCCGACTGCCAGGAGAGCTCTTCGACCAGCTTGGATTCCTCGCGGGTCAGATTCTCCACCACGAAGTCCACCGCCTGGCCGTTCTTGTGGGCGGGGTCGGAGTGCCGACCGGCCGTGGTCGAGGTGATGCGCACCTCGCGGCCCGGGAAGTGCTCGGCCAGCTTCTCTTCCAACCGGGCGTAGGCCAGCGCGGTGGCGGGCTTCATCTTGTAACCCTGAAAGCGCACCATGAGACCGGGCTTCTTCTGGGCCAGCTCCACCATCTTGGGATCGTCCTTGCTGGTATCGAGCTCGACGACTACCCGGACAGGGTTGCCCAGACGCACGTCCTCCCCCAGCAGAGCACGCTGCTCGGGAGGCATTGCCGCCGCCTGATCGGCCGAAACCAGGGTTCCGGTATCCTTCCAACGTCCCTGGTTGAAGAGCTGGCCGCCTACGGGGCGGTGCCCGAAGCGGCGCGTGCCATCCGGTTCGGTCCCGTAGGAGCGCTGGGTATCCACCAGCTCGCCCGGCACGGCCTTGCCCACGGCCGGGTGGATCAGCACTCGCTCGGCGTCGCCACTCTTGATCTCCTCGAGCTTGAGGCCGACCCGGGTGGCGAAGGCTTTCTGTTGGGCGGCGGGCATGGCCGCGAACTGATCAGCGGTGACGGCGGTGTGGGTATCGGCCCAGTTGCCGGCCCGGTCAAACCATGCTCCGCCCCGCATCTCGTGGCCGAAAGAGCGCCAGCCCCGGGCGTGGGCGGGACTGAGACCGTTGTCCAGCGTGGTGGCCGTATCGACTTTGGCAACGGCCCGCGCGTCCACTTCCTCGACCGGCTTCTCCTGGGCCACGGCCAGGGCTGGAACCAGGCTGGCGAAGGCCAGGAGCCCCAGTGCCGCCGTCCGTCGTAGCCCGCTCAGCGAGCTGTCCTCGGTCTCATCCTGGGGGGCGGGCAGGGGGATGGCCACGCTCTCGCCGGGTTCCACGGGCTCACGGGCGCCCGGGGGTGGGCTATAGGGATTCAGACCCAGAGGCTGGAGCATATCATCCCCAGCTTAACTGGCCACCCTTAAAGAGTGTTGATACTGTAAGCCACCTGGGTGTAGTAGCTGCCCGTCAGGACGGCTACCAGCAAGGCCAGCACCATCGGCCAGGCCAGGTAGGCGGCCACCGCAAACAACTGCCTCATCTGCGCCAAGCCATGCATCAGGTGGGAGATGTCGCTGCCCTCGGTGCAAACGATCTGCACGAAGTCAGCCGAGGCCTTCTTCAGGTAGAGACCCAGGAACATGATGATGAAGGCCGCAAAAACCGACAGGATGACGGGGAAGAGCACCGGCAGTCCGCTGGTGGTGCCGGCCAGTTGCAGGGCCAGAAAGCATCCATAGATCACGTAGAGCGCGCCGCCCATGAAGAGCGAGTAGGCCAGAATGCGCATGTTGCGCGTCAGCGACATGAAGAGTTTGTTCTCCTCCTCACTGAACTCGTAGTTTGCCGTTTTGGCGGTGGTTTCGGTCGTGGTCTCGTCAGCCAAGGTCGTTTGCAGGCTCCTCCCCGGAAATCCCTTTGGGGTTCTACAAGCTTGTTTTTACTCCCCCCAGACGGTAGGCGAGCATGTAGGGGACCAGGATCAGGCAGAGCAGCACCAGTCCGTAGGCCGAAGCTTCGAAGATGCGCCCGTTGGTGATGGCGTGGAAGACGAACATGCCGGCCGGATACGACTTGGGCGGGCAGATCATCATGGTGATGGCTACGTCCTGCATCATGGAGATGAAGGCCATGATCCCGCCCGCCAGCAGGCCAGGCAACACCAGGGGCACGGTCACCTTCCACAGGGTCAGGCCGGCGGGGGCGCCCATCGTCTTGCTCGCTTCCTCCATCGAGATGCCGATCTGCTGGAAGGAAGCCAGGGTGGAGCGCACCCCGTAGGGCATGCGGGTGACGATGTAGGCGATGATCACCAGCGTCACCGTGAAGTGGAGAGGCAGGGGGGGATTGTTGAACGCCCCGATCAGAGCCACGGCGAAGGCCACGCCGGGCACCACGAAGGGCAGGGCTACGGCGAAGTCGAGCAGGTGGCGGCTCCAATGACGGCTGCGCGAGATCAGGTAGGCCACGGTGAAGGAGAGCACCAGGGCTCCGCCCAGGGCCGGCAGCACCAGCTTGAAGCTGTTGACCAGGGGCGAGTTGGGCCGCATCAGGTCGGCGAAGATGTGCTGGTAGCGGGCGAAGGTGTAGTGGGTGGGGAAGGTCTCCGCGCCCCAACCGGCGGCCAGCGAGATGAGGCCCATGGTGGCCAGCAGGGCGGCCGGCACCGAGAGGACGGCCAGGCACCAGAGCAGCGCCCCGTAGCGCACCAGGGGCGATTTGGAGAGCCCTCCGGAGGCGCCCGAGCGACCCGTCACCGTCTGGAAACTTCCCCGCTCCACGAAGTACTTCTGCAGGGCCAGAAGCAGCAAGATGGTGAGGATCATCAGGGTGCTGAGCATGGAGGCTCCCCCCCAGTAGGTGGAGCCGGACTGGTCGCGATAAGCCTCCAGCACGATCAGGCGGTAGCTGGTCGGCACCAGCAACTCCAGGGTGCCGAAGTCGCCGAACGAGCGGATGAAAACCAGCAGCGCCCCGGCCGAGATGCCGGGGAGGATGACCGGCAGGCTGACCGTCCAGAGGGTGAAGTTGCGCCGCGCTCCCATCACCTCGGCGGCTTCGCCCAGGCTGGGGTCCATGCGGTCCAGGGCGGCGGCGGTGGTCAGCATGACCAGGGGAAACTCCAGGAAGGCCTGCACGCAACCGGCCGAGAGCACCGACTGGGAGGCAAAGGGGTGAACCAGGCCGACGGCCTCCATCAGGTTGGTCACGATGCCGGCGTCGCCCATCAAGATCTTGAAGGAGAGCGCGGCCAGGAAGGATGGGATGGCCAGCGGCACCACGCACAGCAACCGGACCCAGTGCCGGCCCGGCATGGTGGTGCGGGTCAGGCAGAAGGCCACGCTGACGCCCAGGGCGGTGGCCGCCAGGCTCACCAGGGGGCTGAATCCGAAGGCGTAGAGGAGCCGCTCGCCCAGGTTGTCCTCTTTGAGCGCCACGCACAAAAGCAGCGTGAGCAGGAAGACCGAGCCCATCAGGGGCAGGCCCAGCCACTTGCGCTGGGCGGGTTTCAAGAAGGCCTGCACGGGCAGACCCACCAGCCAGGAGAGGGAAGCCGCCAGCGGGGCCACGCCGACGCTGTTGAGCAGGCCCTGCCAGTAGCGCGGGTAATGGAAGAACTCGCTGTAGTACTTCAGGCCGGGCGGAGTCTCGCTCAGCTCCTTGACAAGACCAGGCAGGTCCAGCGTCAAGAGCAGTCCGGGCAGGTTGATCGGCTCGCCAGTGAAGCCCACCAGCACCAGGCCCATGATGGGCAAGCCCAGGAAGAGCAGCAAAAACAGGCTGACGGCCAGGATCAGCACCGCCCGCGTCCAGGCCGGCCGCACCAGCGGAACCACCACCAGGGCCAGGGCCAGCAGCCAGAAGAGCAGGTTAATCACGCAGGACCAGCACGTCGGAAGGCTCGCAGCCCAACCGCACGCTTTCCCCCGGATCATACTCGCGCCGGCTGGCCTGCTGGGGAGCGGCCACGGTCCAGGTGCGGCCGGCCGACTCCACTTCGTACTTGATGATGGTGCCCAGGAACATGCGCAGGGCGACCTTTGCCTCCATCTGGTTGGGGGCGCTCTCTTCCTCGCCCAGGATACGCAGGGCGTCGGGCCGCACGGCTACCGATACGGCGCTGCCGCTGGCGGGCAGCTCCCCCGTCGTCTTCAGCTCTACCCCCTCCAGGGCGACGCTGGCTTGGCCTGCCTTGCCCGAGAAGATGTTGGTCAGCCCGATGAAGTCGGCCAGAAAGCGGCTCTGGGGGCGCAGGTAGAGGTCTTCCGGGCTGCCCATCTGGATCACCTTGCCGCCGTTCATGACCGCGATGCGGTCGGAGATGGACAGGGCCTCTTCCTGGTCGTGGGTGACGTACAGCGTGGTGATGCCGGCTCGCTGCTGGATGCGCCGGATCTCCTCGCGCACCTTGACGCGCAGCTTGGCGTCCAGGGCGCCCAGGGGCTCGTCGAACAAAAGCACCTGGGGCCGGGTGACCAGAGCCCGGGCCAGGGCCACGCGCTGCTGCTGGCCGCCCGAGAGCTGGTTGGGGCGGCGCTCGCCCAGGTGCCCCATCTCCACCAGGTCGAGCGCCTCGGCCACCTGCTTGCGCTCCTCGGGGGGGATGCTGGCGGTCACGGTGCGCACCAGGTTGGAGAGCTTGCCCAGCAACCCCGCCTGGCGGTAGCGGCGGGCCATGAGACCGTAGGCCACGTTGTCGGCCACGGTCATGTGGGGAAAGAGGGCGTAGTTTTGAAAGACCATCCCGCAGTCGCGGTCGTAGGGCGGCACCTGGGCCACGTTGCGCTCGCCGAACAGGATCTCGCCGCTGGTCGGCAGCTCGAGCCCGGCCACGCAGCGCAAGGTGGTGGTCTTGCCGCATCCGCTCGAGCCTAGTAGCGAGAACAGCTCGCCCTGGGCGATCTCGAGGTTGACGTTGTCCACCGCCAACGCTGGCCCGAACTGCTTGGTAAGGTTGCGCAGCACGACCTGGCTCACTTGTCGATCTCCTCCACTTCGTTCTGCCAGCGCTTCTTGATGGGCTCGAGGTGCTCGGCCATCCAGTCCGGCTCCAGGCGCATGGCCCGGCTGATGAACTCGTCGTAGGTCAGGCCCTTCAGGCCTTTGGGGGGCGGGAAGCCGGGGTCGATGGTGAAGAACAGGCGGTTGACGATGGCCTGGCCCTCCTTGCCCACCACGAAGTCGATGAAGAGCTTCGCTTCCTCGGGGTTCTTGCAGCCCTTCACCAGGGCGATGGGGTCCACCGTGATGGGGCTGTCGGGCGGCAGCACCCAGCGGATGTTCTCGCGCTGCTCGCCCAGGTCAAGACCGGCCGTCTGCTCCTCCAAGAACTCCAGCACCTGGTGCTCGAAGTGGATGCCCAGCTCCACCTCGCCCCGGGCCACGCTGAAGGCCGGCTTGCCTTCCTTGGTGTAGCCCTTGAGGTTGACCCAGAAGGCCTTGAGATAGTCCCAACCGGCCTCCTCGCCTTTGCCTTCCTGGATGGCCCGCAGCAGGGCGGCGTTGAGGAAGAGCATGGCGGTGCCGCTTGAGGAGGGGTCCCACATCTCGATCTTGCCCTTCCAGCGCGGGTCGATGAAGTCGTTCCAGGTTTTGGGGGCCTGCTCGGGGGGGACCACCTGGGGATTGAAGGCAAAGCCCAGCCCGATGACGGACATCCCCATCCAGTGCCAGTCTTTGTCGCGCAGCAAGAGGTTGCCTCGCCGCTCGCCCATGCCCTCGTAGCCTTTGGGGGTGTAGGGCTCGAGCAACCCCTCGCGGGTAGCGTCGATAAAGGGGATCATCCCGGCCGCTCCGTACCACACGTCGGCTCGCGGGTTCTCGCGCTCGGCCTTGATGCGGCCGTAGACCTTGGTGGTGCCCTCCATGACCTGCTCCACCTCGATGTGGGGGTACTTCGCCTCGAAAGCCTCGGCCAGGGCGATGGCGGTGAGCTGGGGGAAGGGGGTGTAGACCACCACCCGCTTCTTGGGCGGGCCCTGGGAGCAGGCCGAGACCAGCGTCATGGCGAGGATCAGGAGGAGGGCGCGAAACACGCCCCGGCGATTCTGCGCCGGGCTCGCAAGGGCCTGCCCGGTGGAACGATTCTGGTTATCCCTCCGCTTAAAGAGGGTTTCGCCACCTGAGCCCGGAGAAACGAGCAAAGTCGGCATCATTTGAGTGAATCTCAGCCTGGTACTCGATCGCGATGGCAGCCAGGTGCGCATCTGTGACCAGGTTCCCCCCCACACCCGCCTCTCGAAGGGCGCGCTCGAAGAGCTCGAGATGACGAGGACCCGGGTCGAGCACCTCCACGCTGGCAAGGCTCAGCCAGGATCGGACGTGCTCGAGAGCCCGCCTGGGATCAAGCGGCTCGAGAAGCACCGCCGGGTGGGTCATCAGCCGCACGAACCCGCAGGTGACCGCCCACGGCAGCCCGATGGGCTGATCCCCGGAGAGCAAATCCTCCCACCAGCGCCGGGCCTTTTCGTGACCGGGGGCATCCGCGTTGTAGGCATAGACGAGCAGGTTCACGTCAGGGATGATCACCGGTCCCCGCGCGCCTCGCGAGCAAAATCCTGGACTTCCAACTCGTCGAGCAGTTGATTCAGTCGACCGGGATCGATGCCGGGGCGAAACCCGCCGTGATGAGGCTTGACCTCAAATCGCGCTCTCCTGGCCGGCTCTTGCTGCGCGCTCAGGCCCCGTCGGATCAGCTCGTTCAGGGCTTGCTTGAATGACAGCTTCTCTCTGTGAGCATAACTCTTTAGTTTTTCAGCAACGTCGGGCTCGAGTGTTACGGTGGTTCTCATGGTGACATCATGAGGATAGGTATCTTTGCTGTCAAGATGCTTAATGCACACCATCGGCTCAGCTGAAACGGGAATGGATTCTGCCTGGGCCGATTGGTGATCTGGGGTACCGATCAAGCAGGCATTCGGACACTGAGCGTGCGCTTATCGAGAGCTAGACTGGGAGCATCCCAAACGACACGGAGGTATCCCAGAATGTGCCAACGACTCACCCTGATTGCCCTCTCCCTCGTCCTGCTGGCTTTGCCAGCGCCGGCCCAGACGCTGAACATGGACTTCAGCTGGGGCATCCAGAGCCAGCAAGCGGCCTGGGACTACGGTCAGTGGGCCGCCGCCAGCGCGGCTCAGAACTGGTATGACCAGGTGCAGGCTTACCGCCAGGCCACCGGCTACACGGGCTTTATCCCCGGGCCGGTTTCGCAAGCCCAGCTTCAGAGCTCGATTCGCGAGATGAACCAGGCTTTCGACCGCTACAACCAGCTCTACTATGAGACCCCCTCCTCGCGCTACGCTGAGCAGGCGATCATGAACCAGTCGACCTGGGTCACTCCTGGCACCGGCCAGGAGTACTGGCTGCCCACCGACCACGATCAGTACAGCGTTAGCCCTGACGGCACGGTGTGGAGCGGGCCTTACGCACCGGGCGGTTCCACCCTGTGGACCCCTCTCATTCCCACCTGGTAGCACACCCTGTTGGGGCGCCCAGATCGGGACACCCGCTCGAGCAGGGCGCCCCATTTCCGGGTGGTGGTCGCGCCCGAGCAAGGCTTGTCATTTCAACCACAATATGTTGAGCGCTTGACTCAATGACACCCAGATGACTATTATGACTATGATGACTAGAAAAGAAACGTGGACCGTGGCCGAAGCCAAAGCTCATCTGAGTGAACTGCTCGAGAGAGCTGCCAGCCAGCCACAGGTCATTACGCGCCGGGGGCGCCGCGCGGCAGTGGTCGTCTCGGTCGAGGAGTGGGAACGAAAAACCAGACGCGTGGGCAGTCTGGCCGACTTTTTTGCCGGCTCGCCCCTCCGCGAGGGACCGCTCGAGGTGGAGCGCTGGCCAGATCCGTTGCGCGAGCCCGAGTTGTGAGCTTTCTGCTGGATACCAACGTCCTCTCCGAGTGGCAGAAAGAGCGTCCCAACGCCGGCGTGGTGCAATGGTTGCACGAAGTGGACGAGGACCGGGTCTACCTCAGCGTGGTGACCCTGGCTGAGCTTCGGTTCGGAGTCCAGCGACTGGCAGGAGGCAGACGGCGTCAACGGCTGGAAGCCTGGCTCACCGATGACTTGCCAGCTCGCTTCGAGGCTCGCCTTCTGGCAGTCGATGCCTCTATCGCCGACGACTGGGGTCGCCTGATGGCCGACCGAGCGGCTAAGGGGCGCCCGGTCGGCGCCATGGACGGGCTGCTGGGGGCGACTGCGCGAGTCCACTCTTTGACGGTGGTGACGCGCAACAAGGCTCACTTTGCTCCCGATGTCACCGTGCACAACCCCTGGACCTGATTTCAGCATCCTTTCAGCCCGGATGTGCAAAGTAGGGACGCAAATCTTCCCAGGGGGTCCACCACCATGCTCGTTCAGCCCGCCGCTTTCAACCAGCTCCCCGTCCGCGCCAGCACGACCAATCCCGCTCCGGCCAACCCGCCGAGCGCCCCGGCCGATGCCATCGATCTGTCGGGTCTGACCGGCCTGCCCAAGGTGCTCCAGAAGACCGGAGAGGGCCTGGCCAAGATCGGCGGCTGGGGCGGGGCGGCCCTGGGGGCCGGGTTGGGCGTGGTGGCTCAGGGTGGGCTGAGCGGCGGCTGGTTGATGCCGGCCCTGTCGGCTTTCATCATCGGCACGGATGCTGCCAAGGCCAGGCGTGGCCAGGAGACGCTCGAGCAGGGCTCGGGCGCGGTGGTCAATGCTTTCCGCAATCGCCAGGAGTTCACACCTGCTCGCGGCGCCGCCTCGGCCCTGACGGTCTGCGCCTGCGTGGCCGAGATGGCGGCCGGCTATGCAATCGCCGGACTTCCTGGAATGTTCGTGGCCATGCCGGCCATGCTGGGGACGGCGTTCGTGATGGGTCGGGCCGCCGGCCAGGTGGAGGAGGCCGTCCTGAGCCAGGCCCTCCAGAAGCAGCTTCAGCCCTAGACTAGATAGAATGGGTGGGCCAGGACCCTGGGTGGAGGGTGTCGCCCGATACAGCAGAACTGTTGGATGAGTGGAGAATTCGAGCGAACCAGATGCTCCCGTCAGGGAGAGTCTCCCTGTACGGCTGGCTCCGCTCCTGCGAGCGCTGGCCTTCGGGCTCATCTTCGTGGGAGGGAACCTGGTTTACTGGTATGCCCTGTATCCATGGGGCTGGATGATTCCGGTGTGCGGTTTGCTCGTGTTATCTCGACAGACTCTTCATCACTCGGAAGCTGACCCGCTGGCATTGCTCTTTGGCTTGCTGGGCATGATTCTCATCGCAATCGACTCTCCGGCCCTGCGCTATAACAGCATCCTCTTTGTGTTGACCGGGTTTGCTCTCGGTTCGAGTCGAAGCCGGGGTTTCTAAGCACCTGGCAGCCCACCTCGCAGTACTTCTTTAGACTCGGCCTTGAAGCTCGGCTACTCAGGCAGACGGAACGAGGCCACCACGTACTCGAAGGCCGCCAGGCTGTCGTTGAGCAACTCCGGCTTGCTGTAGAGCTCGATCGTGACCACCTGCCGGGGCGGCACCGCAATGAAGGCCACCTGGCCCGCGAAACTGCTCTTGCGCAGGGTGGTAAAGGCAATGACTTTGGCGACAAGACCGCTCTCGGTGCTCAGATCGGGCAGGTCGGTAAATTTTGTTGACGGGCTGTCCACCTTGTAGCTCTGCCTGGCCTGCTCGATATGCTGCTCGAGGGTCTCTTGCTCGCCCAGCGTGCCCCCGTGGGCATAGATCTTCACCTTTGCCGAGCGCTCCACCGAGCCGCGCGGATAGATGGCCAGCTCGCCTCCGGACTCGACCAGGCTCTCGTCGTCGAAGATCCAGCCCTCGGGCGCCTTCAGGCGGTACTGGTCCTGGTGGAACAGACCTTCGCCGCCTTCCTCGCGTTTGGCCGGGGCCACCAGGCCCAGGCTCAGGACCAGCAGCAGGGCAACCAGGCGCTCTTTCATGAGCAATCCCCCCTCCAGCTTCAAGGTTGGACGTCCTGAGGCAGTGCGTAGAGGGTATCCAGCCTCTTCATCTGGTGCTCGATGATGTCCACCTCCTGGGCGTTCATGTTGATCCGTGCATACAGCTTGACCTTGTCGAACGACTTCTGCACCCTCACGAACTCGTCGCGGGTGGTCTCGAGAGTCGCCTTCGGGTCATTCCAGGCCGTCTCGAACTGGCGGGCCTTCTCCATGAAGCTGCCCGGCATGTTCGGGCTCATCTGCCACTCGGGCCCGGCCGGCAGAGGCGTGAAGGTGTAGAGGCGCTCAGCGCTCATGCGCAGCCAGCGTGCCTCGCGGCGCATGTCCTGCAGCTCGATCTGGGCCCAGGCGAGGCAGCTCAACATGAGCACCAGCAGCACGGTCACCCAGGCGCGCGAGCGCTCCACCGCCCGCCTCCAACCCTCGAGCAGGGCTTTGCGGTCGCCCGGTGAGGGCTCAAAGACCCGCTCCACCTGGCGCCGAGCACCGATCTCCTCGGTGCTGCCGAACACGCCCGCTCCCAGCCCGGCCAGGCACCCCGCTCCCAGGGCCGTGGACTCGATATGGCGCGGACGCTCCACGGCCACGTCCAGGACGTCAGCCTGGAATTGCATCAGGAAATCGTTGGCGCACATTCCCCCATCCACTCGCAGGCGGCCGACCGGCTGACCGGCGTCGGCGGCCATCGCCTCCACCACGTCGCGGGTCTGGTAAGCCACCGACTCCAGGGTGGCCCGCACCAGGTGCTCGCGGCGGGTGCCCCGGGTCAGGCCGACCAGCGTCCCCCGGGCGAACGGGTCCCAGTAAGGCGCGCCCAGCCCGGTGAAGGCGGGAACCAGGTAGACCCCCTGGCTGTCTGTCACCGCTCGGGCCAGCTCTTCGCTCTCGGCGGCCGTCTTCAGCAGGCCCAGTCCGTCGCGCAGCCATTGCACCGCCGAGCCGGCCGAGAAGACGCTGCCCTCCAGGGCATACTCCACCCCCGCCCCGGTCTGCCAGGCCACCGTGGTCAACAGACGATGCTTGGAGAGCACGGGCTTTGTGCCGGTGTGCTGCACCAGGAAACAGCCCGTGCCGTAGGTGTTCTTGGCCTGACCCGGCTCAAAGCAGGCCTGGCCGAACAGGGCCGCCTGCTGATCGCCGGCCATGCCCGTGATGGGGATCTCGCGACCCAGAATGCCTCTGGCCATGACCCCGAAGAGCCCTGCGCTGGGCCGCACCTCGGGGAGGATGCTCATGGGGATCTGCCAGCGCTGGCAGAGATTCTCATCCCACTTCAGGGTGTTCAGGTTGTAGAGCATGGTGCGCGAGGCGTTGGAAGGCTCGGTGGCGTGGATGCGTCCCTCGGTGAGCTGCCAGAGCAGCCAGGTATCCACTGTGCCGAAGGCGATCGAGCCGGCCTGGCAGCGCTCGCGCAGGCCCTCGACGTGCTCGAGCATCCAGGCCACCTTGGAGGCCGAGAAGTAGGCGTCGGGGATCAGCCCGGTACGACGCTGGATCTCCTCGTCTGGCAGCTGGCTGCGCCACCCCTCCACGATGTCGGCGCTGCGCCGGCACTGCCAGACGATGGCGTGATGCACCGGCAGGCCGGTCTCGCGGTCCCACAGCAGGGTGGTTTCGCGCTGGTTGGTCAGCCCCAGCGCGGCCACCCGCTCCAGGTCGACCCCCTGCACCACCTCACGCAGCGTATCCAGGCTGGTCTGCCACAGGTCTTCCGGGCGATGGCTGACCCAGCCGGCCCGGGGATAGATCTGCTCGAACTCGCGATAGGCCCGGGCCAGAATGTTCAGGTTCAGGTCGAGCAGCAAGCAGGTGGTGCCGGTGGTTCCCTGGTCGAGTGCCAGCAGCAGGTCTTGAGGCATACCCCGAGCCTTTCGAAGAGTGTCCGAGGAATCCATTCATGCTCCGAGAATCGGGGGCGGCGATGGTGTGGCCGGCTCTCTTGATTGTTCTGGCGATGGTGGTGGCCCTGACCGTCATGGGCCAGCCCCTTTGGTGCGCCTGCGGATCGTGGGCGCCCTGGTCGGATGACATTCACTCGGCCCACAACTCCCAGCACCTGGTGGACCCCTACTTCTTTACCCACATTCTGCACGGGGTCTTGTTCTATGCCCTGCTCAAGTTGCTCTGGCCACGCCTGGCGCTGGCTCGGCGCTTCTGGCTGGCTTTGAGCCTGGAAGCGGTGTGGGAGCTGGTCGAGAACAGCGACCTCGTGATCGACCGCTTCCGCCAGACCACCGTCTCGATGCACTACCACGGCGACAGCATCGCCAACTCGGTGGGGGACCTGCTGGCTTGCGCGGCCGGTTTCGGGGCGGCGGCCAGCCTGCCGGTCTGGGGCTCGGTGGCCCTGGTGCTGGGCACCGAGTTGGTGCTTTATTTGTGGATCAAAGACAGTCTGTTCCTGGTCATCTGGGCGCTCTTCTTCCCCGGGAAGCCTCAGTAGCCGGTGGCGTACTGGAAGTGATGGGCATCGTTGGGGAGTTGCTGAAAACCGTGGCTTTTCAGGATCTCGGCGATCTGGCGGAACTTTTGCGAGGTCTGGGCGGGCGAGGTTCCAAAGGGATACCGGTCGGCGTTGAGGTCGAAGGAGATGCCCCAGGAGTGGGTGCTGAGCCCCTTGCTCTTGCCCTTTTTGGGACGGTGGTTGTAGGAGCCGTCGAAGCTCTGGATCTCGCTTGACAGCCCCTGGCGCTTGATCTCGTCGAAGGCCTGCTTGAACTGGTCGGCCACCTTGGTGTGCATGCTGACGGGAATCTCCTTGCCTCCCGGGCCGGCGGCGGCCCGCACCGAGCGCAGATTCTTGGAGCCGGCCGCTCCGAAGGTCTGCATGATACCGCGCAGCCCGTGGGGTACGGGAAGCTTGTTGGCCGGGCCGACCGCCTCGGTTCCCTGAGCCTGCGTCTGGGTCTGGCCGACCGGCTGCACCTGCGTGGCCCCCCCGACCGTGGAGGCGCCCGTCTCGCCGGCCTTGCGCTCCTGATCGGCCTGCTGGGTCCCGGTCAGTTGCTGCACGCGCTGGGTGAGCTTTTCGGGAGTCAGGTCGGCCGCCGAGGGGCGCTTGTCGCCCCGGCTGCCGGGGAAGACCCGGTATTCCACGCCCGAGGGGACACCGCCCGTGGTCGGGCTGGCGGGAATGCCCAGCTGCAGGGCGGCGTTGCGCGAGAGCTCGCCGATGCGGTGCCTGGGCCCTACGTCGGCGAAGACGGCCGCAATGCTCTTGCCTTTGTAGCTGATCATGCCCAGGTCGCCCACTTTGGCCCCCATCTGTTTGGCCACCTGCGGCGGAAGCACGTAGTAAGGAACTTTGTCGGCGTTGGGATACTTGGGGTCGCCCTTGAGGTTGAGCGAGGTCTGGCTCTGAGCGTGAGGATCGCCATACTTGGGCCCCGAGCCGTCCACGTCGATGCTGGCGCCGGCCTTGAAGCTGTAGGAGCCGTCCGGGTTCCTCTGGGCGCTTTGCAGAGTAGAGAGACGGCCCAGATTGACTTTCTCGCCCCCGGCCGGGGTGGTGGGCGGCAGTCCGGTGCGCGCGTCGACCTGTTGACCCTGGGTGCTGCCTTCAGGGGGACGCACCGACATGTTGGTCTCCGGGGGCCGCACCGACATGTTGGCGGGCGGCTTCTGGCCCAGGGTCAGGCGATTCGACCCGGTCTGACGGGCGGGCTCTACCGCCGTGGTCTCGGGCGGCCTCTGGGTCTGCTGACTCTGGGTGGCCGGCGGGGCGGGCTGCTGCATCCGGTTGAGGGCTTCCTGGGTCTCGGGGCCCACGATGCCGTCGATCATCTTGAGCTTTTGCTTGCGCTGGAAGTCGCGCACGGCCCGGGAGGTATCCCGCCCCATGATGCCATCGGTCTCGAGCCGGGCCCCGCTCTTGTTGAGCATCTCTTGAAGCTGCTTGACCTTGGAACCCTCCGAGCCTTTGGCGCGCGAAAGCAGCTCGCCCTTGTCGAGCTGCAGCCCCTGGCTGGCGGCCCGCTCCACCAGGCGGGCTTCCTCGCTGCCGGGCCTGGGCTCGCTCTTGCCGGCTCCCGGGGCATCCGCCGCTGCATTGCCATTCCTGCCATCCAGGCCCCAGGTGGAGAAGTTGACCGGCGAGCGAGTGGACTCGGAGCCCTGGGCGCTGCGCACCTCCTCGCTGAAGTGGGTCTGGTCTTTATCGCGCTCGGTTCCGGCGGTCCGGCTGGCCGGTTCCGCGGCGGTCCGATTGTCCACCCGGCGGGTTGGCTCGGTGGATCCGGTGCGGCTCAGGCTGTTGCCGTTGCTGGTTCCGGTGGCCCGATTTGCAGCCGTGCTGCTGCTACTTCCACTTCGAGAAGGGCTGGACGTGCTGCGGCTTGGCGCGCTCGAGCGGGAGGGAGCGGGACGCGAGCTGACCGAGGATGTCTTGCGGGTGGTGGTGGACATCGGGCGACCTCCGGGCTTGGATACTCTTAAGCCCTACTGTAGTCTGCCCGGTTGGCAACATGGCCGTTACATTCTGGCAAACAATGTTGCAAAAATGAACATCGTGTAAACGGGTTTTACCGGCTCGTAACAATCAGACCCGGTACGCTGCCTGACCTGGTTATCCCACGGGTCAACCCCCGGTCTAGAGGGTCAGGGAGCGATCTTCATCGACCGCTCCTGTCGTCGCTGAAGAACTTGTTGTAGCCACGACGGGCGGCCAGAGCGGCTCCGATGCCCAGGGCCGCTCCCAGCAGGGCCGGGCCGGGAACCAGGGTGGAGACAGCCACCGCCACTCCGGTGGTGACCGCCCCGCGGCCGATCCCCCGCAGAGCCTGGCCCACTGAGCCGTCCTGACGCAGGCGCGAGATGGCTTTGCCGGTGGCCACCAGACCGACTCCGAGCAGCAGCGGGTTGGCCGAGAGCACTGCCGCCGCCGTCATGGTGGTGGCCATTTCGGCCAACCGCTCTCCCTCCAGCTTCTTCCAGCCCAGAGCCAGGGGGATCACGCCCAGCCCGGCTCCGATTACCTCGGGGGCGTTGAAGGTTAGCATGTCGCCCAGATAGCGGGTGCTGACTCCGAGCGTATCGGCCATCCCTCGCAGCGTATCCATGTTCATGGTGAAGAACGGGATGCCCGAAACCGAGCAGGTGTCCCGGGCCAGGTGCTCCAGGGCACCTGCGGTGGCGCTCACGATCGAGTCGTCCGGACGTGCCTGGTGGGCCGCTCGCAAGGCGCCCCAAAGGGTGTGGTTGCCGTCAACGATGTGGTGGAACACCGAGCCGCCCACGTGGGTCTGGTTGTAGACCGCGTCGATGGCGGTGTCATAGAGGTTGTGGTTGTGGTTGAAGGCTCTGGCGGCCTGGCGCGCGATCACGTCGGAAAGCTCGGTGACCAGAGCGGCATTGCCAAGGCTGGCGGCCGCCCCGGCCCCATCGGCGGCGCGGCTGGCCAGACCGGTTGGCGTGTTCTGCGTTGCCCCGATCCCGTGAACGTGCATGCTCAGAGCCTGCCAGAGGGTGCGGAAAAAAAACTGACCGGGCTCCATGCGGGTTCAGCGCGCCCGCATGAGGTCGCGTTGCTCCCGCATGCTAGTCACCCGTGAGCAGCCGAAGCGACCACAGCAGCCTCTCTAGCTCTTTCTGTCGGCGCCGTTTGTCCCGGCGCAATGAGTTCAGCAGTCTCCACAGCTCGCGTTCGGTGCGGCATGACCTGTGGTATCTCTGGATGTGGATGATCTTTCGCATGACCTGATCTTGCCAGCCGTCTGTAAACGACTCGTTGCCAACTGCTTGCCGCGATGCTGCCGCGATCTTGCCGGATTATGAACCAGAAGGAGGGGGTCCTTCGCCCCCCGTATAGGGCACAGGTGTCTGAGCCAAACTTGCTGGTCGCCGCCGGGACGGACAACGGCGTGCTCGTTTTTCGGCCCGAGGGAACGGGCTGGACCCTGACGGCCCAGGGCCTGTACGGGCGCAAAGTTCCCGCCCTGGCCTTTCATCCTGACGGCAGCCTCTACGCCGGAGCCGCCAACGGCACCGTCTACCGCTCGACGGACCTCGAGCACTGGGAGCCTCTCTTCGAGGGCCTGTCCCATCCCAGCGTCCACAGTCTGGTCATCTGCCCGGCCGACTTCAAGCGTCTCATCGCCGGCACCGAGCCGGCCTGCGTTTTCCGAAGTGACGACCGGGGAAGCACCTGGACCAAGCTGAGCGCCTTCAACACCGTGCCCGGAGCCGGCAAGTGGAGTAACCAGGTGCCGCCTTACATGCCCAAAGTGACCGGGCTGGCCTACCAGGGCCACTCGATCGTTGCCACCATCGAGGTGGGAGGAGCCTTGCTCTCGGAAGATGACGGCCAGAGCTGGGTCGAGATCCATAACGGCCTGGCCAAGGACGTTACGGGATTGGCCATTCACCCTGATCGCCCGCAGGTGCTCTTCGCCACCACGGGCCTCGGTTTTCACCGCAGCGACGACAACGGGCGTTCCTGGAAGATCCTCAATGGTGGGTTACCCTACATCTTCACCCAGGGCCTCGCGGTCGACCCCGCCGACCCTGATCGCCTGGTGATGGGCGTCAACAAGCTCCGGCGGGGCGGGGGGGCCCACCTCTTCCGGAGCTCCAACGGAGGACAGAGCTGGCAGATCACCACCGGGGGCCTCGCGCCCGCAGCCGATGCCTGTGTCACCTCGGTGGCCAGCGGTCCGGGGTGCTTCGTGGCCGGCACCGACAAGGGCGATCTGTTCGGCACGTTCGATTTTGGTGACCTCTGGAAGCGCATCCGACCTGGTCTTCCGCCCGTGCGCGGGGTCTCGGTGGGACCAGGCCGGTGAGCCTGCTGGTCGCTCTGGGAACGGCGAAGGGGGTGCACATCCTCAAGCCGGGCAAGCGGGAAGGCGATTGGTCGGCCGTCGCCCAGGGTTTGATCGAGCACCCGGTGCGGGCTCTGGCCCTGCATCCCGACGGTAGTCTGTTCGCCGGGGCCACCAATGCCATGGTCTACCGCACGACCGACGGCCTGAGCTGGAAGCCTCTTTATGAGGGCCTGAAGTTTACCTCGGTCTACAGTCTCTCGATCCACCCGCTCAAACCCGACACCATCTTTTGCGGTACCAATCCCGCCGCGGTATTCAAAAGCACCGATACAGGCAAGACCTGGCGTCAGATGGAGGCGTTCAACCAGGTGCCCGGGCGCGACAACTGGACCTACTATCACGCTCCCTACACGGCGCGCGTGCGCCACCTGGTGCAGCACCCGCTCGAGCCCGACGCGATTTTCGCGGCCATCGAGGTGGGCGGCCTGATCGCCTCGCTCGATGCCGGGCGCACCTGGATGCCCCGCCACGAGCACCTGGGTCGCGACATCAACCAGCTGGCCATCCATCCGGGCCAGGCGGGGCGCATCTACGCGGTCTCCGACAGCGGATTTTATGTCTCCGACGATCTGGGCAGCACCTGGGAGCATCGCATCCAGGGTCTCCCCTACACCTATTGCGAATGCCTGGCGGTGGATCCGCGCGATCCTGATCGGCTCATCATGGGCGTCAACCAGGTGCGCGACGACCGGGGGGGCAGCATCTTTTGCTCCACCAACTCGGGCAAGCACTGGGAGATTGCCGCTGCCGGCTTGCCCTCCCTGGCCGACCGGGCGGTGACCGCGGTGGCCTCGCATCCCGACGGCTGGTGGTTTGCCGCCACCAACAAGGGCGACCTGCTCGGAAGTCAGGATTTCGGGGCCAAATGGCAGCGCCTGGACGCTAACCTGCCGCCGGTACACTCGATTCTTCCCCTTCCATGGAACCGCTGAGCAGGCTCCCGCTCAGACCGGTAAGGCCTCACCGAAAAGCACCTTCCGGTGCCGAAACTCGCAGCTCTGGACTCCTCCCCGGGCAGGGGTGATATAATCACTGCATGGAGTCTCCCAAGGTCGTCGCGCCCGCTCCCGCTCAGCCTGCTGCCGCCGCTTCCCCCCCGGCCCGACCGCCCCAGCCTGACTCGGTCGGAGCTCCAGTCCTTCGAGTACCCCTTTCAGGCGATGAGCGCCTGCTGCGCACCGTGACCTCCGATCAGATCTTCCACGCCTTCAAAGAGACTCGGGATGCCTCCACCGCCCGCCAGTTGCAGACCGCCCGCACCTTCTCCGAGCAGCAGCGCGGGGTGCGCAAGTCGGCCGTTTTCTCCAAGCTGGGTAAGGGCAAGGACATGCACCGCATCAACGTGCTTCTGCAGAAGTCGTTCAAGGACATGTTGGGCGCAATGAAAGACCTGCGCCAGGCGGCCCAGATGAAGCGCACCGGCCCCGACTACCTGCTATCGAGCATGAATCGCATGCTGGTCGCCACCCAGAGCTACATGGGCCTGCTGCGGCCGCTGGCGCCGCTGATGCAGGAAACCAATGCTCTGAACGGCCAGATCGCAGGCTCCATGCTGGCCGAGCGGACCGAGTTGGGAACGGCCGCCGCCCTGGGTGGGTCGGCGGGGGGTGAGGATCTACCCCATGACCTGACCGGCCGCAGTTTGCTGGTGCAGTCCCAGGAGTCGGCCGTCAGCACCCGGGACGGGATGGAGGTCGGCAAGTTCTACTTCGCCTGGACCCGAGAGAGTCTGAGTGACGGATTGGCGCTGATCAACGACGTGGTGGACACCATGCGCTCGGCCCTCAAGAGCGGCCGCGAATACCTGCCGGATGAAGCCTCTGAGGGCTTCGAGAAGCGTCTGGCCAAATTGGAAGCCCAGAGCAATCGTGTGCAAAAGAGACTGGGAGGCGGCGGCAAGGATGACTCGGCTGCCGTGCTGACCGAGCGCGAGAAGCTCGAAAAGGGGCGCGGGCTGAAGATGAACGCGGAAGAGGGTGCCATCGCCCGCATCTCTGATGAGCGCAGCCGCATGCAAGAGGGCCTCTGGGCGGCCCTGTCAGCCGATTCGTTCTCGTTCTAAGCTCAGGAAGAATCTTTCCCTCCTGGCGACGAAGGGAGGGTGATGCGAAACTTGATGCTTGCTCTCCTCGTCGGCGGGCTACTTTCGGGCTGCGGTTCTCCCCCCGCCTCCACGACGACATCTCAAGCGGCTCCGACCCCCTCGGCCTCGCCGCCGCCTCCCCCAGCCGTCACCGAGCCGGTCCAGAAGTCCAGCAATGAGCTGCCCGCTGCCAAGCGTCAACGTGCCAACGGCAGCGTCCAGGGCTCAGGAGTCGAGAAGAAAGACGAAGAGGACCCGGTGGAGAAGGTCAAGGGGGGTGCCCTGCCGCGTCCCGGCACCAGCGCCACCCCTGCCCACGGTCGATAAGACCCCCGGAAAGCACAAAAGCTACCTCGTCAGGTAGCTATTTTGTGGTCTGGCTCCACCTCACCAGACTCTCCTGGTGCTCCGTACTTGATGGAGACGACTTTCGCCGTGCTTACCCTCGCGGTTCCATCCCGGTCCCAGGCCCGCCTCGCTCGTTTCGCTGTCGAGACATCGCGGCGTGACTCTGGTCTGCACGCTACCCCTGTCCGTATCGGCTCGGACAGCCCGTCTCCGGTTTCCCGGAGAGTGCTTCCTCTGCTTTCTCGCGGCGTCAGCTCCGCGGCATCGCTCAGGTCAGGATGCTACCCCTGTCCGTTTCGGCTCGGACAGACCGTCCCCGGTTAGTTTCCCGGAGAATGCTTCCTCTGCTTTCTCGCGGCGTGTAGCTCCGCGGCATCGCTCAGGTCGGGATGCTACCCCTGTCCGTTTCGGCTCGGACAGCCCGTCTCCAGCACTTTCCCGGAGAATGCTTCCTCTGCTTTCTCGCGGCGTGTAGCTCCGCGGCATTGCTCAGGTTTGTATGCTACCCCTGTCCGTATCGGCCCGGACAGCCCGTCCCCGGTTTCCCGGAGAATGCTTCCTCTGCTTTCTCGCGGCGTGTAGCTCCGCGGCATCGCTCAGGTTAGGATGCTACCCCTGTCCGTATCGGCCCGGACAGCCCGTCCCCGGTTAGTTTCCCGGAGAATGCTTCCTCTGCTTTCTCGCGGCGTGTAGCTCCGCGGCATCGCTCAGGTTAGGATGCTACCCCTGTCCGTTTCGGCTCGGACAGCCCGTCTCCAGCACTTTCCCGGAGAATGCTTCCATTCGTTTTCGCGGCGTGAGCTCCGCGGCGTGACTCAGGTTTGCACGCCACCCGGCCGGTCTTTCGAGCCTGGCCGTGCCCTTTACTTACGCGGCCTGGGCCCCGCGGCATCGCTTGGTCTGGATGCTACCCCTGTCCGTATCGGTATCCGACAGTCCGCCGGTTCTTTCGCTTCCCGGTGCGCTGACCTCTATCGTTCGAGTCAGAACGCTGGTCTTTCTCCGACCAGGGGCAAGCCCATCAGGGCTTGTTCGGTTCCCACCTCTCCGAACGCTCCGAGCTCTTCTGGACCCGCTTCAACGGTGGCTAGCTCACCTCCGCGAGTCGCTATCGGCTCGGCCCCTCTGTAACCGTATCGCAGTCAGAGCTTCTGCGGCGTGACTCAGGTCTGCACGCAACCCCTTCGGAATTCCTCCGAAGCCTCGGTCTTCGCTCTCCGAGTGCGTCCCGAAAAATCCTTTCGGGATTTCGGCTCTCCGCTTGCCGAGTGCGGCTTCACCGGTTTCCCGGTTCCGCGCCGGCATCGCTGCCGACCGGCGGACTATGCCACCTTTCCTATCGGATGTCAACTCCGAAAACTTGTTCGATTTTCGAGGAGCAAAGAGATGCCCGCCAAACGGGTGCCGGGCGGGCAACAAAGGGATTCCGTATGGGTTCGGTTAGAATCGAGCTTGCTGAAAGAACTTGGCGTAGGGGTTGCCGCTGGGGGCGGCCAGATGGCTCAGGGGAGCCATGACCCGCTGCTTGAGGGTGGCCACCGCGCCCATCACCTGCAGCTCGGCCGGAGCCACATCGGAAGCGAAGTTGCGCAGCCCGGCCGGGAGTCCGGCGATGGGCACGGCGCCCAGCGGCAGATTGGCCAGAACCGGTCGGGTCAGAGGGCGCGATTCAGAGGCGACCCGCACCTCGAATTCCGGAAGGGGAGCCAGTTGAGGCTTGTTCTCGCGGGCGGGCGGGAGATCGAGGCCACTGGCCGCTGGCAGCATAAACGGGATGCTCATTCCGACCATTGCGTGGCGCTCCTTTCTCCGGGGTTGACATCAGGATATCCCACCGAGGCCTCTGAAGTTCACCGAAACTGTGTTAAGGGACTGTAATCGGTGTTAACATTCTATGAACTTTTGCGCACGCCAGATGAACCGACTTTCTGGTAACAAGCGGGCAACCCGTTCCGGCCGCGGCCCGGTTAGGATCTTGCCAATCCACAAGACAAGGGGTTGTCCAGATGCAGATCGAGTCCCCCACCCGCGAGCAAGCCGTCACCGCTCTGCGAGCCCGCAGCGCCGAGTTGATCCGTCAGGGAGACATGCGCGGGGCCGAACAGGTGCAGCGCGACCTGGTCTCCATCTCCGGAGCCAAAGGGGAGACGCTTTACGATATGCACCTCAACGCCAGCCAGAAGGCCAGCATCCGGTTCCCGGAGGACGATACCCTGTCGGATGCGATGACCTGGAATCCGGGCCTGATGCTCGGGACCATCGTGGGAGGGGTTGGAGGGGGCATCGCCGTGGTCGCGGGTCTGGCAGGCGGCTCCCCGGTCGCGGTCGGGGTGGGGGTGGCCCTGCTCGGGTCGGTGGGAGGGGGCGTGTTGTGGATCAAGAACCGCATCGACCAGCGCAATGAGGGACGGAGCGTGCTGCGAGCGATCGACGACAACCAGTCCTACATCCGTGGCTTCACTCCGACAGCAGCTCCCCCCGAGGTGCAAATCGACCGCAAGGTCTTCCTGGCCGCCCTCCAGGGTCAGGAAGCGCGGCTGGCCTCGGCCGGCAACTACGCCCGCGCGGGCGAGATGCGCAAGGTGCACGAGTCGCTCTCCAAGCTGGAGGGCAAGACGGTGGAAGAGCTCTTCCAGAGCCTCATCGCCAGCAACAACCGGGAGGTGCTCGATCTCGTGCAGGGCCGGCTGAGCGCCGACATCGCTCAGAGCATCGAGACCCTGGCCGAGGTGAGCAAGCTGGTGGGCCCCCAGGGACAGGCCCTGGTGCGCGAAGACAGCGATTCCCTGGTCATCGGCGGGGTGGTGCTGAAGAAGCGGGCCGAGGCCCAGGCCGCCTGAGCCGGATCCTCCTGACCCTGCTGCTGCTGGCCCGAGTGGCCCTGGCTCAGCCGGCCGACCTGGTCTTGCGCGACGCGCGCGTCTATCCGCTGGACGGCCTTCCCACCGAGGCCGTGGCCGTGCGCGCCGGGCGCATCGTCTACGTGGGCCCCAACTCGGGAGTGGAGGCCTTCACCGGGTCCCGGACCCAGGTGCTCAGCCTGCCCGGCCGCATGGTGCTTCCCGCCTTCCACGATTGCCATGTGCACCCGCTCGAGGGCGGCGTGGAGTTGGGGCGGTTGCTGCTGGACAGCTCGGCCACCTCCCCTCAGGTCTGGCTCGACGGTCTGGCCGCTTACGCCCGCGAGCATCCCGAAAAGAGCTGGATCGTGGGCGGGGGCTGGGCCAACCCGATCTTCCCCGAGGGCAACCCCGGTCGCAAGTTGCTCGACGCCGTGGTCAGCGATCGTCCGGTCTACCTGGTCACCGCCGACGGTCACTCGGCCTGGCTCAACAGCGCCGCCCTGGCCGCGGCCGGCATCACCCGGGAGACTCCCGACCCGCCCGGAGGGCGCATCGAGCGCGAGAATGATGGGACCCCCGCCGGCACGCTGCGCGAGAGCGCCCTGGCGCTGGTGGCCCCGTATTTGCCCCCCACTACCCCCGAAGAGCGCCAGGAGGGACTGAGGAAGGCCCTGGCCATGGCCCACAGCTTCGGCATCACCACCTTGCACGAGGCCCACGCCCGCGATGAGGCCGACCTGGCTGCCTATGCCGCCCTGGAGGCACGCGGCGAGCTCAAGGCCCGCATCATCGCCGCTCTTCACACCGAGCCCGGACAGGGCGTCGGCCAGGTGCAAGAGCTGATTGCCCTGCGCAAACGCTACCTGAGCCGATTTCTGCGTCCCACTGCGGCCAAGATCTTCGCTGACGGGGTGATCGAATCGCGCACCGCTGCGCTCTTGGAGCCTTATCGCGACAAAACCAGCGGCATGCTCAACTTTCCCCCCGATGAGCTGACCCCGCTGGTGGTGGCGCTGGATCGGGCCGGCTTTCAGGTCCACGTGCACGCCATCGGCGATCGGGCCGTGAGGCTCACCCTGGATGCCCTGGAGCAGGCCCGCCAGGCCAACGGGCAGCGAGACGCCCGCCACCACCTGGCCCACCTCGAGCTGGTCCATCCCGACGACCTGCCGCGCTTTGCCAGCCTGGAGGTGGGAGCCACCGTCCAGCCGCTCTGGGCCCAGCGCGACAGCTACATCCGCGAGTTGAGCGAGCCTTTTCTGGACGCCGAGCGCAACGCTCGCCTCTATCCCCTGGCTTCTCTGGCCCGCCACGCTCGGCTGGCGGGCGGCAGCGACTGGTCGGTGAGCAGCCTGAATCCCCTTCAGGCCATTGAGGTGGCCGTCACCCGGCGCGGCCCCGACGAGTCGGCCGGGCCGTCCTGGCTGCCCGAGCAGCGGCTCGACCTGGACACGGCCCTGCGCGCTTACACGGTGGGCGGGGCCTACGCCAGTTTCCAGGAGAATGAGACCGGGACGCTCACGGTGGGCAAAGCCGGCGATTTGATCGTGCTTGAGCGCGACCTTTATCAGGTCGAGCCCTGGGAGATCGGCTCGGTCAGGGTGCTGCGCACTTTCTTCGAGGGCCAGGAAGTCTATCAAGCCGACTGAAGGTCGGGTGGGTGCAATCCAGCACCGGGGCGGAGCGGTCTGCGATTATGAGCGTTTCACCTCCTGGCGGATGCTCAGCTCGCCCAGGTTGCCCACGATGGTGTAGCCCTCGGCTGTGGGCTCGATGGTTTCGCGCAACTCGCGCTCGCCCAGCGCGCCCACCACGGACAGGCTGCCGTCTTCCCCGGGCGTGATGCGGGCCCGATAGGCTTCCCCGCCCACCTCGCCCTCGATCAGGGCGACATCGCCCTGTTCGCTGGCCAGCAGGCGGATCGGGATCGTGCCGGCCTGACCCCGGATGGTCTCGCGCTGCTCGCCGGGGTGAATCTCCAGGCGCACCTCGGGGCCTTCCAGCCGGCGGCGAAAGTGGGGGCCGGGGGTAGAGGTGAGCTGGCCCAGGCTGCTGGAGATGTCGTAGGAGTCGGCCCGGATGCTGTATTCCAGGCTCTCGCCCTCCAACCAGGTGCGCACCGTGGCTCCCTGGCGCCGGTTCTCCAGCAGGGAGACGGCCAGCGGCAGGGAGATCACATCGGCTCCGGGTACGAAGAGGGCTTCGGCGGGATGGTCGATTCGTGAGAAGTTGATTCGCATGCCCGCAGGTTATCCAGGGCCTGCGTTCCGGTCACGATCCCGCAGCGATCCGGATCAGGCTTTCTGGCGATTCCCCCCGCGCAGAGCGGCTATCTTGTCCTCGAGCTTCTTGAGGCTCTCCACCCGCTCGGGGTCGAGGAAGGAGCCCTTCTTGGCCTCGGCGATGCGGTTGGCGAGCTCGCCCAGGAAGCCCTTCCCCTGCTGCTCGAGCAGCTCGTCCTCCTCCCACTCGGCGCGGATCTCGTCCACGTTGTGGGCGTAGTAGGTCAGGGCGGCCTGCACCTCTTCCAGGGTGAGTCCCAGGCTTTCGGCGATCCAGTCGGGCGATTTGCCATAGTCGGCGCAGGCGGCTACCGAGGAAACGCGCACCCCGCGCCCTTTGATCTTGGGTGACTTGACGATGTGGGGAAAGTCCATGGGGGCTTTGTAGCTCATGCAGGGCTGCAACTCCTGCCGCAGGAGGATGTCTGACCCCCCAGAAAGCCGCTCGAGTGTCGCTTTGTCCCCCGCCCGTCCTCAATTTTACCGGTCGGAGCCAGGAACTTGCCCGCATGCGCCAGGCACTCGGCGACTTCAGTCTGGTGGCCATCGAGGGCCCCCCCGGCTCGGGCAAGACGGCCCTGGCTCTGGAGCTGGCCAACCAGCTCGACCCCGAGCAAGCCCTCTTCCTGAGGGCCGAGCCTGGCTGGCGGGTCGAGACCCTGCTCTATGCTCTCAGCCGCCAGTGGCCTTTGCCGGAAACGGCTCTGGACGGCAGCGTGCCGCTGGAGGAACGCCTGGCCCTGGTAGCCCGCGCGCTGGGCCGGCACCAGCTCACACTGGTGCTGGATGACTTTCACCAGGTTCAGGATGGCCAGCGCCTGCTCCAGATTTGGCGCCAGTATCTGCGCCAGGCGGCGGTGATCTGCACCAGCCGCGAGCGCCTCACCAGCGGTCAGCCGGACCAGCTGGACATGCACAGCCTGCGGTTGGAAGGACTGCCCCACCACGAAGCGCGCGCCCTGCTTCAGAGATTGCTGAGCCAGCACGCTCTCGAGGAGTGGCAGGACCGCATCGAGCGCCTGCTCCAGCTTTCGGGGGGCTATCCCCTGCTGATCAAAGTGCTGGTGGGCCTGATCCGCGATCAGCGCCTGGACCCCGGGCTGAAGCAGACACCCACCGACTGGCTGGACGACCTGCTCGGGGGTCTCTCCGCGCAAGAGCTGGAGGTGCTGGGTCTCCTGGCGCTGCTCGGCCGCCCGGTGCCCCCCGAGGCGCTGGGCAGCCAGGCGGCCCTGGACAGCCTGGAGCGACGCTTTCTGGTCGAGCGCGGCCCTGGTCCGAGCTACTCCTCGCACGAGGTCTTTCGCGACCACTTCCGGGCCCGGCTCGACCCGCTGGAGTTGATCGCCTTGCACCAGCGCTGTGCCGACCTCGAGCTTAAGGCCTGGGAAGCCTCGGGCGATCTGGAGGCGGCCCGTCACGCGCTGGGCCATCTGGCCGCGGTCGGCCGCCGGACCGAGGCCGCTGACCTGCTCGAGGAGTGCTCTCTTCGCCTGTTTCAGAGCGCCCAGTATCACTCGCTGCTGGAGTGGATCGAGCGGTTGGGGGGCAGTGCGCGGCTGCAGATCGTGCGGGCCGACGTGCTGGCCTACCTGGGCCGCACTCCCGAGAGCCTGGCCCTGCTCGAGAGCATCGAGTGCTCGGGCCAACCCGAGGAGCGCATGCAGGCTCTCAACTCGCGCTGCCATCTGGTGCTCGAGCAGGGCCTTCTGCAGCAGGCCGAGCAGCTGGCCCGGCAGTCGCTGGCCCTGCAGGCCACGGCCAGCGGGCGCCGCCCTGGCCGGGTCAAGGCGCTCAACGGGCTGGCCCTGGCCCTGGCCCGACGGGGTCACTGCCGCCAGGCCCGCCAGCAGGCCGGCGAGGCCCTGCGCCTTTCGCTCGAGATCAAGGACCTGCGCGGCCAGGCTTACGCCCACTATGCCCTGGCCCTGGCCGCCCGGGCCCGGGACGATTGGCCCCAAAGCCTGAGCGAGGCTCGGGCTTGCCAGGCCGCCTGCCAGCGGGCGGGCGAGGCCCGACTGGCCTTCTTGTGCCGCTTTCTGGCCGGCAGCGCGCTCATGGCTCTGGGCCAGAGCCCCGAGGAGCCCTTCCAGGAGAGCCTGCGCCTGCAAGAGGACTACCCCGATCCGCTGTCTCGCTCCATGGCCTTCCTGGGGCAGGCCCTGCTGGGCGGTGAGCTCGAGCCACTGGCCCGCGCCCTGCAAGACGCCGAGCAGCATGGCGGGCGCGTTTTCCTGGCCCAGGCCCTGCTGCTCCAGGCGGTGCTGGCCGAGCAGTCCGGACAGCCTGAGCTGGCCATTCAGGCTTGCGAGCGCGGTTTGAGCCTGGCCGGCGAGTCGGACGCTCTGCCCCTGCAGGCTGACCTGGCTCTGCGTCGCGAGCTGTGGCGCGAGCGGCCTTCGGCCGGCGAGCTGGAGGCCTGGCGGCTCCGGGCCGAGCAGCACGAGCTGAAGGGCGTGGAGCTGCGGGCCCGGCTGGCCCTGGCCGCGTGCCATGGCCGCGAGCTTGGCGAGGTGGGCTTTGAGGCCGCCTCGGATGACCTGGCCCTGGTGCGCTTTCTGCAGGGCCAGGGACCCCCGCCCGAGCACTGGCCCCAACTGGTGCAGCGCGTGCAGGAGGGGCGCGGCAAGCCCCTGCGCCTGGTGACCGAGCAGGGCCAGCAGCGGGTGGAGAGCGTGCCGCTCCAGCCCTCCGACTTCGACCTCTGGCTCGACCTGGTCGAGCGCCGGGTCTACGCCCGCGGGCGCGAAGTCAGCCTGCTGCGCCGCAAAGCCCAGACCTCGGTGTTGCGCAGCCTGATGCTCGGTTTTCCCACCCCGCGCAGCCCCAGAGAGCTGTACCTCGAGGTCTGGGGAGGCGCCTACCAGGGCGAGGAGAGCGATGCCGCGGTGCGCAAGGCCGTCAGCCACCTGCGCGACCTGTTCGAGCCCGAGCGCTCGCAGCCGCGCGTGATCGGCGTGGCCCAGTCGGGCTACGGCCAGAGGGGCGGCTACGTGCTCGGTCCGGGGGTGCGCTTTTGTCTGATCGAGCCCTTTCAGCCCTCTTTCACGCCGGGCGGTTAACCTGGTAGACGTGAGAATCTCGGATCAGCCCGGCTTCGTGCTGAGGCCTCGCTCCGCCGCGCCCGACCGGGCCGCGGCCGAGCGGGCTCTGGCAGCCATGCGGCAAGAGCTCGAGCCCTGGAAGGCCGAGGGCAGCTGGGCCTCCCACCGCAGCTTCATGTTCGGCTGGGCCGAGGGCTTCTCGGACAGCCCGGGCGCCGACTACGAGAATCGCTCCGACAGCTCGTTGACCAGCGCTCCCCTGTCGCTTTCGGAGGTGCGCGAGCCCCGCCTTGAGCTCAGCGAGCACCACTCGCTCGAATCGGGCTACGATTACCTGCGCGTCGAGGTGCAGAGCCTGGCCGACGGACGCTGGCGTGAGCTCGAGAGCCTGACCGGCCGCAACCTGCGCAGCAAGCGGTCCTACGATCTTTCGCCCTTTGCCGGGGGCAGCGTGCGGGTGCGCCTGCGGCTCACCTCCGACGGCTCCAACACCGCTTCCGGCATCACCACCGGCCCCATCCGCATCGTGGGCAAAGGGGTCAGCTTCACCCCCGCCGAGCACTGCCGCCAGGCGCGCGAGCAGCTTGAGCAGCTCGATCCGGCTGCGGTGCTGGCCGTGCACGAGCTGGCCCAGAAAGTCCAGGGAGTGGCTCCCGCGCTGGCCCTGTGGGGAGACCTCGCGCCCCACCTGGGACAACCCGATTATGCCGCCCGACGCGACGCCCTGGTGGCCGTCAACCAGAAGTCCGCCCGCCCCGCCTGGCCGGCCCTGGCCAGCGCCCCCCCGGCCAGCCTGCCCACGGGCCTGGCCCACGTGAGCGAGCTGGTCAAAGAGCTGGGCCCGGCCGGGGCCGGCCTGCTGCCCTCTCTGGGAGCCGCGGCCACGGCCGAGCAGCGCAAGGGGATTATCGAGCTGGCCCGGCGCGAAGGGGTGGAAGAGGCGGCCCGCGCCTGGCCCGGCCTGCAGCCCCAGCAGCCTGGCCTGCAAGAGCGTCTCGAGCTGCGCGAGCTGGCCCGCCAGGCCGAGTGGGATGCTGGCGAGCTGGCCGCCCGCCAGCTCTCATCGCGCGAGCGGCAGGCCGTCAAGAGCATCCTCCAGGCGCCCACCGGCTGGCGTCCCGAGGGCACCTGGGCCCGGACCTTGCGCGGCTGGGACGACAGCCCGGGGGCCGACTACGAGAATCGGGCTAACTCCAGCCTGGGCCTGCCGGTACTGGACCTCAACGAGCTGAGCGAGCCGAAGCTGGTCTTCCGCGAGAGCCACAGCCTGGAGAAGGGCTACGACCAGGTCACCCTGGAGGCCAGCCGGGACGGCAAGAGCTGGGGCGCGCTGGAGAGCTGGACGGGTCGAGCCTGGATGAAGAAGCGCCAGGTTGACCTGTCGGCTTACCAGGGCGGTCCTCTGCACCTTCGCTTCCGGCTGAGCGCGGATGGATCCAACACCGCCAGCGGCATCCGCATCGGCTCCATGACGCTGGAAGGAAAGCGCGAGGGGGCAGAGGTCAGCCTGAGCGTGGAAGACCGCTCGCAGGAGGTGAGAAAGCTGCTCTGGCAGGCTCTCGAGCAGCCGGTGGGCAGCACTCGTGAAGAGGGTCTGGCTCGCCTGGAAGCGGCCACCCACAAGCTTGGCTCGGCCCGCGAGGCCTTGAGCCTGGGGCCCTCCCCTGAGAGCGAGCTGGTGGGCCTGGCCGGAAGGCTGGGAAGCCGGGCGGCGGTCGAGGTGTGGCCTTCGGTGGCGGCTCTGAAAGAGCGTCCCCGGGCCCTGGCCTGCCTCGACGAGCTGCGCCGCCAGCACTCCCCGGCCGACGTGGCCCGGCTCTGGAGGGTGCTCGCGCCGGCCGGCGACTCACCCGATTTTGACCGCCTGAAGAGCTCGCTGACCGACCTGGCCGAGCATGAAGGCGTCAGCGCCGCCGTGCGCCGCTTCAGCGGCTTTGCCCTGACGGGTGTGGCGGCCGTGGAGCGCTCGGTCAAGCTGCACGAGCTGGCTCGCCGGCTCGAGCCGGGTCGCTCCGAGAAGTTGTGGGAGGAGCTGCAGAAATCGCTCGTCGACCCGCAGGTGCTCGAGAAGCTCGATCAGCACGTGCGCGACTTTAGCCCCGAGGGCACCTGGGCCCGCGTGCGCCCGGCCTCCTGGGCCTTCCGCGAGGTGTGGCAGGATAGCCCGGGCGCCGACTACGAGCCGCGCGCCGATAGCAGCCTGACCTCGCCCCCGGTTTCGCTGACCCAGCTCTCCGAGCCGGTGCTGCGATTCACCGAGCATCACAATCTGGAGAGCGGCTACGACGAGGTGCGGGTCGAGGTGAGCGCCAACGGCCAGCGCTGGAGCGAGCTCGAGAGTATTTCAGGCAAGAACGTCTTCTCGCGCCACAAGCTCGACCTGAGCCCGTTCGCGGGGCAGCGGGTGCAGGTGCGCTTCCGGCTGACTTCCGATGGCAGCACCCAGCGCTCGGGCATCAGCCTGGCCAACCCCCGCATCGAGGGCACCGATGGCAAGGGTGACAGGGTCGTGCTGCAACTCGACGAGCTGCCCCTGGAGGAGGTCACGCCCTACCTCGACCTGGCCGTGGATGGCCAGCACACGCCCTCGCAGCGCCGCAGCTACCTCGACTTCATGGCCGGATTGCCCGAGCCGGCCCGCCAGGAGCTGCTGGGCTTCTGTCGCGAGCAGCGCGTCAGCCTGTCGCGGGCCATTAACGCGCTGCTGCAGGTGCGCCTGACCTCCGATCCGAGCGACAAGGATTGGCTGCGCAAGGCCCTGGCCAGTCTGCCCGGCCTTCTGACCAGCGAGCAGGCCATCGGCGAGACGGCCGAGCGGGTGACCATCGGGGGCGTGGTGGTGAAAAAGCGCGAGAACGAATAGCGCGACAACGGTCGAACGGATTGACGGCCATCCGGGTGGAGTGATACATCTAGATGTATGAAGACCACCGTAGAGATTCCAGATTCGCTTCTCGAGCAGGCACGCAGACAGGCCGCCCGCGAGGGAAGCACGGTGCGGGCACTCGTCGAGGAAGGCCTGCGCAAAGTGCTCGAGGAGCGCCAAAAGCAGGCGGCAGGCTTTCAATTGCGCCAGGTCACCTTCAAGGGAGAGGGGCTCCAGGCTGAGCTGGTGGACGCCTCCTGGGATACCGTTCGCGACTTGCTCTATGAAGGGCACGGAGCTTGATTGCGGTCGACACGAATCTGCTCGTCTACTCCCATCGAGAGGATTCGCCTTTCCACGAGAGAGCGCTCCAGAAGCTCGCAAAGTTGGCCTCGAGCTCATCCGCCTGGGCGATCCCGTGGCCCTGTGTGCACGAGTTCCTGGGGATCGTCACGCATCCGCGTATCTACAGGCCCCCCACGCCCCTGGCCGTCGCACTCGACGCCGTCGATGCCTGGCTTGAATCCCCCGGTCTGGTCCTGCTTGCAGAGGGTCCCACCTACTTTCCAGAGCTCAGCCGCCTCCTCCAGGCGGGGAAGATCGTGGGCGCCAGAGTCCACGACGCTCGAATCGCGGCGCTCTGTCTCTCCTCGGGTGTGCGCGAGCTGTGGAGCGCTGATCGGGATTTCAGCCGCTTTCCCAGCCTGAAGGTCCGCAACCCGCTCTGAGCCCAGGCCAGGGCAGGCCCGAGCGAGAAGTGCCAGCCAGGCATGCGATGTCAATCCTGTGGCTTTGAGCCGGACTCGGGTCACCTTTTCTGCGCCATGTGCGGCCAGCGCCTGGCGGGCGGCGAGCTGGCCGAGCGTCGCTCGCTGACCGTTTTGTTCTGTGACCTGGTGGGCTCCACCGCCCTCTCCACCAGGCTCGACCCCGAGGACCTGCGCGAGCTGGTGCGCCAGTACCAGCGGGCCGCGGCCGCCGTGGTGGAGCGGCTGGAGGGCTACATAGCCCAGTTTTTAGGCGATGGTCTGCTGATCTACTTCGGCTACCCCTCGGCCCACGAAGACGACGCCCAGCGGGCCGTGCGCTGCGCCCTCGAGCTGCTCGAGAGCGTGCCGTCTTCATTGCAGCTTCGCCTGGGAGCCCATACCGGTACGGTGGTGGTTGGCGAGATGGGCGGCGGCTGGCGACGCGAGCGCCTGGCTATCGGGGAGGTGCCCAACCTTGCCGCCCGCCTGCAGAGTCTGGCCGAGCCGGGCACGCTACTGGTCAGCGAGACCACCCGCGAGCTGTGCGCCGAGCAGTTTCACACCGAGAGCCTGGGCGAGGTTGCCCTCAAGGGGCTGGCCCGCGAGGTCAGGGTGCACCGGGTGCTCGGGCGGCGCTCGGCGCCTTCGAGGCTGGCGCCCACCTCCTTCGTGGGACGCGGCCGCGAGCTCCAGGTGCTGGAAGCACTCTGGGAAGAGGTCCAGGCCGGCGGCTTCCGGCGCGTCAACCTGGTGGGCGAGCCCGGACTGGGCAAGACCCGCTTGCTGCGCACGTTCTGCGAGCGCTGCCAGGCCCCCGTGCTGCTGGCTCAGTGCTCCCCTTACGCCGTCGACCACCCCTTCTTCCCCATCAAAGAGTGGCTGCGCGCCATCCTGGGCCTGCCCCTCACCCCCACCACAGAGCAAGTGCGCGCCGCCCTTCCCCCTGGACCGCTGCTGGAGCTGCTCTCTCCCGAGCCCTCCACCCGTTTCGAGCTGGGTGAGATCCTGACCCATCTGACCGGTTTCCTGAACGATTTCTGCCAGCGCGAGCCCGCTCTCCTGATACTCGAGGACGCCCACTGGATCGACCTGTCCAGCCGCCTGCTGCTTACCCGCCTGGGCGCAAAGAGGGCCCTCTTATTGGTGGCCGGGCGGACCCTGCCCGACTCGGACGGGGAAGTCATCCGCTTGCAGCCCATGGCGGTGGAGCAGATGGAGGTCTTGCTGCAGACCCTGTTGCCCGACCTGGATCCGACCAGCTGCCAGGCGCTCGCCCGCCGCTGCGACGGCAATCCGCTCTTTGGCGAAGAGCTGGCCCGCTCGAGTCTGGCCGGCCAGAGCGAGCTGCCCACCTCGCTGCAGGGCCTGTTGCTCTCGCGTCTGGATCAGTTGCCAGCCTCGCGCCGACAGGCCCAGGTGGCCTCGGTGATCGGTCGTCACTTCCCCCTGGACGTGCTGGGAGCCCTGTGCGAGGCCCCTCTGGAGCCGGCCCTCTCCGAGCTGGTGGAGGCCGGGGTGCTGGAGCGGTGGGGCGAGAGCGCCGGTTTCCGTCACGCCCTGATGCAGGAGGCGGCTTATCAGACCCTGCTCCATCGCGACCGCCAGAAACTCCACCTGGCCCTGGCCCGCCTGCTGGAGAGCGACTTTCCGGCTCTGGCTCAAACCCGTCCCGAGATGCTGGCCCATCACTATCGCCAGGCCCGCCAGCTGGATCGGGCCAGCTTGCTCTGGGAGGAGGCCGCCCGGCAGTCGGTGCGCCGGGGCGCCAACGTCGAGGCATTGCGGCACCTGGACCGGGCCCTGGAAGGGGTGGAGCAGCCCGAGCGTGAGCTCATCCTGATCAGCCAGCGCATCGCCCCCCTGATCGGGACCGAAGGCTACGCCAGCCAGGAGGTGGCCGAGATCGCAGCCCGGGCCCAGGAGCTGAGCCGGTCGCTCGAGCACCCCCCCTTTGCCGCCCTGCGCGGTTTGTGGGCCTACCACCTGGTGCGCGCCGAGCTGAAGGACGCCAGAGACCTGGCCGCGCGCCTGCGGGCCATGGCAACCGAAGGTCCGCCCGGCTGGGCGGTGGAGGCCGAGCTGGCCAGCGGCATCACGGCCGCTCACATGGGCGCCACGGATCATTCGCTGGCCCATCTGGAGCGCTCCTTGCGGCTTGCAGGCCGTCCTGATCCCGAGGCGGTGCGCCTTTACGGGCAGGACCCGGTGGTGCTGGGACGGGCCCACCTGGCCTGGCAGCTGGCCCTCCAGGGCCGGGCCGAGGCGGCCCGGTTGGAGCTGCGACGTCTGCGCTCGCGCAGCTTGATCCACCCTTTCAGCCACATCATTGCCCGGGTCTTCACGGCCACCGTGGCCCACCTGCTCGAGCAGCCCCGCACGGCCCTGCGCGCCGCCTCCGAGGCCCGCGAGCTGTGCGCTCGCCACGACTCGCGCCACTGGCTGGGCCTGGCTACCGGGTTGGAGGGCTGGGCCCGCTCTCGCCTGGGCCAGCCCGAGCAGGGCCTGGAGTTGGTGCGCGAGGGCTACCGCTACCGGGCCGAGTCGGGGGCGCAGGTCAGCCTGGCCCATCTCAAGCTGCTGGAGGCCGACTGCCTGCTGCTGCTGGGACGTACCGACGAGGGGGTGGTGGCCGCCCGCCAAGGATTGGAGCTGGCCGAGTCGCAGGCAGAGCCGGCCTATCGCAGCCGCCTGCAGGAGTTGATTCGCTCGCACGGGTGAGTCGTGGCCCCGGGGCCCGCCGGAGGGCACCAGAGGAGCCCCGCGGGGCACGACACACGGACAACCGCCGTCTATCTCGGGAACTGGACGGCCATCGGGGTCAGTTTAGCAGGTTCTCGTAGCGTTCGCTTTGACGGCCGTCAAGCCGGGGGCTGGCCGGGCGCTTCGCCGGCCACGAAGACCACGGCCGCATCCACCAGCCCTACCGCATAGCCGGCCTTGAACGTGGCCAGCAGGAAGGTGCGGAACTCATCGGCAGAGCCCCGGGTTGCGGCCTGCTCGGCTTCGGCCTCGGTGGCCTGGTTCTGGTGTTTGCCGTAGCCCGACAGAAGCTGCAGGTCGTCGGCCCCCATGCCCCGCCAGCTCTGGTCGGCCACCTGGCGGGCCTGGCCCAGGCCGCGCAGCAGCTTGCCTTCGTCGCCGGCGCGGTTCTCGGCCAGCGGCTCGAGCTGCCCGGCTTGATACAGGATGGCACCGTCCAGGGCCCCGCACAGCAGGCCTTGCGAGAGAGCCTGCAGGCTGAGCTGGCGGGCGCTGGCGCGCCAGTCGGCCGGCAGCGGCTCGAGCGCTCGGGCCAGAGTGTCCGACGAGAGCTGGGCCAGCGAATCGGTCTCCTGGGGGCTTTCCTTGAGCTGGAGCAGGCGGGCCTCATTCTGGAGGAAGGCCTGGGTAACGGTGCGGGGAGTGATCTGCATACCCGCATTCTAGCCCGGTTGCGGCCCCGCGGTTGTGAACAGCAGGTCAAAGGTTCTACAAAGGCGGACCGGCTAGGCTCGAGCCATGGATCGCCCGCTCCTTTTCGTGCCCGGCTACCGGGGACAGGCCTCGCACGGCCGCCAGCTGGCCCGTTCCCTGGGCCAGGACGACTTCGCCGCCGTCTATCGCGAAGGCCATGAAGCCGCCTTCCGGGCCGCCGTGCGCTCGAATCCGCCCGGGACGGCCTATGCCATCCAGTTTTCCGACCGTAAGGGCAGCTTCACGGAGCAGGCCGACGAGCTGACCGCCGCGCTGCGGATCCTGCACGAGGAGACCGGCCTGGAGTCGGATGTGGTGGCCCACTCCATGGGAGGTCTGGTCACCCGCGAGCACCTCGACCGGGGAGAGGATGGCATTCACGACCTGGTCATGCTGGGCGTGCCCAACCACGGGGTGGCCCTGGCCCGGGGGGCCGACTGTCTGCGCCTGGGTTGGCTGGTGGGGGAGGGTCCTGACGGCTTTCGCGACGACGCGCCCGAGCTCGAGCGTCTCAACGCGCGTTGGGACGAGCAGCGCAACAAGCTCGACCAGGTGGTCTCGGTCAGCGGCACCCGCCTGCCGGTGGTGGTTTCCCGCTTCCCCTTCGTGGCCGGCGGCGACGGAGCGGTGGCGGCCGAGAGCGTGAGCCTGCCGGGGGTCGAGCAGTACTCCGTGTCCGAGCTCGACCCCGACGTGGGGCGACTCGGCGAGCACCACCGGGCCCTGCTCAGCAATCCGTGCGTGCTGGCCCTGGTGGAGGATGTGTTGACAGGGCAATGAGTAAGTATTTAATGTATACTCATGGAACGTAAACTCGTGCAGATCGGAAAGTCCCTGGCCGTGACACTGCCGGCCGAGGTGGTGCAGGCCTTCAAGCTGCGCAAGGGGCAGGGCGTGGATGTCTCGGTCCACCCGCTTACCGGGGCCGTCATCATCCGGCCTGGCATCAAGTTCTACGAGGACGGTCAGGTGACCGACAACTTCCGCGCCCTGGCCGAGGGAGTGCGCGAGAAGTATCACGCGGCCTTCCAGGAACTGGCTCGCTAATTGGTACTCTACCTGTCGGTGGCACAGCTCGACTGGCTGCACCAGTTTCAGCTCGAGCATTACGGGGGCGGTCAGGGCGTGCGCGACCGCGGCGCCCTGGAGGCAGCTGCAGCGCGGCCGGCCATGACCTACGGGGGAGAGGACCTCTATCCAGACTTACCTGGTAAGGCAGCCGCCCTGATGCACTCCCTGGTCAAGAATCATCCCTACGTGGACGGCAACAAACGGGTGGGAGCCCACGCCGCGGTGGTGTTCCTGCGGGTCAACGGCTGGGACCTGGCGGCCGAGTCCGACGACCTGGAAAAGACCACCATGGCGCTGGCTGCCGGGGATCTCGATGTCGAATCGCTGACGGTCTGGTTTCGCCAGCGTGCCTTCCAACGGTCCACCTGAGCCACTTCCTACAGATTCTCCCATCCGTTCGGCTCAAGCAGGAAGAACTGATTCTCGTGCTCGCGCAAGAACAGGCGAACCTTGCTCTTCTGAGGCGGAATCTCGTTCTGGCCTTGAGGTCCGGCCCAGCCCTCGGGTCGCCGGCCGGTCTGGCGACAGAGCACTTTCAGGGTCAACCCGGGACGGAGCATTCCCTTCTTGGCATCGTCCACTCGGATGCTCAGCTCAAAGATGATGTCATCGCCTCCCTGAACCTCTTCCACTTTCTGCTTGACGTTCATGACGGTTGCCACCACGATGTCGCTGGCCTGGTCGTTTCGCTCCTGCGGCGAGAGGGGCGGCAGGGCGCCACGGGCCACCAGCATCAGGCTCAAGAAGAGTAAAATGGTCACTACCTGTCTCATCGTTTTCCTCCGCGTGTCTTCAGGATCATCAGGCCAGAAATCAGCACCAGTCCAGAGCCGAGCCCTACAAACGCCTGGCCGGCCCGGCCTTGAAAGACGGATGCCTGCCGGTAGTATGCAACGCATTCTTCACGGTTGCCGGGATAGAGCACCAGCATGTTCAGGTCCGGGTCGGCCTGCAACCGTCCGTCGGTGCTCAGGCTGGCGGCCACGAAAACTGACTGCCCGGGTTTGAGACAGGCTTCCTCAACTCGAAAGGCCGCCTTGGGAGCCCGCCGCTCCGGTGCCGGGGAGAGCCAGACGGGCGCCTCGCTGCTGGTCTCGCTGACGAACAGGTCCGGCTCTCGCCAGAGGGCAAGGGGGAGACGGACGACGCTCCCTGTCGAGGTGGACAGGAAAAGCTCGGCGGGCCCACGCTCTTCCTGAAAGACGATTTCGTCGCTGCTCTCGTCCGGCCACTCCGAGTGCATAATTACCCGCGTTCGGTAGGCCACGCAGTCCACCTGGCCGTGTCGGCTGGTCAGCAGATCGCCGGCGGACACGACCAGCTCCTCCCGGAAAGCCCCATCACCCGGAGGGGCGGCCACCAGGTTGGCGCGCCGCGCCTGGACCCCCTGGAACCACAGTAGCCCGGCCCCTGTAAGAGCGAGCACGAGGCCGATAGCAAGCAAGCTCAGGCCTACCGCTCTCAAGGCGAGGGGCGCAGACTCTTGCAGACGGCTTCAGCCAGGGAGTCGAGCTCTTCCTGCGGAGTGCTCAGAGGACGTCGAAAGGCCAGCAGCAGCTCGCGTCCGTCGGGCAACACGGCCCAGTGGCACTCGATGGCATATTTTTTCAGCACCTGCGGGTAAAACTCGCCGACCGAATCTCTTCCCAGGAGGGTTCGCTTGACCAGACTGGAGGCGGGCCCGTTTACTCCCAGGTAGACGGTCTTCCCGTTGGCAAAGGGGTCGGCCCCGGAGGCGCGCATTTCGGCAGCCACGGCAGCCGGCAGCGTGTGGACCAGAACCTCAAGTCGCGCCCCAGAAGCGTCAGAGCCCGGAGGGGCGTAGAACGAAAAGGCGTTGACCCCGGCTTCGGAGGCCGAGCTCAAGGCCACTGGGGCATCGAAGGCCAATCCCAGAGCCCGGCTCTCCGGCAGGCAAGGCAGCGCAAGCAACCAGATTGCCAGCCCAAGGTACGACCACCGCGCCCAGGGCAATGGGTTTCGCAACATCCGCAGGCCTTCTAGGGCAGTGCCAACCTTCCCTTGCTGGTGTGCAAATGAGTTGCGTAGCTGCCGACCTAATACTCGACGTTGGCCTGGGGAATGGCCGCCTTCAGCGCACTGACCTCGGCGGCCGGGATGGGATTGCCTCGCAGGGTGACCTGGCTGAGCGAGCTCAGCCCCCCCAGCCCGGGCGGCACGTGGCTGAGACTGTTGCCCTCCAGGCTGAGCACGCTGAGGTCGCGAAGGGTCTTCAGGTCGGGCATGCTGGTCAGCTTGTTGCCGTCCAGGTTCAGAGTGCGCAGCTCGGTCAGCTTCTTGGGGGCTGGCACCTCGGTCAGGCGGTTGCGCGCCAGCAGCAGGGTGCGAAGGGCGCGGAGCTTACCCAGGGTGGCTGTCACCGCTGTCAGCTGGTTGTCCGAGAGATCGAGGTAGACCAGCTGGGTCAGCTCGCCCAGCCCCTCGGGGATGGTGCCCAGGTCGTTGCCGGAAAGGTCCAGCCCTTTGAGCGAGGTGATCTGGAAGACCACCGCGGCGTCTCGGGTCAGGCTGTTATCCGAGAGGTCGAGCTGCTCGAGGTGCAAGAGGTCCGCCAGCGAGGCCGGCAGGCCCGTAAGACCGTTGCCCTGGAGATAGAGCTTCTCCAGGTCGATCAGCTGGCCCAGCTCGGCCGGCAGCGTCTTGAGCTGGCAGTTGCCCAGGTCGAGCGTGTCCAGCTTCTTCAGAGCGCCGATCCCCGCCGGCACCGAGCCGATGGCGTTGCCCGAGAGCACCAGGCTGCGCAGCGAACTCGACTTGAGCACTTCGGCCGGGAAGGCCGTGAAGCGGTTGTGGCTGATGTCCAGGTCTTCCAACCCGGGCATGGCCGTCACCGCGGTCAACTGGTTGTTGCTGGCGCGCAGGTGGCGCAGGCTGCTCAGGGCCGGCAGCGAGGTCAGCTTGTTGTTGCTCACCGCCAACAGCTCGAGCCGGGCCAGGTTCTCCAGCGAGGGCAGCGAGGTCAGCTGGTTGTTATTGGCAGCCAGCATGCGTAGCTTGGAAAGTCGTCCCACCTCGGGCGGCAGGGTGGTCAGCTGGTTGCCGTCCAGGATCAGCACCTGCAGATTCTTCAGCTGCCCGATCTCGGGGGGCAGCGACTTGAGCCCCAGGTCGGTCAGGATCAGCACCTGCAGGTTGGAGAACTGGGCCAGCTCGGCTCCCAGCGGGCTCTTCAGATCGCGAAGCTGAAGCACCTCCAGCTTGGCAGGCGCCTTGAGCGCGTCTTCCAGGGTGGTCTGAGCCGGGGCTGGAGCCACCAGGGTGAGGGCCGCCAGGGCGGCCAGCAAGAGCTTCTTCATCAGCGTCGTCCTCCACCGCTGGAGCGGATCATCGGATAGCCGTCCCGGTCAAAGTGGGTCGGCTCGGCCCAGGGGTTGGGCCCCGGATAGCCGTAGTAGCCGTAGGGGTAGTAGTAGGGGATGCCCGCGCCGTAGACCGGGCCGACCATAGGGTACTCCTTGTACATCTGGAGGCCCGAGTCGGACGGCTGGGAAGCGGTCTGCTGCCCGCTGGGCAGCACTTGCAGGAAAGTCTGTTGTTGCAGGCTTCCCGCCGTGGCCTGGATGCGACAATACTGGGCCTGGCTGGTGGGCGAGGTGGCCACCGAGAAAGACGTATATTTGGCCCCGGCCGGAATGATCACTGATGAGGGCACGCGCACGTCGTCACCGCTCCACAGGGTGACCACCGTGCCGCCCGCGGGAGCGGGGTTCGCGAGGGCGACGGTGCACCCCACCGTGGCCCCGCCGACGACCTGGGACTGGTTCAGATTGAGGGCCAGAAAGTTCTGCGCTTGAGCTGGCAAGACCAGCAAGAGCAGACAGAGGACTCTGAGCATGCGATAGGCTTCCTCCCTGTTTTGGGCTGAGACCGCCCGCGGCCGGGCGAAAGTTCCGCCGCACTTCCCGGCCAGGGGCGGTCAGCCCTGCTGGTGTTGGAGCCCGTGGATGAACATCTCGTAGCTTACGGTGACGCCGTCCTCATCGATCAGCGCCAGCCGGCCTTCGGACCCGACCGAGGCCCGCAGGGTCTCGCCCCGCGTCTGCACCCCATGCTTGTTCTCGGAGAGCTCGTAGCCCACCGGAGCCGAGCCTTTGCGCAGTTCGACCTGGCTCCAGGAACGGTCATCCTGGAGGGTCACCGGCGGCGTTCCCGCTTTCGCAGGGGGCAGGGTGATCTCGCGTTCGCCGTGCAGACCGATGACAAAGCGCATGTTGCCCTCGCGGTCGACTTCCTGGCGACAGGCCGAGAAGTATTCCTCGCGGTGGATATACTGCGAGGACCGGGTTTCTTGCTTCACCAGCGGGGTGCCCACGGTGATGCTCTGGGAGGAAGGGTCCAGGACAGTCTCAAGGCCCGTGCGAGGGTCTCTAGCCACCAGGTCGCCGGACCAGTCCCGGTAGGCGTCAAGAGGCTGTCCCTGACAGTCTACGGCCTCTACTCTCGAGCCCAGCAGGCCCCAGAGCCTGGGCTTGACCTCCAGTCGCGCGGCCACGCCAGGGGTGGAGCTGGGAAGCTCGTAGACGTCGTCGTCATGGTGAACGACGCCGTTCTTCCAGGTGGTGCTGGCGGCCCAGGTCGGATGAATCTGCATCGGTGGCAGCATAGCCGCCGGCGGGTGACAATTTGGTAAACCGTCTGTTACTTGATCGCCGAGGTCGGACCAGGACAGCTGAACCGCCTCCTCAGCGCTTCCTGACCACCACTCCCCCCACCAGCACGCGCTGCTCCTCCTCGGCCAGCCCCGGCCCGGCCTTCTTGCCCAGGCCAAAGCCTGTGCGGTAGACCTCGCTCAGCTCTTTGAGCTTAGCCGGCTCGTAACCCCGCGAGAGCTGGGCGGCCAGCTCGAAATAGGCGTCCACATCCTCGCTGGTGCGTATCTCGGGGATGGTGAGGGCGGCCAGCACCAGGGCGTGCCGGGTATCGGCCTGCTCGACCTGCTCGCAGCTCACCCGGGCGATGGCGGCCGCTTTCTCCGAGCGGGAAGCGAGCTCGTTCAGCACCTGCTGCTCTTTGGGCGTATCTCCCTGGACGAGGAAGCCCTGAGCGAAGGCGTCCAGGCTCAGAACGCCGGGGTTCTCGAGCAGGATGCGGGCCACGGGATAGCCGGGCTGGGAGGACCAGCCGGCCACCCGGGTGGCCTCGGCTCTGGTGTCCGGGTATTCGCCCAGCACGCTCACCACGGCTCGGGCCAGGCCCTGCTGGTCATAGGGCTTGTTTCGGTCGGTGCTCTGGTGGATGGTGCGGTCGATCTCCTTGAGCACTTCGCGCGCTTGCTCACTGGTGACGCAGGGGCGTTCGGACAATCCCAGACGATAGGCCGACTCCTTGAGGGCCGGGCTGTAGACCTGCTCCATGACGGCCTTGCCCACGGTGGCGGTGGGCGTCTTTCGATCGGCCAGCACGTTGGAGCGCAAGGAGGTATCGCCGGGGTCGGCCGCCAGCGCATAGCGCTTGAGAGCACCCGGGTCGGCGGCGGTGGGGGTCTTGAACAGCTCGGCCACCGGGCCGAAGGGCTGGCCCGGCTTCCAGGCGGCCACCCGGGCGGCCGCGTCCTTTGTGTCGGGATGTTGCTGCAGGGCTTCCAGGGCGTAGGTGCCCAGCAGGTTGAAGTTGTGGGCCTTATAAGAGTCGCTGGTCGTTTTCACGGCACTGCCCACCTCCTGCAGCCAGGCGGCCACCTCTACGCCGCTGTCGAGCTTCTGGTGGCGCAGGCTGGCCTGGTAGGCGGCGTGCTTGGCGGCCTGAGAGTAAAGGTGGTCGTACAGCTTGAGGGCCAGGTCGGCCCGGGGCAGCTCGGCCATACGCTTCTTCTGGAAGGCGGCGTCGCTCAGGTCACAGGCCAGCGCTACCTTCAAGAGGTCGGGTCGGGTAGGGCTCTTGACCAGGGCCTCGGCCACCGCGGCCGGTCGCGCGGGCTCCCAGGCCAGCACCTGCTCGGCCCCGGCGCTGGTGTCGGGGAAGCTCTTGAGGGCCTCCAGAGCGGCCCCGCCCAGGGCCTGGAGGCTGTTGTCCTTGTAGCTGTCGTTGGAGGCCTGGACGGCGGAGAGAGCGCTCTGGAACATCCGGGCGGCCTCGGCTCCGGTGGTGACGGTGGGATGAGCCAGCGCGGCCCGCATGGCCTGGGTCTTGCCCTGACCGCTGTAGCAGCTGTCGTAGGCCTTCTGCACCAGCGTGGCGGCCCGCTCGGTGGCCGGGTCGGCCTTCAGCTCGGCCAGCACCCGAGTTTCCATGGCCTGATCGCCAGGACTGCCTTGCAGCGCGATCTGGCGGAACTCGGCCGGCGTGCTGGCGGTGGGATTTTTGAGCAGCCCGCTGGCCACGCCGTATGCCTGCCCGGGCTGCCAGGAGGCTACCCTGGCGGCCGCTTCCCAGGTGTCGGGGAACTGCTGCAGGGCCTCCAGCACAGCCGTCCCCAGTCCCATCTGGTTGGTGGGCTTGTAGCTGTCCTTGGACTGCTCGATCTGCTGGTCGATTGCGCGGAGCATGGCGGCGGCCTCCTGGCCATTGCCGATGGCTGGATGGCGCAGGGCGCCCTGATAGGCGGCATGCTTGCCAGCGGCGCCGTAGATCTTGTCCATGGCCATGAGGCCCAGACCCGCGGCCGCAGTCGTGGAGGGCTCGGCTTTCAGCTCGGTCAGCACCCGCTTTTGCATCTCGGTATCGTTCACGTCGGCCCCCAGGGCGATCTGGCGCAGCTCCTCGGGGGTGGTGGCAGTGGGGTGCTCGAGCAGCGCGCGGGCCACCCCGTGCGGAGAGCCCGGCTGCCAGGAGGCAACCTTCTGGGCCGCCGCTTGCGTGTCTGGAAACTTTTGCAGGACCTCGATAGCGGCCGTGCCCAGAGCGCTCAGATCGGAGTTCTTGTAGTAGGTGTCCTCGCTGCGCTGGATGCGGCGGGCGATGATCTCGAGCATGCGGGCCGCTTGCAACCCGTCCTCGATGCTGGGGAGCTGCAGAGCAGCTTTGTAGGCCGCGTGCTTGCCGGTCTGGCCGGGGCATCGGTCCCAGACCGCCCGGGCCACCCCGGCCGCGGCAGCCGTCGTCGGATCGGAAGCCAGCTCGTTCAGGACGCGCTTCTGGGCCTCCTGATCGTGGAGCTCCACGCCCAGAGCCACCTTGCGCAGCGCTTCAGGAGTGCTGGCTGTGGGATTCTTGAGCAGAGCCCGCACCGGGCCAAAGGGGTGGGCCGGAGCCCAACCGGCCACGCGGCTCGCGCCGGTCTGCGTCTCGGGGAGCTCCGTGAGCAATTCCAGGGCGATGTTGCCCAGGTTGGTCCTGGTCTGGCTGGCGTAGTAGTCCGTACTGGGGGCCACCTCCTCGATCGCATCCCGCACGAGAGCGGTCACCTCGCCCCCATGGTGGCGCAGAGCCGCTCGAAAGAAGGCCATCTTGCCTGCCTCGGTGGTGCACTTGCCGACCGCCTTCTCGGCCAGCTCCGCCGAGCGCGTAGTGGCCGGGTCGGCTTTCATCTCCTCGAGCACCCGGGTGCGCAGCTTCTGGTCTCCGCTCTCGACCCCCAGGGCCAGCGCGCGCAACTCCTCGGGCGTGCTGGCGGTGGGATTCTTCAGCAGCTCGCGGGCCGGGCCGAAGGGGGAATCGGGCTCCCAGGCGGCCAGTCGGGCGGCCCCCGGGCTGGTATCCGGGTACTGGCTCAGGATGGTGATGATCGACCTGCCCAGGCTGACCCGATCCTGCGAGCGGTAGTAGTCCTGGCTGGCGTCGATGGCTGCGGTGATCGGCTCGAGGAAGCGGCTGGCCTCCACGCCAGTGCTGACGGGAGGCAGCTTGAGGGCGGCCTGGAGCACGGCCTGGCCCGATTCGGCGCTCTTGAGACCCTCCTGAGCCTTGAGCGCGAGAGCGGCCACGGCGGCCGTCTCGGGGCGGCCCTGCAAGAGCTCGAGGAAGCCTTTCTGGGATTGCAGGCCGAGCGTGAGCTGCTGGCCCAGCTGAACCACTTCGTTGGTGGGCAGCTTGTCCACCTCGCGCAGGATGGCCGGCAAGACCCGCGCCTCGCCCCACTGGTTGATCAGGCCCTGGATCTCGGCCGCCTGGGGCTTGAGAGCGAAGAGCTGCCGGGCCGCGGTGGGGCTCTGGGACTCCTGGCGCAGCTGGGCGAAGCGGGCCAGGCTGGCCTCCAGATCGGCTGTCTTGACGGGCAGCCAGAGCTCTCCGTCTCGCCCCACCTGGTGGGGCTGCGAATCGCCGTAGGCGGCGCGGCGACGGTTCTTTTCGTCGAAGAACTGGTAGCCCTTGAGCTCGAGCTGGCCCAGCGTATCGTGCTGGTAGAAGGCTGCCAGCCCGGGCAGTCCGGCCAGCTCCAGGGCCAGCTTCTGGTCGTTCACCTGCAGCTGCACGCTCAGCTTGTGGGCGGGATCGGTGAGGGCGTTGTAGGCGCCGTAGCAGCCCACGTTGAGCCCCTCCCCGTTCACGAAGGTGGGGCCGAGCTTCTGCAGGGCCTGGATTTGCTCGGCCGTGGCTACGTGGGGGAGCAGCTCCACCGGACGCAGCCCGCTGAACACGGCCACCTCGGTCAGGTCCTGCTCGCTGAGCAAGGGCAGCGTGACGCCCTGTCGCACCATCTGCAGCGGGCGATTCCCCTCGCGCAGCTTCTCGGCCGCTTCGGCGGCGTCGAGCTTGCGGGTGCCAAACCACCAGCGCCGCTTGGCGCGGATCTCGACCCCCGCATCAAGCACATCCTGGGCGACGCGCTCGAGCGTGTCGTCGGCAGCAGGCGTCGAGACCGCCTGGCTGGGCCGGGCGGTCAGACCGATGGGACGGATATTCACGCCTGCAGGGTAGCAGGTCAGACTGAAAGTTCCTTGATTGTCATCGCTGGGGCCAGGGTAGCGAAGCGACATCGGTGCAAATGATGTGGACACCCGCTGGCTGAAGGCTTCGGCCAGGAGAAGTCACGACGAGACAGTCGCTTGCGCCATCGTGGAGCTCATGCTTGCCGGGTGCAGCAGAGCGCAGTGCTCTTGATGCCTGTGCTCGAGTAGTTGACGCGCCTTGCACGCTATGTTATGGTTCGTTATCCTGTTTCGGTCGGCAGCACCAAGTGCCGTTCGCCCATAACTTCCGTGGAAATAGCCATTTGCAAGCATTATTGGCCTGATAGCACCCCTAACGCCAGGCTAGCGCGGGCCAATTTCGAGCACGCCGGCGCCCAGGGACACGAGGCGACGGTGTTGATGTTCACGCCCCAACCTGCTTACAACGAGATTCAATCTCTGCAGCCAAGCTGATGGAAAGTAGCCTTTATCCCTTCTTTAAAGGTCGCGTGGCGCTGTCCGCTTTACTCTCGGGCCTGGACATCGGCGCGGGGGACGAGGTCGTCCTGCAAGGTTACACCTGCGTGGTGGTTCCCAACGCCGTGAAGTATCTTGGGGCCAAGCCGGTGTATGCGGACATCGATCCCGACACCTTCAACCTGGAGCCCGAGTCGCTGCAGCAGGCAATCACAGCCCGCACCCGCGCCATCATCATCCAGCACACGTACGGGCTGCCGGCCCCGGTGGACCGCCTCCTTAAGATCGCTGCCGAGCGGGGAATCCCGGTCATCGAGGACGCCTGCCACGCCTTCGGAACCCGTTACCAGGGCCGGGAACTGGGCACGTTCGGCGTGGGCGCGTTCTTCTCGTCACAGTGGTCCAAGCCGATCACAACCGGCCTCGGCGGGTGGGCGGTGGTGAACGACCCTGCCCTGCGCCAAAAGGTTGAGGCCTTCACCCAGCGCTGGCCGGCCCCGTCCCTGAAGATACAGCTCCTGATTCTGCTGCAGTATCTGGCGCACCGGGCTCTTTTCAAGCCGTGGCTGTATTTCCGCCTTCGTCAACTCTACCGCTGGCTCTCCTCGGCCCGCCTGACGGTCGGCTCGAGCACCGCTCAGGAACTTAGTAGCTTGATGCCCGCTGACTATTTGCAGACCATGGGTCCTGTGCAGCGACGTATCCTCTCCGGAAAGCTGAGCACCAGCAACCGGACCCGCGCCCACCGGCAGATCTTGACTCACATGATCCAGGGTTTTCTCAAGGCGGATTTTGGCCAGGCCCTTCGAGTCGAGGCGGAGGTCGGCGATCTGTCCATGCTCTGTGTGCCTGTGCGCGTGAAGGACAAGGAGCAGTTGCTGGCACGGGCGGTAGCCGCTCGCCTGGAGGTTTGGGACTGGTTCCTCTCCCCGGTGCACCCCTGTCTGAGTGGTTGGGAAGCCGTTGATTACCGCTCGGGAAGCTGCCCGGAGGCTGAGCGCGCCTGTCGGGAAGTAGTAGCTCTGCCGACCCACCACGGCATCGGGGAGCGGGAGGTGCAGCGGTATCGCGCTTTTCTTCTGGAAAACAAAGATCTGGTTCTGCGTGGGGAAGGAACTCAGGTCCCGCTCTGAAACCGCGCGGGCTGGTTGCGCGTTCGAATCAGGGCCTCACAAAGAGTGGCAAGCAGGCCGGAGAGGCTGAAGTCAGTGTGCCAGTCCCCACGGTTGAGTTGCATTTCACGAGCCCACCAGCCGGCGCCCGGGTTGCAGGCAAACGACCACTAAAATCGAGGCGGCCTGCTCTTCGGCGAATTCGCGCCCGTTCAGGCTTCCAGCTGTTCATGCAGAACGGGAATTTCTCTTTGCTCCCGGTGCCAGCGTGATCATGCCGGGCGCCAGCCCAAGCAAACGCGCAGGATATCGAGGCCGTCATCCTCTACGACTGGCCTCTGGCTCTCTGACGGGAAAGGCCCCGGGCTAAAGCTCGGGGCCTCTTTTCGAGCCCTGGCTGAAGGCAAAGGTTCCTCATGAGGTGACAGCGAAGCGCCGGGCTATGCTGCGACACACGCTCTCTCTGACGTTACTCTGCTGCTTGACAAGCGCTTCTTGTTTTGCCGATGGGGCTGTGGGCGATTATAACTATAATGAGACGACCGGTCTTATCAACATCCCCGTCGCGCGTGTGCAACCTGCGGGGGGGATTCAAGTTTCGATAGGCGCGTCCCATCTGGGGAGCGGCGGTAAGCCGACAGGAATCGACTTCGATGAGATTTTCGGAGGCAACGACGGAACCATCAAGTTTATCGGGGGTCTCCCGGGTAACGTCGAGGTGTCGGCCATGGCCCTTCATGGGGGCGTCTTCGCCAACAACCGATGGGTCTTTGGCGCCAAATGGCTGGCAGTTCCCGATGGCGAGGATCACCCGGGCTTTGCCATTGGCGTTCAGTCTTTGAACAGTGGGCCTGTAAACGGCGTTTCACCTCCCCCCGGATTTGGCACACCCTCTGCCTTCGGAGTCGTCAGCCATGGCTTCAAGCTCAACGATGATGGCCTCGGACTCGACCTGCACGCCGGCATCGGCACGGGACGTCTGCGTCGCGGTTTTGCGGGCGGCGAGCTCCACTTTACCCCGAACTTCAGTATTATGGGAGAGACCGACGGGACGATCGAGTCGGCTGGCTTTCGCTTCACGGTCAACAACCGTTTCGATTTCATGACCGTGGCTCAGTTTCAAGATCCTGTTCGGTTTGGTTTTCTCTTCAACTATCGCTTCGGCGTGACCGACGACGCTGAGATGGACGGACCCATTGTGCGGGAGGAGGACGAGTACGCTCCGTCCGGGCCGCCGGCAGGTCCGACAGATCCCGGGCCGGACGACTGGGATGAAAAGGTGCCCCCGCCTCCACCCGAAACAACCAGCATCCCCCAGCCGCTTTCTACTGCTCCGCCGATTCCGGAGCCGGTTGCCGCCCCACCCAAAGCAATCTTACCAGAGCCGACGGCTTCGCCCCAGACTTTGACTGTGCCTGAACGCGCGCCCACTCGAGCTGCGAACCGCCAGGTGAACGAGGGCACCGATGACTGGGACGAGGAGGAGAAAACGCCGATGGTTTCTGACGGAGACGACTGGAGCGAAACCTCGCGCTCAGATCAAACCGACAACTGGTAAGCCTCGGCTGGCTTGGCGCATCGCCTCAAATCCAGTTTTCTCCATCGTTCCTCCTAGCCCCGGCAGGAGTTCGGCTCAAACCGGCGGAATGGTCGGTGCTGCGCTGAGGCAATGATGGCCGGGCTAAGGAGCCAACTGCATCACGCCAGAATTCTTCGCAGGAACAGGTTCAATGGAGTTCTATCTTTCAACCAGGAAGAGTTTGATGAGTCTCCTGTTACTCGTCTCTCTGCTATTGGCCAGCCCACCGATCCTGGCCCAATGGCCCGGCGGACCGACCCCGAGCCCCTCCTCCCCCTCCTCGAGCCCCTTCCCCGCTTCGAGCCCCTCCCCCTCCCCCTCAGTACCAGATTCACCGGTGCAGGTGCCCACCAGTCCTGGCACCACCGCCCCTCCGCCGGCAGGGCCGTCGCGAATGCCTGCCACCATCGAGCCGCCTCTACCACGCGGTAATCCGGCTGACCAGTCCACCTGGCAGAATGTTCGGACTATAGAAGCCCTGGAACGTGCACGGCAGATCCGGAGCACCCGCCAGGTAGAGGCTTTGACGCGATATGGCCAATCGTTTTTCGAGGTGTCCCAAGACGACCTGACCAAGACTGAGAATGCCGTTGTCCTACCCGACTACCAGTTGCGCGCCGGCGATCAGCTCAATATCACGACGTACAACGTGAAGGGCGGAGAAACTCAGAACCAGGTCACGCTAGACCAGAACGGTGAGGTCTATTTACCGGGAGCCGGTCCCATGAACCTGGCCGGACTGACTCCAAGTGCCGCCCAAACCGCCATGGACCAGCGAATCCAATCCCGATACCCAAATATGCGAGTGCGGATGAGCATGACCCAGGTTCGAAATATTCGCGTCTTTCTGCTTGGGGAGATCAACCGGCCGGGTGGGCTGCTGGTGAATCCGAGCTCGACGGTTTTGGACGCCCTGATTGCAGGGGGTGGTCCCAACGAGGCTGGGACCTACCGAAAGATTCAACTCCAGCGGAATGGAGCAATAATCGCCCATTTCGATCTGTATGACCTGCTTATTCATGGCCGACAGGGCAGCCCGCGCCTGCTCGAGGGCGACCGCATCTTCGTGCCCGTCTCGGGTCCCCAGGTTGCGATCTCTGGCGAGGTCTTCCGGCCCGCGATCTACGAGCTTCGCGGAGAAACGACATTGGCTCAGTTGATTCGGCTGGCCGGAGGTGTTCGACCGGAGGCCTATGCCGCGAATGCGCAACTCGAGCGGATAGCCAACAACACCAATCGCGTGATCCAGGACATCCCACTGGAGCGCGCGGCACGCACTCGATTGCAGGCGGGCGATTTTTTCATCATTCAGCAAGTTTTGGACGACCTGGCCAACGGGGTATACCTGGATGGCGCCGTCAGACGTCCCGGCTGGTACTCCTTGCGCGGCGGACAAATGACCGTGAGCCAGTTAATCGGTCTAGCTCAGGGGCTAAAAGAGGGAGCCTTCTCTGGCCACGCCGAGCTTTACCGTCTCGATGGGCCCGACCAACCCATTCGGGTGATCGGCTTTGAATTGGGCCTCGCCCTGATGGGCGACCCGAAAAACGACTTGAAGCTTCAGCCACAGGACCGGGTCATCGTGTCTGCCAGAACCATCGCTGAATTCAACCGTGAGCGCGTAAGAATTCAGGGTGAAGTTAGTCGACCTGGTGAGTACCCCCGCTTTGCCAACATGCGCATTCGCGATTTGCTCTATCAAGCCGGAGGCCTGACGCCGACTGCCTCGACCGTAGCAGAAATCGCCCGGCGCGGTAAGGACGGTCAATTGCAGATCATCCCGGTCAACCTCGAGACGGTGCTGGTCTCCCCGGACTCTCCGGACAATATCGCCCTCGGCGACCTGGATGTTCTTTACGTCCGCGAGGAGCTTCGGGCCCGTGAGTGGCCCGCCTTTGTGACCATTGCAGGAGAGGTCAACAAGCCCGGCGTTTACGCCATCGATCCGCAGCGGGATACACTTCGTGATGTCATCGCAAGGGCTGGAGGACTTACCGACAAGGCCTATCCGAAGGGAACAGTATTTACGCGGAACAAAGCCGACATCATGCTTCCCCAGCACGAAGAGTTGACGGAGCTTATCTTCAGCAACATCGAAACGGTGGCTCGCCAAATCGCAGCTGTGGAGGCAGCCCGGCAGAATAAGGCCAGCTCCACACCCGCTTCCAACCTTACGTCACTTGCTGGCGATACAGCAGTCAGTATGCCTCGCGTAATTAACCGAATCCTGGCAACGAAGCGGATACCGATAAACCTGGAGTATTTATTGCGCACCGGCAAAACCGACCCGGGCACCCGCGGCGGTGACATCATTTTTGTTCCGGCGGAGCCAACGACGGTCGTTGTGGCGGGAGCTGTAGTGAATCCGTCCGCTCTGCTCTTCCGTCCGGGACGTCGAGCCTCGGACTACATCGAGCATTCCGGAGGCTTTACTAAGGACGCTGACGAGGACGAAACCTACATTTTGAGGGTGAACGGAGAGGTGTTGAAGTCGGAGCGGGTCGGGTCTCTCGAGCCCGGCGACGTCGTTCTCGTTCCTCCTCGCGCTATCATCGCCGTACCAGGGGCGTTCGAGCGGTTCTTATCAATCCTGCAGGTCGCGGTCAGCGGGGCGGCGATCTGGCAGTTATTCACTCGATAGAGAAAAACCGAGGACGTTGGTATCTGCGGCCCGCCTTCAATGAGTTAGTTTGATCGAGCAGGTCGAGCTACTCTATTCTCTAATCAGGCGACCGGCAATGTCTCCCCTAACATCTCCGCCACCATTGAGCTCCAGGAGGGCGGACGGTAGCCGGTTTCGTGCTGGAAGCGAGTGCTATCCAGACTGCGATCGCATACAAACTGCGTGTCTGGATGGATAGTAACACCCAGGCGTGCCTGCTCGTTCACGAGCTTCAGCAGGGCATACTTGTCGATGGGCTCGGAAGAGACCTGCCACAGCCCCGCCAGACCCGGGTGTTGCTGGATCACGCGGGCGATAACTCGGCTCATCTCCAGCGTGGTAAAGCCGGTGTAGATAGCCCTTTTGTAGCCTTTGATCGAGCCGCCAGCCTGACTGTAGAACCACTCAATCAGGCCATGGCCCCCGCTGAGCTCGCGGCCGATAATGGAACAGCGCAGAGTCAGGTGGGGCTCGTCCACCTCGCCGAGCAGTTTGGTACGGCCATAGTCGTCCTCCGGATCAGGACTATCCTGCTCGGTATAATTCCCCCTCTTGCCAGAGAAGACGCAGTCCGTGCTGATGTGGATCAGGCGATAACCGCAACTGCGCCCAAAATCCGCCAACTGCTGGGGAAATACCGAGTTGATCATGAGCTGGTCGAGGCGCGATGACTTGATCTGCTTGATCAGTCCGATGCAGTTGATTACTACCTCGGGCTGCACAGTCTTCACGGCATTCTGAACCGAGCCGAAGTCCTGGGCGCTGACCCGGGGGATCAGCTGCAGGCCATCGAGGGCGGGCGGACCCATCTCGCCGCGAATGGTGCCGAACACCTGGAAGCGGCCCGAAAATTGCTGCATAAGCTTGTGACCGAGCATCCCGGTTGCCCCAAGAATCAAAACTCTCACTTGACCATGATCTCCCGCTGGTTGCTTGGCTGCGGCGCAATCTCTCGCTGCAGATCGGCCATCACTTCGGTCCACTGCGACATCACCCGCTCCTCGCCGAAATAGGCTAGCCCGCGTTGGGACAGCTCCTGCCGGGCTTCCGGCGTCCAACGACCGCGATCTTCACAGGCTGCCCGGATCGAGTTGGCGATCTCCTGGGCATTCAGGGCTGAGGTGTAATATCCGAAGTTCTGTTCGCGCACCTCGTGGGCTAAATCGCTCTCTGGCTCCACCAGCACGAGCAAAGGGCACCCGGCTGCCACCAGGCTCATGGTCTTGCTGGGATAAGCCACCTTGTAGATCCCTGCGGCCAACGAGACGATGCCCAGGTCAGCCCGCTGCATGCAGGCGAAGGCGGTCTCCACAGGCTGGTAGGGCTCAAAGAAAATCGTCTTGCCCAGTTGCGCGCCAGCCTGGTTCATCAGCTTTTGACGCAGAGCCCCAGCTCCCATGAAGATGAACTGTATATCAGGCCGGTCGGCCAAGAGATGCGCCGCCTCCACGATGGTGGGTAGGTTCTGGAAGAAGCCCAGGTTGCCTGCGAACAAGACCCGGAACGGCTTGGCGGACAGGCTCTGGAAGGTGGCTGGGAGATCGGAGTGGTCGCCGTAAACTGGTTGAGGGAAGTTGTTGATCACTCGGACGCTCAGTTCCTGGCGCGCCCGCTGGCACAGTGTGTTGCGCATGTCGTTCGAGCAGGTGACTACCAGCTTAGCTTCCTGACAGGTCCTCGCGTCGATGCGGCGGAGCCAGTCGCTGAGCCCGCCTTCCCTCATGCGGCCGGCCTGAATCGAACTCTCGGGGTGGATGTCCAGGCAATGGAAGATGTACGGACGGCCGGTTAACCGCTTAATGACTTGCAGGGCCACCCCCATGAGGATTGGGGGATGGCTATTGGTGATGATGATATCGTACTGGCGCGAGAAGATGGCGTGCAGGGTGGCCCGGAGCAGAAAATAGGCGAAGTTCAGACCCCGCACGAGCAAAAGGTGCTTGCGCTCAGGCAAAAGGCTCAAGCGCGTTATTTCGACTCCTCCTACCACGTCGCGGCTCGGCTGCCGCTCGTGCTGGATGTCGTTGTAGCTCGGCTGCGCGGTGAACACGCTGGCCTTATGGCCCTGCCTGGTCAGGTGCTCGAGCATGGCGCGCAGCAATCTCCCGTACGGGGCAGTATCGGGCCAGTAGTGCCGATAGATGGCTAGAATCCGCATGCACCTGGGCTCCCGGCGTGATCACCCGCGACCTGTGTGGCTCGGTCAGGCGAAAGAACGAGAAGCTGTCGCCCCAATTTCCGGTTGGTCTTCCAGGAGACACCCTCGGCCAGCTGCCGATTGACGAGCAATACTCGCTCCTTCTTGGCTATCTTCGGGATGCTTGTCAAAAATGCGCCCAATTTGATGCAAACGACAACAACGTTAATTCAGAAATCTCATTTGGCGCCCCTCAGACCCGCGCCTTCTCCCGAGCCCCGAGTTCTTGCCTTACCTCGGAGAGGGAGAGCAAGAGCTCCTTGGTATCCTCCAGAGTCAAACGGGTAGTGTTCTCGGAGGTGTAGGGTTGGATTCCCTCGTTAATATTCACACCCTTGCTGAAGTACTCGGCGTAGTCCCGGTTCAGACGGCTACGGATGCAGAAGTAGTCCCCGATGTCGTCGGCCCTCTGGAACTCCTCGCTGGTGACCAACACCTCGTGGATCTTCTCACCCTCCCGCACGCCGATGGTCTCGATCTTGTTGTCGGCCTCGAAAAGCTCCACCAACGCCTGAGCCAGCACGTCCATCGTGCAGGCGGGGGCCTTGCGTACGAAGGTATCGCCCGGCTGGCCCTGCGTCATGGCTACCGAAACTAAATCGACGGCCTGCTCGAGTGGCAACAGAAAGCGCGTCATGTGAGGATTGGTGAGCGTGAGGGGGAGGCCCTGTTTGATCAGGCTTATGAAGTGGGGGATGACCGATCCCCGCGAGCACATCACGTTGCCATATCGCACGACGCTGCAGATGGTGCGGGCGCTGGGGTTCTTGGCGTAGGCCATGACCAGCTTCTCCATCAGCGCCTTGGTCATGCCCATCACGTTGATGGGATAGACGGCTTTGTCGGTGCTGAGGACCACCACCTTGCGTACCTCGTGGATGTCGGCGGCTTCCAACAGGTTCGAGGCGCCAAGAATATTGGTCTTGACCGCCTCCATGGGGAAAAACTCGCAAGAGGGAACTTGCTTTAGGGCCGCCGCGTGAAAGACGTAATCGACTCCACGCAGGGCGAGGATGACCTTGTTGCGGTCGCGCACGTCGCCGATCACGAACTCGAGTCGTGGGTCGTTGAACTTGTTGCGCATCTCCGTTTGCTTCAGCTCGTCTCGGCTGAAGACGATGACCCGAGCGGGAGAATTCTTGTCGAGCAGGGTGCGAATGAACGCATTCCCGAACGAGCCCGTTCCACCGGTGACCAGGACTGTTTTGCCGTGATACATCTCGTGCGTTTTTCCTCTTGACATAAAGCCGAAGCCGGTTTCGTGCCGAGTTTTGCTTGTCCTTCCGCGATCTACTTTGCGATTCCGTCCCAGAGATGGCTCAACCTGGCAGTTCCGCAAATGAGCTTGAGGACGCGGAGCGACGTATCAGTGACCTCATACTCGACAGGTATCCTGTGCTTCTCAGGCCTGGGTTCGTTGATGGCGAGGCGAACCGCGCGCAGGATAACATCGTGGTCGATCCCTGTCAAGACGATGTCGCCCGTGTCCATGGCCTCGGGACGCTCCATGGCGTTGCGCATTGTGACGGCCGGAAAGTCGAGAATGGCAGCCTCCTCACTGATCGTGCCGCTGTCTGAGAGGGTGCAGAGCGCCTGTTGCTGCAAGTGGATGTAGTCATGGAAGCCAAACGGCTTGAGAAACTGCACCTGAGCATGAGTCCCGGCGTAATTAGATGTCTCGAGGCGTTCCCGAGTGCGCGGATGGGTGGACACGATGATGGGAAGATCGTATTCGTCATGCAGAGACTGCAGCGTCGCCAGGATAGTCTTCAGATGCTGCGGGTTGTCCACGTTCTCGGCCCGGTGGGTGCTGACCAGGAAGTATTTCTTGGGCTCCAGCGAGAGTTGCCTCAAAACAGTCGATCGGGAGATGGCGGGGGCGTTGTGCTTCAAGACCTCCCCCAGGGGAGAGCCCGAGAGGTAAATACGCCGGGGGTGCATCCCCTCGGCCAACAGATTGCGGCGGGCGTGCTCGGTGTAGACCAGGTTGAAGTCGCTGATGTGGTCGATTATCTTGCGGTTGGTCTCCTCGGGGACGTTGAGATCGAAGCACCGGTTTCCAGCCTCCATGTGGTAGATTGGAATCTTCATGCGCCGGGCCATGATGGCTGCCAGGGCGCTGTTCGTATCGCCCAGCAGAAGCACGGCATCCGGCTCTTCGTGAGCCAGGATGCGCTCGCTCTCGATAATAACCTGGCCGATGATTTGACCCGGGGACGAGCGGTCGATCCCCATAAAATGGTGAGGCCGGCGCACGTCTAGGTCGGAGAAGAAGACTTCGTTGAGCTCATAGTCGGCGTTCTGCCCGGTGTGGACCAGCACGTGATCAGTGTATTGAGCGAGCCGATGGGTGACCCGTGACAACCGGATGATCTCGGGGCGGGTGCCCAGGATGGTGACGACTTTCAATGCTTACCTCGCTTCCTGGCCGCCCGGTTACGATGCTGGCGCAGACCTATCCTGCCGAAACCCAGTCGGTTGAAATGAGCTGAAGTGAGAGTAGGGGACAGCGCAGAGGGAGAGCGGTGCGTGGCCCGCACCGAGCCGCCAGTATAGCGGCTTGGAAAAGTGCCGGTTGCCGCCCGACCGCATCCGCCGGTTTATCCAGAAGTGGTTCGAGGTGGTGTCCTGAATATCCAAGCGCGACGTCGTTCCCATGCGAGCGCAGCGCCAGAGGACGCTCCTCGCACGCGTCGAACAAGAGTGCTCGTTCTGGCCAGGCGCCTCGCGCCCTGGCCGAGCGGGAAGGAGAGAAATTGGCCCGAATCCCGATACTGACAGTCCAGCCCAGCGCACGCTTGGCCGGTCTCACCATGCAGCACCTGGTTTTTCTGCGGTGCCTTCGCGACCGATACGACTTTCACGTGGTGATCTGTCAGAATCACCCCATGGAACACGAGTACCGGCTCCTCGCTGCCTCGATCAGCACGCTTCCTTCAATTCCGTTCGTGCCGCGCAGTACTAATCCGCTCCGCCTGCTCCGATTCTTGCGCGAGTCCTTTCACGCCGCCAGCTTTTTCCAGGCGCAGGCCAAGAAGCATCAGGTTCAGTTGATCCACTCCTTCGCCGAATCGATTCCCAGCGTGCCGCTGGCGGCCAAGCTCTGTGGTCTCCCATCCGTTGTGCAGGTGCTCGGAATGACGATTTTTGAGCCCTGGTGGGTAGGCCGAATCTATTGCACATTGCTGAACCTCCTTACCGACCGTTTCGTGTGCTGCCAGGAGTTGACCATCGAGCTCCTGGAGAGGAACGGGGTTCCTCGCCAAAAGTGCCAGGTCGTCTACAACGGCGTGAATACCGAGAAATTGCGACGGTTTGCGGCCGAGCTCGGCCCTCCCGAAATTCTCCCGGCCGGACGCAAGAAAGTTGGTATGGTGGCCACAATGGACCCGCGCAAGGGTCATCTTTACTTCATTGAAGCCGCCGAGGCCGTTATTCGGACACGCGACGATGTGGATTTCTACCTGATTGGCAGCACCCACTCGCGCGAGCCTTTATATTTGGAGAGATTGCGAGAAGCCATCCGAAAAACAGGACATGAGAACCGCATCCACTTGGTGGGAAGTGTGGAGCACGTGGCCCCGTGGATTGCGGCCATGGACGTCTACTGCAACAGTTCCATCAGCGAGGCTTTCTCGGTGGCCCTGGTCGAGGCCATGGCCCTGGGCCGCCCGATCGTGGCTACCCGTGTGGGCGGAAATCCCATTGCGGTAGCGGACGGGGCGACTGGACTACTCTCCAAACCCGATGACGCACTGGACATGGCCACAAAGATTCTCCAGTTGCTCAACGATGATCGATTGCGCGACCATTACGGCAAGGTTGCCCGGGAGCGAGCCGACCTGACGTTCCACATCGAGCCGACCTCGGCCCGGCTTTCCGAAGCGTTCGAGACGGTGCTGCAAAAGCGACCGGCCGCGCTCAATCCCTGAACTGCCTCCATACTGCGGGGGAGGCCGTCCAGCCGCACGGGAATCTTGTGGGAAGGTCGGCAACCGATAAGGAATACCGTCCGGGTGAGCGACGCCCAGACCGGCTCAACACCAATGACTTGGTTGTGGATAACCGGAGGTTGAGAAGCTTCGGTGACGGCTAAGGGCCGACTGTTCCATAGGACTTTCGGGCACGCGATCCCGAATCTTGCCGCTCATTGTAATAGACAGTGTCTCCATTTGGTATCCCGCTTAGGTTTGGTTTCTTCTCGTGAACGGATCTTATGCTGGAAAACATCTCCTTTTGCTTGTAAGTCAAGAAAGTCGACCACGACTGGGCCTGAGCGTTTGCCGAGAAATCGGATCAGCACCCACGACCGGCTTGACGCGACTGGTTCGTTCTCCTATACTTAGCCAGTTCTCAAATCATTGAGCAAATGGCCTACCATCCTTACTTGTGACTACGAATCATTCTAGAGAGGCTCCCCATCGAGGGATCCGGTATCTGATACGCAAAAGCTTGTTACCGGTAATGGTCGGAGCCTTCATCGTGACCCTGATTGTCGGAGTGATACTCTTCACGAGCCCGGATAGCTTTGAGGCCCGGGCCACAATCTGGGTGGATGACTCCAGCGGCCTGCCGCTCGCGGTGGGAGCCCTGCAGATGCTGGGCTTACCTACCGCCAATCAAAGTGACTACATCTTTGCCCTTCTGGACAGTGATGACCTTAAACTAAAGACCTTCGACAGTCTGACGGAAAAGCAAAAGGAAATTTTCTGGAGCCAGGCTGACATTGAACACCGAGACAGGAAGAGTGTGGTTAAGTCGGTCGGAGGATTCGTTCAAGTCGGGGGGGATGCACCGATAGAAATCGTTGCCAGGACCGAAACGCCCGAGTTGTCTCTCGCCCTGGTGGAAAACATGCTCAAGCACCTCAGCTTACGTGTCCAGGCAAATACCTCGTCAGATGTGAAGAGAATTGTTGACGTGCTCGAAGAGAACAGAAGGGAAGCCAGGAAGTCTGAAATGCGGCTGCTGGACTTCGTGGTAAAGAATGAGATCGGGTCCATTCCGGAACTGGAAGCGAGACAACGAATCGAATCCCTGTCAGATTGGATGAAAGAGTTGGGGCTAGTCGTGGCCTCCTTGGAAGGAGCTGACGCACAACTCGAGGCGCCAGGAAACCTGGAGCAACAACTCGCTTTAACGAGCGAAAGAGCCGGATTGGCGGCCCGGGCATCCAGTCTTAGGGACCAGTTGGAAGAGCAACAAAGGAACCTTCTAGGTCTGCCCAGATTGGAAATCGAGTATTCCCGCTTGAGACTGGAGCTCGAGACACGGGGCCAAGTGATTCAAGAATTGACCAAACAATTTGAGTTGGCGCGGGTCTCCGGCGCGGAGGCCGCACCGTTCGAGATCATCGATAAGCCATACTTGCCGGAACGGCGTGCACCGAAGCGAACTATCTTCTTCATACTGCTTGGTGCGTTTATCGGCGGGACCTGTGGGGGAGTTCTATCTCTTCTTAACCTGGTTTGGCGTGGTGAGTTTCTGGATAACGAGTAACTCGGTGCAACCTACGTTCATTGTATTACAGTTGTTCCCTTTCTTTACGGTAGCCGGGTTATCCATCGGCTTTTTTGCGTTTGCTTCGGTCAGCGGCAACACAGACTACTTCCTTGTTTCGGGGGCTTTTTGCGCACCGGCCATCGCTCTTCTTCCAGGACTTCTGCAGAAGAGGTATGACCCTATGATGCCAATGAATCTAGTAGCAGTCAGCGCAGTCGCAATGGCCATCCAGATGCTCTATATTGTCGCCCAGGATAATCAAAGGACCCGCTATTTTCTCAAACTCGGCATAGCCAACCAGGACCTCTCACTGGGCGTGCTCGCGATAGTCATCGGAATCACGTGCACAGTCGTTGGATACTTCTGCAAAATCCCAACCGTTCCGGTAAGCAGACTCCCCCTTGCATCGTCAAGTAATTGGAGTCCACTGAGATTATCCTTTGCCATAACCTTTCTGATGCTTCTCAGCCTGGTTTCGGTCATCATTTTTGTCATGAGTCTGGGGCTGAGTCTGGAAAGCTTACAGACCATTTCACTTTCAAAGAAGCGCGGAGAATACGTTGACGGCTTGATCATTACAGACTCCTATTTTCGTTGGGGTGCCTCATTGACCGGTATGATCTTTCTCCTCATCTCCGCCTATGCCATTAAGGCGCCAACACTCAAGAACTTGACTCTTCTGGGATTCTTTGGACTATTGGCTCTCCCGTTTCCGATCTTTGTCAGTTCACGGATTCTCCTACTACTTCCGTTCGCGAGTGTAGTTTTTTGCATTCATTACCTCCTGCGGCGATTGTCGTGGTGGTCCATCCTGCTCTTTATAACGATCTTTGTCACGATTTTTGTCTCCCTGGCTGCAGTAAGGAAGGCGGGTGGTGACTTCGGTGGGATAATGGAAATTCGCGCAGAGCGCTATCTCGATAATTTCTTGGGGAATAGAGATCTGCTTGATGCCTCAAAGACCGCACTAATCATGAGAGCCGTCCCTGATCGATTGCCGTATCAATTAGGAAAGACCATGGTCACGTGGGCGGTAGCACCGGTCCCCCGCAGATTGTGGAAGGACAAACCGATCATTCAGCCAGGAACTCTGATTTATCGTACGGTATACCACGAACGCAGTGCCCCGGGCGGTGTTCCTCCAGGCTTCATCGCGGAACTGTATCTAAACGGGGGTTGGTTATTCGTCCTGCCAGGAATGTTCTGTTATGGCGTCGTTCTGAGGACCCTTTATGACAGTTTCACGCCGGTGCTTTGTGAACGAAACGGCCTGATGCTTTATATTGTGCTGATAGTCCCTCTGGGACTCACTTTGCCTCGTGCTGACGTTTCGACTGTGGTCATTGATATTCTGCGGGGGTTAATTGTGATAATTCCTCTCCTGGCATTTCTAACGTCACACAACGAAAGACATGTGCTCTGCGACAAGCCCCTAACCCGGAGGCAAATTGTATCTGCAGGAGAACAAATACAGCCATAGAATGGCTTGACTTCAGAAAGAGAGGAAATATGCCTACTGGAGTTGGAGCGCCAACCGCTAGCAACGGGCCCGCCAAAGTACTACCGGCGCTGGATCGTGCTAAAGCCGTGATTCTCGCCGGCGGTCGGGGGACTCGGCTTCAACCGTTTACCTTCGTGCTTCCGAAACCCCTCATTCCGGTTGGGGAGGAGCCGGTAATCGGGCTACTGCTGAAGCAGTTGCGGCGCCATGGCTTCCGGGACGCCATCGTCACGCTCGGACACTACGCCGGAATTATTAGAGCTTTATTGACGGGTCTGGATGTGCCTGACTTGAATATCACTTGTGTTGAGGAGAAGAAGCCACTCGGGACGGTGGGTGCGCTTCGAATTGCGCAGGACTACCTTAAGGATGATTTTCTTGTCACGAATGGCGACATCGTCACTGACTTAGACTTTCGAAAGCTCATGCAGCACCACAAGAAGAAGAACGCGATCGCCACGGTCGCCTGCTATCGCCGGACATCGACCGTACCTTATGGGGTTATCAAGGTAGGCAAGCATCGAGAGTTGATCTCGTTTTTGGAGAAGCCGCAGAAGGTTGATCTCGTTAATATGGGTGTCTATGTTTTTAGGCCGGAAGTTTTTCGATATATTCCTGCGGAGACACCGTTTGGCGCAGACGACTTGCTCTTGACGCTCTTGGATGCTCACCAACTAGTTGCAACGTATGTGCACAAGGGCTTGTGGACAGACATTGGTCAAGTGAGCGAATTGCACGAGGCTAGAGATTTATTCCCTGACTATCAGTCTCGAATTTCGGGAGACTAGAGCTGTTGAAATTTGCCCTGAGGCGTAAAATGGAGCAAAGGAACCATGGAATAAGAGGGCGGGGGGCGTAGCCTCAGTGATCGCTAGAACTAGAACTCCTCTCAGCCAATCAAACGCGCTTGAATGCTCACGGATCGAAGGGAACGCCATCGGCCCTCAATTGGACCAACGCTCTAGCTTTCGTTGCGGAAGAAAAAGCCACAGCGTTCGCTCCTGAAACAAGTTCCAGTCCCCGGGAAATCTTCCCTGAACCAAGTATTCTCCCATTTGCAGAATAGTGCCGCCAAGATAGGTCCGTGGAAAATTCGCAGTATTCGTCCGAACAGAGAGAGACCGGTATTTCAGTAGTGGCTCCATCCACTACAATAGATGGTCTTTCGAGCTTGGCAGTGGATTCGGCTAATGCTTCGATTCCTGCAATATAAACTACAGCTGAGGTGGGACGCTGGCTCCAAAGCAAGAGTTTGAGACTCTTCACCTGGGAGTAGTCAAATGCGCGGAGAGAACGTTTGGGGTCGTGAGGCCAAGGGTAGTCATAGAGCAACTCCGTGCCAGGTCGGTCCAACCTGTAGTAGGTCCACCCGCGACCTGCCACAACTGAAACATCGTGCTCCCTCTTATGCCCTGAGCTATCCAAAAGTTGGATATCGACCTGAAGAGACTCGGGGCTATCAGAATATATCCAGCACCCCAGGCAACGGTGATGACTCAGGTCCAGGGCTTCGGGAAACGCCAACTCTCCTGCTACCCATTGCTTCCCTGTGGGACTCGGCTCCATCGACAGGCTCAGAGTCTTGCTACCATCACGATCCCGGGTTACCCTGGTCGTGACAGCAGCTTGAGCGCGAGCATCCGGGCTGCCAGATGTGACCAATGCGGTCCCCCCTGCTTCCAGGTCTAGCAAGGAGATATTCTCGGCGGCCCCATACTCACTGAGAACGGTCAGTGCTCTTATTCGGCCCGAAAGCATGCGAAAACCGGGGTCGGCTTTGAGGTTCCAACGACCGCTCGTCTTAATGCTCGAATCAAAGACGCGTTCGGGAAAGAATTGTTGAGGCTGCAATTTGACCTTGCCGGAGACGAGGACGGGACGGTAACCATAATCTCCCTTGCGCAACCGGGCGTTAGTGCTGGGCGAGAGATTTCCCTTCAGGTAAAGAGACTGCCAGAGTCCTATCAGTTTTGCCAACTCTGGGCTTCGTGCGTTCGACGAAAGGTCCCTAATGTTCGTCTCGAGACCCACGGCCCCATTCCAGGCTGCGGCGGTTGCGCATAAGTCGTTCACGTCCTCTGGCATTGTCGCCGGATAGCTTGGAGTGTGGGAAAGAAGAGCCCACCAGCCTAGATCTGGAGTTTCCAGACTTGGTGCGAAGAACTGCTGGATTCGAGGTACCTTATGTCGCTTACGGTATTCAGAGATGCCTATGCACACGTAGTCGTCACAATTTGCACGAGACAAGATATGCCAGGCGTAGTGGCCGGACCCGCTTCCTTGAACGATGATTTCGCTTTCCATGGCCTGGGCAAAGGCGAGGTATACCAAGCTTAGCGTGTACCAGGCTGGGCCAACAGCAGACATGGCCTCGTTTCCGTCGAAGTAAATCATTCCCACGTCGCAAGTAGAGCACACATTTGCGAGCCGCGTAGCGATTCTCGAGATGAGGTCCGAGCGCGGATCGGGTAAGAACAGCCCGTTGCCTTCCACCATGCGCCAGACCTTCGAGCCTACGGGATGGCGAGAGGGAACGCTGCCGTATGCACCACGCAGAACTTTCTCCGCTGACGTATACTTGACGAACTCACTATCAATCAGTAAGTCGGCTCCTCCAGTCGGCAACTGAGAAGACAAGCCCAGGGCAGTCGAGGATGTAGTCAATTCTTGGCTCAGCATTCCGACGTATTCTTTTTTTAAACCGGACGGGGACTTTGCTATTGGGTCGTCCTTTCGAATCAACGCTGCCAGGCAATGGAGTCCAAGTCGAACGCCGCGACTCCTGGCGGTGGAACCAGCCCTCCGCAAGCCATCGATTCCTCCCGGAAAGTCCGAGGTTAAAATGGAATAGCTCCCGACGCTGGAAGTCCAGACATGACTCACGAGAACTACGCAACCTAGACCGGCCTCGTGGGCGAAATCGAGTGCCGCTCCGTATTCCTTCCAGCTTCGAGGATCACAGAGTAGGTAGCCTTTCCTGAGTTCTGGTGAATCCTTGGCCCAACGGCCTTCCAGGGTACGCAGCGGCAGACCCAGGCTCCGCTCAAAGTTCTCCAGCCTGGAGCGAAGAGCCCCACTCGGGCAAGCGATTAAGTACGCGCGCTGCCCTTCCAGGTCGAAGTCTTTCCACGCTCGGGCACCAAGAACGAGATTTCCTTGATTTCTCAATACGATGGTCGCTTCGGTAGTGGGCTTGCCTGCCAATAAGCAGACGCTAGTTTGGCCAATGTGAACGGCATTTAGACGGTAGCCAATGCTGTCGAAATCGCTGATTGGAATTCTTGAGAATTCTATATGGTCAAATTCGTCTGAGGATATCGATTGAATCTCCATGTCCAGCCATTCAGCCGACTCCTCGACGCGGACGACAACGGACACGTTCGCGGGAGTGAATCCTACCGTGAGCAAACCCTGCTGATATTTGAGACTTGTAGATGGAAAAGCCCTCTTGCCTCGCCTGAGAATCATGAATGGAACGCGGCTCGCGCGCACGACCTCGGCTCGATTCGCCGTCTCGGTCAGAGATGTCACTTTCCCATTGGTGTCCAGAGTCAGGACAAAATCTCTGGTCCTCAGCTGGTGCCGGGTGAATACCTGGGCCAGGCAAACTTGACTCGACCATGCGGCGAGTATGATAGCGATGATTACCTGTTTGCAGGATTTCATACCGATGGTATACGTCCGTTACCAGGAAAACCTTTGTGGCTTGGAGGAACTTGGCTGACGCGAGAACAAGTTTCCAGCCGCATCAGACAAAAAAGGCTGTGGGTCTGGGTTGGATGAGCATGGAGCATATCCCAATGAATGGGCAAATCAAGCGAACTGCGGTCGGAACGATCAAGCTTGGCTCGTCTGTCGGCACCAGGGCTCCGCGAATAAGGCCTCCCGGATGCAAAACTGGCTCCCTGCCCCATATAGCAGAGTTACGGCCGTCTCCGTGATCGAAGAAGACAGCCCCCACGGATGAGCCTGGGTTACTCTCCTCGTCGACGTGCCGCCCTGTGGGATATTACTATCTCCACATTCGGCTTTGCCTTTGCCATCGTCCGTAACATTCTGATGATACCGCTCTTTCTGGCTCTCATCGACCATGAGCAGTATGGTGCCTGGGTCGCTCTGAGCGGACTGCTGGCCGCGTTGCCGATGATGGATCTTGGGATCCCCTCTGTGGTGGGGCAAAGGGTGGTCGCTGCAGCGGGTCGCGGAGAGGGGCGGGAAGTATCGGGATTGATCGGCACCGGGCTTGTGCTCACATTTCTGATAGCTGTCGCGGTAACGACCGCGGCGGTCATTTTGGTCCCCTTCATTCTATCACCATTCGGTTTAACCGGTAATGACTATGACGTAAGCATCTACTGTATTAGCCTCGCAGCGATGGTTAGCTTCCAGTGCATCTACAGCCTTTCGCATCAGTGTCAAAAGGCTCTTCAACGGCCATTGCCAGGCGGAGTCGTTGCTATTCTATCGGAACTCTTCTCGATTACCCTGACGGTCTTGCTCGTATGGAAGTATTCGTACGGTCTGTGGGGCTTGACCTATGGTTTCGTGCTGAGAGCCTTTATCTTGGTCTCGGGTGGGATTCTTACCCTTCACTGGACGCTTCGTGGTGTCTCGTTGAAGGCTACCTTTGATCGTTCATTGATTCCTGCCTTGACTCACACTTCGAAGTATCTGTTTGTACGCCAGGTGAGCGATCAACTCAAGGTTGGAATGCCTGCCTACCTCATCGGGACCTTTCTCGGGCCAACTGAAGCCATTATCTTTAATGTTACCACACGGGCCGGAGAGACCGTTAGAATCATGGTAGCCCAGGTGCCCATGGCCCTCACCTATCCACTGGGGCATCTTCGTGGTGCAGGTTCACAAGAGAAATTCGTTTCCATCTCCGAATTCCTAATCTCTTTCCAGAGTCTGCTCGGGGCCATAGCGGCCGGGATTCTTTGGGGCCTGAATGGACCCTTTCTCGCCCTGTGGCTGAGCGACGGCCAGAAATATTATGCCGGCTCGAGTTTCAACCAGGTCTACTGTCTCACGATCTTCTTGGCGGCCGTTCAACTGGCTATCGCCCAGGTGTGCTTTGCGGCGGGGGGGTCTCGGATACTAGGGTCTGCTGCCCTCCTGGAGGCGGTCCTATTGCCGCTTTCGCTGCTCGTTGGCCTGGCTCTCAAAGGGTCCATTGTTATCGTGCCGGCCTGCATGGTCTTGAGTGGCTTCGTTGCGGTGAGTTTGCTTTACATTACGATCGATCTGCGCCAGAGGTTGGTTCGTCTTCCACTGGCGTTACTGGCGATCCATCTGACAACTGCCGCAATGGTCGGCACGATTTTGAAGGATCTGCCTATCCAAACATTTGGTCAACTCCTGCTTGCTTGCGCATTGGGAGTGGCAATCTCGCTCATCGTCGCATTACTCCTTGAGCGAGTTCTCCTTGGAACGAATCTCGTGGCCCGACTCGGAATCATAAGGCGTTCTTGATGTCTATTCCACGCCTGGCCAGTCTTGGTCACTGGACCCCGCGGCCGGCCGCCCCACGGGACCTATCGTGTGAGACTTGGCGGAGGGGGTCAAGCAGTGCAAGGCGTTGCCTCCATCCAGGGGCCCAGGGCCGCCTGCAGCAGTAAATCTATTCACATTCCTTTCCATACCCCATCGCCTCCAACTGCGGCTGCAACAAAGGCATGACTCTCTCCTGGGTCTCGCAGGAGAGGGACTTCTTCCAGTTCCCCACGCTGCGGGCGGAAATGCCCTGGGTGGCCCGTTTCAGGGTGGCCGGGTCGGCCTCGATACTCAGGAACTCGGCGATCCTGGTCAGTTCCTCCCCAGGTTGTCTGGCCACGGCCTCGTAGCGTAGCTTCAGAACCCTTTCGGCGCGCTTTTCGAGCTGCCGCTCCGAGGTGGCCACCGAACGAGCCCATTGGGTAGCACAGATCTCGTCCAGAGATGCGGTGGCCAGCAGAGCCTGCATCCCCTCCCACCTGGGCCCCCAACTTTTAAGCCGCTTCTCAGGGGAAAAGAGCCGAAAGGCGCGATGGGCCGCATAACGCATAACGTAGTAGCCCAGGTCCTCAACGGGCACGAAGCGCGCCTTTCTCAGGGTATACATCAACTCGAAGGGCGCAGTCCACCGTTGCATGGCGGAAGCCACCACGTCGCGACCGTCCCGTACAATGAAGAGATAGCGGGCCTCGGGCACCACGCGATCGACGAAGTCCACTCGCAGCGAGTTGGCACATGTCTTCTCAACGAGGATGCGGCACGGGTTGCGCCGGGTCTGGCTGCGGAAGGCGTTACGAATGTATTTGCAGACTCCGGGCGTGGCCAACTCGGGTGGGAGCTCGTCGTGAGGAAACCTGGCGTTACCGTGTCGCCAGATGTAGTTAATCTCGTCGCAGGGCCAAGTGCTGACCCCAGGGAGCTTCACCAGCATGTCACGCAGCATATTCGTGCCCGAGCGGGCCGCCCCGATAATGATGACGGGCTCGGAAGGCAGGACGTCGAGTGGCGAGCCCACGGTTACAGTCCTGAGATAGCGGCCCGCACCTGGAGCGGGAACTGGATGACTTTGACACCGGTGCGACCCAGGGTATGCTTCCAGGCGGCCTGGTCCGACTCGGTGAAATCGGCGGTGAAGACCAATTTGATCTGGTGGATGCGCACGATCAGCCAGAGGTCGGAGAAGCGGCCCAAGACCTTGTACCTGCCAAGACGGGTGCAGCCGAGCAGGGAGTCCTTGACCACCAAACCGTGCACCTGGCAGCCGATGGTCTCGAGCCATCCGGCCAGGGCCTCGGCCTGGGCTCCTTCCCCCACCACGACGGCGCGGGCGCGATCGGTTTCGGGGCGGGTTTGGTATTCATAGACCAACCGCCGCACCAAGCGCGGGAGGGCTAGAATGACAGTGGCATACAAGACCTCGAGCAGGCAGACTCCCAGTGGGAAGCCCCGGTCTATGAATTTGATCGTCAAGAACAAGATGCTCATCGAAGCCAGGACGTTGGTGCGAATCAGGGCCATCGCGTCAAACAATGAGAAGTAGCGCAGCGGTTTGCGGTAGACTCCTCCAAGCGCCAAGCATACCAGTGTGCAGGGCACGGCAACGAGCAGCAGGGCTCCGATTTCGAGCCAGTCCTGCTGCCCAGGCATCCCCCAAAAGCGGGTCAGGATAGCGCCCACCCAAGCGATCGCCACGAGTGCGGCGTCTAGGAGGGCGATTCTCCAGTAGATGCCGATGAACTCACGCCAGCCCACCACGCCGAACAGGCTGACGAGCACGCCTTTAACCACCCAGTAGATATCGCCCTGCAAGGTGGCGCGCGAAAAGTAATCCAGATCGATCTGAGCCTTGACCGGGAACAGGTTAGCGCGGTAGAAGGCTTCTGGATTTTCGCCCTCGGGGTAGAGCAGGGACTCGTTGCGGTAGGCAACTTGGCTGGGGCCGAAGATGCCCGGCCGGTAGTCGAGTAACTGCAGGTAGGGGCCTACGAAGAGGTCCTCGTAATTGAGAGACTCGGGGCGGGGGCCCAAGAAGGACATCTCACCCACCAGGATGTTCCAGAGTTGCGGAATCTCGTCGAGCTTGGTGCGTTCGAGGAAGGCCCCGAACCGGGTCATTCTCGGATCATCGCGCAAGGTGACGCCCGGGCCCTGATCATTGAGGTCTACCGGGAACTTGCGGAACTTGATCATCTCGAATTTCTTACCGCCGCGACCGAGGCGCGTTTGCCGGAAGAAGACTGGGCCGGGCGAATCGAGCACGACCCCGATGGCGATCACCACGAATAAAGGCCAGCTCAGCAGCAGGCCCAGGCTGGCCAGGATGAGGTCAAATGCCCGTTTCGTCGAGTGATAGGAAAAAGACAGGTCAAACACAGCGAGTCAATGTGGACACGATAAAGTCAACCTGATCTTCCGTCAAGCCCGCGTGCAGCGGCAAACTCATGGTGCGGCTCCCGTACTCCTCGCTGACTGGCAGTGAAAGACCGGGGAAGCGCTCGCGATACAGGGTGAACCGATGGATGGGAGTATAGTGGACGCTGGTTTGAATGCCGGCCTCCCGCATGGCCTGCATAATCTGGGCCCGATCGGTTTGGGGGGGGAGCACCACCGGAAGAAGGTGCGCCGTGTGCGGGATCTCGGAGCTGAATGGAACTCTGAGCCGCTCCGGTAAGAGATCGCGGTAGCGTCGGGAGAGTCGGTTTCTGATCTGGTTCCACTTGGGCAGGCGCTCGAGCTGAGTCAGCCCGATGGCGGCGCGAAGCTCGTCGAGTCGGTAGTTGTAGCCCAGGCAGATAACGTCGTAGCCGCTGACATGGCCCTTGTGGCGGTCGAGTGTGCTGGCCGTCATGCCGTGAGCCCGCAGTAGACGGCAATCAGACAGCACTTTCTCATGACGGCTGAGAATCATACCGCCCTCGGCCGTAGTCATGTTCTTGTTGGAGAAGAAGCTGTACACCGCAGCGTCGGCCCAGCGAGAGGATCCCGCGAGACCTGGGCTGTGAGCGGCATCCTCCACGAAAGCCAGCTTGTGCGCATCGCAGAATTCACGCCAACGCTGCCAATCTGGGGCATAGCCCGCATAGTTGACGACCATGACGGCCTTGGTTCGCGGAGTCAGCTTGCGGGCCGCGTCTTCCAGATCAATCATGGGGCTTTCGAGACTCTCGATATCCACGAACTTCGGCGTGGCGCCCGTATAGAGCACCGCATTGGTGGTGGCTACGAAGGTGAGCGAGGGAACCAGCACCTCATCGCCGGGACCCACTCCGAGCGCTTCCAGAACCAAATGCAGTCCGGCCGTGGCAGAACTGACGGCCACGCCGTCGGTCTGCCGGTGGAGTTGCGCAAACCTCTGTTCGAACTCCTGCACCCGCTCACCCATGGTGACCCAACCCGACTCGATTACCGCGCGCAGGGCGTCGGATTCCCCTTGTCCGAGGATGGGGTCACCGAGGGAAATCTGGCGGATGCCGCCGGAACTGGTGTGCACGTTCAAAATCGGGCAATCGGGCGACTAAGCCCGGAATTGCGCATCTCCTTTCGCAGAAGGCGTTGATGCCCTTCTGGTGACCGAGGTGTTACTTCAGACCGCGAACTTCTCCTGCTGAAGAATCCGGAAAGCTCTAAGGAGCGTGCGTGTAACTGCTGGCGATGCTGTATTCCGGGTCAACTACTGTTCAGTCCGCTACAGCATCCGGCAGGCCGTTCCTTAGGTTCCTTCGTGATCGCTGAATGGCTGCCGTGGGAACCTCCGTAACTCCGCCCAACTCTAGAGCTCGGAAATCCCGTCGTTGATGGATTCGAACGTCTTGCTTGCGGTAAGCACAAGCTGACCGGCGTGTGCGTTTCCCTGCTGCCGGGATGTTCTGGCGTGCAGCCCAGAGTTAGCCAATGACTGGTACGGTAGTGGAAAGTTAGCGGCTCTAGTGAGACGCATCAACGGTTTTGAAAGGCTTGATTGACAGAGCCTCTCCCGTTTGCTACTCTCGCCAATGTTTTGATAGCTCTATTATCTAGTCATTTCTTGAGGATAAAGGATTGCGTCTCTTGCGAACTCCACAGTTGCGTTCCTGGATGGGAAAGCTTCTAAGGATCCTGCTACTGCCTCTAGACCGAATTCTGGCTCCAGACTGCACGGGTCACGTTTTTCCCTCCGCCGATCTCGCCGTCCGGATGAGTTTTATCGGGCGACCGCCAGAGCTCCCACCCATCCCCTCGAGGCTTCGGATCACTCGGATGAGTAGGAAGGACTTCCGACCGTGGTTCAGGCTGATGTACTCAAGCGGTTTAGTCCGAAGTTTCTGTCTCGATGGCTACTGGAGGTTCTTGCGGGCCCCGCAGTTCTCGCGCTGCCCAACTTACCTTGCCTGGGAGGGTGACCAGTTACTCGCGAGTGCCTCGTCCTGGGAGACGGTCCAGGATGGACAAACGGTTCCACTTGTCCACCTTGTCGCTGTTGACCCAACTGCAAGACGAAATGGGTTAGGAAGATACCTAACAATCCTCGTGCTAAGCGAATTGAGAAAGAGATTTCCAAATGACGAAGCGATCTGGCTTACGGCCGGCGGGAAGCCTGCGAAGGAATTGTATGAACGGCTCGGTTTTAAAGTGATGTCAGGCTCGCTCGACTCCAGTGCCACGCCTGAGTAACACATTGAACTGTCACCATCGGAAGTGTGGGATGATGTATCGCAGTTGGAAGAAGGCGTGGATTGCATCTTTCGAATGCGAGGCGTAGCTGTCGGCCATAGAGTATCAATCTCAACAGACCTGATTAATCTTGACACAAAGGGTTCCGCACGCTCGCCACGCTGCCGAACTGCAACCGCCTGACTGATGCGCAGCCTGTAAGGTCGCCTGGGGGACTCCATGACCGGTCCGGCTTTGTGCATTGGCTGCCGATCGCAGGCATCAGGTCCAATCATCAAGCTAAACAGCGGCCAGCAGCACGTAGTGCGAGAGCGGCCGGGCGGCGGCCACGATGCGCGGCCCCGAGGCATGCCGCGAAAAGCCGGCCAGCTCAGGAACCGCTCTGGCCCCCGGACCTTCGTCCTTCAGGCCGCGGGGCTCGGCGGCCAGGCGGTGCAGGCTGGTGCCGTAGCCGTCCGCCACAAGCAGCCACCAGCCCTCGCCGTCGCCCACATAGAACCTGTTCTGGCCCGCGTAGCGAAGCTCGGGCGGGGCCACGAAGGGCCCACCGAAGCCGCGAAAGCCGC
>JAANMU010000015.1_pt1 | contig 179907 bp, 149 predicted proteins | sample 7279701 | NCBI WGS metagenome assembly JAANMU01 (sample SAMN14094539, study PRJNA606508) | bioreactor metagenome | isolation source: A lab-scale SPAN reactor treating ammonium-rich wastewater day 57 | place: Ireland: Galway | collected 2017-03-13
CCAGATCGTTACACCATTCGTGCAGGTCGGAACTTACCCGACAAGGAATTTCGCTACCTTAGGACCGTTATAGTTACGGCCGCCGTTTACTGGGGCTTCGGTTCACTGCTGCCGGCTTGCGCCATGACAGATCCCCTTAACCTTCCAGCACCGGGCAGGTGTCAGACCCTATACGTCGTCTTACGACTTCGCAGAGTCCTGTGTTTTTGGTAAACAGTCGCCTGGGCCTCTTCACTGCGGCCCGCTTGCGCGGGCACTCCTTCTTCCGAAGTTACGGAGTTAGTTGGCCGAGTTCCTTTAACTTGGTTCTCTCGAGCACCTGAGGATACTCTCCTCGCCCACCTGAGTCGGTTTCGGGTACGGTCGCCTCAATTCTCCTTAGAGGTTTTTCCTGGCAGCATGATTAGGGACACTTTGTGGGCTGAGCCCTCGTATTCGGCTTTCAGCCTTGGCCTGCGGATTTGCCTACAGACCAGCCTACGACCTTGAACCGGGATATCCAACACCCGGCTGTCCTTTCACTCCTGCGTCACCCCATCGTACAAACGAACTTTTGGCGGTCCATGAATATTAACATGGTTTCCATCGTCTTCGCCTATCGGCTACGACTTAGGGACCGACTAACCCTGGGAAGATTAACTTTACCCAGGAACCCTTGGGCTTACGGTGAACAGGTTTCTCACCTGTTTTCTCACTACTCATTCTGGCATAATCTCTTCCAGGACCTCCACGGCAGTTCACACGGCCGCTTCGTCGGCAACTGGAATGCTCCCCTACCGATCAATAAATTGATCCCGCAATTTCGGCGGATACCTTGAGTCCCGTGGATTTTCAGCGCAGATCTACTCGACCAGTGAGCTATTACGCACTCTTTAAATGGTGGCTGCCTCTAAGCCAACATCCTGGTTGTTTTTGCGGACCCACCTCTTTAATCACTTAGGTATCACTTGGGGGCCTTAATTGGCGGTCTGGGTTCTTCCCCTCTCGCCCATACAGCTTATCCCACATAGGCTGACTCCCAGGATTCAACTAGCTGGCATTCGGAGTTTGGTAGGGGACGGTACCGTGGTGACGGCCCTAACCCTTCCAGTGCTCTACCTCCAGTAGTCACAGATCCTGAGGCTATACCTCAATATATTTCGGGGAGTACGAGCTATCTCCGAGTTTGTTTGGCCTTTCACCCCTACGCACAGCTCATCCAATGGGTTTTCAACCCCAAATAGTTCGGACCTCCATCAGGTGTTACCCTGACTTCATCCTGGCCATGCGTAGCTCACTCGGCTTCGCGTCTACCGCCACTGACTCTTCGCCCTATTAAGACTCGCTTTCGCTGCGGCTCCGTGTCTGAGACACTTAACCTTGCCAGTGACGAGTAACTCGCCAGACCATTATGCAAAAGGTACGCAGTCACTCCTTGCGGAGCTCCTACAGCTTGTAAGCGTTAGGTTTCAGGTACTATTTCACTCCCCTCCCGGGGTGCTTTTCACCTTTCCCTCACGGTACTGGTTCACTATCGGTCACAAGAGAGTATTTAGCCTTGGATGATGGTCCACCCAACTTCAAACAGGGTTTCACGTGCCCCGCCCTACTCGGGAACATTGACAAGAGACTAATAAATTTCGCCTACGGGAGTTTCACCCTCTACGCTCTGACTTCCCAGACAGTTCGACTATTTATTAGCTTGGTAACTCTTTCAGACTGATTGTGCAGTCCTGTCACGTCCCATGACCCCCACGCTGCAACGCCACAACGCTTTCACACAACGCGGGTTTAGGCTCTTTCCATTTCGCTCGCCGCTACTTTGGAAATCTCGGTTGATTTCTTTTCCACCAGGTACTTAGATGTTTCAGTTCCCTGGGTTGGCGCATATGCGATCAGGCATGACCCTGATCAGGTTTCCCCATTCGGACATCGCCGGGTCTAAGGATGTTTGCTCCTCTCCGACGCTTATCGCAGCTTACCACGTCCTTCATCGCCTTCTTGTGCCAAGGCATCCACCTAACGCCCTTAGTAGCTTAATCAAAATCCTTTTAGAGCTTTGTATTGCCGTTGAATGCCAACCGCTACCCAAAACTTCCGGATTTGAATCGCTATCCTCGGTTTAGATTATGCTCGAGAAAACGTACTTCTCAACGAAGTTACATTTTTCCTTCCAATTGTCAAAGATCGAATGACTACCCTTGCGCAGGGTAGGAACTCACCGGTTTCATTATCCGCCGGCGGATGTTGACCGGAATCACTTCCGGCTCTCCATTCTAACGACGCGCTACTCGGCAGGAGTGGTTGTCGCGACGGAGACTTAAGCAAAGAACAAAAAAATTGATGCCGCCCCACAGCATTGTGGAGCGTATCGGGATCGAACCGATGACCTCCGGCTTGCAAAGCCGGCGCTCTCCCAGCTGAGCTAACGCCCCAAGTCCGACTCAGTCAAGCCCGCGCATGAGTGGGCCTGACAAGATTTGAACTTGTGACCTCACGGTTATCAGCCGTGCGCTCTAACCAACTGAGCTACAGGCCCGAACAAAAGTGAACGACGGAGAACGACCTTGACCGGCCGACTGCCGATCAAGGTGCAGCTATACTAAAGCTGCTTTGTCCGTCTTCAAAATTTTAATAGGAAATGTGCGATCTGAGAGGTTCCGCCACGGAGTCTAAAAGGCCTTCGACCATATCCGTCTGCCACAACTCCGAACGGGTTCGAAAACGCGTTCGGCGAGCAGATTGGATTCTCCTTAGAAAGGAGGTGATCCAGCCGCACCTTCCGATACGGCTACCTTGTTACGACTTCACCCCAGTCATCGGGCTGACCTTAGACCCTTACCTCCTTGCGGTTGGCGAGGGGCCGTCGGGTCCTACCGACTCCCATGGTGTGACGGGCGGTGTGTACAAAGCCCGGGAACGTATTCAACGCGACCTGCTGATTCGCGTTTACTAGCGATTCCGACTTCATGTACTCGAGTTGCAGAGTACAATCCGAACTGAGACTGGTTTTTGCCGATTAGCTCCACCTTGCGGTCTTGCGACGTTCTGTACCAGCCATTGTAGCACGTGTGTAGCCCTGGACGTAAGGGCCATGAGGACTTGACGTCATCCCCACCTTCCTCCGACTTAACGCCGGCAGTCTCCTTAGAGTTCCCAGCTTTACCTGATGGCAACTAAGGACAAGGGTTGCGCTCGTTGCGGGACTTAACCCAACATCTCACGACACGAGCTGACGACAGCCATGCAGCACCTATGTAGCGCTCCCCGAAGGGATACCTCACTTTCATGAGTTTACACTACACTTCGAGCCCAGGTAAGGTTCTTCGCGTTGCATCGAATTAAACCACATGCTCCACCGCTTGTGCGGGCTCCCGTCAATTCCTTTGAGTTTCACCCTTGCGAGCGTACTCCCCAGGTGGATCACTTAATGCGTTAGCGTCGTCACCGAAGGGGTCGAATCCTCCGACGACTAGTGATCATCGTTTACGGTGTGGACTACCAGGGTATCTAATCCTGTTTGCTCCCCACACTTTCGCGCCTCAGCGTCAGTTACAGACCAGTTGACCGCCTTCGCCTCCGGTGTTCTACCTGATATCTACGCATTCCACCGCTACACCAGGTATTCCATCAACCCCTTCTGTACTCAAGGGAGGTAGTTTCGAAAGCAATTGCTACGGTTAAGCCGCACGATTTCACTCCCGACACACCTCTCCGCCTACGCGCCCTTTACACCCAGTCAATCCGGACAACGCTTGCACCTTCCGTATTACCGCGGCTGCTGGCACGGAATTAGCCGGTGCTTACTTTGGAGGTACCGTCAGCCCCGCCAATAGCGGGGGGTTCTTCCCTCCCTACAGAAGTTTACAATGCAGAGCACCTTCATCCTTCACGCGGCGTTGCTGCGTCAGACTTTCGTCCATTGCGCAATATTCCTCACTGCTGCCTCCCGTAGGAGTCTGGGCCGTATCTCAGTCCCAGTGTGGCTGATCATCCTCTCAGACCAGCTACCCATCGTCGCCTTGGTAGGCCGTTACCCCACCAACAAGCTAATAGGCCGCGACCCTATCTTAGACCGATAAATCTTTCAAGAGCAGACCATGCGGTCCACACTCAACATGCGGTATTAGCGGAAGTTTCCCTCCGTTATTCCACAGTCTAAGGCAAGTTAGTCACGTGTTACGCACCCGTTCGCCACTAAGTATTGCTACTTCGTTCGACTTGCATGTGTTAAGCACGCCGCCAGCGTTCGTCCTGAGCCAGGATCAAACTCTCCGTTGTAAATATTACAACTGAATTTGTCCGAAAATTGAATTGTTCAGGGCCTTCTGACTAAGTTCCGGGCGGAACCTGTCAGAATCGCACATTTCCTATTGTCAAAGATCAGGTTTAGCGCTTGTTGCCCTACGGGGTGCAGAACGCCGGGCAGGACCCGGCGTATGTGACCGACCGTAATTTCAAGCAGGCCCTAATATAACCTCCTTCAGATTCTCAGTCAAGTTGATGAAATTATCCAAATTGTCGCCAGAAGACGCATTAAAGTTATAATAAATAATATTTTATATATTTCCCATGCCACTTGCGTGCGTGACCCAGGAGGCATTCGCAGAGAATTATTGGTAGCAGATTCCTCCCATTTAGTCCTTTTTAGTCATTGCCTGTCCGCTGAAACTGTTGTAAATTCCAATACATGAGAATACTCTTCTGCCTTCTTGTAGCCGGCTCTGTCAGTTTTGCCCGAATGCTGGAGCCGGTGATTTCGCCCCGCGCGACCGGAATGGCCGGCGCAATCGTAGCTTCCCCAATAGACCCGACTTCAGTTCTGCATAATCCGGCAGCTCTTTCGGCTCTACAGCAGATGGGGTCGGACATGAGTTTTGGAACACGAGTCGGCGGAACCGACCGATGGTTGTGGGCTTATGCTAATCCTATGTCAGCAGAAGGCAGCCGATTCGGGATTGGTGCCTATGTGGACGGACAGACACAGCCAGCGGGCAACAAGTTCTTTGTGCCGTTCGTCGCCGCGGCTTGGCAGCCGATGGGACGATTGTCGGTGGGGGCAATTGCGCACATCATTCGAGAATCTGTCCGTAAAAACCCGGACGACACAAAGTGGAGCAATTCAATCGACGTCGGCCTGCTTACACCCGGAGAGAGAGTGAATTTTGGTGTGAATGTTCGAAATGCCTTCGGGGGAACTTCCGTCGTGACCAAGACCCTGCAAGGCGGAGCAGCAGTCCGCTCTGACAATAAGAAGCTAAATATTGCGTATCAATGGGACGGTGATCTGTTGGATGGAGTCAAATACCGGTACACCGCCTCACGACTTGGAACTGAATACGTGCTTGGCAGAGTCGGGATTGCACGTGCAGGCTATATCTGGTCAGACGTGCATCGCGTTACGTTTGGAACAGCGTTCGGGATGATGGAAGGCGGCACGCTGATTCAATTAGGCTGTTCGCTGCCGACCAAAGGGAAGGCTCCAACTGAATGGAGCGTCGGATTGTCATATCGCATATAGAAAGGGTGTCGCGTGTTCCGCTGTTTTCTGATTTCTACTGTACTTCTTGGATTGGCCTCTGACGCATGGTCAGACGCCACACGATACTGGGTTTTTTTCGCAGACAAGGCCATCGCGCCCGGAGGTGAATATCGCGTGTTGGACGAAGCTCGGGAGGTGCTTTCTCCGCGAGCCTTAGAACGACGCGCGAAGCACGGGATTTTCGAACTCAGTTACGGCGACGTGCCGCTTCATCAGGCATACGTGCGACAGGTCGAAGCGACCGGCGCGACCGTACGCACGGCAAGCAGGTGGCTGAATGCTGTGAGCGTTGAAGCGACCACCGAGCAGCTTGCGCGGATTACCGACTTACCCTGCGTGAACCGCGTGCGAGGATTCACGCGGGCAGTGAGCCTCGAGATTCCGGAGCGAGTGGGACAATCTGCCTTGGACTCCGTAGCCTACGGCCCGAGCTTCGCACAGAATGAACTGTCGGGAGTACCCGAACTGCATGCGCGCGGGCTGAGCGGAAGCGGAGTGTTGCTGTGCATGCTGGACACAGGCTTTCGCACGGAGCACGTATCGCTGACAGGTTTGAACTACTTGGCCATGCGCGATTTCATCAACGGCGATTCAATCGTGCACAACGAAGAGGGGCAGGACACACCGGACCAGCAATCACACGGCACGGCGGTCTTATCAGCTGCGGCGGGTCTGGACAGCGGCAGCATTGTTGGCCCTGCGTTCGGCGCCCTGTGGATGCTTGCGAAGACGGAGTACGTTCCAACTGAGACTGAAGTTGAAGAGGATTACTATGTCGCGGCTTTGGAGTGGGCTGACAGCGCGGGAGCGGACATCACATCTTCGAGCCTGGGATACATTGACTGGTACGACCAGTCACAAATGGACGGGCAAACGACGGTTGTCACGCAAGCCGTAAATGAAGCTCAGCGCCGCGGTATTCTGGTTGTCACTGCACAAGGGAATGAGCGCGGCTCTGAATGGGGCACCGTGATTGCACCGGCGGATGCGGATAGTATTCTCGCAGTGGGTTCTACAGATTCTCTCGGTCAACTCTCCGGGTTCTCATCACCCGGCCCAACAGCCGACGGACGCATCAAGCCTGACTGTTCCGCCCAGGGTTCCAACACGTATTGTGCAATGGGTTTCACAACCAATCAGTATTGGCGGTTGTCCGGTACATCCCTCGCAACGCCGATTGTGGCCGGAATCGCGGCCCTTGTCATGGAAGCCAACCCGGACTGGACCGCACAGCAGGTCAGGCAGGCACTCATGTTCACGGCTTCTCAAGCGGACTTTCCGGACAATGATCTCGGCTGGGGAATAGTCAACGGTCCCGTAGCGGCAGATTATGTTTTTTCCAGCGTGTCACCGCGTGTCGTACTGCCAAACGTGGTTGGATTAAGCGTTTTCCCAAATCCGGTGAACGGCATCGCGACACTCACGTTGAATCTCGACCGCGCACAGCTCGGCACGGTGATCGTTTACAACATCCTCGGACGCGAAGTGCTTCACTTTGGCGAGCAACCCTACGGGTCGGGTGTCAACCTGCTGACCATCCCTGCCGATCAATTGGCAAGCGGGAAGTATCTGGTCAAGTTCGCGGGCGATGCCGGAGTGGCGGCCACGTCTGTGGTTGTCTTGAAGTAGACCCAATTCAGATCAGTCATCGTAAGGACGATAGGCTTGAAGACGTCACTCACTCGCTATGCCTGGCTGTCGATCGTTGCCGCTGTCGCGACGATTGGATTAAAAGGTGCGGCGTACTTTATGACCGGATCGGTCAGTTTGTTGTCAGACGCGCTAGAGTCGTTCGTAAATCTGGCGGGGGCGCTACTGGCACTCGTCATGCTGATTGTCGCGGCGAGACCTCCGGATGACGATCACGCATACGGGCACGGCAAGGCAGAGTACTTTTCGAGTGGCGCTGAAGGCGCCATGATTCTAGTCGCCGCGGGCAGCATTGCGTTCGCGGCGATTCAACGTTTGATTCATCCGCAGCCGCTGGAGCAGATCGGCATCGGTCTCTTCGTCACAGCCGTTGCCGCCTTGATCAATCTGTTCGCTGCGCTCGCCATACGAAGAGCAGCGCGTAAGTACGATTCCGTAACCTTGTCGGCGAATTCGAGGCACCTGATGACGGATGTGTGGACGTCAACCGGCGTGATCGGTGCCGTCGCGGTCGTTGGCCTTACCGGATGGCAGACACTCGATCCAATCGTCGCCTTGATCGTTGCCGCGAACATCGTCCGTGAGGGCGTCCAAATTGTCCGCATTTCCATTTCGGGGCTGATGGACAAAACCATTAGTCCTGAAGAGCTGCAAAAAGTTGAAGCCGTCCTGGACGGCTTCAACTCGGAACATATCAGCTATCATGCACTGCGTACTCGTCAAGCCGGTCAACGCAGATTTGTGTCGGTTCACATCCTCGTCCCGGGGCAATGGTCGGTGCATCGCGGCCACGAACTGCTCGAGAGTATTGAGGAAGAAATTCGGCGTACAATCCCCAATTCTACGGTACTGACTCATCTCGAGTCGCTCGAGGATCCTGCTTCCTGGGAAGACATTGATCTCGATCGTGGAGGGCCGGCTCGTCAGTAGCCGCGCTTCTTGTCCACTAAATACAGCAGCGGTATTCCGTTCAGATAACGGGTTAAGTTCTCAGCAAAGATCTCATGCACGCGGTGAGTGTATTCAGGAAAGTTCCCGGACACGTGCGGAGTCAAGAATACATTGGGAAGCGAAAAGAGTTCCGAGTCTTCAGGCAGTGGTTCCGTCGCGAAGACGTCCAACAGTGCGTATGCCGGTTTTCCTTCTTTCAGTGCCGCAATCAAGTCTGCCTCGTCGACGATTGATCCCCTTGCCACGTTAACAAAGACGCTCCCTTCCTTCATGAGCGGGAACAACCGACGGTTAAAGAGGCCGCGCGTCTGTTTCGTTGCGGGAATCGTGAGAATCACCACGTCGTTTTGCTCAAGTCGTTCTTCGAGAAGCTCCATCGGGAATACGTGAATATCCCCTTTGCGCTCAGACGTCGCAATCGCTTCGACTTTCATGCCGGCCGCAAGCAGCAGGTCGGCAATTCCTTTTCCCACTTCTCCAAATCCCACCACCAGCGCGCTCGCGCCGGCAAGTGTTTGTCGTTCGAGAGTGATCTTCTTCTTCTGATCCTTCCAATTCCGCGTGTGGTGCCACTGATCCGCATATTCAAAGCGCTGCGCCCAATAGAGCAGCGCCCCCAGCACCCATTCTGCCATCGGCCGCGCGTGCAGGCCGCGACTGTTCGTCAAGATAACTTCGCTGTCAATCAGTTTCTGAAACAGGCTGTGATCAACTCCCGCGCTAGTCAAATGCACCCACTTCAGCTTCGGTGCCGCATCATACTGCTGCTCCGTAAACCGATGCGCAAGGAACACCTCTGCCTCACTAATCTTGGCAATGGCATCTTCTTCGGACTCTGCAAAGATCACATCCGCCGCGCGGTCGCTTGCGCCATCAACCGCCGCCGCCAATTCGCGCTGCCGTTCGGGATTCTGCGAGGCGTAGGATACGATCTTAAGTTTCTCAGAAGTGGACATAATTGTGTTACCTGTTTCTCATTGCTCCTGCCGGCATATGCTCAACGGACTTTCCTCTGCCGGAGGATACTCGATTGCTGAATCTTGAGAAGTTAATCCCCCGCGGGATTCGGCCATTGTGGGCCGCGGCGAACGTGTCACTAATCGGAGATTCGCTGCACGACGTGGCAATCCTCTGGTTGATCTACGACCTGACAGGTTCTTCTACTGCCACCGGACTACTCGGCATCGCGCGCTACCTGCCGTCCATTCTGCTGGGTGTGTTCGCAGGGGCCTGGGTCGACCGCGCCCCGCGCAAGAGTGTGTTGTTGTGGACAGACGCCGTGCGTGTCGCGTTGGTCGGTTGTCTGGCAGTGTTGACCGCGACTGAGTGGATTAACGTGCCAAGCCTCTACACTCTGGCGTTCGCCATCGCCGTCTGTACAATCTTCTTCAATCCGGCTCGAGACGCAATTGTCACTCAGCTTGTTCCGCGGGAGCAAATCGTTCGCGCGACGTCCGTTCTGCAGAGCAGCCTGGGGATTGCCTACTTCTTGGGGCCACTTGCGGCCGCACTCTGCCTCCCAATTATCGGATTGTCCGGTCTGTTCGCGGTCGACTCGCTTACCTACGCGGTGTCGTTCCTGTTTATTCTGGCACTCAAACCGGCACAGGGCGTGAGTCCGGTACAGGAGTCAACGGCATGGTCGATGGTCAGGGAAGGACTCAACTTCGCGAGAAAGAATCCGTTCATTTACGGTCTGCTGTGGGTGACAGCAGTCGACAATTTCTTTATCATGGGTCTGGCGATTGTCGGTACTCCGATCTATGTTCGCCTGCATCTCGGACTAGGTGCCGACGCGTATGCGATTCTGCAAAGTTGCTTCGCACTTGGCATCCTGGTCGGCAGCGTCCTGATGCATCGTTTTGGTCACCGGCTTCCGCGCGGCCGAACTTTGCTCTGGGCGATTGTTTTTGACGGGTTCTCGTTCACTGTGTTCTTTTTCACGAACGAGTTGTGGACAACAGCGTTGGGATGGTTCATTCACAGTATCGGAATACCGTTCATACTAATCTCGCGCACATCGCTGGTTCAGTCCGAAGTCCCGTCTGCATTGCAGGGCCGAGTCTTCAGCCTTGTTCAACTCACTGTCGTGGGGCTGAGCGCAATCAGCTCTGGAATGGTCGGCGTTATGCTCGAAGCGGTGTCTCCTGCTGCACTATTCCTGCTCATGGGAATAGCGGCAGGGTTGGTCGGAGCGCTCGGGTTCCTGAATCGCGACTTACGGGAAAGAGCGTGATTATCTCAGACTCTCAACCGCCGCTATCAACATGTATCGCCCTCGACTCAGCGGTTGGGGCCTTCGGCTTCAGCAGGCTGAGTCCTGCCGCGAGCAGTAAGAGTCCGCCAAACAACCATGGCCAAGGCACCCAAGCTGCATCATCGGCTGCAGCCCAACCCTGTGCAGCAAACCACTCCTCAAAACGAAATACAATCATGCTTGCAGCATTGTTCATGAAGTGCCCCAGAATCGCCGGGAAAATCGAACCCGTGCGAACTGCAAGAAAACCAAGTAAGACTCCCAGCGCGAATGTCGGGAGAAAGCGATATGGATTCAAGTGAAGTATCGCGAAGATCAAAGCGACAACGAGTATTGCGGTCCACTTCCCAGACTCACGATCGAGTCCGCGAAGCATCAGCCCGCGACACAGGTGCTCTTCCACTACCGCAGGGAGCAAGGCAATGATACCCAACGCCAGCCATAGCGGCTGATCCTCCAGAGCACCGAAGAGATCCGTGAATTGCTGCAACAATTCCTCCGGAAACGGAAAGAGCATATGCTGCAAAGTGGCAAGCTCAATGGTCAGTATCCATCCTCCGGCAACCGCAAGCACGGAGGCGAGAAGATTGCGCATTCCGGGTGGTGTCCAGCCAAAGGCTGCAATAGGATCATATCCCCCCTGATACACCCATAGTGCGGCAAGCAAGGCCAACGAAATCTGCACGACAAGAACTCCGGCGAGTGGATTGTCGGCTTGTGCCATCCCCCCTACTCCACCAACCACAATAATCGCTACGGCGGCAAGCAGGGCGACTGCGCCGCTGGACAGTCTCTTGCCCGGTTCCCGGACAGGTTTGCGAAAAGGTGTCCACTTTACGTCTTCAGCATGTCGGAAGAGCACGCTTTCCCGATTGAATTGCAGCGTCACCCAGTGCAACGAAAGCAAGGCAAGCCCGACGGTACTGGCGACAGTAATTCCGAGTTCAAGCCACGGAGTCTGACCGGCGAGCAACGCGCGCACGAGCAGCGAGATATTCGCGATCGGTACAACCGCGAGGAGTGGGGTTAGCTCGATCCCCGGCACCATGGAGACCATGGCAGGCAGTATGCTGATGAATATCATCGGAGTCAGCAAGGCCTGCCCCTCTTTGTAGTTGCGCGCTGTGACTGCCACGGCAAGCGAAACACCCGCAAAGGTCACCGCGATGGGTATCATTACGACAAGTACCAGTAACAGAGACGGCAGCGACACAGAGAAGCTCATCCCGGCTGACTCTCCAAACATGCGGAACGCATACATGGTCGTAAAGCCCATGCTCACGAGATTCAACAGCGCAGTGATAATCGCGGTCGTGACCGTAGCCAGAAATTTCCCATAGACCAATTGCCTGCGCGACGCAGGGCTGACCAAAAGGGTTTCCAGCGTGCCGCGCTCTTTCTCGCCAGCGGTCAAGTCGATCGCCGCATAGAACGCACCGCTGAGTGTCATGATTATCAAGAAGTATCCGAGAAATCTGCCCAGTGCAGATCCGGCGGCCTGTTGCTCCGTTGCTACATCGACCGACTCGAAAGTCAACGGGTCCACGAATGACGAGTCCAGCCCGAATAACTGCAGTCTGCTGCCGACCACACCATCCTTGTACTTATCCACCATGCGCTCAATGCGTTCGCGAATCATCTCTGAAAAGTCGCGGCTGCTCAGGTAGTTCACCTGCACCAACGCGCGGCCTCCTGACTCAATGCTGTCCAGGAAGCCAGATGAGAGCGAGAGCGCGGCATCGATCTCTCCTGCCCGCAGCTTCTCTACCCAGTTTGTGGAATCTGCAAGCTCAATCAGGCTGCTGGACTCATCCGCCAACATGTCACCCGGCAAGGATTCCGGTGTTAACAATGCAACCACCGCAGTCTGCTGCTTTAGCTTTCCGACTTGCAGAAGAGTGATCTGCATAATCCCGATAAAAATCAGCGGGTACATGAGCAGGGGAAGCACGACCGTGACCATCAACGTGCGTCGGTCGCGGTAGATGTCACGAAGCTCTTTCAAAAAGACTGTGCGGATCGGAGAAGTGGACATGGTGGATTACGCGGCAGGGCGAAAGTGTTTGGGGCGATTCTGACCTCTAATATAAACAAAGCGGACGGTTAAACACAACCGCCCGCGCCACTTGCCGAAGGACCGGTTCAGGTCGCCAGTGCGTCCGCAATGATCTCGCGGTGGTCGAAGGCGATCTGCTCAGGCAAGTTCGAGAGGTCAAACCACCTTGCTTCTTGGGCGTCATCCCCAGCCGCAAGTTCACCCGCGACCTCTGCCCGGAAAACGACTGTGAGTGTGTGAAAGCGCGGATCACGGCCAGGTTTTGAGTAAACGCCGACCAGACGCAACGCCTCTGCGCTCAGGCCAGTTTCCTCTGACAATTCGCGGGCTGCGGCGTCTTCCGCAGACTCGCCGTAATCTATGAACCCGCCCGGGAGCGCCCATCCTTCCGGAGGGTTTTTTCGCAATATTAGCAATACTTTCCCCTCCTGTATGGCGACAACGTCGGCGGTGGGAAAGGGGTTCTTGTAGGTTATGACTTGGTGTCCGCACTGGGGACAGTTACTGACGAGCTCCATGTTCACTCCAAAAGAAAAGGCCCGAGTTGCACCCGAGCCTCTGTTGCTACTTCAGGACTTCATTATGCTTGTGAAATGACTTCGATAACCGGCGAACAAATGCTGGACATGCGTTCGCGCAGTTCACTTTGCAGCCGCTTGAGTTCAGACTTCAGAACTTCCATCTCCTTCTTCAGCTCTTCAATCCCCATCCTGACTTTGCTTCGCAGGTCCTGGAAGTTCCAGTTCCACCAGCCTTCATCTCGACTAATTGCACGAGCCTCGCCATCCGAAATGAAGAATCTGGCACCGTCCGGGTGGATACGCAGGTCCATGTTGATTTGCGGGACCTTTTCCAACTCCACGCCAATCCCGTTCAATTCCTGCTGCAGCTTTTCCATTTCTGCGGCCAGCTCTTTCGCCTCAGTCTCGCCAAAACCGAAATAGAAATTCTCTCCGTCGGCACCGGGAATGTCGCCGTAGAAATCCTTGCGATTTGTCAGGGTCACCGGAATGACCATCGACTTTCCATCGCGGATAATGTGGAAGTCGATTGTTTCGTCGGGACTTGACTCGCGTATGGCATCGCGAACATCGCCTTCATCCGACACAGCCTCTTTGCCGACCTTGGTAATCACATCACCCGCTTTCAAGCCAGCCTTTTCTGCAGGAGAGTTTTCCACCACTTCCGAAACCAACGCCCCGCCTTCTACCTTGAAGTACTTCTTGAGACCTTCTGACAGCTCTTGAGTGACAACACCAGCGAATGCCGCAGACGACGGCTTCATTCCTTCCCAGCGAAATCCGTGCGGCACGGGGGCACCCTCTTTCTCCATTGAGAACCACCTCATGTCGCCAAACTCTCGCTCTTTGCCTTCAAGTTTAACTGCTGCCGAACGCTCATTGCCGCCCCGCTTGTAAACAAGCGAGACTTCATCGCCAAGCTTGAACTTGTTGAGTTGCACACGCAATTCTGATGGCCCAGTCACCTTCTGTCCATTAACTGAGATCAGGATGTCGTTTGACCGAAGTCTTGCCTTCTCGGCTGGTGAACCTCCCACGACGCTTTCGACCAAGACACCTTGCCCGGTTTGGACTCCATAATCTGAAGCAATATCAGAAGTTACTTCTTCAGGGACAATGCCCAAGAAGGCACCGTCCGCATCTGACTTCGCGCTCTTTGCCAAAACAAGGGCACGTTCCTTGGCTGCCAAGGCTTTGGCCTCCGCCTCTGCCTTGTCGCCAGCCCAGGCAAGGGAACCCAAAAGCAGCACGCCAAGCAGAATCAGACTTGTGACTCGATGATACATTTTTTCTACTCCTAACCCTTCCGAGGTTTAACTCGAACTCCCCTCTCGTCCCGATTTTAACTACCTTGCGGGGCCAATCGTTCCGGCCCCGATAATCAAGCTTGCTTCACCAGGACGAATTACCTATACTTTCCTGTTCAACTTACTGGAGTTGCGGTTTGCAGATTTTGTTGCAAAACAGGCTGGATTTCTACACAGCCCTAATTCCCCGAATTCCCGATCCTTCCATGCGCGAGAGGATTTCGCGGATTGCCTCTTATAATCGAGATGCTGTCACCATTCCGGCTCTTTCGGATGATGATAAACTCTTAAAAGAATTGGCTTTACTCGACCCCCTTTGTAAGCCGGAATTCGGTCGCAAGTGGGGGCGAACAACCTTGTCACTCGATGAAGCCTTAGCCAGAGCAATCCGGTTCGAGGAACTTATCATTTTGTCAGGACTGGAGCTTACGTATAATCCTCCAATCGAGGGTCTCAAAGAGCTGGTAGATTTAGCCCGCGAGAGGCTCGGGCTCTTGATAACCCTTGCCGACGATTTGCGTTACCACAGAATCAGGCTTGTGGACATGCCGTAAGAGGAGCGATGTTTGCGCCATGACAGCGCATGGACCCCCGTCAGGTAACTCAGCTGGAAATTGGCGACCCGGAAACCCGAGTCCGCCTCGTTGCGCAGGGCAAGAATCTGTGGAAAGTTCGAATGCTTTTCCCCCGCGCTCGAGCGCACGAAATCCCTGAACAGCTCCGGCAAATCAAGGCAGACTTGGCACGATCCTTCGGGGTTGCGGAGCATCGGCTTCAGTATCACGAGATGATTTCGAAACGGAGAATGCGGCACGGGATTCTCGTGGAAATCCAGATTCGCAGGCAAGAAGCCCCTGCAGGTGCGATGCGTATTCGGTTTTTACCGAAGACTGCGCAGGACGGGACGGTATTCTCAGATATGCGTGTGGTCGTGGACATGTTTCCGGTGGACGAATATGATTGTCCATTGACGATTGAAACTGTTGACGCGAAGTTGCGAAGTGAAGGGGTGGACGCCAGTCTCGTACGCTGGCGTTTGATTCGGGAGTTGGTGGATGACTGTATCGAGAGGCAATCCCCTTTGTTTGAACAAGTGATTGCCGAAGGGGAGTTGCCGGAAATCGGAATGCCATCACGAACTTTCTACCATTGGTTTCCGCAAAGCGATCCAGCACACACGACGGCATGGCTGGGACTGCGCAAAGTTGAACAGGGAGAGAGTTTCCTTGAGCATCAGCCGGCAACTACTGGTCTGCGCTCCGGACGCAATATTTTTGGAAAGGAGCTGTCGCCCCGTCGGGGGACAAACACGCGACTTGTGAGGGGACCCGGTGTTAGTTCAGAGCCGACTGAGCGGAAGATGGTGGCTACGAAAACCGGAGTTCTGTTCTTTCGCAGGTCATATGCAGACAAGAGACAGAAAGATTCTCCTTGTGCCGCGCCGCACGTTTTGACCGCAGAAGTGCTGAAGATTCGGGAATTGAAAGCTTTGGAAGCGCCGACTCAGAAGTGGGATGAACCCGTCTGGGTCTTGGGGACGTTGCCGAGAGGTTCCGTCCTGACTGTAGCGGCTGATTGCGTCGTACAAGGCGACATTTCAAGCGGGTGCCAGATTCAAGTCAGCGGTGACTTACGTGTCACAGGGAATGTCGCTGATGCGACTATTGGGACGGGCGGACACTTTTGTGTCCACGGCGACTTGCGAGGGGCGATCTGCGACGTCGGATTGACTGCGCAATTTATTGGCAGAGCAGTTGATTGCACTGTGTACGCGCGGGAGATTCTGGCGGACAAGATTGAAGGCGGGATTGCTGAAGCCTACCACCAGTTTTCAAACAAGCACGAAGTCGTGGCGTTCAATCGGGAGAAGTTCCTTGCCGAACATCGCCGAGCTGGCGAGGAGGCACTAACCACTCTCCAAAGGCAAATGACCCGACTCTATGAAATCTTTGGGCCGGAAATCGTGCAGCAGGTCACAGACGATACCATTCAGATGAACCTGCTGAGATGGCTCAAACGCCAAAAGGCACTCGGCATCGGAACCTACTCTCATTCACATGTGCAGGAATTTCGAACATTATTGGAGGTCTTACCGGGACTTCGGCGGGAATTGGCCTCAATTGCCGCAGGATTGCGGGAACCTTCACGTCCTGCTGACAAGCAGGTCTAAGAGTGCCGCTTCTTGTCTTATGAAAAGGGACAGAGCTGATAGTATATTAAGTATAGTCAAAACGTATGAAGTGTATTTAATATACTTACAAACACAGATAATCGACATGATCCTCTGAGATGTTTGCTGTATTGGTGGATCCGTCGTTACATTAGGTCATTGTGACAAGTCATGATGACGCTACAATACCGACGCGGCAAGGCGCCGAATTCTTCGATCCGAGGCCGGTGGCTTCCTTGGTTGAGGTGTTGCTGCACGAACTTTCGAATCCCGTTCAAGCAGCGAGGATGATGCTGAATCTGCTGCAGGCAGACGTTGGCAGTAATATTGAGTTGCGTTCTCGCTTGACAAAGCTGGACCTGGCATTTGATCGTATTGCAATGGCCGTGCACAGTGTTCAATCTGTGAAAGAGGCCGCCTTGCGAGCGCCTACTGGCGTCAACTGTGAGCAGGTGTTAAACGACTTACGAAGTGAGTTTTCCGCGATCAGCCTGCCCGCTGATATCGCTCCTTGTGAATCGGGACTACCATTAGTCACGCTGCACGAAGGCGCGATTCCGGTTTTGATTGCCCGCTGGGTGGCGGCAAATCTGACGGACTCATCCACCGTTCGAGTTCAAAACCGTTTTGCGGGGAAGCTCTGGACGCTACATGTGGTGCTGCGTAAGGGACTGACAGACGCTGCGCTGCGCGAACTTGGAACAAACAGCGTCGCGGGATTTGCGGCGGCGATCTATCACTTTATGATCGTTGCGGGAGGATCGGCTTCAATTAAAGAAGATAGTCAAGGGGAGTTTGAATTGAATGTAAGCTTTGCGACATGGTCTGAATTTGCGGCTAGAACGGATTGACTCATGACAGATATGATACAAGTTTTGATAGTAGACGATGATCCGCTGGTGCTGTCCGGTTTTCGTGAAATTCTCTCGCGTGCAGGATATTCGGTGGTCGCCTGTTCATCAGGTCAGGCTGCCATAGACTTGCTCGCAGAGAAACGGTTCAGCGTTGTACTCACAGACTTATTCATGCCCCGCGTTTCGGGCATGGATGTCTTACATGCCGCGCTGAGTGCTGACCCGGACAGTGTGGTCATCGTGGTGACCGGATTTGCCTCGGTGCGGGGAGCAGTGGACGCACTACGAAGAGGCGCGGCTGACTACGTGATTAAGCCCTGTGAGGATGATGAACTGCTGCACCGCATTCGAATAGGGATAGAGCGTGCGGAGCTAAAGGCAGACCTGCGCTCCAAAGAGCTTGACGCAGAGAAAATGAAGGCCATCGCGCAGACCGCCGTAACCGTTAACGATCAGATTAATACTCCGCTCAATGTCATCTTAAACAGTGCGGAATTCATTCGTCTGAAGCGCTTGCCAGACACGCTGGATGTCCAACAGTCGCTTGACTTCATCGTGCAGGAAGTTGCCAAGATCAAGTCCGTCATTCAGAAACTTGCGACAGCCGCCAACCCGTCCAAGACGCGTGAGTATTCAGTCGGTAATCACCGTATGATCGACATTGATTCCCCCCGCGTCACAGTTACTTCAGCGTCGCGTGAGGACTTGCGAAAGCAGAAGATTCTGGTTGTCGACGACGAGCAGTTTATGGTGCATACGCTGACGAAGCTATTGGAAGTGTTGGGTTACGACGTCGTCACGGCTTTTGGCGGCCGCGAGGCATTCGAGAAATATGTGGCCGAGCCTGTGGATCTTGTTGTCAGTGACGTCCACATGCCGGACATGAATGGTATAGAGTTGATGACATCGATTAAGTCGCACAATCCTGAGTTTCCCGTGATTCTTGTGACCGGGTATGGAGTAGAGGAAGCACGCAAGACCGCAGGTGAATATCGTGCCGACGGATTCCTTGGAAAACCGTTTAGAATCGATGAATTGCGTCAAATGATTGAGAAAGCACTGCACAGCACCGCTGCTGCGTGAGAAAACCGAACTGGCAAAAGGAAAGAGTTTGAGACCGAAATTCCCCGAAATCGAGCGAAAAATATTGGTGATCGACGACGACGCGGTCATCTGCGAAGTGGCTGAAGCGATGTTGCACGAAGCTGGCTGGCGAGCCAAGCAAGCCTATACTCCACAAGAGGCACTTGACAAGTCTGAGGGCGAATCATGGCCAGTGGTCCTCTGCGATGTACATTTGCCCGGGGATAACGGAGAGCTGCTTCGCACTCTTCGTGAACGATTACCACAGACGCAAGTAGTCATGATCACGGGCGACCCGACGATGACGAGTATCCGGCAGGCGATGCGATCGGGGGCCTACGACTACTTGCCCAAGCCGCTGCGACGAGAAGAACTGCTGCGGGTCACCGAACTCGCGTTTGAGCGTCACAAGTTGACTGTTGAGCGAGATCTGCTTGAGCGAGAGAACGAGCGTTACCGCCAGCAGCTTGAAGGACTCGTTCAGAAACGAACCGATCAACTGCGTGAAACCGAGCTTCGCTACCGGACTCTCTTTGATCTGGCTGTGGACGCAATCGTGCTGGTCTCGCTTAAGGATGGAACCGTTTCTGAACTCAACGGAACGGCATCACGAATTCTGGGCGGGAAGTCCTTTGACCTGCAAGGCCGTTCAATCAGGGATTTCGTGGGGACGCAATTGGACGAGTGCCTGTCGATTAGCAACGAGACTTCACGCAGAATCTGGCAGTTCCCGAAACTCGCGTTGCAGGGAATTGATCGCGAGCAGCACGTAACCTCGGCAACGGTCAATCGTATTGAACTGGAGGGCGAGACGTACCTGCAGGTTGTGGCTCGCGAATCCACCGACCTTACGGAACTGGTTCAGCACTTGGAGATTATTGAAGCTGAATTGATGAATGAGCAGCGATTGGCGGCAATTGGTTTGCTCGCCAGCGGTGTCGCGCACAACATCAATACGCCTCTGATGGGGATCTACGGATTGGCGCAAGTCATCAAGATGAAGCATCCAGACATACAGGATGTTGACGGCGTCATTGCCCAAGTAGAGCGCATTAACGGCATTGTGCGCAATCTCATGTGGAAGAGCCGACAGGAACAGGAATCAGCCAAGCAGGACATAGATCTCAATGTTCTGCTGCAGGAAGAGCTACGCTTTCTGGAAGCAGATATGGACTTCAAGCACAATGTCGAAAAAGTCTTTGAGTTTGCGTCCAACCTCCCTCCTATTTTCGGACGGTATAGTGACTTCTCGCAGTCGTTGACTAACATCATTCGCAATGCCTTGGATGCGATGTATGACTCTGAATCAAAGCGGCTGCGAGTTACGACTGCCACTGAGAATGGAAATATTGTGCTCACCGTTGAAGACTCCGGTAAGGGGATCGACCCCGAACACGTCCAACGCATCTTTGAGCCGTTCTTTACGACCAAGCCTGCGATTAATCATACCGAGAACGGACAGCCTACGGGAACCGGACTCGGATTGTCGACCGTGCAGAAACTCTTGAATCCGTATGGCTGCACTTTTGATGTTCAAAGCACTCCAAATCATGGGACGAAGTTCACCGTTTACGTTCCCGTTGAGCTAAATCAGTTTCAGGAAGAAGGATCCTCCAAGCTTGCTGAATCTGATTCATAACACTTTTCCATAGAAAGTTTACCAAAAGACCCGCTGAAACTCAGCGGGTCTTCTCATTGGAAATCTTCACTCTTGCTGTAAAATCGTCGTGGATTCTTCGAGCGATTTCTTCCGGTGGTTCATCAAAGGATCTCTCAACCCAAACTGCTTGTGACTCACGCCGGAACCAAGTCAGCTGACGCTTCACATAGTGCCGGACGGCCTTCTGAATCTCGTCACGCATTTGCTCGAAACTGTATTCACCGCGCAAGTAGGGTAGCACTTCCTGGTACCCGTGCGTCCGCAACGCGTTACAGCTGGACTCGTCATATCCCTGCTGCAATAACTCTTTTACTTCCTCAACAAGTCCGGACTCCAGCATCTCATCAACGCGACGATTCACCCTCTGATACGTGAATTCTCGATTGCCATGAAGAAAGTACAGGCGATACGGCACGGGAAGCGGGTTGGAGGCCGCCTTGCGCAACTCACTTATTGTCTGTCCGGTCGCCCGCCATAGTCCAATTGCACGAAGAATCCTGTGATGATCCGACTGGTGCGTGTTTGCCGCGAGATCCGGATCAATGCCACGTAGTTCTTCCATCATCGCTGCCTGCCCTCGACATTCCCACTCTTTGCGAAGCGAAGCATAATCTATCACCGGCTCAACATCGTTGTCGTAGAGCCCGTCCGTCAAAGCGCGCAAGTAGAGCATTGAGCCGCCGACCACGACCGAGATGGCTCCCCTTGCTGCATTGCTTACGATGACATTCCGCGCTTCGCGCGCAAAATCACCCGCCGTCCACCGGTCGCTCAATGACCGAGATGCAATGAAATGATGAGTAACCGCCTCGAGCTGCGCGGGCGTCGGGGGGGCCGTACCGATATGCAGTTCACGATACACTTGACGCGAGTCGGCGCTGAGTATCTCGGCGTTGAGCATCTGCGCCAAAGGTATGCTTACATCCGTCTTTCCGGAAGCCGTCGTGCCCGCGAGGATCAAGACCGCCAGTTTCTGCTCAGCCTGTTCTGCCAAATCGATGATCCAATTCGCTGAGCTTCATCTCGATAAACGTCGGGCGACCATGCGGGCAGGTGGATGGCTGCTGAGTGCTGAACAGCTCATCGACCAATGCGGTCATTTCCTCAAGCGTTAGTTCATCACCCGTGCGAATCGCAGCTTTGCATGCGAAGCCCGCTGCAAGTGACTCGCGCGGCCCGAGACGTGCACGACGAAACTCCTCATACTCAGAGATCGTCTCACGAAGCATGGATGCTTCGGACGCATGCCTCAAACCTGCTGGCACAGCCTCAATACTGTACGCACGTGGTCCAAAGTCACGCACGAGAAAGCCGAAGGCTCCAAGTTCCGCTTTCATTTCCTGAAAAGTCGCGTCCTCTTCCGGACTGAGTTCGAGAAGGAGAGGAAACAAGAGCTGTTGTGAAGCAAAGGTGCGCTGATCAAAACTCCGTAAAGCGCGTTCATAGAGCACACGTTCGTGTGCCGCATGCTGATCAATGATGGCAAGCCCGGAACGGATCGGAGCGATCAGATACTTTGCGTGAACCTGGTAGATTTGCGGCCGAAGGCGAATGGCCGACTGTTGTTCCTGAGATCTCGATGCCGCGACGCTCTGCTCTTCACCTGAAGATCTTACCGCAGAGTGTGACGAAGAAAACACCGGACTGACTGACTCTGTTCCAAACAAGGTTGCGGACGATGGGCTTGGCTTAATCTGCGATGAGAAGTCTCTTATCTCAGTTAGAGGACTCTGCTGTCCCTTCAATGCCTCTCGCAATGCCTCAAAAACTGCGGCATTCACCAGCCGCTCGTCGGAGAATCGCACTTCACGTTTGGCCGGATGGACGTTGACGTCCACGACGGAAGGATCGAGCTCGATGAACAACACGTAGAACGGCCATTCGCCCTCGTCAATCCAATCGCGAAGCGCGCCCTTGATCACACCCGCCACGGAGGTACTTTGAAATGGTCGCCGATTCACGTAAAGAAACTGATCGCCACGACCTCGGCGATTCAGCTCTCGACTGCCTAATGCGCCCCGAATCCGGACACTCCGCAACTGGTGATCGACAGGCAGCAGTTTACCATCAACTGCGGAACCGAACACATCACGTGCTCGCACGTCGAAGTTCCCCGCAGGCCACACGAACTGCAAGGAGTCCCCATGGCGAAAGGACCAGGACACTTCAGGATAGGCGAGAGCGTAGGTTCTCAGCGTCCGAATGCAATGTGACAGTTCTGTCGCATCAGCTTTCAGAAACTTTGCCCGTGCGGGAGTATTGAAGAACAGCGAGCGCACCCGAACCAATGTTCCACGCGGGGCCGACGCTGCTTCCTCTTTTGCAATATCACCACCAACAACTTGAATGCGGTGTGCAGCGGAAGTGACTCCGTCGTAAGATACTATTTCAAATTCGCAGACTGACGCGATGCTCGGCAGCGCTTCACCGCGAAAACCGAGCGTCGAGATTGCGAAGATGCTGGAACCCGCCTCAAGTTTTGATGTTGCGTGACGCTCCAGTGACAACAGCATATCGTCTCTAGACATGCCTACTCCGTCATCACGCACGGCAATCAGTTCACGTCCGGACCCCTCTATGTCTATGTCGATCTTTCGAGCATCTGCGTCAAGCGCGTTGTCTATCAGCTCCCGCAAGACAGAAGCAGGACGTTCAATCACTTCGCCCGCGGCAATCTGATTGACCAAATGCTCAGGGAGTATGCGAATCTTAGCCACGAAGTTTTGTAGAAACGAAGGTTCGTAGTTCGTCCAGTGTTTTCCGCGATGCGTTCCGTGCTTCACGCACTTCAGTACGAAGTTTGGCAGCCTCGTCATCCTCTCTTTCAAGCAAGTTGATGAGAACGTTGTTTGCGGCACCTTCAAGCCCCGCCATCAACATTTCAGCACCGGTCGCTGCATCGGACAATGTGTTCGGGTTGCCCTGTTGGATGACTATGCGAGCGTCACTAAGCGCGGCAAGACATTGCTGCATCGTCTGGCGCGGAACTTCTATGGTCGCCCTCGTGGATTCTTCCAGCTCGCGTGCTTTGAACTCGCTCTCCTCCGGCGTCGTCACCGGCAAGCGGTTTGCCACTCGAAAACGATTGAAGGCCCATGTGTCCAGATCCACCTGCCTCGTCAATAAGTGGCGCAACTCGTCCAAGCGGGTCTTCGCAGAAGTAAGTTCTTCTGTGACTGATTCAAAACCCTTTTTTCCAATCGTGAACTCGCACACCATGACCAAAAGTCCAACACCGATTGCTCCAGAAAGTGCCGCAGCACTGCCGCCACCGGGGGCTGGTGATTTAGCAGCGATTTGTTCAACGAACCCTGCAACGGGTTGGTAGATCAGTTTCGAGTGCGTGTCCTTCATATTCGACATATCTATGACTCCGATATCGCGTATTCAATAACTTTCTTCCTCAAATCAAACGGATTGAACGACGAGAGTCCCAGCCGCTCTTCTGCCAGTGCGGCTGCGTCTAACTCCGACTTGGGTCGCGGCAGACCGTCCCGCCAAACGTAGTATTCAGCAGCAAGCAACAGCGCTTCGAGCGGTATCAACCCGACTACTTCGGACCCGAACACCTCGACTTTCCTCTCCGCACTCTCAAACTTAGTCTGTTCGAACGCAATGTGCGGCGATGTAATCAGGTAGTTTGTCAGATTGATGGAGACTTGACAGAATTTATCCTCTTCGAGATAGACTCCCATCGCTTTGCAATTCTGGAGCGGCCCCGGGTGGTGCACGGCTTTGCCGAGCGAATTCAGCACGGGCGCGCCAGACTTATCCTTGAGCGGCCAGCCGAGCTGTCGAATATGCAATGCAATGTCGTGCGCGAGATCCACATCCTTCGTGCGAAGATTAACATTGTAAGCCACCAAGAAAAATCGCGCGCCTGTTATCAGACAGCCGAACTTGGGAACGAACTTGTGCGGCCCATAGTCCGGAATCCAATCCGGGCTTGCCATCTTTTCCGAGAGAGCTTCGTATTCGCCTTTGCGAATCTTCGCAAGGTTGCTGCGTTCAGGCCGCGTCGCAGCAGCCTCATAAAGGAATACGGGGATCCCGAGTTCGTCGCCAACCCGTTTGCCAAGTTGACGCGACAATTCGGCGCACTCTGCCATCGTGATGTCGCGCACCGGCACGAAAGGCGCGACGTCAACCGCACCACTCCTCGGGTGCTCGCCATGGTGAACGGTCATATCGATCTCTTCTGCGGCAGCGGCAGTCAGTCGAAATGTCGCTTCGACACAGGCGTCAGGTTCACCAGCAAAGGTGATCACACATCGATTGTAGTCCCCGTTCGGATCAACGTCAAGCAGCTTCACTCCTCGAACTGCCGGGATTACGCTTACGATTCTATCAATCTTCGCCCGGTCGCGACCCTCGGAAATGTTCGGCACACATTCAACAATTGGAGTACGGCTCATTTACCCTCACATTCCAGCATTCGCGGCCCGGAAGACCACACGAATGATATTGTCCTGAGTAGTTCTAACATAATGTCGTGAACATCGATAGTTGTTGCAGATCATTGCGAAAGCCAGTTTCGTTCCGTTGTCGAGTCCTACGTAGCCCGCGAGCGCGGAGACATTTGTCATCGTTCCCGTCTTTGCCCGGACTCTGCCGAACAGCACAGGTTCCGACAGCCGTCCACTTAGCGTTCCATCCACGCCTGATTGTGCAAGAGAGGCTTCAAAAGCAGCCCCTTGAGATGAGGCGGCCATTCTTGTCAAAAGTGATACGACCGCTCGCGCCGACATCAGGTTTTGGCGGGACAGTCCTGATCCATCCTGAAGCGACAGTTGATCGCGATGAATGTTGCTTGTTCGGGCAATGTCCATGACATAACGTAGTCCCGCTTCCGGTGAACCCTGTCCGCGCTTCACTGATCCCATTGCGGAAAGCAGATATTCAGCAAGATAGTTGTCACTATCCTTGTTTATCATTGCCACAATCTCCGAGAGGGAAGGAGAAAGCCATTCAATCAATTGAGTGCCATTCGAGGGAGCAGACTCGCGCCGCACGAGAATCTGGCCGTTGACTTCAATGCCTTTCCGAGCCAGCGCGTCGCGCAAGGCCAGTCCAAAATAGTGCGCAGGATTTTGAATCGGAAACCACAAGTACTGCGGTTTGTCGCTGCGTGCCATCAAGCCCGAGATTTCCAATTCATCGCGGCAGGGAGTAATATTGTATTCTATCCAGCTTTCCTCTGCGGATGTCGTGGTTATCACGTCGTTGATGATCTCAATTTGCGCAAAAGCAGGTTCGATCGTGACAATCGCAGTATCTCCAACTGCCTTGCCCGGCTCGATTTTCACATGGCAGACGTTGCTGTTAAACCCCACAGCATCAATTGCAGGAGCGAACCCTTCGCGCAAGTCGCCCATCTCCCAAACTCCATTGCCGCAGGTGTGCCGGAAATTTCCTGCGTAAATAGTGAGATCTCCGTCAACCTTCTTTAGCCCCTTGCCCTGCAGTTCGCTGGCCAGCTTGTTCAAAGCGGCTTGCCCAAGATCCTTGCGGACTTTGGTTTGGAAGGATGCATCACCGGTGCAATCAATGAGGAGATTCCCATTCAGGCGGCCCTGTGCGTCCAGCTGGCCCTGCGCCAGCACCTTCGTCTTGAATCGATGGTCCGCGCCAAACGCCTCGAGTCCTGCGGCTGTTGTCCAGAGTTTCGTCACTGAAGCCGGGATCAACAACCGGTCCGCGTCAGTGCTGACAAGTTCCCGCTTCGAGTCCATATCAACAAACAGGATGCTCCATGACGAGCCGCGCAGAGGCTCCAGAGCAAGCAGCGAGTCAACCGAACGCGAGATTTCTCCGGCGCACAAAGTTGACGCCAGGAGTTGAACAAACACAAGAACAGCCATCGCACGGAGACGGGACCGCGCGAGACGGAGCAGACTCAGGAATTTATCCTCGCGGGTGAAAGGTGCGAACGACTTCGGTAAGGTAGTCGCGATCGAGGTGAGTGTAGATTTCAGTTGTGGATATTGAGGAGTGGCCAAGAAGTTCCTGCACGACGCGCAAGTCGGCGCCGCCTTCCAGAAGATGTGTTGCAAAACTATGTCGCAGCGTATGAGGGGTCAATTTGCCGGCGTACCCTGCGATCGCGCACAGCCGTTTGAGCACTGCCGCGCAACCGAAACGTGTCATCGGCAGTCCACGCTTGGACAAGAAAATGAAATCCCCTGACTTCTCAGGCAGGGCGACCGGCTTGCCGGAGTCCGCTGTGCCGCACATCAACGGCCTACCGCGTGTTAGATAATCCAATAGTGCAGAAGCAGCGCGTTTGCCAAAAGGAACAATTCGCTCTTTGCCGCCCTTGCCGCGTATGCGAACTACACTCTCTGCGAAGCTCACTTGCGTCACTCTGAGTCCGCTCAGCTCGGAAACCCGCAATCCGCACGAGTATGCCACTTCGATTAAAGCACGGTTTCGCAACGCCTCCGGCGTGTCGCCGCCTGCCGCGGACAACAGCGACTCGATAACCTCAACCGACGCCAGCTTGGGCAGGGGACGACTCGTGACAATGCCTTTCAGTTCCTCCGCCGGACTGCGCTCTATCCTGCGTTCGCGCAAACACCATCTATAGAAATTCCGTACGGATGCTAATCGGCGATTAATACTCCGCGGAGAATCTCCCCCCGTCAGCGCGTCAAACGCGGAAACCAGTTTTCCCCGATCGGCCTGCAGGAGCTTCACGCCAGATTCAGATAGAACGGCCGCGAGGCTCGACAGATCATGCCTGTACGCGGAAACTGTGTTGGAAGAAAGTTGGCGCTCGTACCGACGCGCGCGCAACCAGTCCTCAATCAACTGGAGTTCCGCAGGATCAACCTCTGACGAACGGATTGTGGAGCTTTTCATGTCCGACGCTCGTGGTTTCTCCGTGACCCGGATAGATGACCGTTTCTTCGGGAAGTGTGTAGATTTTCTCTTTGATAGCGCGATGAAGGGCGCGCTCGTCGGAGTCCGGGAAGTCCGTGCGGCCGATAGACTCCAGAAACAGCACGTCTCCGCCAATGAGCGAACCTTCAGCGTAAAAGGCAAGTGATCCCGGTGAATGCCCTGGCACATGGAACAGTTGGAATGTAACGTCCCCGCAAACCAAGCTCATTCCTTCGTCGAGCACTTCGTCGGCGTCAGGCGAAATCACTGGAAGACCCGTCCAAACTGAAAGATTCAACTCCGGATTCGTCAACTTCGCGCGGTCCAGTGGGTGAATGCAGAGTGGAACATTGAGTGCCGCTTTTGCAACGGAGTTCTCAGCGATATGGTCCACATGCCCGTGAGTGTTCACGATTCGTGTGATTCGCAACTCCTGAGCCTGTATCCACCGCAAAAGACTCTCGGTCTCCGCTCCGGGATCAAACCAGATAGCATCCTTTGTTCTGTCGCACCACGCGATGATCGTATTCATCTGATACGGCCCGACCGCGCGGCTTTCGACTCTCAACATCCTGCCGCCTTGCGCAAGTCCATCACATTCTTCTTGAAGTCACCGCGAAACAGAGCGCTGCCGGCAACCAGCCTTTCGGCACCGGCTTCAACTACAGACGGCGCGGTCTGCGGATCAACGCCGCCGTCAACTGAGATCATGAAGTCACCCTTCGTTTGCTGCCAGAGCCGTAATGTTGCTAGCTTCTCCAGCGCCAAGGGAAGAAACGTCTGTCCACCAAATCCGGGATTCACACTCATGACGAGCACGATGTCAGCAATATCGAGTACGTGTTCTATTGCGCTTACCGGAGTCGACGGGTTCACCGCAACTCCTGCACGGCAACCGAGTTCGCGAATGCGTGTCAGAGTACGATGCAGATGAGGACTGACCTCAGAGTGGACAGTGATGGCGTCTGCACCCGCCTTCGCATAGGCTTCAATGGAGTGTTCCGGCTCTTCGATCATCAAGTGCACGTCAAGCTCGAGCTTTGTGCAAGTTCTTATCTGCGAAATGATCGGTGGGCCAAAGGTGAGATTCGGGACGAAATGACCGTCCATCACATCGCAGTGCAGAACCGTCATGTGCTCCGCTTCGCACTTTTGAACTTCGTCCGCGAGATTCAGGAAGTCCGCAGACAGCAAGGACGGCGCAATGTGAATCTGATATTTTGGCTGCAAAGGCATTAGTTCGCGTCCGGATTTGCAGTATTTTCACTTGTATTGTCAGGGCCAGACTGGGGAACTGCGACAATCAACTCAACTTCTGTCATTTGTTCCACCTCGGTGCCGGACACGATGCTCTGCGCGATCACAGTTCCGGCCGTAAACACATTTGTATTCTTGCGCGTAACTTTGCCCAGCCGTAACCCCGATTCGAGCAATGCCTGGCGTGCTTCATGCAGCGACAAATCCACCAGAGTCGGGACTACAATCGTCTGCGGACGCGGCCCAAGCGAGACAACCAGCTGCACCGCCTCCACTCCCCGCACCGGCGTGCCGGGCTCCGGCCGTTGCCTGACAATCCCGCCCTTTGGAACAATTGCAGAAAAGTCGTAGCTGATTCCCGAAGGCGAAATCAGCAAACCAAGATTGCGGCATTGGATTTCCGCATCACGTTGATCCAGACCGGTTAAATCCGGGATGTCATTCGTGCTCCCCGAACGGGACGGAACGATGTGGATTGTCCTGCCGGGTTTTGCGAATGCGCCGGAAAGCGGCCGTTGTTCAAGCACTGTGCCTTCGGGGACATTCCCCCCAATTTTCGCGGGTTCTACTTCAACCCGAAAGCCACCTTGCTCTGCAACTCCTCGCGCTTCACCAATCGTCATGCCCTCAAGTTTTGGAACGGGACTCTCGCTGCCATGACGAGTGTAAAGGGGCATGATGAGCCAGTCCGTCACCATGCCCGCAAAAAGTAACAACAAAAGGACCAGTAAGGTGCTTGCGCCGAGGACGCGCCATTTGCTCCCCGACTGCGAGGCGGTAGACATACTTAATGCTGCGACATGCGACGCAGTCGTGTCGCAAAGGCTCCATCGGTTTCGTGTATGTGCGTAAACGTCTCGAGGTCACCATGTCCGCCGACTACGGACTCGGTAAGGAACCCGCGTGCATCCTCACGCAGAAAATCCGGATGCGTCTTCAAAAATGCTTGGACAATCTCGACATTCTCTGAAGGCAGGATGCTGCAGGTCGAGTAGACTAATACTCCGCCAGGCTTGACCAGTTCCGCCGCATGATCCAGAATTTCATGCTGCAAAGCGTGCTGAAGACCTATGTGATGGCTCTTGCGGCGCCAGCGAAGGTCCGGCTGTTTCCGAAGCAGACCGGTTGCCGAACATGGGACGTCCGCGATGACCCGGTCATATTGCTCACCCGCAAACGTCGTCGCGTCCGCCTGAATCACCTGCACGTCTGTCGCGCCAACTCGAACAAGATTCTCCTGCAAACGCTGGAGTCTGTGACTATCGACGTCCACGGCAGTCAGGTTTCCCTGACCTCGCATCTTTCGCCAAATCGCCAACGTCTTGCCACCTGGCGCGGCACAAAGATCGAGAACTTTCTCGCCGGGTGCAGGATCGAGCAGAGCCGCTGCCAGACCCGCGCTCTCATCCTGAACGGAAAGTCTGCCTTCGTCAAGCCAACCTTGAACCAGCGGGAACGACGGCGCGTGCAGTCGGTAGTATCCGTCCAGAAACGGCGAGTGCTCCCACTTCACCTCGTGTTCATCAAGCTCCCGTTCAAAGTCCTCCGCCCCCTCCAAGTTCATCAAAAAGACCGTGATCGGTGGACGGTGGTTAGCCACGTCAAGCGCGCGTTCGGCTTCTTCCAAACCGAAACGTTCGACCAATTCCCTGACGATCCAGCGAGGCGTTGAGTAGAGGAACGACATGCGCGCCAGATCGTCGGCGCCATCGGGAGGAGTCGTCCAGCGCTCCCGCTCCCGTGCCAGCCGCCGCAGAATCGCATTAGTCAACCCCCCCGCCTTCTTGCCTAATCTCTGAATGGCAAGCTCCACCGTTTGGCTGACGGCCGCATGGTCCGGAATCCGGTCCTGACCGTACAGTTGATAGGCCCCCATTCGCAGGAGAATCCGGGCAACCGGATCGGCACGACGGTAGTCACCATGAAACACGGGCGTCAGGATGCTGTCCAGCCGTCCCCGCCAGCGAATGGTGCCCCAGTAGAGGTCTGCGGCCAAAGCGCGGTCGCTGCCACGCAACTGTGAAGAGCCGAGGTGCTTCGACAGCACTTCGTCTGCATATTCTTCGGTTTTTTCCAGTTCTACCAGCGCGTCGGCCGCAACAACCCGCGCTGTGGATGCCGTAGTCCCCGTGGGCATTCGTGAATCCTTGTGAAATTAAGCAATTCTGTGACAGAAACGCAAGACTGATGAAATCAGCGTATTGACATCTCGATGGATTTTACGTTATTTAGACTCCACTATGCCACCGATTAGTTCCAAGCCTCCTAAATTCTCGCATAGAGTCCAGTATATCACAATAAGGGGACTTGTCGCCGCACTTGGGATTCTGCCAAGGCAACTCAGGGGCGGATTCGGGGTGCTCCTGGGGAAAGCGGCGTACTACCTCGGTATTCGCAGAGCAGTCGTCGCGCAGAATTTACTGACTGCGTTCCCGACCTTGCCTCCAAAAGGCGTGCAATCTGTGTCGCGTCATTGTTTTGAACACTTTGGCTGCGTGGCGACGAGCCTTGCTGCCCTGCCGAGCCTTAGCCGTGACGATCTCGGAAAGTGGCTCTATTTTGAGGGTTTGGAAGAGCTTGATCGTGCCGTAGCAGGAGGCAAGGGCGGTTTGGTTATTTCGGGCCATCTTGGGAATTGGGAAATTGTGGGAGCCATGTGCGGGCGTTTGGGGTATCCGGTTTCATTCGTCGTGACCACGCAAAGGAACAAACTGGTTGAGGCGTGGTTGAACAACGTTCGAAGGCAATGCGGAGTGGAGATTATTCCGCGCAGAGATGCCCTTAAAGGCGTCCTGTCGGCCTTAAAACGGAATCGGCTGGTCGCTATCCTGATCGATCAGGATGCCCACGAGGAAGGCGTGTTTGTGCCATTCTTTGGCAAGCCCAGTTCGACACCGCGGGGACCCGCTATTTTCCACCTGCGCACCGGCGCACCGTTGATCTTCATGGCCTCTCGAAGAGTTCCCCGCGAGCGCTACTGCTGCAAGTTAAAGACAGTGACGGTTCCTGAGAATTCCGACCAGATTCAAATCACGGCCCTGCTGACACGGGAGTTGGAATCAGCCATTCGAGAAGTGCCCGAGCAGTGGTTTTGGATGCACAAGAGATGGAAAACGCACCCTCCCGCGTCCTGATTATTGACACGGCGTGGCTGGGCGACGTGTTGTTCACGACCTCTTTAATCGGGGCCGTGCGCGCCTGCTGGCCTAAGTCTGTGATTCACTTCGTGACCGCGCCGCGTGCGCAGGAAATCGTGATGCACCACCCCGATCTGGAGCGCGTCTGGATTTATGACAAGCACGGAACGGAACGTGGCGCCACAGGAATCAACAAACTTGCAGGCCAACTTAACGAACAGACTTTCGACGTATGTTTGTGTGCGCATCCTTCGACTCGCTCGCGCATCCTCTGCTCAAAGCTTGAAATTCCCGTGCGCGTCGGATACGAAGGCTTTGGAGCAACGCGCGCATTCTCGCATGTCGTAAAAAATGATTTGGCCGTCAAGCCCGATCACGTGGAACGCCGTATTGATTTACTCCGTTCCATTACAGACGTTTGTGCGGTGCCTTCGTTGCACGTCGGCGTGACAGAAGAAGAATCGGCTTTGGCATCGCGCCAGTTGACCGAATGGCGCTTTGAAGAGGATGAGCGGCTGGCCTTGGTTCCGGGGTCGGCTCGCCGCACCAAGCAGTGGCCCGTCGAGAACTTCAAGACTCTTGCGGAGCGCTGGATTGACTCCCGTTCGGGACGTTCCGTATTGGTCTTTCTGGGTCCGCGCGAGGCGGGCATGCGCACAGAATTTGAGTCCGTGCGCTCCGGGCGCGTAAGGGTTGTGCAGACTTCACTAAGAGAGTGTGCCGCCCTACTCTCTGCGTGCCACGCCACAGTCGGCAACGATACTGGCGTGTCTTTTCTCGCTCTGGCCGCGCGCTGCCCCAAGACCATTGTGCTCTACGGCTCCACTCAAGTCAACTATACGTTTCATCCGCCGCATATGGCGCTTTCGGCCGACGTCCCGTGCTGTCTGCCGCGCACCGGACACGGCGAGGCCATCTGCCGTTGGACTCACGGCGCGCCGTGGTGTATGAGTCGGATAGACGTGGAGCGGGTGCTTTCGCATTTGGTCTGAGTTGCAGTCAACCACAAAATACAAGAGCGCCGAAGCATTTACTTCGGCGCTCTGCTTTGATAGTATGGCTATCCGCTACTGCACAGCTGTAGCAGATGCCGCCTGCGGTGCGGGAAGCAGTTTCTGCAGCAGGTCCTTGACCAGCCCCTTGAGCGTCTGCGGCGATTCGATTTCGTCAAAGTGCGCCAGCAGCACGGCCGGGTCGAAGCGTCCTTCAGACAGCGCCATCACGCTCTCGACGTGATTCCGCAATTGCCGCGCATTCTCCGGCCACTCGACCCGCGTCAGCAGCTCCATGTAGTGATAGGGCACGGAAGGACGACTGACACGCTCCCGCTCGGCGAAGTTCTGCAGGATGTCCTGCACGAGATAAGGAATATCCGCGTTGCGCTCGGCCAGACCTGGCATGCTCAGCACGTCGGAGGATATGGATTGATAGAGCTCCTCTGAAAACATGCCGATTGATAACTTTGCAGCCATCTCTCTGCTGTTCGCCGTGCACATGATCCGCATATTCAGTTTGAGGGTTTCACCCTTAGCGGTTCTTATTGCGCCGCTTGCAAAGGCGTTCGCGAGCCGCTCCTGCGCGACAAGACTCAAGTCTTCGATGTTCCCGAACAACAGTGTGCCGCCTTGTGCGCGCTCGAAGACACCGACTTCGCCCCGCAGTGATCCGACCAGCAACTGCTCCATGGACTCCGGAGTCAGCCGTTCTACGGGCATGTGAACGAAAGGACGATTGGCTCGGTCAGAGCTGTTGTGGATAGCACGTGCCAGAAGCCGCTTGCCTGTGCCTATCTCGCCTACGATCAGCACTGGAGTCGGTTTCTGCACGACGCGCTCGGCCTGTTCTGTCAGACGGCGCATGGCCGCACTTCTGGCGACCAGCGTGCCAATTGTGTAGCGGCTTTCCATCCAGTTTTTGATCTTCATGTCATCATCCTCGATTCTGTCGAAGTCATCATGTTATTGCCCCATCCGCCGCGTGACCGGACTCGGCGTCCGGCGCACCCTCATTTGGGATGAGCCTGTCCCAAGGAATACCTTCTCCCCAACCTTTTCCGTATCAAAAAAAGTCCGTAGAATAAGGCGGTCAAACCTGCCAATCCTCCGATCAATAGCAGGGTCATCAGATAGGCATTGGGACTCATAATAATCAGCTATGGTTTGTGACTTGAACTTGATTCTCAGGGCCAGACTGACGGCCATTCCCAAATTTGCGAAAAGGATCACCCATTGCGAAATCAACAAGAATACCGGCTCTTGAGTGGGCAGAAGCAGCTCTGCCGTGTCTATGCTCAACGCTAATCCCCAGCAAAACAAGAGCGAATCGGCAAATGCACCAATGGGACGGTCCGTTCGATACTTATGCACATAGAATGCCAGCAACATCAGCAGACTGTAAATATTCAGAACCGTAGACGAAGTATTTATTCTTGAATAATTTGCCGATAGATTCCCGGAGGCGTCTTGAACCAGCACTTGCAGTGGGTCCCAAATGTAGGGGGAATACAACCATGCGGCTATCGTGAAAAGCGCCAGCCCGGCTATCGCAGAATGCACGATTCGGCGGCGCGGCCGTGAGAGATAGGCTATGGTAATACTCGTAATGGACCACGCTATCACCACATGCACGCCGATCAGGCTGATCGAAACGTAGGCCACGATGTCGGCATATTCCAACCCAAGCCAATACACCAGGACATAGGCGGGCAAGGTTAGCGCGTTAAGGGCAAAATAGAGCCAAATGTAAAAGAAAACCCCCCGGTAGTGTTCCTCTTGCCGATAGGCGAGAAACCCGAGGAGTGAGGACAGCGCCAATAGCGCGAAGTTGCCGAGAATGCTGGGATTCCACATCCATTCCGGCGTCGCTGGGCTGAAAAGAGTCGCTGCCACCAATGACAGCGTGAAGACGCTATAGAAAAAGAAAGCGGCCATTGGACTTCGGATGTGCAATCCGTAAGCCAATGGCCGCGAAAGCGCGACGGAGTATCTTACTTCTTCGGCTGCGGCGGCAGGACCGGACTCAGGGCGTCAAGACCCTTCTTCGGCTGCGGAGGTAAAACCGGGCTCAAGGCTTCAATGCCCTTCTTCGGCTGCGGAGGCAGAACCGGGCTCAAGGCTTCAATACCCTTCTTCGGTTGGGGGGGCAACACAGGGCTCAAGGCAGCGTGGCTCGCGACAGCGAATACAGCTACGAGGAGAACTGCTGTGAGAAGTTTCTTCATTTCATGTACCTCATGAATTTATCGTACCCACCTATATCGTAGGCCCAAAATACAAATCCTATGGCTACCTGTCAACTACCTGCGAGATTTCTGAAATCTCTCCTCGAAGTTGTTATACTCAATGAAAGTAAGGTTTTGCAAGACTTATTCACACATGTTGATAATTTTGAGGCACTTCCGAGAGGCATGATGACCCTCCTACCCTCCGATTCTGCGGCATAGCGGAGCCAAATCCACTTACTTGTTTGATGCCCGCAAGTTGCTTACATTTAAGGTTCCGTAGCAGGACATCTTACGTCCAATATCACGTTAAATGATTGATAAAATTAAAAATATCCTTCGCCGAGTAGACGAGATTGAAGCAAGACTGGCAGACGCTTCTATTGCCAGCTCTCCAAGCACATCCACTCCGCTATTGAAAGAAGCCAAAGAACTCGCGCCAATCGTAGAAAAGGGCCGCGAGTACTTGAAACTTGTGGATGAAATCACAGGCGCACGCGAGCTTTCACGTGGCAGCGATGCCGAGATGCGGTCGCTGGCTGAAGCCGAACTCGATTCTCTCGAACTGCAGCTTGCTCAGACCGAAGATGAGCTGCGTGCTTTGCTGCTTCCGCGCGATCCCGCCGATGAACGCAATGCCATCCTGGAGATTCGCGCCGGAACCGGCGGAGAGGAAGCTGCACTCTTCGCAGGGGATCTCTTTCGGATGTATACGCGTTATTGTGAAACGCGGGGCTGGAAGTTCGAAATTGCGTCCATGAGTGAAGCGGAGGCCGGCGGTATCAAGGAAGTTGTGGTCGAGATCCGCGGTAATGAAGTCTACGGTTTCTTGAAGTGGGAGAGCGGCGTGCATCGTGTTCAGCGCGTGCCGGTCACCGAATCCCAAGGCAGAATTCACACCTCCGCAGCTTCAGTCGCGGTTTTGCCCGAGGCTGTCGAGACTGACTTGGAAATCAAGCCCGGTGAACTGAAGATAGATGTCTATCGCTCCTCGGGCGCTGGCGGTCAGCACGTCAACACGACGGACTCCGCAGTACGCATAACACACTTGCCCACCGGCCTCGTCGTCGCCATTCAGGACGAACGATCGCAAATCAAGAATCGCGCGAAAGCCATGAAAGTGCTGATGACTCGATTACTGGCAATCAAGCGGGAAGAAGAATCGGCTAAACTCTCCGCAGAACGCAAAAGCATGATTGGCAGCGGCGACCGCTCAGAGAAGATTCGCACTTATAACTATCCGCAAAATCGAGTTACAGATCATCGGATCAACCTGACGCTTTATAAACTTGATCGAGTGATGGATGGCGACATCAGCGAGTTGATCGAAGGCTTGCGCCTCGCTGATCGCGCAGAGAAACTCAGCCGATCCGCCGAAAGTCTCGTATGAGCGAGAGCCGCAGGCTCATCGACCTTTTGACAGCGACCGATGAATTCTTCAAGTCGAAGGGGATTCAGTCCCCGCGCCGCAATGCGGAGGCCCTGTTCGCAAAAGCGCTCAATGTTCCGCGCATTGAATTGTACGTCCAGCACGACCGGCCGCTAAGAGATCCTGAGCTTGCTTCGTTGCGCGAACTGATTCGCAGGCGTGCCAGGCGCGAACCGCTCCAGTATATTCTCGGCCAAGTCGAATTCTGCGGCGCGAAAATCTCGCTCTTTCCCGGCCTGCTGATCCCGCGTCCCGAAACTGAAGAATTGGTCGCTGAACTGCAGAAGCTGATTCCTCATGGAGCAAAGGTGCTGGACATCGGCTGTGGTTCCGGTTGCATTTCGGTCGCGCTGGCGGCAAGCACCAAGTCTGCAAGGGTTTGCGCCGTCGACGTGGACGCTGATGCGGTGAAACAGACGGCAACCAATGCTCTGAATAACGGGGTGGCCGAGCACGTCTCGACATTCCATGCTGATCTTTTCGAGGAGAGATTTTCGAGCACTTGCAATGGCCCATTCGACGTCGTTGTCTCGAATCCGCCGTACATTCGTGAAGATGAGTGGCAGGCGTTGCAGCCGGAGGTTCGCGACTTCGAGCGAAAACGCGCGCTGGTCAGCGGGCCGACGGGCCTTGAATGCTACGCGCGGATAGCGGAGTTGCTGCCAACCCTGCTTAAGCCCGACGGAATTCTTGGGTTGGAGTTCGGATATGATCAAGCTTCGCGCGTTCGCGAGTTGTTCCAACCGTTGCTTGGCTCGCTGACGATTCACCGAGATATGCAGGGGAAAGAGCGTTTCCTCATCGGCAGCCGCTAACCTGCATTATCCTGCTTCGCGTCGATAACCGTGTATACCAACGCTCTCATTCACGAAGCCAGTCCCTATCTTCTACAGCACGCGCATAATCCTGTGGATTGGCTGCCGTGGGGAGATGCGGCGTTTGAGAAGGCACGCGCGGAAAACAAACCGGTGTTCCTCTCGATTGGCTATGCGGCGTGCCATTGGTGCCATGTGATGGCGCACGAGTCCTTTGAGAACGACGAGATTGCCGCCCTCTTGAACGAACACTTTGTTTCAATCAAAGTGGATCGTGAAGAGCGGCCCGACGTAGATCATCTCTATATGCAGGCTCTGCAGCGGATGACAGGCACGGGTGGCTGGCCCCTGTCGATCTTTTTGACTCCGGACCGCAAGCCGTTTTACGCAGGAACCTATTGGCCGTTGAAAGCACGATATGGCCGCTCCGGATTCGTGGATGTATTGCGCGGCGTGGTCGATGCATGGACGTCGGAGCACAGATCAGTCGTCGTTTCTGCTGTTGCCCTGCACGACGCGATTCATGCAGAAGTCAAACTGCCGCCTGCGCAAGGCAAACTCTCCCCCGAACTCCTGGATAAGGCTGTGAGCGAATCCGAGCGTAGTTTCGATTCGATTCACGGAGGTTTCTCGCGCGCGCCGAAGTTTCCCCATGCGATGGAACTCGCGATGCTGTTGCGATGTTTTGCTCGAACGGGTAACGGTTCAGCAAAGCACATGATCGAGTTAACACTCGACAACATGGCCCGCGGCGGCATCTTCGATCAGATCGGCGGCGGCTTTCATCGCTACTCCACGGACGAAAAGTGGCTGGTCCCGCACTTTGAGAAGATGCTCTATGACAATGCGCTGCTGCTGAATGTCTATGCCGATGCTGCTGACTTGCTCTCTCGCCGGGATTTTGAGCGGGTCGCAAGTCGAACTTCTGCTTGGGCACGCGAAGCGATGTGGCTTTCCGAAGGTGGCTTTGCCTCATCTCTCGATGCAGACTCTGACGGCGAAGAAGGAACCTATTATCTTTGGACACCCGACGAAGTCGCGGCAATCCTCGGGGACGCTGCCGACATCTACTGCCAACAGTTCGACATCGCAAGTGGCGGCAATTTTGAAGGCAAGTCTATTCCGAATCAATTAGCTGCCAAGGCAGGTCTGGAACATTCGGAACCCACCGCGGACGAGTGGATGATGAAGGCTCACGACCTCTTGCGACAGCGGAGAAGTTTGCGAACCCCGCCCGCACGCGATGACAAAGCCCTTTGCGACTGGAACGGATTGATGATTTCGTCGGCAGTGCGGCAATCGAAGTCGCTTGAAGCGGCACGCTCAACGGCGCATCGATTTCTATCACCGCTCGAACGCGATGGCGAATTAGTCCATTCGTTCTTAGATGAGCGGGAGTTGCGAGTGCAACTTCTCATGGACTACGCCGCGCTCGGCAACGGTCTGCTCGACCTGTTCTGTGCTACCGGTGAACTGCGCTGGTTCGATGGAGCTTACAGACTAGCCGATGAGATTGAACTCCGCTTTGCCCGAGGCGACGGTCTCTACTATATGAGTGAAGAAAGTGTCGCCGGAGTCAGACCGCTGGACCTCTATGACAGCGCTCTCCCTTCAGGGAATTCACTCTCCGGAAATCTCTTCATCAAACTATTTTATCTTACTCGCGAAGAGCGGTTCAGAGAGCGGGCAGAGAAACAAATCAACGCGCTCTTGCCCTACTTGGAGCAAATGCCGACTGTCTTCTCGCAGGCGCTCCTGACCGCCGAGTGGCTGATGTTCCCGCCGGAACAAGTGGTTGTTGTCTATCCTCGAAGCAACACAGACTTCCTGTGCCTCCCGAATCACAATCGGCAGGTCGTGCACATGTTTGACGACTTTGCAGGAAGTCTTCCTGACGGCCACCCATTGGCCGAACTTCTTGAAAGCAAGAAGCTTGTTGACGGCGTAACAACTTTCTATCTTTGTCGCAACTTCGTGTGTGAACCGCCTACGACCGACTTTCCGACCGTTCTCGAGAAGATGAGCAGACAGTGGCAGAATTGACGCGGCACCCGTTCCGCATCTTGCTCGAGGATACCTCGGGAACCCGCGCACGCAGAGCCACATTGTCAACCGAACACGGCGAGATTCAGACTCCGCACTTCTTCCCCGTTGGCACGCTTGGAGTCGTCAAAACAATTTCGCCGCGCGAACTCGTTGAAGCCGGTGTGCAGGCGATTCTGGCGAACAGCTATCATCTCTATCTCCGCCCGGGACTCGATATTCTGAGGCAGGCGGGCGGACTGCACAGATTCATGCGCTGGGATAGGCCGATCCTCACCGACTCCGGCGGATTTCAAGTCTTCTCGCTCGCTGATATCCGTAAAGTGCACAGCGACGGCGTGCGCTTTCAGTCCCATCTGGACGGCAGCTATCATGAGTTCACACCCGAATCGGTGGTGAACATTCAGCGGCACATCGGCAGCGATATCATGATGGTGCTCGATCTGTGTCCACCCTATCCGTGCTCGCATGGACAGGCGGACGAATGGAATCGGCTGACCGTTCAGTGGGCTAAGCAAGCGCTGGTCGCCGAAGCCGAGCAGCCTCTTCTATATGAACATCGGCAGAACCTCTGGGGCATTGTGCAAGGATCGACCTACCCCGACTTGCGCAAAGAGTCCGCTGCGGCTCTGCTTGAGCTGGACTTTCCCGGATATGCCATCGGCGGCATGGCGGTCGGCGAGCCGAAGAGCATTTTCCACGATCTCGTCCCGTTCGCCGCGGAGTTGCTGCCGAATCACAAGCCGCGCTATCTGATGGGTGTGGGATTTCCTGAAGATCTACTGCGCTGCGTGTCCTGGGGCATTGACTTCTTCGATTGTGTTCTGCCCACGAGAAACGGACGCAACGGCTGTGCGTTCACGTGGAACGGGCGTGTTATCGTCAAAACCGCGCGCCACAAGCAGGAATTTCTCCCGCTCGATGAGCACTGTTCTTGTTACACGTGCACGACTTTCGACCGTGCCTACCTTCGTCATCTATTTGTGTGCGATGAAATGTTGAGCCTCAGGCTCATTTCTTTGCACAATGTCCACTTTTATCAAGACCTGATGCGGCAAATCCGCGAGCATCTCGAGGCTGGCGACTTCTCACCGTGGATGAATCGCGTGCTGCCGCAAATCGAACAAAGAGATTCCTAAACCGGAGCCAAAATGCCTGAACTCACCTTCTCACCTGTCTTCTTCACTCTTCTGCAAGCCGACGGCGCGCAGCAGCCCCCCAGCATGATTGGAACTCTTCTGCCCTTCGCGCTGATTATTGTCGTCATGTATTTCCTGATGATCCGCCCGCAGCAAAAGCGTCAGAAACAGCATGCCGCCATGCTCTCCGCACTCAAAAGCGGCGACGAAGTCGTCACGTCGGGAGGCCTCTTCGGAACGATTGTCGGTATCGACGACAAGGACGGCACGATGTGGCTGAAGATCGCGAATGACGTCAAAGTCAGAGTGGACCGCTCCGCTGTGGCAAGAGTCACATCCGTCTGAAGTTGAGCGGCAGATACTGCGACGAAATCATGCAAAAGCCATACGATGAGAATACCGCCGCGCACAAGGTGATCATTTACGGTCATCCTACTTTGCGCAGACGTGCTGATGTGATTACGGAGTTTGATGACGAACTCCGCGCCTTTGCGCGTGAGATGTTCGCCACGATGGAAGAGTATGACGGCATCGGACTCGCCGCTCCGCAAGTGGATCGCTCGGTGCGGCTCCTTGTGGTCGGCGTGCCTGAAGAGGAAAGCGACGACAAGTTCTATATGGCAGTCGTGAATCCAGTGATTACCGAGGCCTCCGACTCGTGGGATTTCGAAGAAGGGTGTCTCTCCATCCCCGACATTCGCGACACTGTGTCTCGGCCTTTGAACATCACGATGGAATACGACACGTTGACCGGCGAGCACAAGACACTGAAAGCCTCAGGCATGCTTGCTCGGGTCCTCCAGCATGAAATCGATCATCTGAACGGCGTACTTTTTATTGACCACCTCTCGCCCATCCGTCGTGGATTGCTGAACGGCAGATTAAAACGGCTCGAACGCGAATCGCAGGAGTCGTAGCCTTGCGTGTCGTGTTCTGCGGCAATCCGGAGTTCGCGCTGCCGACGCTCGAAGCATTGCTGGCGAGCCGTCATGACGTGGTGGCGGTAGTCACCAGCCCGGACCAGCCGCAGGGTCGCGGACGCAAGCTCGCGCCGATGCCGGTCAAGAGCTTCGCCGAACAGCGCGCTCTGCCTGTTCTGTCACCGGCGAAACTGAAGGACGCGGACTTCCTCGAATCGTTGCGTGAGTTACGGCCCGATGCGCTCGTCGTTGTCGCGTTTCGCATTCTTCCGCGCGAGATGTTCTCGCTGCCACGCTGGGGAGCGTTGAACGTTCACCCGAGTCTTCTCCCGAAGTTTCGGGGTCCCGCGCCGATTCAGTGGACGCTCCTCAGTGGTGAATCGGAAACCGGCGTCACCATTATCCGTTTGACAGAAGAAATTGACGGCGGCGGGATGCTCGCACAGTTGCGCACTCCCATTCTGCCGAGTGACAACTTCGGTGCTCTGCATGATCGTCTGGCGAGTATAGGTGCGAGCATGCTGGTCGAAGTGTTAGACAAGCTGGACGCGGGTGAGGCGGTTGAACCGCTAATTCAGGACAACGCTTTGGCTACCCCCGCAAGGAAACTCAAGTCTGAAGACTATGTGCTGGATTTCCGTCTACCCGCGCAAGTTGTCATCAATCGGATTCGGGCGCTAAGCCCAAGTCCCGGCGCTGTGGCACAATACGGGGAGTTTTCTGTAAAGGTGCTTGATGCAGTGGCTGACGGCGAGGCATCTCCGATGCAGCCCGGCCAAGTTAAGCACAATCAAGTGGCTATCTGGGTGGGAACGGCGGACACGCCGGTACAGTTAAATATTGTGAAACCGGCCGGCAAGCGCGAAATGAGCGTCGCCGACTATTTGCGCGGACGCCCGCAGTTGCCGGACTGCTTCTACTAACCATTGGAGACACACAAGACACATGTTCCCGTTCATGTTTGATTGGACGATGATTCTGATTCTTCCTGCCTTAGGGTTGGCCCTTTGGGCGCAGTCCAAGGTGAAGGGAACCTACCGCAAGTTCAGCGAAGTTCGGTCGCGCTTGGGCATGACTGGTCAGCAGGTCGCCCGCCGCATTCTCGATCAGAATGGTTTGCACGACGTGCCCGTCGAACCTGTTGCAGGTGAGCTGACGGATCACTATCACCCCGGCGAGCGCAAGATTCGCCTTTCGGAAGGTATCTACGGCTCTACCAGTCTCGCTGCTCTGGCTGTGGCCGCCCACGAAGTCGGACACGCGATTCAGCACAAGACCGGCTACCAGGCTATGACGTGGCGCGCCTCGCTGGTGCCTGTGGCCAACATTGGCAGCATGGCCGCTATTCCGCTCTTCTTCATCGGGATGCTCGTTCCCGCGTTTACGTGGCTGATGGATTTGGGAATCATCTTCTTTGCCGGAGCGGTGCTCTTCCATATGGTCACGCTGCCCGTCGAGTTTGACGCCTCGCGCCGTGCCGTCGCCATTCTTGGTAACGGCAGCTTCTTGGCGCCCGATGAGGTTCAAGGGGCCAAGCGCGTGCTCGATGCTGCGGCTTGGACCTATGTCGCCGCCGCGACGATGGCTCTGCTGCAGATGGTTCGTCTGATTATCCTGCGCAACAGCCGCAACTAAGCTACTCCTTTTACTTCGCTTTCCGTTAGACAAAGCGCGTGCTCCTTCTGAGCACGCGCTTTTCATATCTGGCAACCTATCGGCTCTTCTCAAGCGGGAATCCTGCCCTTTGTCGAACAAAGTTGTCGTTATGTTTAATGGCGTGCGGAACCTCTCCGCTCTTAATTGACTCTTCCCCATCATCTCTCGACTTACGGCTGGAGCGCCGATTCTCCAGCTATCTAACCTCAATTTGCCCAAATGTTTACAATATTTTTACAAAAACTACTTGACTTTTCGTAAATATTGTATTATATTAGCATCATCAAACTAGTTCAGGCTTCAGCGTGCGAACACAAGGTAGCCAACCCAAACGAAGCCGCACCACCCCCCCCACCGCCCACAAAAAGAAACGGCGGCTCGTTGCCGAGCCGCCGCCCAAAACCGACCGACCGAAGCTACTTCATCAAGACCATCTTCTTCGTCTCCACAAAGCTCCCGCTTTCCAGACGATAGAGATACACTCCCGACGGCAGCCCGCCAAAGTTTAGTCCAATCTCGTGCACACCCGCAGTCAATCGCTCTCCGCGCAACGGGGCGGCGACTTCCTGACCCAGCACATTGTAAACCCGCAACGTCGTCAGAGCAGCCTCCGGCAATTCAAATCGAACTTGCGTCGACGGATTGAACGGATTCGGATAATTCTGATACAACTGGAATTCCATCGGCATCGCCACAGGAGGCTCTTCCGCTGGCAGTGCGCGCACCAGTGTCAGCGGCAGGACAACAGAACTGTCCGTTGAATTGTTCTGAACGATTATGTCCACCCGATATTCGAGATCGCGCAGGTTCGTCGGATTCACTGTCACGGAGACGTCGCGCGTGCTGTGCGGCAGCACGGACTGATTTAGCGGCGTAATCCCGATCCACGTCCGGTCAAACTTCAATTGCCGCATCTCCAGACGGTCGCCCTGCGAATTCTGGAATATGCCCCCAAACACCGTCAACATGCTATTCCAGTTCGACGTGATGTCACATCCGCCCGCACGATCACCTGCCTCGTCCACCAGCTCGCTCACGAACGACACCGCACCGGTAATCGGATGGATCTTGCTGACCAGCGTCCCACCTTGCGGGGTCACGTGGAAGACATACAGTTTGTAGCCGTCAGGATCCTCCGGATACCACGCCAGACCGTTCTTATAAAGAGAATTTTCAAACCGGTGTATTTGCTCGCCGTTGCGATTGATGCAATAGACCGCCGTGCTATAGTCGGAAACCCAGAACTGATCCAATTGCGAATCGTAGGCGATGCAGCGCGCCGGGCTGACCTGTGAAACCGGAACCGTCGCCCGAATCGTTCCTGAATGGTCTACGCCCTGCAATTCATGCAGTCCATCCGTGCTGCCGTATATGTACTGCCCGTCAAACGCCAAATCGTAGTATCCGAACTGCGTCGTCGTGGGCTGCTCGACCGCTCCGGTATAATTGCCTTGCAAATCATAATAGTAGAAGTAATTCGGACCGGACGGACCGGAACCTCCACTGACCACCCAACGGTCCCCGTCAAATGCGCACCCGAGAATCTGCGCGTCACCCGTCGCCTGTGTCACATTATTCTGTGAAAGCGTCGCCCACATGCCGCGCTCACCGTTCTCGGCGTGATACTCCGTCCGAATGTGAAAGTCGAGCAGTCCGTTGCCGTCATTCTGAATGATGAACGTCTGCTCGAGCGGATCGCCCGGGAAGTGATACGTCAACTCGCCCACGGACAATTCGATTTCGGGATGAGTCAAACTGAAATTTGCCAGTTCCGTACTGTCAATCTCGACGACGAAGTTCTCATACGTGCCGTCGTTGAACCCGAACTTTGTTGCCCGCAGCGTATAGGTTCCGATTTCCACATCCACCATCACATATTGGCCCAACGCGTTCGTCACCGCGTAATCTTCCTCGCCGTCCAGCGTGATGGCGACTCCTTCCAGCGGCAACTCGGTCGCCGCATCGATCACAGTTCCGACAATCTGTCCCGTCGCAAAGCGCGCATCGGTTGTAATCGTAATCGCACGGTCGTTGCCAATTCCGTTTGAGCCGGACGCATTCTGCAGTGCGAAGCGAAGCTGCAAACCGACAAGGCTGCGCGGAGCCTGAATCCCGATCGTTTCGCCTGCCGTCTCCCAGTTGTCCTGATTGAGCGACTGCGCATTGTCATACATGAAGATGATGATGCCGTTGCCGTCGTTGGTCTGATAGTGCAGCGGGTCAAGCAGAATCACCTGAAAATCAATCGGTGAACTCTGTGCAAAAGCTCCAACCGCATTCCACTGAACGATGAAGCGATTGTTGGCCTCATCATAATAATAGTATACGCCGTCGCCGGTTCCGTTCGTCTTCAAATCGTCCCAGAACGGTGCGAGCATGGCATCCGGTGCCTGAGTTCCCGGGATCGGATAATTTCGGAACATGTCCAAATGAGCCTGATCTCCAAATGCCGCCCAACCGTTTGAGCAAATCGTCAGCGTGTCATACGTCTCGCCGTAAAACATAAAATCAAACGGCAGAGCGACCGCATCGGAATTGGTAATTCCACTGGGTGACTGCTCGCCCGGGTCGGCACTGGCGCGCGTCAACCGCGTGCCGATGGCAGAGATGTTCGTCCAATTGTAAGGACGGCTGAACTCATATTCCGTATCGATGTTATCATAGGCAAAGTAACCGTAGGCGTCCGGTCCGGTCGGGTCGCTTTGCGACGCGATGCCGATGGGAATTGCAAGTCCCACCGAATCCACAAACCCCGCAGGCGTCTGCAGAATTACGACCATGTTGGCCAAACTGCCGGGATAGGTTACGGAATTTGCGCGCACTTCGAAATCTGTCGCCCCGCTGGTGGCGGTGCCTCCGACCGCGATGTTGCCGAAAGATCCCGTGCCGTCCGTAATTGAGAGCAGACTGTAGCGCGAAACGAGCGTTGCCGAGACATTGTTCATCGCCAATCCACCAACGTTGCGCACCGTGATGCGCAGATTGGCGATTTCACCGGGATCCAAGCGGCCGTTGTTGTTCCCACCAGAAATCGTGGAACTGACGTAAACCGCACTTCCAGCTTGAATCGTAACTTCCACAGTGCTGAACGCCGTCCCGCTCGATGTGGTCACCTGAAACGTTAATTTTGCCGTTTCCAAATGCCGCATGCTGTTGGACAACGAGATGCGGAACGGCTGATTGCCAGCCGCCTGCTGACCGGATGCTATATTGGGATAGGTCGCGTTGCCATTGACTACTGTAACATCCGGATTGTCGCATGTCAAGACAGCCGTCACAGAGCGGGCGGTATCGGCGATCCCGAAATTCCGCAGTGTGACGTTCAGGTCAATGGTCTCGCCCGGATTCAGATTGCCGTCGTTATTGCCCGACGTTCCACCCTGCTCGTCGTCATCTACGCTATAAGACTGCACAGTTACCATTTCGTTGGCGTTAACACAAGCGATATCGGCAAGAAACGGTTTGTGATTGCGCTTCGAAACGGTCAACGTCATTGTGCCCGGCGTATTCACCGTCACCGGAATATCGGCAAAACCGCCGGCGTCCGTAAAGGTTCTGGCAAACGTCTCGCCGTCCTTGATGATGACCACCAGAGCATCTGCAATCGGTGCTTGTGTAGCAGCATTAACGACCTGTGGGCGCACCCGACGCGCCCCGACGTTCACGGTCCCCGGATAGGTGACGCTCATGACCACTGGAATATCCGTCCACATCGAGATGGCCGGGTCACCAATCAAGTTGTTCCACCATGAGAACTGAGCGCCGAAACCGCTTCCGGGAAACGAGCGCAACAGCTCGACTTTGGCACCGGACAGCGCGGGGCCGATATAGCGAACGCCGAGATTCGCGATATTGTAAACTAAGCCACCGGCAACTGTGTTGTTAAACGGAACATGTGTATTGAACGTCGCAGTGCCGATTCCGCAGATTCCGCCTTTCGGTGACGTCACCGTGCCCGCCAATAGCCAAGACTCATTCAGGCCAAGCCCTTGATCAAAGTCACCCGAGCCGCACGTGATCGTCAGAGCGACCGGCAGTTTTGCGGAAGGTGCCATTGCAGATGCGGCACTGTTGTCCATTTCACCGACCACCGTTCCCCTCCAGAGGAAATACGTCACGCCTTCGGTCAAACGTTCGCCAATCAGCGAATTGCTGACATTGTTGGAGTGCGTTGCAACCGTCGGATTCGTAATACCGGTGTAGTTGCGGAACATGTCCGCGGCCCACAGCATCAGAATTTCGTTCGAGCTGACGTTGTTCGCCGTTCCGGCATACAGGAATGCGCGGGTAAACCACGACGGGTCATCCATGAACGGCGTGCGCTCATAGAGCATGATCTTATTGTGAATCTTGGCGAAGTCCGTCGAACTGTTGGCTGATAGCCTGCCGACGGAAATCTCTTCGTAGTCATCGTTGCCTTCAAGATCGGCGAAATAGTGATCATACTTGCCGCTCGGACCCGTGTTCGTGGGAATCGCGAAATTGCCATCGTGGTCACCCATGATGCAGGCATATTCAAGCGGCGGATTCCAATTCGCGTAGGCCGACTGAAGGAAGCTGCGAACCGATGCGGAGTTCCAGTTGTTGCGGGCCTCAATGGTCACCGTAAAGCCCAGTCGGCGACGCCAACTGGCTAAGGAATCGGCCCACTGAAGTCCAGTCGAGTTATCGCGGCAAAGAATGGCGTAACTTCCCGGCGCATAATCCACGTCGTCCAACGCGCTGTCGTCGAGATTCTCTATCAGGTGCTGATACATGGACGCCCACGCGCCACTCGGGCGGCGTGTGCGATGAATCTCGTTATAACCGGGTGTATCATTCGCAACCAAGTCCACGGAAATATTGTCGTAGTAGCGCACCTGTCGGGTGACGGGATTCACTTGAACCGGATACAACGTAACCGTCACGACCCGAAAGTCACGGAAGATAGCGGGTTCGCTCATGACGGCAATCGCGGGCGGATACCACGCGTCAACTCCGTAGACGGACGGAGTTTTTAGTGGCGCGCCCCACGTGACCTGATCCTCTCGCCGCACGGGAACGGGATAAAAATCGCGGTCTTCTGTGAACTCGGCCGAATTAACCACTAACTCGACCGAACCTGTATTCGGAATACGGTAAATGCGTGTCACGTGCGGAATCGCCGGATAGCCCTCATCCACTATTATCCGCTCACCGGGGATGTCCACAGACGAATAGCGCTGCCCGTCAATGAGCGCGGAATGAACCTCAAACTCAGCGTTCTCCCAGCGAATGGCCGTAAACTCCGGACCGAGCGTCGAAACGTTCAGATACGGGGAGCCTTCCGCCGCGGCGAAAGCGACCGACGCGCTGACCAACATGAGTGTGAGAAGTGTGAACCGTGCAAAGATGCGATTCATTGGACCCTCCGAATGCGGACGAACAAAGGTGGATTGAACTGACTGTGAAAAATAGACCGATTTTGTCAGGAATGCAACGGTTTTACTTGAGACTTGAATACTTGGCAACGTGCTTTGCAAATGCAGAAAATGCTCATTCTGCAACCAAGTTACATGGAAAAACCGCCACTTTTTGTGACGGCCAATATTTAGATTGTTGTTAATTATTAATATAAAGAATGGTGCGCAAGGACCTGAAGGGATACCGAATCGGGCTTACTGCAAGCACTATTCCGGGTTGGTTCTCTGCAAAAGAGGCATTATATTCTGTGGTGCTAAATCCAAAGGCCGCCATGCACATTGAGCACGGCGCCGGTCACGTAGGAGGCTTCCTCCGAGCACAGGTAAGCTGCGGCATTGGCGATGTCAGCGGGTGTGCCGATTTCGCCGAGCGGCACTTCGGACGGCATCCACTGCCGCATACGCGGAGTCATCGTGTCGTTTTCAATAAAACCCGGATTGACGACGTTGACGCGGATGCGCTTCGGTCCCAGCTCACGGGCGAGCGTTTGCGCCAAGATAACTACGCCGGTCTTGGCGATGGAATATGCACAAGCTACGTGCTGCGACCCCACACGCTCGGCGTTGGGTGAGCCAATAAACAGGATCGAGCCTCCGTTTTCGGAGCGGTCTATTATGGGCACGGCGCGTTGGGTCACCCAGGCCGCGCTGAGCAGATTTCCGCGCAGCATGAGGTCCCACTCTTCCGCAGTTGTTTCGAGCACTGGTCTGACGATGAACGGCCCGGTATTGTTCACGAGAATATCCAGCCGCGGAAATACCTGGCTCATCTCCTCGAAGAGCTTCTCAACGCCCTCTTCAGTGGAGACATCCGCACGAACGGCGAGAGCACGCCTACCGAGGCCTTCAACCCATTGAACGACTTCACGCGCAGCGTCTTCCCGCTCAAGATAGTTTATCACGACATCCGCGCCGCACTGAGCAAGCTTCAGAGCTATCCCGCGGCCGATTCCGCGACTTCCGCCTGTCACCAAAGCGACTTTTCCGGTCAATTCATGGTTCATGTTATAAAGCTAATTGTTGCGGGTTTGCTGATGATGCTGTCCGGCATTGTGCACGCACAGCCCCTGACTTTCGATACCACCGCCGTCACGGCGGCGGGAGACACCTGTGAGTTCTACGTGCAGATTCCGTCAAACTACGACCCCGCGCGTCCGCCGGCGATACTGGTCGGATGGCACGCGCTTGGTGGAAGCGAATACGAGATATTCACGCACTTGTATGACGAGCGATGCGAAGAACGTGGCTGGATAATCGCCAGCCACATGGGACCAAACGACCGGCACTGGAATACGCGGCTTCCGCAGCTGCACTGTCGTGCGATGCTGGAGTGGCTGGAAGAGCACTACCCGTTCTCACGGGATTCCATCTATATGTGCGGCGGCTCCATGGGCGGAGCTGCAGGTCAGATTTGGCATAACAACAACTGCGCCTACGACGACTATCTAATTGCAGCGACTGCGGGAGGATCGCAGATTCTCGATTGCCAGCTGCGGCAGGAGCAGTATCTGGCGAGCGGCGACACAAATCGTTCGATGCGCGCCGCATTCGGTGGATTTCCGTTCGAGTCCGACTCTGTCGCTTACGAATACCATCGGTATAGCGCGGTGTTCTTCGAGGACACAATGGAGTCCATGCATTTTAACTGTCTGACCGTTCCGGTCTGGAGCAGCTGGGGTGCCGATGAGTTCGAGTGGTTCGCCTACGGCTATCCGGCTCAGGACTATGCGATATTGCGGAGATTCGGCGCGGAATCACACTTTGGACCGGCCGACTATTTCGGGCACGGCTTCAACATCCTGCCGAGTACGTCGGTCATGCACTGGTTCTCCACGTACAGCGCAAATCGCTTTCCCGATACCCTGTCCCTCGCGGCAGATGAGGACGGAAGATACTACTACTGCGATGTGACGCTCGGAGAGCAGCCTTATACATTCGCAAGGTGGGATGTCCGCAAAGACTCAGCGACCAAGCGACTCGATGTTGCGTTACTGCGGAACGTCGGGGAGCTGACAGTTCACTTCGTATTTCCGTGGCCCGCGCTGGACACGCTGCGCTGTGTGTGGTCTCTTGAAGACAGTTTGACAGAAAGCGCTATGATTCGACTGACCGGGTTCCCGTCGGCGGGGACGATTGCCATTGACGGAACACCGGCGAGAGTTGTCAATTCTGAGGGCGAAGTTGAATTCGTGCTGAACGGGCGAGTCGAGATGGAATTGACTTTCCGCGCTGCCGACGTCCCCCCTACTCCGATTCCTCAAGAACTTGCTTTGCTGCGTGCTTATCCTAATCCGTTCAACTCGACGTTGACTGTGATAGTTTCCTGCGAGCGAGCGCGGCAAACTACTATCGACTTCTATGACGTTCGCGGGCGACTGGCGCAGAGTTTTCCTGTGGCACTCGCACCGGGAATTCGTTCGTTTACTCTCTCGCTATCCGATATGTCAACGGGACTCTATTTCACACGAATCGAGAACTCTGCGCCGCTAAAAGTCCTGCTAATACGTTAGGCCAGTTCGTGAACACGTTCGACGACGCGCTTGGCGAGAGTCAGCGTCTGTTCGAAGTCGGGCCAGTAGAGCGTCGTGTTTGGTGAGTGGATGTAGCGGCATGGTGTTGCGATGCAGCCCGCTAAAACACCTGCGCGCGTGCCATGAATGGCGCCGGCGTTGGTGCCGCCGTAGATAGGCATCTTGAACTGATACGGAACGTTCGTTTCGCGCGCGCAGTCTGTCATCAAATCGACCATCCGGCGCGGCACGAGAACAGACTTATCGGCGATGGTTATGACCGGCCCTTTGCGTTGCGAACAGGGCCGTTTTTCTTCGGGAACGCCGGGGAAGTCGGAACCGATTGTGCCTTCGAAAGCGACCGCAACATGCGGGTCAATACCGAAAGCAGCGGGACCGGCTCCGCGCAGGCCTACTTCCTCGCTTGTTGCAAAGTTCGCGTAGACATCGAGGTCTGTCTTGATTTCGCCTTCTGCGAGTGCTTTGAGCAGTCCGATGACCGTCAGGCAGCCTACGCGGTCGTCAAATGCTTTGCCTACATAAATATCATCGCGAAGCTTCTGAAACGGATAGGCCAACGTGCCCGGGTCACCGACCGACGCACCCAGTTCAACGGCCTCTTCAGCGGAGTTCACACCGATATCCACGAAGTAATCTTCCGCGGCAATCGCCTTTTCGCGCTGAGCGGGCGGAAGCACATGCGGAGGAGTCATCCCGATAATGCCGTGATAGAAGCTGCCGTTGCGCGACTTGAAGGTCACACGATGACCAGGAAACATGCGGTCGTCCCAGCCTCCAATCGTGGCAAATCTGAGGAATCCCCGCGAATCAATATGACGCACCATGATTCCGATTTCGTCGGTGTGTGCATCCAACATCAGTCGCTTGCTGTTCTTACCCGGCCTGAAGGCGATCAAATTGCCGAGCGCGTCCACACGAATTTCTTTCACCCAGGGCTTGATCGTGCGGGATATGAGTTCACGTACGTCATCCTCAAAGTTCGACGGCCCGAACGCATTGGATAGTTGCTCAAGCAGATTTACGTAATAGTCCTTGCTCATTGTACATGCCTTTATGACTTGCGGCGGGCCTTGGCTTGCTTCCAGCGTGCCGCGAGAATTGGATCTTTGGTCGTTTCGTATTTCTTTTCAAACTTATCAAAAGTCTTGGCATCCATGACTGCCGCGGCGGCCACGAGCGCGGCGCCCTGCACATTCGATGCAGGATGTTCCAGATGCATGCGCACGAAAGGAACGAGGTTCTTCACACTCTTCTTAAGAGCTTCGTCGCCGTTCCAGCGCGCCGCGAGCATTGGCACGGCCAGCAGAATCTGTTCGACGTATTCCGTATCGCGAGTCACCGACGCTGCTCTTTGCAGTTCGGGCACAATTTGCGGCGACTGCTCCGCCAGCGCGTAGACAGCGGCACTGCGTACCGTATAGACTGAATCAGTGAGCGCCTTGAAGATCGCTTCGAAGCCCTGCGAGTCCTTCAGCTTGCCCAGTGCCACGATAGAAGAAAGCCGTTCGCGTTCAGACTTGCTGCCGGCGAAATCATTCAGAACCGGAACGGCTGACATGTACCCGATTTCGCCAAGGGCACGCAAGATCGACGGGCGCAGTTCAGAGTAGCTTTCCTCGGCGAGTTTGGGTTCGAGCCAAGCGCCGGCACTTGCCGTCTTCATTTCGCTGACGATTGCCACCGCATTGCGACGTCCATCGAGATGTTTTCCTTCAAAGGCCGCGCGGAGATACGGGAGCGAACTGTCGGGAAAGCTTTTAAACAGTTCGGTCATCGCGCGACGCTCAAGCGCGCTGTTGGTAGTGAGTTTGTTTTCGCCTACCCAACGCACGGCACGAATGCCGATCGCAGAAAGCGCAAGGCGCGCATGACGGACTTTCTCGCGGTTGTCGGTGACTTCCCACTTTGAGGCATCGTCAAAAAGATCCTCCAAAGGTCGGGTCGTATCCGACGGCACAAGGTCAACAGTGACATCCGCTTCACGCGGGCGAGTGCTGTCATGGGACACGTCCACGCCATACCCGAAATGATCCCTGAACCAAACCGTCGAATCGGCACCGGAGTCATTGGTGTAGACGTCCTTTCCCTCCCCGTCCACGAACAGCGCAAGATTCCCGAAGTTGCGCGCCGGTCGAGTGCCGCCTTGAGAGGCAGTCGGTTCGGTGACCGCATACAGGTCATTACCCTGCACATCCACAAATAACGCCGCGCTGTTGGTGATGGCCATTCCCTGCCCGCCGGAAGCGGTATAGTAGTCATCACCCGAACCGTCGCAGAGGATTCCGACGGCGAGATCGTGCGCAGCTCCTTGACTTGGCCCGAAGCGTGCGGTATACCGGTCGTCTCCGGATACGTCTTCCAACACTCCGCAGGCGAGGTGAATACCGGATCCTTGGGCATACTGCGTTGCGCTATAGCTGTCGTTGCCGCCGTCGTCGAGAAGTGCACCGAGCGAATACCAATATCCGACACCTTGCGCGTAGATTTCGGCGTCATAGAAGTCGTTTCCGCTGAGATCATGCAGGACGGCAATCCCTCCGCCGCCACGCGGCCGAAAACCCATGGCGAATCCCTGCGACATCGAACGGTAGTCTTCGGGGCGCAGCGGTTCGTGCTTGATGAGGCCGCCTGCGCGGTACACATCATTGCCTTCGCCGTCCACGAGGGACGCGAACGCATAAGTCGAAGCAAAAGCCTGCCCGAAGCCCGCGCCGTCATACAGGTCGCGGCCCTGCACGTCCGTAAAAAGTGAGATTCCGCAGACAGCGGCGGATTGCGAAAACCATCCCGCCGTGTAAAGATCATCGCCTGCGCCATCATAAAGCAGCGAGACACCGCAGAACGACGCGGACTGTGAGAAGGCACCGGCACGATAGGTATCATCGCCTGAAAGGTCAACGAGTGCTGACAATCCCATCACCGCGCTGGATTGCGAGAGCCACTGTGCAGGCGCGTAAAAGTCATTGCCTGAGTAGTCCAACACGACCGAAGTCGAGTGCCGGATGCCACCGACGGCGGAAGCACAGCGGGCGAGGTATTGGTCGTCTCCACCGAGGTCAATGATCACGGAGAATTCCTCCGTGTAGCGATTCGCACCAGAACCTCCGACGACCCATCGACCAAGCGGAGTCTCCTGATAGTAGAGCACGTCGCCTTCCACGCCGGAGGGTTTAACTTTGGGAGGAACTACTGAAGAGAAATCCGGGGGGTTCTCGGCCATCAGTGCCACGCCGCGGAGCATCGCGTAGCCTGCAACCGACAAGGCATTGCGATTGACGCGGGCCAGCAGCGTCAAAACACTATCGGAAGAGACATCCTGCGACGTGTCCGCTTCAATGCCAAACGCACGATATAGAGAACCTTTCAGGCTGTCATCCGCCGTAATATCCTCATCTTCGAACCAGAGTGGAATTGAGAGCAGGAGCGCTTGCCTTTGATCAGGCGATAGCGAGTCGAAAGCCTGTTTGCGGTAGCCTTCCGCCAGTGTTAGAGCGCTGCTCAGCGGTTCGAGCGGATTACCTGAAGGCGCGTGGACTAACTGTGAATCAACGTCCGCATAAACCGCCTGCGGGACTCGAACATTGAGCATGGCCGCAAGGTCCGGGAATTTCGCAAAATCCGAAAACTGGCGCGGAGCAAAGCCCGAAGCCACGAACGCGACTTCCCGAGCGGCGAGCGGCGATGACAGTGCGTGTCGAATCGGATCGAGCAAGAATGTGTCGTCTTTTGCCCAGATGCGATCTGAATCGAATGCTGTTCGATCCAATCCAAATCTGTGCAGAGCATCGTCAATGAGCCGCTCCGGCTCCTTAGCCAGCGAAAAAGAAGCGGCTATCAGGGAGATTAGAATGAGGTGGATTGCCATGTGCGTTCCGCGCGTGATATTCATATTATGAAACAGGAATGACGATGAGGGACTTCCCGGACTGCTGACCAAACCTAAGCGGAGGCTTTGCCACACTGTTCGAAAGGCTCTGGTAAGCCCCAAGTTCGAGAGTGCGGTCCGTCAAAGGCCATGCAGCGCCGGTGAGACTACAGTGCTCGGCGCGTGGGCATCCGAGCCACGACACCACGACACCTTCCGGCAGATTCACCTTCCGTGACGCTCTTCCTCGCATCGGCAAACCGATTGCATTTGAGAATAGAAAGGTGATATCCAGCGCTGGAGTAGACAAAGCCTTGCTCACCGCATGCAGGAAGTGGTCGGGTCGATCGCCGTCAACGCCGGCTAAGACAACTGATCGAAATTGTCGCGAACGACAATAGGCGAGTGCTTTTTCGATGTCGGAGCTGTTTTGATCCGGCACAGGTTGAGTTCGAGTGCCTGCGGCGCGTGCCCAGTTCAAATCTTCCGGCGTTGCGCTGTCCAAGTCTCCGATGACCACATGCGGGACTATCCGCAGCTTATGACAACGGCTTAGGCCACCGTCGACTGCAATCAAACGACGGGCGCACTTCAGAGCGGTGCGGAGGAGCCTTGCGTGCGGCATGGCTCCTCCGGCAATCAGAAGTGCATCAATTTGCTGCGGAAGGATCGTTTCAATCCAACGGACAAATGGCACGATGATCAGGCGTACAATCCGCGCAGCTCGGACGCGATTGAGACTCTGCTAATCGCGACCATGAACGCCGCCACGCGCATCGAACAGTTGTGCTGAAGGTAGGTATCGTAGACCGCGTCAAACGCGGAATTCATTGCGACTTCAAGCTCGTTATTCACCTGCTCCAACGGCCAGTAGTAGCCCATACGGTTCTGCACCCACTCAAAGTAACTGACGATGACACCTCCGGCATTGCAGAGGATGTCAGGGATGATGAACGTGCCCTTCTTGTTCAGCACTTGATCGGCGTCGGAGTCGAGCGGTCCATTCGCACCTTCCGCGATGTAGCGCGCCTTGACTCGAGCCGCGTTCTTCTTTGTGATCACCAATTCCAAAGCGCAGGGTGCAAGAACATCAACGTCGAGTTCGAGAAGATCATCAGGATTCGCCATCTTCTTGGCGAGCTTGGTCGAATCGAAAGACTTCAAACCGTGGTGCTTCTCGGCGTATTTCATAGCTTCGGTAATGTCGATGCCGTTGGGATTGTGATACGCCCCATATTGATCCGAGATCGCCACAACCTTGCAACCGTCCTGATGCAAGAGCAAAGCAGCATTTCCCCCGACGTTTCCGAACCCTTGAACAGCTACGGTCAATCCTTCCATCTTCTCGCTGTGGCCAGCCACTGCACGGCGTAACGCGAACAACAATCCTTTGGATGTCGCCATCACGCGACCGCGGCTGCCGCCAATTTCGATCGGCTTCCCCGTCACCACCGCACCGATGGTGTCGTGTTTGTGCATGGAATACGTGTCCATGAACCACGCCATGATCTGGGGGTTCGTATTCACATCCGGTGCAGGGACATCGCGATCAGGTCCGAACATGTCCTCAAGCTCCGCGAAATAGCGACGTGACAGACGCTCCAATTCTCCCTTAGAAAGCTGAGAGGGATCGACGATAATGCCGCCCTTGCCCCCGCCCATCGGAATATTCGCAACGGCGCATTTGAAAGTCATCCAAAATGCGAGTGCTTTCACTTCGTCCAGATTTACGTTCGGATGGTAACGGATTCCACCTTTCGCAGGTCCACGAGCGATATTGTGCTGAACACGAAACCCTGTAAATGTTTCAATTCTGCCATCGTCCATCCGGATCGGCAATGTAACTTCGATACATTTGCGGGGTTGCTTGATCATGGCAGTCTGGCTCTTGGAAAGATTCAAGAGAGCGGCGGCCTCATCAAATTGCTTCATGGCATTTTCGAACGCGGACTGATGCTGAAGGCCCTCGGTTCTGGGACTAAAAGCGCGGACAGCATCCATGCCTTGCAGCGCCTGACCCGACTTGACCATATAGGTCTGGCCTTTCTTCTTGGCTGGCTTCTTGGGCTTCTCGATGGTTTTCTTGGGAGTGTCTTTCTTCTTCATGTGGATTCCTGTGGTTCGAAGACCAGGTAGAAAGTGGAACGAAAATCGTGAAAAAGTTATGATTCTGAGGATTCTAATCGAAAGTAGGCGAGCATTCCTCCAGCACGTTGTCCGTCCCGACGGAAAGAGCTCCATCGAGCGTCGCTGAATGTGTCCGGCGGTCGCGGGCAGAAGCGTGCGAAAGCGACACCGGCGCGCATGAGGTCGACGATGATTGCTGCGAAAATATCAAGATGCGGCTTTCCGTCAAATGTGGCAACTACGTTGGGACCGAACTTGTTTGCGAACTCACCGGCGACATCTTCGCCGACCGCGTAGTGTCGCGTCCCAATCATGGGTCCTATGGCCACGCGCAAGTCAGAAGGCAAAACTGCGAGTTCATTTTTCATCAACGAAACTGCGCGCGCGGCGATTCCGGACAGCGTTCCCCGCCAACCAGAGTGAATCAAACCGATGGCGCGTGATCCGGGAGCATATAGGAAGATCGGCGCGCAGTCCGCATGAGAAGTTATCAGCGTTACGGATGGATCGTCAGTGATAATTCCGTCCGCGTCAGGGATTCTGGTGGCGGGGTCCAGAAGACCCGAACCAGCTTGAGATAGATCGACACGGAGAACGTGCGCACTGTGGGTCTGTTCAAGAGTAACACAAGTCTCTGGTTTCAGACCTACTCGAAGAGCCCAAGCCGTCCGCAATCGGCAGATTTCGTTCTGCTCCGCTCGTCCCCAACCGAGGCTTCCGTCTGAAGTCTCTGAAATTCCACCATTTACGCCAACCCAATCAAGAGGGAGTGCCCAATCTTGAGTTTGATTTTTTGGCTGGGTTTGGGTATCTTCTAAGACCTCAGAACTCAAGGAGATGGACATGGCCTATCAGGCGCTGGATTACTATCATTTGGACGATTTACTGACAGAAGAAGAGCGATTGACGCGCGATATGGTTCGCGAGTTTGTCACCGATAAGTTGATGCCTATTATCGAGCATTGCAATATTGAAGGCCGGTTTCCCAGCGAACTTGTGAAACCAGCCGGTGAGCTTGGCCTGCTCGGCGCACCGTACCCAGAAAAGTATGGCTGTGCGAATCTCGGTCCGATTGCATACGGCCTGATCAACCAAGAGCTCGAACGCGGGGACTCGGGGCTGCGCTCGTTCGTCTCAGTACAGACGAGTCTCGTCATGTATCCGATTTTTGCTTTTGGAAGTGAACAGCAGAAAGACTACTGGCTGCCCAAGCTTGGTTCGGGTGAAAAGATCGGTTGCTTTGGATTGACGGAAGCAGACTTCGGTTCCAATCCCGGGGGGATGCTCACGCGGGCCGAAGACAAAGGCTCATATTACCTGCTCAACGGCACCAAGGCGTGGATTACCAACGGGACGATATCCGATGTCGCGATAGTCTGGGCCAAACTGGACGGCGTGATACGAGGGTTTCTCGTCGAGATGGATCGAAAAGGATTTTCCGCGCCGGAAATCAAGAACAAGTTTTCCTTGAGAGCAAGTGTTACGTCCGACTTAATTCTGGAAGATGTCGAAGTTCCTAAGGAGAACATCCTGCCCGGAGTGCAGGGGCTGAAAGGTCCGCTATCATGTCTGACGCAAGCGCGCTATGGAATTGCCTGGGGCGCAGTAGGAGCCGCTATGGCAGTATTCGACGAGACGCTTCAATACTCCAAGTCGCGGATCCAGTTCGATAAACCTATTGCAAGTTTTCAGCTCGTTCAAAACAAACTTGCGTGGATGGCTACGGAAATAACCAAATGCCAGTTTCTTGCTTACCGCCTCGGTCAACTGAAGGCCTCCGGCAAACTTCGTCCTCAGCATGTCTCGATGGCGAAGCGTAATAACGTCGGGACGGCTCTGGATATTGCGCGCGTGGGCCGCGATATCTTGGGTGCCAACGGAATCTCGAACGAGTATCAAACGTTTCGCCACATGGCAAATCTGGAATCGGTCAATACGTACGAAGGAACGTTTGATATCCACACTCTGATCATCGGAGAGGACTTAACAGGCATCGCCGCCTACGCTTAGTCAGCAACAGGCTCGCGATCCAATACCTGTATGACGTCGATCGCCATGTCAAACTTATTGAAGGGCGGCATGAGGTAAGCGCCCTGCACCATCTGTTTCGTGTCGAGCAAGAATCGTTGAGAAATCTCGACCCCAACTTTTGCCCCCTCGGTACCTGCGTTGCGCATACGCTCGCGGATATCCGGGGGGACAAACATATCTGGGATTTCGTTATGAATGAACTCGGCGTGCTTGGCAGAGCGCAACGGCATGATTCCGACAAAAACAGGTATGCTGGCGAACGCAGCGATACGGTTCATAAACTTGTCGAGAGTGCGCGGGTCAAAGAGCGGCTGCGTGAATGCGAATTGTGCTCCCGAGTCAATCTTCTGCTGAAATCGGTCGTATTCGAGATCAAGCTTTGGAGAGGTAGGATTCACGGCAACGCCAAGCAGAAAATGAGTGGGTTCATCGAGGTCCCTGCCCGTTAAGTCCTTGCCGTGATTCAGCTGCGTAACCATACGGGAAAGCCCGATGGAGTCCAACTCAAAGACTCCCTTCGCAAACGGATAATCGCCAACATTTGTGGGATCGCCGGTCACTGCCAAGATATTCAACACACCAAGTGTATGTGCGCCAAGCAACTCAGATTGCAGACCGATCGCGTTTCGATCGCGGCAAGACACGTGCAACAGGACATCCACGCCGGCATCCCGACGGATCAGGTGCGCCATCGCCACTGCGCTCATTCGGGCGCGAGCAAGCGGGGAGTCCGCGACATTTATCAAGTCCACTCCCGCTGCTTTCAGTCGCTGAGCATGGCGAATGAACGGTCCGGGATCGTAGCTACGCGGAGGGTCTATTTCGACCGAGATTTGAAATCTCTTGCCTAAATTGGCTCTGAACTCCGAAAAAGGCAGTCCACGATGAGGTCCCTTTACTCGTCCATCTTCTTCCGTGATGTCTCCATTGACGTAGACATGGGTTTTGCCAGGTTTACGGCCCTTTACCGCATCGGCAATGGCACGAACATGTTCAGGAGTAGTACCGCAGCACCCGCCAATCAGCGACACTCCGGCATCAGCGAATCTTACGGCGTATTCTGCGAAGTACTGCGGAGACGCGAGATAGAGATAGCGACCTCCGATAACCCGCGCATTACCTGCGTTAGGTTGTGCGCAGAGCGGGACTTCCGAGGACCCCATGCGCTCTATAACATCCAGCATCGGTTGCGGGCCGACAGAACAGTTTGCTCCAATTACATCGGCGCCATACTCAACAAGGGCGCGCTTGACTTGCGAAGGCTTATCTCCAACGAGAGTCTTACCGTCTTCTGTGAAAGTCATGGTCGCGACGATCGGGAGGTCGCAGGATTCACGAATTGCCGCAATCGCCTCGCGCATTTCATACAGATTCGAAATCGTCTCAACAATAAACAAGTCGACGCCGCCTTCGAGCAGTCCTATGATCTGCTCGCGGAACGCCTCATGCGCCTGTTCTAAAGTCACTGGGCCAATCGGCTCCAACACGCGATCCAACGGTCCGATCGATCCCGCAACAAACATGGAGTCTCCTGCGGCTCGTCGGGCAATCTGTGCCCCTAATCGATTCAGCAGGCGCGTTTTTTCGGCGAACCCGTGGTCGCCCAATTTGAACAGGTTTGCGCCGAAAGTGTTCGTCTCGATCACTTGTGCGCCAGCCGCGATGTAGTCACGGTGAAGCTCTTCAACAACTTCCGGATGAGTCTCATTGAGCTCGTCAAAGCAAGAACGATGTGAGAAACCATGCGAGTAGAGGCTGGTGCCGATCGCTCCATCGACAATCATGACCTCTTCCCGCAGTCTTTGCAGAAATTCCTGACTTCTACGATGACTCACTATCACTCACTCTTTCACGATTTCGGTTCTATGCGTCAAGAAGAACAGCGGTAATCGAACACAATTTCTACTGGGCTTGCGAAGCTTCGTCCTGCTTTGCAAGGAATGACCAGGTTACAGACGCCAGAGCCGCCCCCGCCAAGGGACCTATCACGTAAACCCACCAGTCCACGAAGTCTCCGCTAATCACTGCAGAACCCAGCCACCTCGCGGGATTCATCGCTGCGCCACTGATCGGTCCGCCCATGAAAGTGCCCGCAATGACCGCAAGTCCAACAAACATGCCACCGAGTTTTGGAGCACGCTTATCTAAGATTGTGCCATAAACCGCTATGACCAGCATAAATGCCAAGACAATCTCCGTAATGGTCGCCATGCCCGCCGTCGCACTCTCGCCGACAGCGGTTATTCCGTAATTTACTGACGCCAGATCAAGTTGGGATATTGCTTTAACTAGCAACGAAGACGCGGCGACCGCGCCTGTACATTGAGCGAACACATAGCCGACACAATTCCAAACATTCATGTTTCCGGAGAGAAGCACGCCAAAACTGACGGCCGGATTCAAATGGCCGCCGCTTATCGCCATCGTCACGGTGACCATCACACCGTACGCCATACCATATGCCAAGGCGATGCCCGTCAGACCAAGAGCCCCGTTGGTTATGCTATCGGCCGTGACCGCACCTACGGCAATAAACACGATGGCAAAGGTTCCGACGAATTCGGCCAATAAGGCACGGAAATTCATTATTCGCTTCCTGACCAGAGGTCATCCAACGACCCCGATTGATCAATGGTTACTCTGCCTTTTGCATCCTTAGCAACCGTGATTGCTTCAATCCTCGGATCATGTTCGAGAACGATAATCCAGCGTTCCCTTGCCGCACGCTCCAGCCAGCGCGTCTTGTCGTTAAGTGTGGTCAGCGGAAACAAGTCGTAGCCCATGATATACGGCAACGGCACATGTGCCGCCATCGGGATCAAATCGGAAGGGTAGAACACGGTTCTTACGCGGTCAGTGATTCGCAGCATTTGGAGTGCCGGAGTATGGCCCGACGTCAAGTGCAGATGTAAGCCCGGGAAGAGTTCAACGTCGCCTTCGAGAAACTCAAGAAGTCCCGCTTCCCGAACCGGCTCATAATTCGCATCGATGTAACTGGCACGATCCCGCGGATTGCGGGTGAGTCCGTGCTGATATTGCGCGCTCTGAACATAGTGTTTCGCATTGGGAAACAGCGGGTGTGCCGCTCCGTCTTGCATCACTGTCGTTCCGCCGGCGTGATCGAAGTGAAGATGCGTATAAATCACGTCAGTCACTTGTTCCGGTGAAACATCGTGTCTGGCGAGTTCTTCTACCACCCCTCCAAACGGAAAAGTCATCGCAAACATCTCGCGAAACTTCTCATCGTCCTTATGGCCGATGCCGGCATCAACCAGAATGATCCGCTTTGCGTCCCTTATCAATAGCACGCGCGTCGTCATCTCAATGCGATTACGCTCGTCTGCCGGGCACTGCTTCTCCCATAGCGGCTTGGGCACGACACCGAACATCGCACCGCCGTCCAGCTTGAAGTCTCCCGCGTTCAGCGTAATAATCTCGAATCCAGCCAGCTTCATTGTGACACTTCCTCAAACTGGGGCCACGCTTCTCCGTTCCAAACACGTCTCGGAGCATCCAAAACCATTTGCCGCGCTTTCGCGTGACCGCAGATAACTGTAGCGGCATCAAGCCCGGCCGCGAGGCAAAAGTTCTGCCTGTCGTCATCATGCGCGTCACTTGCCAGAATCTCGATGTGTCCGGTCGCGATGATCTCTCGAGAGAGCTTCTGAATTGCGCTGCCAAACTGGCCGACAAGAGACCCTGCATCCATGCTCAGGATTGCACCCTCGACCCTCAGCTGCCTAAGCTGCTGCTCGTTACGGCAGGCCAATGTATAGCGTTCATGGTGTGCGATCACGGGAATGAAACCCCAGCGTTTCGCGGCTTTAACGACGTTTAGAATAACCTCGAAGGGGGTCTGCCGTGGAAACTCGAGCAAGAAATATTTTCCTGTTGCGTTGAGCGTTGCGAACGGCAGTGCCAGTACTTCCCTAACGCTTATGCCAAACATGATTTCAGCGCCCAATCCAATTTCTACAGGTAGCTGGAGCCGAGCAACTTCTGACTGCAGGATGTTGAATCGCTGGTGAAACAGGTCATTGGCCTTTGAGTCGGACCGATCGTTGGCGTGAGGCGTGCACAAGACGTGTGTGATGCCTTGAGAAACCGCGCTCTCAAGCATGCGGATCGACACACGCAGGTCACGCGCACCGTCGTCCACGGCCGGCAGAACGTGATTATGAATATCGTACACGCCGCTTAGAGATCCGAATACTCCGGCCCTCCGCCTCCTTCAGGCGGAACCCAAGTGATGATTTTGTACGGATCCATGATGTCGCATGTCTTACAGTGCACACAGTTCGATGCGTTAATCTGCAACTTCACGCCGCCGCGTTCTTCGTCGGCCACCATTTCGTAGACGTTCGCAGGACAAAAAAACTCGCAGGGATTGCCGAATTCTTCGCGGCACTTGGTGCGACAGATTTCGGTATCCGCCACATGGAGATGGACGGGTTGATCCTCTTCGTGGAGCGTTTTGCTCTTGTAAACGTCTGAGAGCTTGTCGAACGTCAGTATGCGGTCAAACTCGCGAGCCCGTGAAGCAAGCACTTCATCGCGATTCTTTAAGCCGAGTTCCTTGACTTTCGACATATGTGTGTGCGTTTCATCGGAGAGCAACTTGGCTTTGAAGCCGCGGCCACTCGAGACAAACTGCGCCGCAACTTGAAACATTCCGCCAAAGAAACCGCTTTCAAACGCCTGATGAAAGTTGCGCACTTGCCAAAGTTCTTCCCTCACCCAACTGGCGTCCACGAGGTCTTTATAGATTCTCAGCGATGCCGACGAAGTATCATCGCGTTTGAGCGCATACAGAATTGATTCGGCGGCGAGCATTCCCGATTTGATGGCGAGGTGAATGCCCTTCAGGCGTTGAGAGTTCAGAAAACTTGCGCTGTCACCCGCGAGCAGCAGTCCGTCAGCATACAGCTTAGGCATTGAGAACCAGCCGCCTTCGGGAATAGTCTTGGCACCGTAGCCCAACATTTTCCCGTCGCGAAGCAGTTCCTTTATCCACGGGTGCTGCTTGAATTTCTGGAAATTGTAGTGCGGATCGGTGTAAGGATTCCGATAGGCCAGATCGGTGACCAATCCAATCGAGATGAGATTGTCTCTCATCGAGTAGATCCAACTGCCTCCGAACAATTGACCCAGAGGATATCCTAACGTGTGATAGACCGTACCACGAGTCGAGAGTGATTTGGGAAGTTCCCAGACTTCCTTGACTCCGAGCACGTAGGTTTGCGGCATCTCGCCGTGCAGGTTCAGCCGAATTGAAGCTTCTTTAGTTAGCGACCCGCGGGTACCTTCCGTGAGAACCGTGACACGCGACTCAATCAAGGCTCCGGGTTCGAATGAATTCTTTTGTTCGCCCTGCTTGTTCACTCCCTTGTCGCCGGTCTGCACGCCAGTGACTCGAGCACCATCGTAGGTAAGATGCTGGCCGGGTGTTTCAGTCGCAATTAGAATCTCTTCCGCTTCGCACAGTTCGCCAAGCCATTTCACGAGACGATTAATGGACACAATTGGGAAGCCATGATTGCGCAAAGGGGGCGGCGTCCAAGGAGCCTTGACCTTTCCGGTCTGAGTGAGGTAGTAGATGCCTTCGTCTTCGACGACTCGCTCTACGGGAAAGTCACGATCACGCCAATCAGGAAGAAGCTCGTTCAACGCGCGCGGGTCCATTACAGCGCCACTCAGGTTGTGCGCGCCGAGTTCACGGGCCTTTTCGATGACCATGATCTCGATCTCGCCGGGACCGTTTCCAGCCTTGTTGGCGTGCTTGAGGAGCTGCTTGAGATGGTACGCACACGCCAGCCCGGCCGGTCCCGCACCGACAATCAGAACATCAACAGGAAGAGTTTCGCGTTGCATCGTCCTCACTTATTTGTAGCTGTCCAACATGTCCTGCAAAGAGGTTTCGCTACAGTGGAGGCGTGCTTCGTTCCGCAGCGATGACAGAACTTCTCTTCGTAATCGTTGTTCTTAAACTTCGCCCAATCTTTGTAACAAGAATCGCATAGAGGATACTTCGGGTTGAACGTTTTTGCAGCTCCACAACGAATGCAGTGACCGTTTCCAGATTGTTGCACGCGCGAAGTTGATCCACTAACCGGTTTTCCCATTACGAGAAGTTCAGACTTATCTACTTTGTCAGCTTTATCCCACCACGCGTCCGCCATTTCGAGAAGCGTTTGGACGTTCTTGGAGTCTGTAATAGATATGCCAAGTTCCCGACTTTCCTTGTCCGAGTAGTTATAGAGGTTTAGACTTGTTACGAGAGCGGAGGACTGACTGACGTATAGTTTTGCATGAAGATGATCCAAGCACCTTACTTGTAGATTACTTGTCCCTAAGTACTTCTTGTCCTCAACACGTAGCTCGTAGTCCTTTCGAAAGATCAGTCTAATATCCACGCCTCCCTTTGCTGACTTATCAAAGACGTCTTGCAAGGTTGTGTTAAGCTGAAGATATGGACTTATGAGGTAGACTTTCTCTTTTGCCTCTGCACTTTCGACAATTCGAACAACATTAGCAAGAAGATTATTACTCAAAATCTCAATAGAAGCGCCAAAAATTGCCACAGTACTACTCCTTTATCGCCAGTTCAATCAAAGTCTTTGTCGCAGTTCCGCTGGCGGTCATTCGCGGCGAGAGCGACGACGGAACGGCAGGGAATCCCGTTGGCGCAATGTCAATGTGCGCCCAGGGAGTGTCGCCGACAAATTCCTGCAGGAATGCGGCAGCGCGGCAGGCACCACCCCAGCGATCTGATCCGGCATTCTTCAAGACAGCCGTTGCTCCCTTCATTTCCTCGCCATACTCTTCATAAAGCGGCATCGGCCACATACGATCAAAAGCCGCGTCCGCAGCAGCAATGACCTGCTTTGAGACCTGCTCAGAATTTGAAAAGACCGCATCCGCGTGATTGCCAAGGGCGATCTTGGCCGCACCGGTCAGAGTCGCAATGTCCACAAGAAGATTCGGCTGATATTTGTCCACAACGTAGGACAACGTGTCGGCGAGCACTAAGCGGCCTTCGGCATCCGTGTTGCCAATCTCTACTGTTTTGCCGTTGTACGCGGTGTAGATGTCCGAGGGGCGATAGGCATTGCCGCTAATGGCATTCTCACACGCGCCAATGACCCCAAGCACGCGATGCTTCGGCTTGAGTCTGGCGATACCATGCATCGCCGCGAGCACCGCAGCGGCTCCGCACATATCGCTTTTCATCTCGTCCATCATCGTCACTTTGATGTTCAGTCCACCGCTGTCGAAGACTAACCCTTTGCCGACAAAGGCAATGGTTTTTTTCGCGCCACGAGGATGATAGTCCATCACAATCACACGAGGAGGCATAGTGCTGGCTTGGCCCACCGCAAGCAGAAGATTCATCCCGAGCTTCTGGAGCTGCGACCGCTCCAGTGTAGAGACTTTGACTCCCATTCGCGCAAGTTTGCGTGCCTCCGCCCGCAGATAGTCCGTATTCACCACGTTGGCGGGATGAGTGCCATAGTCGCGCGCAAGATTCTGAGATTCAGCGAGAATCTGAGCGAGTGCAATGGATTTTACCGCCGCTTTCTGTCGCGCTGGCGTGGCAAAGTAGATACTGACTTGCGCGACCGAGTCTTGCTTCGACTTGGGCTTGTAGTGGTCAAAGCTCCAATGACCGAGGATCAAACCGTCCGTAATAGCGCGCGCAGTCTTTCCCGCGTCGAGATCTCCGCCGTAAGAGTTCGAACTGAAGAGCGCGAGATTCTTTGCCGAGTTACCCTTAGCCGCGCGAATCACGGACCCTGCCGACAGTCGCAGGCGGCGCCACGTAAAGTCCTGTCGCGACCCAAGCCCCTGCAATATGAGCAGCGGAGCCTGAGCACCATCACTAAAGTGCACGACTGTCTCCGTATGCTTGCCCGAAAACCTCGACGCAGAAATCAGTTTTGCGAACGCTGAGACTGTGCGCCTGTCAAGCCCTGTGAGTTTCGGAGCCTTCAGCTCGTCGTCAAACAGGCAGATCGCGATGGCATCGGTACGGCCCTTAAGCGCACCGGTTACGGGAGTAATCTTCATTTGGGCAATGCTCCCTTGTGCTCAATAATCCTGGAAATCTGGTTTCGATTGTCCACAAGGACGACTTTGGATCGATGCTTGGGAAGCTCTTCATCACTTACCTGAACATACGAGACAATAATCACTTTGTCACCCTGTTGTCCGAGGCGCGCAGCCGCCCCATTCAGGCCGACTTTGCCTGAACCCCGTTTAGCAGGAATCGCGTATGTATCCAGACGCGCTCCGCTGGTGATGTTATAGACGTGAACGCGTTCATAACAAGCGATGCCTGCCGCATCGAGCAAATCGCGGTCAATGGCGCAACTGCCTTCGTAATCCAGCTTCGTTTCTGTCAGTGTGGCGGAGTGGATTTTCCCGCCGAGTATCTCGCGTAACATTTCACTCACCTACAATTTCCCGCAACACGTTCCCGAGCTGCGCGGTATTCTGCCAACATGCGATTCACGAGCGTCTCCACTGTCGGGACGTCATGAATTAGACTTGCTCCCATTCCCGCCTCGAATTGTCCGTCTTCCCAGTCTCCTTCGAAGATTCCGCGCTGCTCTCGCTTGCGACCAAGAAGCTCGTGCAGTTCCTCAGGCGTCGCACAGCGCTGTTCATACTCAATGCACTTAAGCGCAAAAGGAGTCTTAATCATTCTCGTCGGTCCAATCTTCTTGAGCGAGAGGACTGTGTCCGATTCTCCGGCATCTACGACGGCTTGCTTGTAGCGTTCGCTTGACGAGGACTCCTTCGTAGCGGCGAAGCGTGTGCCGATCTGAACACCGTCAGCCCCCAAAGCAAGCGCCGCGAGGATTCCTCTGCCATCGACTATCCCCCCGGCCGCAATCACCGGAATGTTCACGGCATCACGAACCTGCGGCACAAGTACGAACGTGGGGATTTCGTCCACACCGTTATGACCGCCGGCCTCCGTTCCTTCGCAGACCACCGCATCCACGCCGCGCTCTTCTGACTTCCTCGCAAGCTTTGCAGTTGGCACCACGTGGACAACAGTCGCGCCGGACTTCTTCAAGGTCCCGGTGTACAGCGCCGGATTGCCCGCAGAAGTGAAGACTATTTTCACCTCTTCGTCAAGGCAAACCTGAATCAGTTCCTTTACATCTCCGCGCAAGAGCGGAACGTTCACCGCAAATGGAGTGCCCGCCGAGAGTGCTCTGCGCGCTTCGTGAATATGCTGGCGCAACAACTCGGGTTTCATTGATCCCGCGCCGATCATGCCAAGACATCCGGTCCTGGCAACTGCTACGCAGAGCTTCCAGCCGGACGTCCAGACCATGCCTGCTTGAATAATTGGGTGTTCAATCCCGAACAAATCAGTTACTCGGGAAGACGGCCATTGCAAGGAAAAGTCGCTCATCGTACCAAATGTCACAATAGCATAAGCCGCACGAATTTTCCTTCGTACGGCCCGCAAATTTCCGATATGACCGTTGTCTTCAGCTTAGTGCTGTTTGGCTTGTGCCAATAGGTCAACGCGGGTTACCACCACTCCGTCCAGCTCTCCGCGATACTGTGCATGAGTGGTCAGTGCGGAATCTTTAAGCATGAAGTCGCGATCCATATAGAACTCAGCCCGACTGTAGCCGCCCAAGTCTATGTAACCGGAATCCATGCGAATCGCATCCTCAGGACAGGCCTCAACACACAGTCCGCAAAAGCAGCAGCGCAGAAGATCTATTTCGAACGCGACTGGATATTTTTCGACTCTCCCGTCCAGTGCCTCGCCCGCAGTAATGTAGATACACTTGTCCGGACAAGCGGTTTCGCACATCATACAGGCGACGCAGCGCGGTGCACCGTCGGGACGCAGCATCAATCTGTGACGGCCACGCCAGCGCGGTGCGATTGGCCGCCTTTCCTCGGGATACTGGAACGTCACGAGGGGACGCTTCACCTTCATCCCAAGAGCGCGACCCACAAAACGATTGAAGTTCTGGAAGAAATGGCGAGACGTGACCCACATCCCTCGGATGAGCTCAGGATAGTAGGTCATCTGCCAGGCAGACAGTTTAACTTCGCGGACAGGTCTTACAGTGATCATCGTATGTTATTTTGCCAGCCACAAGACAAGCAAACCAGTAACGGCGATATTCAGAAGAGCGATGGGCATCATTTCGCGCCACGAGACTCGCATCAATTGGTCGTAGCGGAAACGGGGGAATGTCCAGCGGATTTGCATCTGCAGCCACATCAGCACACTAAGTTTTACGCCGAAGGCGGCCATTCTCAGAATGACCACAGTCCATTCGCCAAGCGGCAAGTAGGCACCCCACGGAAAATGGAAACCCGCTTGACCAAGCTTCTCCGTCGCATCAAAGAGGAAGGGGATATGATAGCCGCCAAAAAAAACCGTAGTCATCACACCGGCGAGCACGACGATTTCCGCGAACTCGCCCAAGAAGAACATACCCCAGCGCATCCCGGAGTATTCGGTGGCAAATCCTATAATTTCGGACTCACCTTCGGGCAAGTCGAACGGCGCTCGCTTGGTTTCAGCCATTGCGGCAGGCAGGAAAAGCAGGAAGGCAACCGGCTGCATAATGACGCCCCACTGTGGCAGCCATCCCCACAGGTAACTATTCTGTGCGAAAACCATCCTCCCCGGTTCAAGCGTACCAAAGACGAGGATAGGGCCAATCAGAGACAGGCCAAGAATGATCTCATAGGAAATCATTTGAGCCGAGGCGCGCATACCGCCCAGCAACGCATACTTACTGTTTGACGCCCAACCAGCAAGCATCGTTCCATAGACGGCCATCGATCCGAATGCGAGAATATAAAGCATCCCAATATCGAGATCGAGAATCTGCAGTTTGACCTCACGTCCCCATAATTCAATTGGCGGACCGAACGGGATGATTGCCATCGTGAAGAAGACAGGAGCCATGGCAAAGACCGGAGCCAGAAAATGCAGGACGCGCACGCCTTTTGGCGGCACAAAATCTTCCTTGAAGATAAGCTTGAGCGCGTCGGCCAACGAATTAACCAAACCGAGCAATTTGATACCCAGTATCGACGCGCGGTTCGCGCCAATACGATCCGAAATCAGAGCGCTCTGCTTCCGTTCGACCCACGTCAATATGCCGGCGCCGTTCAAAATATTGACCAGCACAAAGGCAATTTTGCCGACGATTATTCCAAGGTCTATAAACATAATTTAGTAAGCCGGAAGTGGTCTTAACGTCTGTACACGCCGATACTGCGGCTCCGGGGCGTTACTAAGCATCTTGCCACCCGTGCCTAAAGAGTCCCAAGTCAGCCCTTTGAATCCTTCGAATGTCTCACCGATCGCATTAAACACATCTTGAGCTTTCATATGCGAGAAACTCAAGCCGAGCTTTGCGCTCAATGACAGCCACAGTTCCCACTCCGCAACGGCGTGACCTTTGGGATCAAACGGCTTCTGGGTCTTCTGCACGCGGCCTTGAAAGTTCGTATAGGTCGCTTCGCGTTCCGCCCACATCGCCAACGGCAGGACGTCGTCCGCAACCTCGGTCAAACCGTTTTCATGCGAAGCGACGTACAGAATATAGGCCGTGTTCTTGCGAAGCTTCGCCAAGTCGCGGGCCGGAAGTACTGTCGATAAATCGTGACGGATCACGATGACGACTTCGAACTCGCCTTCAACGGCGGCGGAAATCAGATCGTCACCACCTTGACCATCCCCCCAGGGCCGAACTTTCAGTTCGAGCGCTCCGCGACGGTTTGGACTTAGATCTGCCCGTTTCAGAATATCGTCTTCCTTACCCTTCTTTTCAAAGCCGAAGGTGACGTCGATGTTCTGAATTCCCAGTTTCTCGATGAACAACTTGTTCAACAGAAACAGGTCTTCGTTCGAAGATGCTGCCGAACCGATAACGGCAACTGAGTCTGCTCCGTGTTTTTCGATGGCTCGTTCCACTTGAGCCGCTGTACGAGCCAGGACTTCATCGACAGAAGGCGAATGTCCGTTTCCCTGTGTATTGACACGAGGTACGAGCACGCGGTTGGGTGCATCCACAGCGTGATAGCTGTAGCGTCCCTGATCGCAAATCCACCACTCATTGACCATGCGATTGTAGCGCGGTTTCAAGCGCTGGATGCGCCGGTCAGGGTCTTTGTAGCGGCGGTCGATTTCCCAATCCATGAAGATATTGCAGCCGCGCGAACAGCCTGTGCACACAGACGCTGTTCGCTTCATGTACCAAACCCTGCGTTTGAAACGAAAATCCTTGTCTGTCAGCGCGCCGACAGGGCACAAGTCCACAACATTACCCGAGTAGTCGTTGTCCAATTGCCTGCCGGGGACATTCAGCAACTCTGCATCACGACCATGCCCGAAAATCCCCAGCTCGTCACTGCCGACGACTTCTCTGCAAAAGCGCACACAGCGAGAACAGAGCACGCATCTTTCGCTGTCTAACACAACGGTCGGTCCGACATCCACAACTTTATGCTTATGCTTCTTCTCTGCCAGCGGCATACGGCTGTCGTGCAGACCGTGCTCCATATAGTAATTCTGGAGGTCGCATTCGCCAGCATCGTCGCAAATTGGACAATCGAGAGGATGATGCTGCAAATAGAACTCAAGCACAGAGCGGCGAAGTTTGAAGACCTCTTCGCTCTTTGTCGTGATTTTCATGCCGTCGGCGGCCTTCGTATTGCAGGCGATCGCGATACTCTTACGTCCGCCAGTTTCTACTTCGACCTGGCACATACGGCACGAGCCCACAACAGTCAGCCCGGCATGGTAACAATAATGCGGGATTTCCACATTAAGCAACCGTGCCGCCTCGATGAGGTTCACTCCTGCCGGTACTTCAACCGGTTTGCCGTCTACTTCAAGCCAGGGCATAATTGTCGTCAGTGATACTTCTCGTTGTTACGATACGAGAGCCGGTTCAACATAAGAAAAAAGCAACGCCAAATTCAGCAGTGCGCCAGCACAAGCAATCAGAATAACCCATCCACGTCTGTCAATCCTTAATACCGCCAGACGTTGCAAGAGTGACGGTGTCAAGAGTATAATCAAACCGATAACAGCAAGCGCCTGCAGGCCACGCCGAAACACCGCCGAATAATATGAGGCATCATGCCGTAAGTTCAGGGCGCTGCTAATAGATCCCGCTGTGCTGTCCAGAAAGCTATCTGGCACCGCCAACACAACAACCGCTGCGGCCGCAGATATGGTAGCACTCTTAAAGAAGCGTGGAAGTCCGGCTATCCTCTCAACCGCGATACCACGCGCGAACAAGGCCAAGCCTGCGAGCAGACCAGGAACATATCCCAAAAGCAACCGCGCGTTCATGGTTTCTCCCGAGGCACGAAAACGAGCGGTCGTCGCGACAAGCAGCATGAGTAATGCAAGAAGTGACGCCGTCACAACCGTGTGGCGAGTAACGATTTCTTTGCAACCCAACCGCACGTCGCCGTCCCGAGGTCGTGCATACTTCATTAGAGCAACCAAGAACCCGAAGAACAGCCCATATACCCAACCGGGCAACCATACAGTCTGCGCACCAAGCACACCAACTGACGTTGCAAGCGACCAGTACACCATTTTAGCAAACGTCAGCGGCCATGAGAGAATCTGCCAGAGCGGACTGCTGTTGATCCATGCCAAGCGAATGGGATCGGGATCCATTACCGGATGCAGAGACAAAGAACGATAGGCGGCGGCTCCCCCGAGAAGAAGCGGAACTGCGCCCAAGAGAACTCGGGATAGCGTTGGCTTGAAACTCGGAGATCTTAGCACCTCGAAAAGCAACAGCATTACCCAGAGAATCAGCACCGTGCTCTTCGTCATAACTCCGAACCCGAAAGCAAGTGCCGACCAAAGAACACTTATCAGCGAACCCGTATTGCGATATCGCTGGTAGTACAGTAGTCCACAAACCGATAGCAGCGCGGCGAGGATATCGTTAGTGATGGTCGCCGCAGAGAACAGTGTCGCGGGAACAAAACACCATACGACGATTAACAGATCACCAACACGCTCCGCCCGAATCTCTTGCATCAGCTTGAAGCATGCCAGAGTCAGCAAAGTCCCGAATAACACGTTCAGCATCCGAAACAGATACACCCCTCGAATTGACGCGGCGCTGCTTTTCTCTCGAATGGCTCGATGATCGAAGAGATTCAATTCCCGATTGGATCCCCAAGGCTCATACCGCTTGTTTTTAACAGGAACGATCCCAGTTTGCACGAAGCCGGCTCGAATCAGGCCTGCCAAGAGCGTATAGTAGAGCGGCGGCTGAAATCCTTCCCACAAGTTCTTGACGTCTTCGCTGTCGGGGAGTTCACCGTATTCGGCGATAAATTCAGCGTATCTATAGTGAGAAAGCTCGTCGGGTGCTTCAAAGAGCGGTACGGTCCGGCTCCAAATCAGAGCCGTCACAAAGAACAAGAACGCGGCGACTAAGTGATGTCGCCGGAGAATCCACTCAGTTCCTGCAGGCGGCTTCGAATTCGTGGCGGAATTTGACAAGGTAGCTCTTGGTTGGCCAGGCTACTGCGGCACCGAGCGCGCAGATGGTTTTGCCATCTATGTTGTCCGCCAGTTCCCACATGTCATCAATATCGCGCTTGCGTGCCGTCCCGTCAAGGAATTTCTTGGATAAACGTAAAAGCCAGTCAGTACCTTCGCGGCATGGGGTGCACTGTCCGCAACTCTCATGCGCGTAAAATCGAACCATCCAGTGCATCAATTTCGGAATCGACACCGTCTCATCGATCACCATCACTGCCGCGCTGCCGAGCATCGAGCCGCGCGCGGCCACTGATTCGAAATCAAGCGGCAGGTTTTCACACTCTTCGGCTGTAAGGATGTGCGAGGAAGACCCACCTGGAATCACCGCCTTGAGCTTCCTTCCGTTGGGAATGCCGCCACCAAACTTGTTAATCAAGTCCATTAGTGGCGTGCCCATAGGCAACTCATACACACCCGGCCGATTGATATGACCGGACAGGGAATACAGCGCGGTTCCACCGTTCTTAGGCGATCCGAGCGAAGAGAACTTCTCAGCACCGATTTCGAGAATTCGCGGAACAAATGCGAGAGTCTCGACGTTATTCACAATCGTCGGCTGCCCCCATAGGCCGATTGCCGCGGGATAGAAAGGCGGCTTCAACCGGGGCCAACCCTTCTTCCCTTCCAAAGACTCAATCAGTCCGGTTTCTTCGCCGCAGATGTATGCGCCTGCGCCGTTATGCATGTGAATAGCGCATGACCAGCCGCTGTTCAGTATATTCTGGCCAGCGAAGCCTTTGGCATAAGCTTCCTGAACTGCTCTGGCGGTGACCATCGTGGGATAGAAATATTCGCCACGAATGTAAATGTAGATCCGCTCGGCCTGAACGGCATAGGCGCAGATCAACGCACCTTCGATCAGGAGATGCGGATCGCGTTCAAGAATAAGTCGATCCTTGCAGGTGCCCGGTTCGGACTCGTCGCCATTCACGGTGACGTAACGTGGAAACTTATCCTTGGGAACAAAGCCCCATTTCGTGCCGGTCGAGAATCCCGCGCCACCGTGCCCACGCAATCCGGATTCTTTGACAACCTGCGTTACTTCTTCGGGCTTCATCTTCAGCGCGCGCTTGAATTGCTCGTAAGCGCCGTTCTTCATGGCCACGTCGATCGAGGCCATCTTTTCCACGGCAAAATTGCGAGAAAGGAGCAATGTGGAGCCGTTGCCGATCATGACACCTTCTCTCCTGCCACATTCCCAAGCAGCGGTGTCGGATTGTCCGCAGGAACAGGCTCACCTGCCCGCAATCCATTGATGATGCGATCGACTTTCTCCGTGGTCAGTTGGAAATACTGATCTTCATTCACGAGCAGCATCGGTCCCCAGGAACAACCTCCAAGGCACTCCACGCACTTCAGCGTGAACAACCCGTCTTTGCTCGTCTCGCCGGGATGAATACCAAGCTTCTCTTCGATGTGACGCTGGAGTTCCACCCCACCCATCAAACAACACGAAATGTTTTGGCAGAATTGAATCAAGTACTTCCCAGAGGGTTCTGCACGCATCATCGAATAAAACGTGATGATCTCGCGCACCTTGACCGCTGACACACCCAACGTTTCGGCTACCCAAACTTCGGATTCAGGTGTAATCCACCCCAGCTCACGCTGCACCTCAAAAAGCAACGGAATCAACGCAGACTGCCGTTTGTCCTCCGGATATCGGAAAACAAACTCTTCTGCCTTCTTCTTAAGTGTCTCGGGAATTTGCATGTAGATTATCTATCCAGCTCGCCGCCGATCATGTTGATCGAGCCGAATGTCGGGACGATGTCGGCAACCATATAGCCATTGATCATTTCCTGAAGGCTGGCAACCGTCGTGAAGCACGGCGGACGGCAACGCACGCGCCACGCGCGATCATTGCATCCGTCCTTCGAGTGCTCGTCGGGATGACTGACGATGTAGAACCCTAACTCGCCATTGCCGCCCTCGACAGGGAAATACACTTCGCCTTCAGGAACACGAACGCCGTGGCCGTACATGATCAGCTTGAAGTGATTCATGAGGCCTTCGATGTTGCCGTAAGTGTCTTTCTTGTCCGGCAGCACGACGCGCTTGTTATCACAACTTACCGGGCCGCCCGGGATTCTTGCGACACACTGTTCGATGATTCGACAGCTCTGCTCCATCTCAGCCATGCGCACAAGGTAACGATCGAGATTGTCTCCACGGCGACCGACAGGTACTTCCCAATCAAGCTGATCGTAAACCAAATACGGAAAGTCCTTGCGCACATCGTAGGCTACGCCGCTGCCCCGCAAACACGGTCCGGTCCAGCCCCACGCGATCGCTCGCTCCGCGGGCATGATGGCGATGTTTTCCATGCGTTCCACGAATATCCGATTGTTCGTCAGCAGGATATCACACTCGTTCAGGATTTCACGGATCTCCTTAACGACCCACAAGCACTTGTCAAGCCAGCCTTCGGGGAGATCATAGGGCATGCCGCCGACCCGCGTGGTCATCGTGGTCACACGCGCGCCGCAATACTCTTCAATTAGTTCCCAAAGATACTCACGGCCTTTAATCATATAGAGAAAGACCGTGAATCCGCCGAGTTCCATGGCCGACGCGCCGACACAAGTCAGATGGTCGCTGATCCGCGCGATTTCGCAAAGCAAAGTGCGAATGTACTGCCCGCGCGGTGGAAGTTCAAGACCGAGCAACTTCTCAACCGCCATGCAATAGCCGACGTTATTGATCGGCGAAGAAACATAATTCAAGCGATCCGTATAGATGATCGCCTGATTCCACGTGCTCTCTTCGCAACTCTTCTCAAACGCGCGATGCAGATATCCGATCTCGACTTCCGACTCCACGACCAGTTCGCCTTCGAGTTTGGTCATAATGCGGATAATCCCGTGCATCGCAGGATGCGCGGGCCCAATGTTCAGCAGCATCTCTTTCTGCTGAAACTCAGGCTCGTCCGGCGGTACCGCGGCCTTTATCTCGGGAAGTGTGTCGAGTTCTGGCATATCTTAGTTCTGCGGTCCCATCAGGGGTTGGCGCTTGGTCTTGGGATAGTCCTTGCGCAGCGGGTGGCCTTCGAATTCTTCATAGAGCATGATGCGCTTGAGATTCGTGTGGCCTTCAAACTTGATTCCAAACAGGTCCCAGACTTCGCGCTCGAACCAGTCGGCAATCGGATAAAGTTCGGTAATCGAAGGAATGCGAGCGCGCGACTCTTCCAACTGCGCCTTCACTCGCAGCCGCGTCTTGCTCTCGACGTTCAGGAAGTGATAGACCACTTCAAACCGCGGACGGCGCGGCAGATAATCCACGCACGTCAAATCAACCAACATGTCATAGCCAAACGAATCGCGCAGCATCCGCACGATCTCGACGATCTGCTTGGCTTCAACGATCAACGTGCGATCGCCAAACCGCTCATGCCAATCCAGCACCGCCGTCGGGTGCGCTTTTTCGATTGCAATATGTTCGGGGAATTTAGACATAAACTAAGGGCCAAGAACTTCACGATTGTGGTTCAGCATTACGTGAAGCCACTTCAAGTAATTTTGTTCAGCGCCTGACAGAGGCCTTGCGGTTGAATCAGGAAGAAGCGGGTCTGTATTATTTTCAAGCCTATCAATCGCTTTGTCATATGAGTTTATTGCATCTGATGTATCGCCTTGCGCAAGCGAGGATCTTGCCCTTAACGTCAAACCAACTACAGAGTTCTCGTCTAAAGCCAATATAGAGTCAGTCCAAAGTTCCGCAGCTGTAAAATTCGTGTCCTTCATCGCGCGAAGAAAACACGCCTCATATGCGTTTATTGTGTCGGAAACAGATTGAGCTTGATAAAACTCAAAAACGTATCCCCCTGAAATCCCGTAAAAGTCCGCTGGTACACTATCAGTCGGGGCGAAGCAAATTTGATATCTACCCTCAGGCAAATCCCATATATCAAACTGTGCAATATAATCAATAGAGGCAACTGGAATTTCATTGGGAGGAGGAGTGGGACCGATTCGTGAATACCACCCTCTAAGTCGGTATCCCAATTGACTCGCATCCCTAAAAACTGGACCATCTGCATCCACTACAAAAAGCTGGAGAACACGAGGCGCGAACCATTCAGCTACATCCTTCCCATCCAAACTGTATGCTTTGTTTGGTTGATTGTTGACAAAATTTATAGAGACCTCAAGAGTATCATTCACACCTTTAATCAGTGATTTATGGTATGGATACCCAATGCCTGGTAAATCACCGGAAAAGTACACGTGGTTATAGATGCTTGTATCAGGATAAGGTTGATACCATCTACATCCGGGCGCATCTTGTGAATACTCTACCCATTGGCGTGAAGAGTAAAACAATCTATCAAGCTCACCATCAGCCCAAGCAAGCTTAATTGTGTTCAACTCAATCAGAGTGAACATAACAATTAAAGAGCAACTTCGAATGTCAATCCTCATCGCTATCTTTCTTTGATGCTGATTTGAGCTTTGCTTTCATCAGAATAGGTCGAGTCAGTCGAAGTAAGGAAAAACCTACGTGTGGAGAGAAACTTGTACTTTGACATTATTGTGCGAATCACAATATTATCAGATTGATGAAGCATTCCTACTGTGTGCCCAAATTCATGAGCAATTGTTCGACTGTACGCGAAAGGGAAGTCAACTTGCCAAAGTGAATCAGACACATATAAGTCACGATAATTCGCATAGGCATTTAAGTTTACTATCGATCGTGCAGTGTTGTTCGGTATTGATGCACCGTTATCTGTGGTGCCAAAGTCAGTAGCTCCTTGCCACGTAATTCCTAAATCTGTTTCAGGGTTCGCGTTTCCTCGAATCATCTCATCATATTCTACGTCACGTCGCCACGTCCAAAATGTGACAGCACGTACAGTATCTGTTTTTGACATCGGATATGGAGATGGATAACCAAGTCCAAAGTACCATAAACTCGCTCCAACACGGTTGAAGTTGATATCACGTCCATAAACGTCTGTATCACCAATCATAAGCCTTACGTTCTCGATTGTCGCCTGGTCATCGATGCGGTACTTCGTTGGACTAAATCTTATTGAGTCTGTGAACAAGATTTCGAGTGTATCTATGCGATTCACTGTATCAAATGCTGCAGTGTCAGTGAATGACTTATAAATGAAACCGGGCATAAGATCAAGAACTTCCCGATTATTAGGATCCTGGCCCATATCATTGCGAACATGTACAATGACCGATTTCTTACGCGGGTCCAGTCTTCTGTGGCTATGACCTGCCGAAGTATCCGTGCTATCGTCTGCTATCATCAATCCCCGATACTCAGCGAAATTGCAGAGACTATCGCCGTCGATTAATCGCCCTTGCGGTACTATGTCGTAATCGGTAATCCCCAAGAACGGCGTCACAAATGGCCTGAAATATCGAATATCTATTGGCACCCATGATGATCCTTGCCAGTATTTTGCAACTCTTGATTCCCACGCATCTGACATGCAGTCGCCATAGTTAACACCGGCATCATAATACCCATCATAGTCAAATGGAACAGTAATCGACCATAGAGAATCTACAATATATGCAGAATCCGGATGCCACATTTTCATTCTTCGGTCTTTGCCGGGACCAACCTCGGGAGTCACAATGCAGTGCGCGCCGTAATCGAGCGCCTTGAGCCACAACGTATCGTACTCAACATTTGCCTGAGCAATATAGGCAATGACATCCGTCTTAAAGTGCTGCCTGCCCTGTGGCAACGTATAGTAGGGCTGCGGGTTCACTTGAATTGTATCGCCGGGAAGAAACCAGTAATTACCGGGAGCGGATGCGATCGTCTCTAATGTGTCAAACACGTAGTAGCTGTAGCTTTCGGGATCTCCGACGGTAAAGTCCCAAAAACGAAAGTTGTCGAGAGAATCCCACGGGACTTGACCTGAGAACCCCATGGTGTGCGGCTCAGTGTCGCGCTGACCAAGCCGAGTTGAATCATCAAATCTCGGCGAATTCATACACTCGCCCTGCCACATCGACATATCCCAAATGTGGTATCGGATATCAAACAGACCTATTACGGAATCCGGCTGAAACTTGAACACAAGGCCAATTGAATCTCCCGGAGTCGGCAGCCAATCCCGACCGTCGCCGCCCTGTGAATTCAAGTATCCAAGAAATTCTGTTACAACCTCACCGGCATAAGGCGGGTATTCTTCGCATTCACTTAAGTTCACGTCGAGAGACGTCTGCATCACTGTGATATTCTGAAGATATGCCACAAGATTAGTATCAATTCCAGCACAGTCATCATCCTGCAAACGCGGCTGAAACATAAAACAGCGCATTGCTGTGACCCCGTACTCGGGATCATTGTTGCCGCCGCAGAACGTAAACCAAGGGTTACTATCTACAACATACCAAATCCGTCATCTTCCGCACGGACCCAACGGGGCCTTCAGTAAAAGCTCGCCACTCGCGGTAACTCGGACGATTGCCGAGTCACAGAATCCGGAAGGGTCGTCTTGATCTCTATAGCAGTTGAGAACTTCTTCACGATACCAATGCTGGCCAAGCCTTGGGTAGTTATCCTCGTTTAGAACAGCTACACTTTCTTCCGTAAACGCGCGTCCTTTGTCATCGGGATCGTCGAGGTTCTGAAATACTATGTGGTCCCTCGCGAAACGCGGAGGGCCAAATTCCAACCCATCATTCACTCTGAAATTGTAAAACGTATCGGTATAGGAATAGCTGTAAGTCAAGAGCAAGCGAACACCATACCATCGGCCTCCGTCGTTCTCGTGAATCGGACCACCAGACATGCCGATTTGAAAATCCGCGAAAGAGGCGGTTGTCGTGACGAGAAACAGTGCGAGACATACGGCTAATCGTCTTGACGTCATGCCTTTTACTTCCACTCGTGCTTTTGATTTTGAATCAGCTCTTGGAGCTTCAAGAGGCCATCCAGCACGGCTTCGGGGCGCGGGGGGCAGCCGGCAATATAGACGTCCACAGGGATGATGGTGTCTATGCCCTGCACGGTCGCATAGTTGTCATATGGCCCGCCGCAGCTTGCGCAGGCACCAAAACTCACCACCCACTTCGGATCCGCCATCTGCTCATAGATAGTCTTCAAAACCGGAGCGATCTTATGACTGATCGTTCCCACTACCCAGAGCACATCTGCCTGACGTGGTGAAAAGCGCGGAAACGCCGCCCCGAAGCGATCCAAGTCATAATGCGAACAGGCTGTGGACATGAACTCCATTCCGCAGCAGGCCGTTACGAACGGGTATTGAAACAGTGAATACTTGCGCGCCCAGCCCAGCAGTTTGTCAAACCTTGTGGTCATCACGTTGGCCGACAGCGAACGCGTCATGTCCATGGCGGGGCTTTGCATCAATTCGCTCATCTTATTTCCACTCCAGCACGCGCTTTTTCACGGCGTAATACAGCCCGACGGCAAGGATGGCCAGAAAGACGGTCATGGAGATCAACCCCAGCATCCCGACTTCGCGGAAACTCACCGCCCATGGATACAAAAAGGCCACCTCGATGTCGAACACGACAAACAAGATGGCCACGAGGTAATACTTGATGGGGAACGGTTGAGTCGCGTCGGTCTTCGAGACGAACCCCGACTCAAATGGCGCGTTCTTTATCTCGTTCGGCCGCTTGGGACCCAGAAAAACGGTCAGGGCCACAAACAGTCCAACCACCGCGGCGACGCCGGCGGTCAGAACGAGGAAGACGATGAGATTATTGTTGTGGAGGACGTCCGGCATGGCGGGCGAAGGACGGGACGCTTGCTACGTTTTTCACGAGATGGCAACATCTTGAGCCAAGCGTTGCATTATAGCATCCGAAACTACGGTCATCTCAAGTGAACATAACACTTTACGCTGACACGCTCGGAAGTTTGCTTCACTGCCCAATTGTGCGTTAAACTACGGAAAACTTTCGGCTTTGTCAATAAGCGAATCAGCGGCCTTCGCCTTTCCCCCTACTTTTTCGCTCCAGGACCAGCAGCCTGTTTTTGGCATCCACAAGCTCCTCAAAGGCGTCCCGTAAAGTCTGGTACTCTTCAACCGGCACAACATCCTGCTTAAAACGCAGACTTTGGCTCCATTCGATCCTATCTGATAGCTGCTTGGGGACTAGCGTCAGAGAGACAAACGGGTTCTCGACAATCAACGGCGGAGGCAGGTAGGATACATGATACTCCGCCGGGTAAGACAAGAGAACGGTGGTCGTGGTTGTTCCCTCAGTCGGTAAGTCGACCGGATACTGCACCTCAGGCATTGTCGGGTAAAATCCCGAAACTGCGAAGGAAAACGGCGTCACCGGAAGTTCTACCAGAATCAGATCATCTTGATGTACCGCGTAATCTTTGCACTCGAACTCAAGGCTCACGCGCATCGGTTGCGTCAGAATTTCCGGACTTGAGACTTCACTATTGACGACCTTCGCGCCCTGGCCAATCCGCGACACAGCACGTTGAAAGTAGATGCTCCTTTCCTGCTCTTTTTGGTCAGCAAAGATATTGCGGGCACCTGCGGCGTAGTCTCCGACCGCCTCGCAGTCAGCCCGGCCGGACAGCGTCCCTTCCCGGTCAAGCCGTACGGACATCCGTGTATCGACATGCCGATCCATGTGAACAAGATCTCTGGCCGGCGACACGAGCGGCGCACCGAGCACCATTTGACAGGCCATGCCCTGCGTTCGCGAATAGGAGATCTCGTGCGGAGGCAAGTATCGCGGCGTAGGATCCAGAAAGAGAGTGTCTTCGGCCATCGGCACGGCCAGTATCATGTGATTGAATTGCGCAAGCGCGGGCAACATGCTGAACGGTGTGTTGGACGACTGCATCAGCACCGGATAGGAGTTAAGGCCGTAACCTCCCAACAACGCGGAGAGTAGCACCAGCTTGTCCCGCACGTCCCCGTATCGATTCTTCCATACGTCGTCCGCATCATTCGGCTCGTAGCCTACAGCTCCGAACGTCAGCGGCACCGTGCGAATGTGCTGCTGGACCCAATACGCAATGTTCTGGGCGATCGGGCGCGCTGTTTGGCCCGGGACGGTTGCCACCTTGGAAAAGTCGCTAATCGCCTGATCACCCGCTTCTACTGCCTTCCAAAACCGCTCGCCGACATACAGCCCGCAGTCACTCCACTCTTCAAACGACGTGTAAACCAGTCTCGGCATCAGGTGTGAACTTGGCACCATATTCGGTTCCTGCACAAGCTGTTCGAGATCATTGAACTGCCAGACCAGCCTCTTTCGCAAACCCTCGGAACTTTCAATAGGCGCGGAACTAGAGTTCTGCATTTCGTATCGAATCTTTCGTGAAGAACTGTTCACAATCTCCAAACGTTGCTCTAAAACCGGCTCAAAGCCGCCAAACTCCATCGTCCCGTCATGAAAGTCGTCCGGCCAGGGCGTGCGGCCCGGCTTCGGCACAATCCGGTACTTCCAGTAAATCACAGCCCCCGCCGCAAGACCGGGAAAACTTACGTTTTGCTGTTTCAGCTGCGAATAGGCCGAAGCCCACTGCACTTCAGGAGCACTGGTGATTGTGAAGGCGTCGGACTCCGGCTCAATCCACTTTCCATCCGCCTGGCGAGTCCACACCGCATCGAAAATCACCGTGTCGCGGGTGTCCTCAAATCTAATCGAACGATCTCCCTGATCATCTTTTGCCCGATCGTCCAATAGCTTGATGCATTGATCAACACTCATTGTGGCCGCACCCGCAGAGTCGATCGCAAGAGTGCGCCGATCCCAAATCACAAGGATTGAAGCTTGGGGATAGGTTTCCGGTCCGGGTGAGGCACTAATGGCGAGTTCTACTTCAGCAGGAACTTCGGCAGCGACAAGCGAGGCACGCGCAAAAAGCACGGCACACGCCAGCAAGATGAATTGCAGCATGGCAGTCACGAAGGGATTGTTGGGAGAGGAAAGGCTGCTAAGTGTGCAGCCGGTACCGATGCAGTGCGCGCCCCGCCATGCTCCCGATGAGTGTCGGGAGAACCGCGATGGCCACTGCGAGCGAGAGTTCAATCGGAAAGAGGCCGTTGGCTTCGGGATAGTGATAAAGTTCAAGCGCGGTTCGCAATAGCGCGACGGCCGGAATACCGTATCCCAGCAGTATCACCCATCGCCACAACCTGTCGCTGTAGTGATATCCGAGATAGGCCGCGGAAACCAACAGCAGCGCGCTGGCCAGAAGCAGGCCCCCTTTACCGGGAATCTTGATGAAAATGACCGCAGACGACGCACCCAAAGCTAATGCGGCGATGCGGGCGACCCGCGGTGTTTCCATGCCTGACCAATGCAATCTGCCACGCGCAAGCTTGCGAATTACGGCACCCGCATAGGAGCCAATCGCCGCCGGAATTGCAAGGGTCGCGCCGAGCTGCAGACGAATCAACATGGACTTCCATGAATCGAACCCGCCCAACAGCAATCCGACCAACGTGTAGCCCAGAGCAAGCATCACCGGAAAACGCCACGGGGCGCGAGAATTCAATAGACCAAGCATTAGCCCTGACACAGCGAGACCGATCGCCCAAGCGATGGTTCCGGCTTGATCAGCAAGCATGAACGGAGCGATAACACCTGCGATGCTGCAGGCGATAGCCAGAAACCACCACAGAATCCTGCGTTGCCGGATTTCGTCTTGGTCTTTCTGATAGATAGTGTGCAAAGGCAGTTCTTGAGGCATGAATCACTTCACTGCAAGAATCCCGCCCAATGCGAAACAGCGCTGTTTTGTTAAGATTGCGTGGTCAGTACTATTTTCCCGCGCTCCAGCGCATCCAGCCTGTTGACAAGTTGCAACAGGTCGGCGTATCGGGACAACGGGATGTCCAATGCCCGGAGCTCAAGCGCCTGCTTGACGGTCACTTTCTGGCCGGCGGCGCTGCAGGTACGCGACAATCTGAATTCATCCTGCCGAAGGTCGACGGAGTCGGGTAGGCTGCGAACTTTTAGACTCTTGGGGAATTCCAACGTCTCGGTCATCTGCAATGCAAAGGTGGAGGACAGGCGAAGCGGATAGCGACGCTCTGTTAGCTCTGATCCCGAAAGCAGCCAACTGGACAGAAAATCGAGATCGCGGCCCTGTGCAACTGAGTTCATCAGCCAGAATCCCCCTGCCATGATTACATACTTTTCGGCGGCAACCTTCAGATTGATTTCGAGCGGTTGATCAAGATTCGTGAAGTCAGTGAAAGACAATTCTTCCAACCTTGCACGCGGGGAGAGGCGCTGTACGATGCTCTTGAAAACCATTTCACGCTCCTGCGGCGAAATGGATTGCATGTAGGAGCGCAGCGCCAGGTCCGGTAAGCCGCGAGTCGAAATCTTGATGGTCGATGTAAATCTCCCATCTTCATCTACCTTGCTCTGTGCCGCTACCTGATACAGATTTCTGCTCGGGTCCTCCACCGGCGTCCAGTCGAGGTCCATGCCTTCGCTCGTGCACGTCAAGACCGCTCGGTCCTGCTCGTTGGCGGCGAGAAACTCGGTCGTCTTTTCGACCGTCGGATCGATATAGATTTCCTGTTTGCCATCCCAAACCGTTACGATGGCATGATTAAACTGATCCACCGCGAGTTCACCGTCGATCTTCCACGCGGGATTCATCAAAGTAATGTTGGAGTTTATTCCCGCCTCACGTAACATCGTGACCATCAACGCTGCCTTGTCGCGACAGACGCCATACTTGTTGCGGTAAGTCACGGCGGCAGGTTCGGGCTTGTAACCCGCCTTGCGGCCTGTCAAAGCTGTATCGACATATCGAATCCGATTGGAGACGAACTGAAAGATTGCGCGAATAGACTCTTCCCGGTTCTTGCCTTTCGTCAACTCTGCTACTTCCGCCTTGATCGATGAATCCGCAACCATCTCAGGCTCCGCGAGGCCGTGATACCAGCGTGACCAGGTCTCCCAATCAGGAATCGTGGTTGCCAGCAGTTGTCGGGATACTTCGGCAAAAGGCGGCATCCCCGGTTCGGGCACGACCTGAGGAACATCCTGCACCTGCCACTTATGCACCTTTCGTCCCTCGCGTGTCGACTCGCTATGAACCACGCCCGACCCACGAATCTTCCACTTCAGCGGCATTGAGGCAGGCAATGAGGCTTCCACGACCTTCGCCTGCATGGGATCCGTATGCTCAAAATACTCGGACAAATTGAAGTGACCGTCCATCGGCGGTTCACGGGTGATCTCGCGCAGTCTCACTTCTATCTCGGCTCCCTTTTCAAGGGCCGGGAATGTGATGATCTTCTCCCTGACGTTCTGCAGGAAGAACTTCCCGTAGGCAGGCAAGGGAACATCCTTGATGGCAGCCGGATCAACCTCAATCATTCGTCCGTCAGGCAGGTAGACATTTGCCGCGATCACCTCGACGGTGTCGTATCCGAGATTGTAAACCGTTAGGTCCTGCGCATACTCCCGCAGGGCGCGATCCGACAACAGTGCGACACGATAGCGACGCAGCGTCTCACCCGAGCCGTCCTCGTTCACCCACACGCTTGTGCAGTCATAGCGGACTACGGCGTTAGCCTGATCAAAGGGAACGGAGGGACGAGGCGTCGGAACCTCCTGAGCCCAAGCCTGCGTTAATATCAACAGTACAGCAGAAAAGAAAGCAACCTTCATCACATGTCCTCTTGCATTGTCATAGAGTATAGTGTTTCCAAGTCTGAATTGCAATACCTATGCGATTGATCCCGCAGGCCATCTACGGGTCTTTTCGTGGAGAACTTGCAGGCCAAGGAGTTTACTTCAATTACAGAACTGTCGTGGTAGTTGTGAAGGATATTTTGGTCAGGCTGTAGAAAATGCGCAGGACATGGTCGCAAGCGCGTCGAATGCGGACAACTCTACATAGCCACTTTTCAACGGAAAACTCCCGTTCGAAGCATAGCTGTTCTCCGCGACTCAAGTGTACGAGCCAATGACCTTCAATGTGGTTCGCCTCATGACATCGAAGTTACCTACCGGCCATGCCCAATCAGACGAATGTATACCGTAACGCGTTCGCATCTTTGGTCCACGTGCAAGTCTTATCTACACGCTGAGCTCGGAACATCAACGTGGTCGCGTAGTCGACTTTGTTGACTGGGCCGATGCACTGGTCGGGAATCGCACGAGCCTGCTTCAGCACATCTACTCTGGATTCCTGCGCTCCTGCCTTGCACAGTTACAACGATGGAGACCGGATAGTAAAGTTGGCTTCATGCGGAAACTTCAGTAAAAACATACTATTAGATGCCAGCAGCCTGACACTTTTCTGAGAACAGTTTGGTCCATTCCGTGCAATCACACCTAAACACAATGAAAACAAGGACGCATCGAACAGGTCAACTTGGATTTGCTTGACAATCCGCCTGATGCTCGTTATATTGCGAGTCTTTCGGGGCAGTAGCTCAGCTGGGAGAGCACCACGTTCGCAACGTGGGGGTCGGCGGTTCGATCCCGCTCTGCTCCACTACCGCAGTTTCCCGTAATTTACTCGGCAGATCTCGCCGGGCCCCGTGCAAGAGGTGGCCGCCCAAACCCGCCAGGACCGGAAGGTAGCAACGGTAAGTGGTACATCTTTGTGTTCGGACCGCCTGGCGATATCTGCCGAGCTTTTTTGTGCTCCCGTGTGATGTATCCTGTACTTCCGAAGCTTTTCAAGTTACAACCTTCTGTGAATATCCTACAGGGCATCTCGTTTTCTTGCTCATTTGAGTTAGATTCACGCCTGTCGGGCTTTCTAAGGCCTCTTGTACCGTTAAGACTGCCGCACTTCCGACTCGTAACCCTTAATAACTTGATGAGTTACATTTGGTATCCGATAACCCGACTCATCCAAGTCAGGAGCATCGGGATTCGCTTGGGATAGGATTGCCTCTCAGTCGCACTTGTCATCCGTAAGCTCAGCCCGTTTTGACGCTTTGGAAACAAGTTGGCAAGCGACCGGAGGTAGCTTGCATCATGATAATGGGTCGATGTTCCTAAGTAAGTCTTTATGAATTACTTAGATATGAACATGTGTGCAATTTTCTTGTGCAGGACGTTGACTTTCCAGCGAAAAAGGGCTACCTTCAAAGTTACGTTGACGGCATATCCTATCTGCGGACAGCGCAGCTTTCCTTCTTACCCCAGATTCCTTTTCAAGCACACCCCAGTATGACCTATCAAGTTCTTGCCCGCCGCTGGAGGCCTCAGCGATTTGCTGATGTCATCGGCCAAGAGCATATCACCCGTACCCTACAGAATGCCATCGCACAGAATCGCCTGGCGCACGGCTTTCTGTTTACGGGACCGCGCGGCGTGGGCAAGACCTCGACGGCCAGAATACTCGCGCGCGCCATCAACTGCGAGCGGGCGGGTCAGAGTTCTCCTGTCGAACCGTGCAATGAATGTGAGACGTGCCGCGCGCTGCTTGAAGACAGAGAACTGGACGTCATCGAGATTGACGGTGCAACATACCGGAAGATCGAAGACATGCGCTCGATTCAGGAATCTGCGCGCCTCTCCCCCATCGCGGGATCCAAAAAGGTCATCATCATCGACGAAGTGCACATGCTCACGAAGGAAGCATTCAACGCATTTCTAAAGACGCTTGAGGAGCCACCGTCACACGTCATCTTCATTTTAGCAACGACGGACGTGCATAAAGTTCCCGCTACGATTCGTTCTCGTGTGCAGCGCTTTGATTTTCGTCCCCTCTCTGCGGCAGAAATCTCACAGCACTTGGGCCACATCGCTCACTCTGAAGGCTGGAAGAATGAGCCGGAGGCACTCTATCAAATTGCTCGTGCGGCCGACGGTTCTTTGCGGGATGCCGAAGGATTGTTGGATCAGGTCGTCGCATTTTGCGCGGACGTCATTACGCTTGACGAAACGCGGAAGGTGCTTGGGGCGTTGTCTCATGCAGTGCTTGAGCGGGCGACCGAGCTGATTGCGAGGCAGGAACTTAACGGGCTGCCCGATTTCTTTGACCTGTTAGCAAAGCAAGGAACGGATTACAGTCTTTTGTTGCGGGAGTTGCAAAGCTACTGGACAGACGGAGTGTTTCTGCTTCAGGGGCTTACTGTACCTGGCCGTTCCCAAGAAGAGTGTGACGCATTAAGAACCTCTATGGGTGAGTTGCAGGTCGAGGATATGTTCAGGCTGATACGACTTGCCGCGTCACTTGAAGATGATATCAAATGGTCGGTGTCGCCGCGCACACGTTTCGAGATTTCGCTGCTTCGTTGGGTTACTCTTGATAGAGCAGTGTCCATCAAGCAACTGCTCGAACAGCTCTCGTCAGGTAAGACGGCAATTGAAAACCGGCCTACTCCACCGGTGACCCCGCAGACTGCAACTCCGAAGGCTCCCGTGCAAAAGGCGGCGTCTGCCGCACCAACACCCAAACCCGCAGCAACAGCCAGTCCTCCTGCCGCTCCACCCAGCCGCGATTCCGCGCTGACGCTGGACGAGTTAAATCAGTCTTGGCAGCAGATTTGTGATGTGCTTGACAAGATCAGCAGCGCCGCAGCAGCATTTGCACACAATGATTGGGAGATCGTCTCGCTCGACGCGTCAACGCTCGCGTTGCGCCCGAAGCATTCCGGCAAGTTTCATTTTGAGCAACTTAAGATGCACTCGCAGTCACTCGAGCAAGCCGTTCTGCAAGTCACCGGCGCAAAAGTGAAAGTCAGCGCGTTGCAGGCCGTAGAGAATCCGGCACCGGTAAACAAGGATACTGAGAGTCCCCTAACGGAAGGCAAGCAGAAAGCGCCCGGTGACTTGTTCAGCAACGTGATGTCGCAGTTTGGCGGAGAGGACGTGACCTCCAGAATGAAACGGCAGGGGAAGTAGCGTGTCTCAGATGTCCCCGACATTGCAAAGACTGGTGGATGAGATAGCCAAGTTGCCCGGGTTGGGGAAGAAATCGGCGATGCGACTTGCCTTGCATATCTTGAAGCAAAGTGAACCCGAAGCGCGCGCGCTTGCCGAAGCTATTATGCAAGTGAAACTGCGACTGCACCTCTGTGCGCGTTGCGGAAATTTGACTGAAGTTGAATTGTGCGTGATCTGCGCTGATCCAAAGCGTGATTCAGCGATGGTCTGTATTGTCGAGTCTCCTCAGGAGATACTGCGTTTTGAGAAAGCGACCGGCTATCGCGGTGTCTATCACGTCCTGGGCGGCAATTTGAGTCCGTTGGACGGAGTCGGCCCGGCCGACCTGCGAATTGCTGAACTCTGGAATCGTGCCGACACGGAGAAGTTTCGCGAGGTAATCCTTGCACTGAGTCCGACCGCAGATGGAGATGCTACCTGTTTGTATCTTTTGCGGGAACTGAAGCATCGGGGGATTCCTGCCACGCGTCTGGCACGCGGTGTCCCGATCGGGGCTGAAATTGAGCATGTTGATGAAGTCACGCTGGCGCGAGCCTTAGCTGAACGAACCAGAGCGGACGGGTAATACATGATTCCCGGATTTAATCTTGCTAATCAGCTCACGCTGTCGAGGCTCGCGCTGGGGCCGCTGTTTCTGGTGGCATATTTGGGTGAATTCAAATATTCCATCGAGCTCGCGCTGGCCGTTGCGGTTCTCATTGAAGCAACGGATGTCGCGGACGGCATTGCCGCTCGATCCCGCAGCCAAGTGTCTGATATCGGCAAACTGCTCGACCCGATGAGTGACACCATTGCCCGAATGTCCTACTTTATTGGATTTCTGGTCATGGGATTTGCCGCAGCATGGATGGTTGCAATTCTCGTTTACCGTGACGTCGTGGTGGCATATTTGCGCGTCTTCTCCGCTCTGACAGGAACGGCAATGGGACGACGCACGACGGGGAAATGGAAAGGGATTTTGCAGGGCGCCGTATCGCTGACTATCCTCGTGCTGCACTGGATTCACATGCGACTGATGCCTTTGCCGTACTTCGCACATATTGTCTACTGGATTCTGGCGGCCGTCACGGTTTATACTCTATTCACCCTGATCGAGTATCTGCATGCGAATCGAGAATTGCTGAAGGAAATTCGTCATCGAGGACGCCCGATCTAAGGTATGACGAAGCTCGAGGAATCAGTCACAACGGTATTGTGGACGGGCTACTCGCCGATTGCACCGGCTACGGTCGCGTCGGCAGTCGTTTGCGCAATCTTGTGGTTTGTTCCTGCGGCACTTGATCTGAAGATGATCGTTCCGATCGTTCTGCTGACGTTTGTCGGAGTGTGGCTTTCCAATCGTTATATTGACGGCTACGAAGTGCGTGATCCCGGAAAGTTCGCGGCTGTCCGCAGAAAGAATCCTAAACGCGATGACCCCGATCCGGTGGTGTTCGACGAGCTGATTGGCCAATGGATTACGTTGCTTGCAGCGCCGCATAGTGTTCTTGGATTCGGCGCGGCGTTCGTTCTTTTTCGAATCTTTGACATCACGAAGCCGCTCGGCGCCGGACAATTGCAGCGCCTTCCTCGAGGGTGGGGAGTAATGCTGGATGACGTGCTGGCGGGAGTTTACGCCGCCCTCGTCCTGTACGGCTTGAACCGCTGGCAGCCTGAATTACTTTCAGCTTTCTGATGAATAAGACTCCGCGCAGCGAAATCATCACGGTTGGCGACGAACTCCTGCTCGGACGCACGATCAACGGCAACGCGGCATTTCTTGGAAAGAGGCTTGCCGAGTGCAGCATCCCTGCTCGCTGGTCGTCATGCGTAGCAGACAGTATAGAAGATATACAGGCCTCGGTCAGTTTGGCCATGAACCGTGCGGATGTCGTCGTTCTATCAGGGGGCCTCGGCCCAACTCCCGACGACTTGACACGTGATGCTATTGCAGGTCTCTATGACTTGCCGCTCCTCGAATCCGCAGAGCAACGCGAGCACGTGAAACAGATCTTTCAGAAGTCCGGGCGGGATGTCCCCGCACAGTCGATGAATCAAACTCTCGTGCTGGGCGGGACACAAAGACTGCCTAATCCGCTTGGCACTGCGGCGGGCATTTATCTTCAATGGAAACACCGCCACTTGTTCGCGCTGCCCGGAGTGCCGCCTGAGATGGAGCGGATGTTTGATGAACAGGTTACTCCGATACTTGCTCAAGAGTTCGGGGAAGCAAGGTGTTTCGCGCGAACGCTTAGAATGGCTGGGATTGGAGAGTCGACACTGCTCCAAAAACTCGGTGATCTTGATCCGCTGTCACGCCGAGTTTCGCTCGCTTACTTACCGCACCAGGGACTGCTCGACGTGCGTCTCACATCGCAGTCGACAGACAATTTGGAAGCGGACGCCGGCATCGCCTTCGCGGAGCATTACATACGTGAACGCGTCGGAGAGCATATCTATGCGACGGGGCGCGATTCATTGGCTCAGGTTATCGGTGACATTCTGCTGAACAGAGGCCAATCGATGACCACCGCGGAAAGCTGCACGGGCGGGCTGGTCGCATCGCTGCTCACAGATACGCCGGGCGCCTCGCGGTGGTTTGCACGCGGTCTGATTGCCTATTCCAACGATGTTAAGCATGAATTGCTTGGCGTGCGCGAGGAGACTTTGCGTGAGTACGGAGCTGTTTCAGAGCAGACGGTAAGAGAGATGGCAGAGGGCGCGCGAGCAAAGGCGAGAGCTGACTGGGCAGTTAGTCTATCGGGAATCGCTGGACCTGACGGAGGCTCGGCGGAGAAGCCAGTTGGAACGGTCTGGATTGGAATTGCATCTGCGCAGAAGTCTATGGCTCAGAGGATTCAAGTTGGCAGTTTGAGCCGCGAGTTGGTCAAGCTGCGCGCTGCCCACAATGCGCTCTTTCTGCTCTACCGCGAACTGGTTCAGGCGCGATAGCCTTTGCGACTGTTCGTGGCCATTATGCTGCCTGACGATTGGCAGCGGATACTCAAGCTTCCGCAGGAGAAGATAGGCTGGCTGGGGCGAGGAGTAAAGTGGGTAGAGCCGGAAAATCTGCATCTGACCCTGAAATTCCTGGGGGAAACACCGGACTCTCTATTGCCGCAGATCACCGATGCCCTTATGGAGTGCGGTCGAGCGGTTGAACCGTTCAAGATTGCAATTCAGGGTGTGGGAACGTTTCCAAGCAAGCAGCGACCGCGAGCTTACTGGGCGGGACTGTCTCAATCCAAGGCCTTGACGGATTTGCAGCTTATCGTGGATGAACGCATGGGCGACTTGGGGTTTGAGCCAGAGGACAAGAAGTTTGTACCGCACTTAACCGTCGCACGAATCAAGGAGCCGATCGGCAAGGAACGTATGACCAGCGCGTTTCTGAGCTTTGATTTGCGGAGCGAATCATTTTCCGTAACACATTTCAGCCTTGTGCAGAGTCTGCTTCGTCAGGAGGGGCCGGTGTACACCGTGCTCAGGGACTTTCCACTGGGAATCAAATAGTATCTGTCATTAACGAGACTGGAAAGACTCGTGCCAAAAGAAATTGTCACCACCGAGATTGAGGCTCCGATGGAGCACGTCTGGAACTTGTTAACGGTTCCCAAGGAGGTCGAGTTTTGGGCACCGAATGTTAGAGAGTTGCGGATAGAGCCGAACGGCAGCTTCGCGAAAGATTCAACGCGCCACTTTCAACTTGACATTGCCGGCAAAGACGTCACGCTCGACACTGTGATTACACACTATGTACCCAACGAACTGTTCGCAGAATCTGTCACAGGAGGCACCGCGGGCCTTCATGAGAAGACTGAGCACACGAGAATTGTGTTCCGTCTGATCTCGTTGGCAGAAAAGCGCTGCGCTGTGAACTTTACAATCGACTACGAAATGAAGGGCTTCTTGAACAAAATGCTCGAGAAGGTCGTGATGGGCGGCGTCATTTCGCAGTATAAGCTGTGGTTCGAGAGATTGAAGACATATGCCGAGACCGGACGACCGGTCTGATCCACCTAACTCCTGCGAGGGTCACATGAGCAAACCGATAGATGCTGAAAAGCAGAAGAATCTCGATCTGACATTGCAGCAGATCGACAAGCAGTATGGAAAAGGCTCGATTATGCGTCTGGGAGACAGCGGACCGATTGCGAAGCTGGACGTCGTTTCTACCGGGTCGCTGTCACTGGATGCAGCGCTGGGCGTCGGAGGTGTACCGCGCGGTCGCGTCGTGGAAATCTATGGTCCGGAGTCGTCAGGCAAAACAACGCTGGCATTGACCATCATTTCGGAAGCCCAGAAGAAGGGCGGCAAGGCGGCAATCATAGATGCCGAGCATGCTCTTGATCCAAGTTATGCCCGAGCGCTTGGTGTGGATATCGATGACCTGCTGGTGTCTCAGCCGGATACAGGGGAGCAGGCTCTGGACATTGCCGAAATGCTGATCAGATCAGGTGCATTGGATGTCATCGTCATTGACTCCGTGGCGGCTCTGGTTCCCAAGGCCGAAATTGAGGGAGAAATGGGCGATTCGCTGCCGGGGCTTCAGGCGAGGCTCATGAGTCAGGCAATGCGCAAACTGACGGCAGTGGTCTCCCGCTCGCGGACTTGTTTGGTGTTTATCAACCAGCTGCGCATGAAGATAGGCGTTATGTTTGGCAATCCTGAGACAACTACCGGCGGTAACGCGCTGAAGTTCTACAGTTCAGTGCGCCTCGAGATCCGCCGAATGGCTGCCATTAAGGACGGTGACACGATTGTCGGGAACCGAACGAAGGTCAAAGTTGTAAAAAACAAAGTTGCTCCTCCATTCCGCGAGGCCGAATTCGACATAATCTACGGCCAGGGAATTGAGCGGGTCGGAGATTTGCTCGATCTGGCTTCTACGCTGGAAATTGTGAGCAAGTCTGGAACATGGTACTCTTTCAAAGAAGACCGTCTCGGTCAGGGCCGTGAGCGTGTCATTAGCATGCTCAAGGAAACCCCTGACATGCTGGCCGCGATTGAGACAGAAGTACGCCGTGAAATGGGCTTCCTTCCTACTGAAGTCACAACACCGGCAGAACCGGAAACTGAAAATTCGAAACCAAAATCCAAAAAGTCTGCGTAGCTTTGTCGGCAGTTCGATCCTGATCTTGCTGTTTTCCTTCAGCAACTTGCAGGCGTACCACCTCATTCTGTCCACCGGCTATGCCAATTCTGCTACGCCGAAGACAGGCACTAACGTTGAGCGAGGCGGGCTATTCAGGGCCGGCAGTGGATATGTAGGCAGCTTTCGCTTTGAAACAGTCAGTCCGCACTTCTTCTGGGGTCCCTCCCTGTTGTTCTGGAACAACGTCACAGGAAACCCGACGCAGTCGTCTCGTACCAACTACTTGCAGCTTGAGGTAGGGGGTCGCGTGATGTACCGAACCGCTACAGTTCCCGACTTTTACGGCGGTGCTGGGGTAGGTTACAGTTTTGCGCAGGGGAGTTATCGAGAGAGGTTTTTCGATGCTCCAACCTATACAGTCGACGGCGACTTTCCGACAGCGTCTGTACTGCTTGGTGTCAAGACCGATGCCAGTAAGAACGGTGTCGGTGTGCTGGGCGAACTGTCCTACCATTGGGGACTGGACGAACCATCCGCGCCGAGATCGATAGGCCCGGCGAACGCGTATCTTGTGCAAATCGGGGTTTTCTTCGATTCGCAAGCGATGATGGGCAAATGACACCGTCTGAGCGAAAGCCACCCCGCGAGCCGGCGCTTCCTTATGCAGTGAAACTGCTCGCCGCGCGAAACTACTCGACGCGCAAGCTGCGAGACAAGCTAAAGTCTCGCGGCTATGACATAGCTGAGATTGATTCTGCGATTGAGAAGCTCAGCGAACGGCGTCTGCTCGATGATCAACGTTTTGCTGAAGGCTTTGTGCACTCTCGAATTGAAACACATCCGCGAGGCAAGGACGCCCTCGTCAGAGATTTGATTTCACGTGGCATTTCGGCGTCATCCGCTAAGCAAGCTGTCTCCGAATCACTTTCGGAAGAACAGGAACTGCAGCTGGCTAATGACCTGATCGCACGCAAGGGCAAGCAGTATGCCGGGCTTGACAAAGTGACGAGAACTCGGCGCTTAACGGCCCTGCTGGCACGACGGGGATTCAGGCTTGATACGATTCGAAAAGCGTTGCATCATTCGTCCTTTGCCGATACTCCGGAGGAATCTTCCTGAACCTTATCAGCCGCTTTCTTTCATCCTTGTCCATTGATTTGGAGGGACCCGCTGCATGAGGTTTCCGATTCTCCTCTTGATCATTCTTGTTTGTACGCCTTTTGCCTTTTCTGCGGAGATTGACCGGATCTCGTATGCCGAGGTGCAACTCGGCTTCGCCACAACGACAGGTCTGACTGTTTACAAAGATGTCGAGGGTGAGCGTGTTGCACCGGGATCAATCGGTACAACCCTGCAATTCAGCGGATACTTTCCGTTAGTCAGCGTGTTGTCGTTTAGTCCGCACTTCACCCTCTTGACGACGGACGGACGGGTGACCGATGATCCATCGCCGCCACCGTCCTTCGATGTCAGATTTCACCAGCGGGAATTGGGTTTGGATTTGCTTTTTCGGCCGGGAAACTTGCGAAAGCTGAAACTCGGGGCAGGTACCTCGATCGCATGGTGGACGGCGGCAGAAGACAATGCCAGGCCGGTGATAGACGGTGAGTATCTACGAGGAAGGTCGATCGACGGGCAGGCATTGATGGGTCGTGGAGTCATGCACCTCGCGCTGCGAAATCCTGAAGTCTCCGGTGCTTCCCTTAAGCTCGTTGCCGCCTGGCCGCTCGCGGACCTCATTCGCGTCGAGAACACTGCCGCCACTGGTTACATCGGCCTGCAGTGTGGCTTCTCCATGATTTTGAATTAACCTAACACAGATAACGCACCTTATGACCGCCGCCGAAATTCGTCAGCAGTTTCTCGAGTTCTTCAAAGAGCGACAGCACTTGATCGTTCCCTCTGCACCCGTAGTTCCGCAGGACGATCCGACATTGCTTTTTACGAACGCAGGAATGAATCAGTTCAAACCTTATTTTCTCGGACTTGCCAAGCCTGAAGCGACACGCATTGCCGACACTCAGAAGTGCATCCGCGTTTCAGGCAAACACAATGATCTCGAAGAAGTCGGTGTGTCACCGTACCATCATACCTTCTTTGAGATGCTCGGCAACTGGAGCTTCGGCGACTATTTTAAGTATGACTCGATCCGTTGGGGCTGGGAATTGATGACTGATGTCTTCAAGCTTCCCAAGGATAAGCTCTATGCCACTGTATTCGAGACCGACGATGAAGCTGAGGCCCTCTGGCGCAACGAAACGGACATCCTCCCGTCGCATGTTTTGAGATTTGGAAAGAAGGATAACTGGTGGTCTATGGGGGACACCGGTCCATGCGGCCCGTGTACTGAAATCCACATTGATCGCGGCCCTGAGTTTGACGGCGATCCAAATGCCTTCGTGAATACCGGTTCGCGCAGGTACATCGAGCTTTGGAATCACGTCTTCATACAATTCGACTCGCAGCAAGACGGCAGCCTCGTACAGCTTCCTGCCAAGCATGTGGACACGGGTGCGGGCCTCGAACGATTCGCGGCAGTGCTCGGCGGGCATCGCTCCAATTATGACACCGATTTGTTCCAGCCTTTGATCCGCGAGATTGTCGACTTGTCAGGCCGGAATTATGCGCAGGAAGATTCCGGGATTCCGCATCGAGTGATCGCCGATCACGTGCGCTGTCTGACATTTGCGATCGGAGACGGTGCGATGCCGGGAAATGAAGGACGAGGTTACGTGCTGAGGCGCATTCTGCGCCGAGCCGCACGCTTCGGCCGAAAACTCGACATGCATGAGCCGTTCTTGCACAAACTCGTTCCGGTGCTTATCGATACGATGGGTCAGGTCTTTCCGGAAATCAAGGATAGACACGCACACATCGCGCGAGTGATCGAAGCGGAAGAATCACACTTTGGCAAGACATTGGATCGCGGATTAGAGCAGTTTGATGCCGTGCTGGCGGAAGCACGCAAGACGAATGTCGTGGAGATTCCCGGTGACGAGGCGTTTAAGCTTTACGACACTTTTGGATTCCCGCTTGATTTGACACAGTTAATGGCCAGAGAAAGCGGCTTGACTGTCGACGAAGCGGGATTCCACAATGCAATGGAACGACAGCGGGCGCGGGCAAGAGCCGCTGGGAGTTTCAAGACTGACCGCGACGAGTTCATACTTAACGGCGAGCTGCCGACCACAGAGTTCATCGGTTACGACACACTGTCTGCGGCGACACAAATCTTGCCACTTCACTTTGATCCCGAAAGCGGCCGATTCCTTTTTGCTGCAAAGCACACTCCCTTCTATGTGGAGTCGGGCGGGCAGGTCTCGGATACAGGTTTCGTTGAGTTCATGCTCGGTGAAGACATGTTTCGGTCGAAAGTGGCGAGCGCGACGCGTCGCGACAAAGCTATACTCCATTCTGCAGTGATCGATCATCTCGCTCCGGGATTGCAAGAAGCGGTGGCGCAGAAGCAGTGGCTTAGCGCCGAGCTTTCTGTGGCGAGAGACCATCGCTTGCCGACGCAGTTTAATCACACTGCAACCCATCTGCTGCATGCAGCACTTCGGGCGGCATTCGGCGAGCATGTGCATCAGGCAGGTTCCTATGTCGGACCTGATTACTTGCGTTTCGATTACACTCACTTTGACAAGCCAAAACCGGACGAACTTGCACAGATTGAACTTCAGGTCAACGACTGGATACGCGGAAACTTCCTCGTGAATCCGGCAGTCGTACCGTTGAAACGTGCGCAGGACCTTGGCGCGATGGCATTGTTCGGCGAAAAGTATGGTGACGAAGTGCGAATGATTGAGATATCTGACGATGAGCAGATAGTTTCGCGTGAACTCTGCGGTGGTTGCCACGTGCGGAGAACGGGTGATATTGGCGTATTCGTTATTAAGGCAGAGACTTCCGCGGCAGCTGGTATTCGCCGCATTGAAGCGCTGACGGGAGAATCGGCGTGGAGTTTTCTCGCGCAGCAGCGCACCAAGGTCGATGAATTCATCGAGATGCTCGGCAGTGCCGGAAGTGACCCTGCGGAGAAGTTGAGGCTCACTCTCGAAGAGAAGAAGAAACTCCAAAAGGAGCTTGATCAGCTACGCGCGCAGGTGGCAGGAAACGCCATGCAGTCCCTCGCAGAACAGGCGATCCTGGTCGGCGGGATCAAACTTGTTTTCAATCGCGTCAGTGCGCAGAACCTCGATCAGCTGAAGGAGATGGGTGATGCGCTTCGTGAACAGCTTGGAAGCGGCATTGGCGTGTTGGGAATGGTTGCTGAAGACAAACCTTCACTGGTGGTGGTGGTTACTCCAGACTTAGTGAAGGCGGGGTGGGACGCTGTGCCCATTGTAAAAGAGCTTGCAAAACTCATGAAAGGCGGAGGTGGCGGCAAACCCCACCTTGCAACTGCAGGCGGCAAAGAGGCAGCAGCGCTCGATCAAGCACTTTCTGCCGCACCACAACTGATTCAAAGTCTAGCGACAGCGGCCGCAAAATGAGCAAGCCCGAACACCTCGCATCAGTTCATGACCCATTGATGGTCAAAGCTATCGAGAAGTTGCAGCACGCAGTGCAGGAAGCTGCAACGATGCACAGTCAGCTTTCCACGACTTGTTTCGCCGAGTTGACTGCTATTGCAGAAGCTTGCGCAAGTGCCTTGCGTCACGGCGGCAGATTGTTCTTTTGCGGCAATGGCGGATCGGCTGCGGAGTGCCAGCATCTTGCAACCGAATTTGTCGTCAGACTCACAGCGCAGCGCGAACGACAAGCACTTGCAGCCATCGCCTTGACCACCGATACGTCACTTATCACTGCGTGCTCCAATGACTATGGTTTTGATCGCGTTTTCTCTCGTCAGGTTGAGGCCTTGATGCATGCTGGCGATATTCTGTTCCTTTTGTCTACATCCGGTCGCTCGCCCAATCTCATACTCGCTGCAGAGGCGGCGGCCAGGATCGGCGGCAAGCGAGTTGCCATGCTGGGGATGGAACCGACACCCTTGGATCGTCATGCAGATTACGTGCTGCATATTCCATCAGCGTCCGGTCAGCGGGTTCAGGAGGCTCATTTGCTCTGCGGACACATGCTGGTTGAACTCATTGAAGACTTACTTTCGAGCGGCGATAACCTCCATTCGACTCGATGACTTTTCTTAATTCTGCGCTGCTAGCCGCTCTCTCACTCGGACTGATTCCGATTCTCATTCATCTTCTCAACCGTCAGCGGTTTAAGGAAGTGGATTTTCCGACGCTTCGCTTTCTGCAGGAGATGCAGAGGCAAAAGATGCGTCGTGTACGCGTACGCCAATGGCTGTTGCTGGTGCTGCGCACGCTGGCAATTCTCGCTTTGGTGTTTGCGATGGCCAGACCTGTGTTGCGTTCCGAAACCGGATTTCTGGTAACCGGCGAAGCGAGGGCGAGCGTTGTTCTTGTCCTTGATCGCTCCGCTTCAATGCGTGCCGAATCTCCAAATGGTACACGCTTTAGAGAACTGCAGACGCGAGCGCAAGAAGTAATCCAGTCTCTTGGTTCCTACGACGAAGTACAAATCGTTTGGGCTGACCCTGTCCCGCAGTTGTTCCCCGACTCTCCCACGCAACATAAGGCTTTGCTGCGTGAAGCGATTGAAGCTGCCACAGCGCAGGAGTCCGGTGGCACCTTGTCTGATGCGGTGGGTCAAGCGAGAAGTATCCTGGGCAAGTCGCAGAATCTGCTGAAGGAAGTATACGTCATTTCTGACTTCAGTGAAAGCGCATGGCTTGAACGCCTGCCCGATGCTCCTATACTTCCCCAAGACATCCGTCTCTACGTCATCCCCATTGCAAAAGACGACGTGCTGAATGTGGGAATTGTCCATGCGGAAGTCTCATCCAGACTTATTGCCCCGGGGCGCACGATAGAGCTAAGCTTTTCTTTGGTTAACAGTGGCAGCGATGCGGTTAGTGATCGAATAGTTTCCGTTTATCTGGATGGTGCTCGCGTGGCGCAGTCACGACTTTCCCTTAGAGCCGGTGAAGCGCGAACAGAGCAGTTTCGGTTTGTTCCTGAGAGCGTCGGTGACCTTGCGGGATACGTGAGGCTCGAAGATACGGATGCCTTCCCTGATGACGATGTCAGGCGATTTGTATTGCGTGTGCCTGCCCGTTTGAACATCGCCATTGTCGGGGCGATGGGTCCGGCACGCAGACTAACCGCATTGGCAATGGACCCTGCAGCAAGCGCAGAGTCGTTCGTGCACGCAGTGGAAATGACGTCTTCTGAGTTTGAGTCAGCGGATTGGTTGAGCTATGATGCGGTATTTGTGGTTGACGCGCCCGCGTTTTCCGGTGGTTTTGCAGAACGCGCGCGCAGCTACCTGCAAACGGGACGTGGAATCTTCGTGACAGGAGGTCCAAACTTTGATCTGAGATCTCATGCCGTATGGATGCAAGCGTTGGGTCTGCCTGCACCGCTCGGGGTAGATGATGCGGGAGACGGCCGAACGCGTTGGAGTAAGGTTGATCTGGAGCATCCACTTTTTGAAGGTGTCTTTCTGGAGAAGCCTGCCGACATATCACCTGAGTTCGCGCGAACGCTTGCGATTTCGCGCGATGCCGCAGCCGCCACGGTGATTGAAGGAGCTGGAGGCAAAGTCTATTTGTGCGAAGCGACTCAGGGACGTGGGCGAATTCTCTTTTTTACAAGTTCGCCAGATCCGGAATGGTCGTCCCTCTTTCGCGCAGGTATCTTTGCCCCGCTGATGACTGGAAGTGCTGCTTACCTCGCTGGTTCGGGAGGAGCAGGTGTCGACTTGGCACAGACGGTTGGTCAGGGTGGTGAATTGCTGCTGCGTTCAACAGATGCCATACAGTATGATCTTACGTCAAACGAGATCTCTCTGAAGTTGACAGCGTCGCCTGTTGCCGGCGGGCAAGTTTTGCGCATTCCTCCCCTGAGTACCAGCGGCGAATTTCGATTGCGCCAGGGCGAGCGAGAAGTGCTGCCAATCGTTGTCAATATCCCTAAGAAAGAATCCGCCTTGAAGCCGTTCACTGACGACCTGCACATGGAGAGTCTTGGGGGACAGCTGCAGCGCTTGGGACAGACAGCAAACATGGAGACCGTGATCAGCGAAGGCAGATATGGCCGCGAACTTTGGAGACTGTTTCTGATGCTGGCGCTGGGCTTGCTGGTCGCCGAAATGCTCATTGCGCGAACGCCGAGGAAGGAAGCGGTTGCGACATAGTGTATCGAGACACTCATGCAGAAGAGGCTCCCGCGAGGGAGCCTCTTTGTTGGTCGCAAAGCCAATTTCAGCGAAGCAGAGTTAGACGGACGGGCGAATGAGCGGCGCTTGCGCGAATCCAATAGGATCCGCTGGGCAGACCGTCGGGCAGTTTCCAAGTTCGACTCATGCTGGATCCACTTATACTTGCAATTTCTCTTCCTAGGATGTCGTACAGGCGAATTTGCGACAACTCTCCCAGCGGTGCAATCGTCACCCAACCGGCCGTCGGATTGGGAAATAGACTTAGTGTTGGCGAGGGACTCTGGGACTGTTCATCACTTGCAGTACCTCTCCATGAACCGTCGAAAAACACATCTCCGTCGTCACCAATCAGACGGCCACTCCAGACGACCGCGAAGCCTTCTTCATCGGCGGCACATCCAAAACCTTCAGAAACTACAAGCCCGTTCAGATCCGAGACCGGTTCTTCCAATTCCCATGCCCAAGGTTGGTTGATACTGGCACGGCGAAACAAGAGCTGTCCGGTCTCGTGTTGAACCTGAATACGGGCATAGCAAATGCCAATTTCGCCTGCCGCTTCCATTAACCGCGGGTTCACGTTGTCGAAGGGACTATCCGTAAGCTGCAAGGGGTCTGACCACGACACTCCGTTGTCTGTGGAGTACGTCGCGTAAATCTCACGGGCGACAGAAGCATTGTTCCGTCGCTGATATGCAAGCATGATCGTACTCTCACGGGAGATAAGAGTGGGCCGTGTCTGAGCGTAGCTGCTGATATCGGGAATTAACGGAGTGCTCCAGTGACTGCCAAGGTCATCTGAGTAGTACAATGCTATCTGCTCGCCGGTTGAACCTGGCCGGTCAATCGCGGTGGCAACCCAAAGCCTCTCATTCTCACCTTCCCATGTCACTGCGGCTGCGATACTCGCCGAAGAATCCTGCATGGGAAGACCCGATGCGAACCAGCCGCTGCTAAACCAGTCCTGACCGTAGTTCATCGCATACATGTGACCAAGCGTCCCCATGCCATTTGAAGAAGCTGCCAGTACAAACAGGTGAACATAAGGATCCTCGCTGGAAAAGTCGAAGTCTGAGAGCAATACTGCGTCTTTCAGTACCGTATTCTCGGGGACTACCAGAGGGGAGGAAGGTTCCGGCCAATTTGACGACGTATGAGATATTCTGCGAAAGTGTATATCTAAGCCATCGCGAGCAAAATTCGAAATATACGCGTACCGGTCGTCACTGGCAGTTGTGAACTTTATGTACTCAGGAGTCACTGTCCTGTCAGTAGACGCGTCCCAAATTTCGCCGTGCAATTGCGAGGTTCGCATGCTCAAGACATTTGATTCGCGCACACAAAAGGCTCGAAACTGACCGTCACCGATCGGGACTACTTGCGGACTCCACTCGTGTTGATCCGAACCAAAGACTACCACATCATGATTCCAGTCGAGCTGTGCGTTCAGCATCACAGGAAGCAAGAGGAGTGAGAAAAGTCTAAAGGACTGACCAAAACTGAAGTATCTGAATCGCATTGGAGGCCGCGCCTTTTCGCAAATTGTCACCTACGACCCAAAAATGCAGCCAATGATTATCGTCCGGGTCGATTCGCACACGTCCGACATGCACATCCTGCTGACCGCTGACTTCGAGGGGAGTCGCGTAACCAGATCCGTCACAAATGAGTCCTGGAAAATCAGAAAGACATTTCATGACATCGGCCATAGATGTCTCCTGCAGCAACTCCACGCTGACGGAGGCCGCATGCCCGATTTCGACAGGCACACGTACAGCCGTCGCACTTACGTGAACGCGCTCTCGGTTCAGAATCTTCTTGATCTCACTGCCTATCTTGGTTTCTTCCCCGCTATAGCCACTACTCTCCCAGTGTCCGACTTCCGGAAAGAGATTTCCTGCAATCCGTCGTGGTAGAGCTTTAGACTTAGCGTTGTCGTTACGATTCTGCTCTCTCAGCTCTTCAACTGCGGCGGACCCTGCACCCGATACGCTTTGGTATGTCGAAATTAGAGCACGACGCAAGCCGAATCGTCGATCAAGCGGTGCCAAGGCCATGACAACTACGGATGCCGAACAGTTCGGATTTGCTACCACGCGAGTTTCTGACGTGATTATGTCGGCATTGATTTCCGGAATCACTAAAGGCACATCGTCGTTCATGCGAAATGCGCTAGAATGGTCAATCACGCGAATCCCACGTGCGACTAACTGCGGCGCCCAAACTCTCGAGTGTTCTGCCGAAAGAGCGAGAATGGCGTAGTCGGCATCAACTTCCTCGCCGTCCATCGAGCGGACTTCATAAAGTCTCCCGCAGCACTTCATCGTTTTGCCGACCGAAGAAGACGACGCATATAGACGTAGCTCTGTCAGCGGGACGCCCCACTCTTCCAGGACAGCAAGCGTAGTCTGGCCGACCAATCCGGTTGCCCCTAATACTGCAAGTCGTACGGGTCTCATTATCGATTCACCACGATTCCAGTGCCTTCAACGACTTCGCCAATCTCCGCATAGTAAATTTTTTGTGTATCGAGCGATTGCTGCGCCTGTTCATATCGTTCTCGTGGAATGGCGACTAACAATCCCCCGGACGTCTGCGCGTCAAACATAATCCACTGCATTGTGCTCGACACCTCCGAAGCAAACTCCACATAACTCCCGAGGTATAGCTTGTTCATCTTAGTTCCGCCAGGTACTTTTCCCTGCTCTGCGAGTGGGAGCGCGCTTTCCAGCACAGGCATAGCCGCTGCATGCAGTACGAATCGAACGTTGGATGCCTTCGCTATCTCAGCGGCGTGACCAAGCAATCCGTTGCCCGTAATGTCTGTGGCAGCCTTTATCCCACAGTCGCGCAAGGCAAGCTGGGCATGCTTGTTTAGTGTTTGCATCCAATTTACCGCAGCACCAATCTCCTGTGCAGTCAATAGTTCATTCTTCAGCGCAGTCGTGAGAATTCCCATCCCTAACGGTTTTGTGAGAATCAGCACGTCTCCCGGCCTTGAACCGTCGTTACTCCACATGTTTGCCGGGTCAACCAATCCCGTGACGACCATGCCATACTTTGGTTCTTTGTCGTCAATCGTGTGCCCGCCTGCGACTACGATGTCCGCTTCCGCAGCCTTTTCGGCACCTCCGCGCAACACTTCTCGCCAAATATCCGGCGAAATGGCCTTGGGAAAAGCACAAATGTTAAGGGCAAAGAGCGGTCGGCCGTTCATCGCATAGACGTCGGAAAGGGAATTAGCCGCTGCGATGGAACCGTAGTCGTAGGGATCATCGACCACCGGTGTGAAGAAGTCCACCGTCTGCACAATCACTTCCCCCGAGGGCAAGCGATAGGCCGTGGCATCATCACGATGGTCGAACCCGACAATCAGGTTCTTGTCGCGTGCTGCTGGCAGCCCACTTAGAATAAGATCCAGCACCGCCGGATCCATCTTGGACGCTCAACCAGCGCAGCTTACCAAATGAGTCAGCTTGGTCAGCTCTTCTTTTGTGTAGGACATAGCTATTGTTCGGAATCCGGCGAGGCAGGTTTCAAGTCCGGATAGACGCGGCGGTAGGCCGCAATGTGCTGAAGGATGTGCTTGACATACAGTCGTGTTTCCCGATATGGGATCAACTCGACAAATACATCAGGGGGAAAGTTGCCGAATTCAGATTGCCACCGCTTGGCAGCATTGATGCCGGCGTTATATGCGCACAGTGTGAGAATAATGTCTCCATTCAGACTGCGCTGCAGGTCCGCGATGTGCGCAATCCCGATTTCGAGATTGCGCGGGCCATGATAGAGCTCTTCTTCCCGCAGCACTTGCCCCATACGCTTCACTTGTAAACGAGCAGTCTCCGGCATGAGCTGCATCAATCCGACGGCGCCGGAGGGACTTACAACTTTCTCGTCAAAGTGGCTTTCCTGACAAATCACGCCAAGAGCAAGATACGGATCCACATCGTAGCGGCGGCACATGTCCAACAGGAGTGGTTCGTAGTCCAGCGGATACCACAATTCATAGAATTCAGCAGGGCGGCTTCCTACGGACGAAGCTTCGTTGCGAAACTCCTTGATGACCCACTTCCACGACTCGAAACGATCCCCGTTCTTCCAGTAGAGTAGTGGTCTCCACCAAGCGAGATCTGCGCGCTTGCCGCACTCAGCTTCGACTTGAGGCCATTCGCGCAACGCAAACTCCCAGAGTCCAAGTGCGGTCAACTGAGCGAATGCGCGCGTGTGCGATTCGCCCAGCGTGAAAACTTCATTCAAGTTCAGCACCCGCATGTCACGTCGAACAGGGGTCGGCAAGTCACTCAGCGAGCACGATTGCAGAGCATAGTATGAGAATGGAAAGCGACTGAGAAGCTCAGTGCACAAGCTGTCGCGCATTTCCCTGTTGCCGATTTCGCTGAAGCTCTTGGCAGCCCAGTAGAGGCCAATGGGAACATACCCTGACTCGGGGTAATTGCGCACAAGGCGGACGAAATCGGAGGCGGCGCTCTCATATTTTGCAGAAAGATAGCGAGTCCAACCGCGCATCCACAGGGCATCGTCCGCCCCTCCTGCACCTTGCGCAGCCTCATACCACTTGCCCGCCGCGTTGGCCGCCTCTAATAGATTGTTACGGTCAATATGCAGCAAGGCAATCAAGCGCCAAGATTCTCCGACTCGCGACTTATCGGTGCCGCTCCGTGCAAGCTCTTGGGCCGTACTAATCGCCAACTGATCTTGATCTTTCAAGTAGGCTGAGCGCACAACGCACCAAAGCATTTCATCCCGAAAACTCGACTCCGGAAACTGCTTGATGTGCTGCTGAGCGAACCTGAGCGCATCGTCATGCCTGCGAAGTGCTACGGATAGTCTTGCCTGCATTGCAATCATTTGCTCGTCGTAAGCGGCGTAACGGCCGCGACTGCGCAATACTGACAGCCTGTCAAGCGCATCATTTCTCATCCCTGCACGCTCGAGGCGCTCAATCTCTGCCCACTCGCCACTCCAGCCCGGATCAGGTGGAGTGAATCCGTAGGTAACGGCATATGAAGACAGCCTGCGCTTGGCCTCCTTCCCCTGCGATGTAGCAGGAGAATTGAGATATGCCGACCGCAGCAAAGTCGTTGCTTCAGAGTGCTTCCCTGTGAGCGAAAGGAACTTTGTGATTTCGAGATCGATGGCCTGTCGAATACCGACGGCTACTTGATTTGTGCGCGCGGCGCTTGCGAGGCTGTTCAATGTGTCCAAACTCCCCATAGCGCGTGCATCTTCAAACAACTGCTCAGCCGCAAGGTCCCGATAGTCAGGCAGCGATGAGGAGAGGAGCCTTCTCCAGTAGATTCCCGCAAGATGAGGCTGGCCAAGCTGCGTGAGTGACCGTGCTCGCAGCCAAGCCGCATGGTCCTCAAGGTCGGGTGGAACCCCAAGATCGAGTAAGGTGGGGACCAGCGCAATATTGGAATCTGAGTATGCGAAGCAAGCAGAAAGAAAGTTCGCGAGACTTTCCCAGTCTGGCGACGATGGTAAACTGCGGGATGTAAGCAAGGACTCGGCAGCAAGCGTGTCGCCTGCCAATCGAAAGCCCCAAATCTGAGCAACTCTGGCAGAGTCATCCGCAAGAGTTGCCGCCAGCATCGGATATGGGGCGAGAAGAACTGCCAAGAGCGTGCAAAGTCGGCGAAGCATGGACGCAAAGTAAGCAAAAGAACCTCGAAAAACAATTATCCTAATAGTTTCATTCAGCTCTCATGCTATACTTACAGTCATGAAACCCCCTATAGAACACTTGTGTTTCCGGTGGAGTTTCGTTATTTTACCGAGTCTTGTCTAATCCCCCTTCCGATTCTCAACTTTCCACCCCAATTCGTATGCGACTTCAGGCGGCAATCGCTCTTAGTGTTTTATTATCAATCAGTTACGCACTGGCAGACCCGATTTCCGTGTACTCCATTCAGTACACGGATAACCCTGACGGGTCATCTCCACTTGTGGGCCAGTCGGTTGAAGTAACTGGGCTTGTTTCCGGGGTGCGATTCGGCACCTCCCGGCTACAGTACTTCCTTTCGGACCCGTCCGGCGGCCCTTGGAGTGGCATTCTGGTTTTCGACACTCAGGAACGCAATTTTCAGGTCGGCGATTCCGTAACTCTTCGCGCGACCGTGGCAGAAAGCGCCGGCCAAACAAGGTTAAATAGTCCTGAATTACTTGCAGGGCCTTTTGCTGGGCCGAGGACAATCGTCCCACATCTCTCCCTCTCTGGCAGCATCGAGGAACGGCACGAAGGGGTATTCGTTGAGCTGAGCAATGCCGTCGTGACAGAGATCACCGGCAGCACTTTCATCGTGAATGACGGCAGCGGACCACTGCGGGTGCGAGAGGGATTTGAGTTCGGTTACGAGCCGTTCGTCGGTGACACACTTCAGTACTTGCGCGGAGTAATATCCTATCAGAGTAATGAGTTCGCGATCAACCCGCGCAATGACGCAGACTTCGGTTTCTTTTCAAACCGGCCGCCGATAATCGCCAATGTCAGCCATACACCTGATCGTCCCACCGGCGTTCAGCCTGTTACCGTGCGTGCGACGATCAGTGATGATAATAACCAAGTCGCTGAGGCGTTGGTGTTCTATAGATTCGGCCAAGCTGGTGACTTCTCAGCAGTGATGATGTACGACGATGGGGTTCATGGTGACGGTGCGGCACAAGATGGAGTATGGGGCGGAATTCTGCCTGCGGGGCCGGAGCGTTCCACCGCATACTACTATCTATCCGTCCGCGATGCTGAGGGAGCACAGGCTCTTTCGCCTGCGAACGCACCGAGCCAAACGTATTCATATTTCGTGCGTTCTATTACGCTCTCGATTTTCGATGTTCAGTACGTCGGAAGTCCGACGGGGGGCGACTCACCTTATAACGGACAAATTGTCACGTTGAATGGTATCGTCACGGGATCGGGCTTTGACGGCGGTAGCTTCTTCATGAGTGACCCGGGCGGCGGACCTTGGTCGGGGGTGCTTGTGTTCAATCCCTCTTTGACTCCGGCGCAAGGTGACTGTGTTTCCGTCACGGCAAGGGTGCAGGAGTACTTTGGTTTGACGGAGCTGTCCAGTGTATCGAATGTCACTGTGCTCGGAACCGGAGTAGTGCCGCCGCCGGATACACTGTATGCATCTATGCTGCCAGATTCTTCCGAGGCTTACGAGGGTGGATTTGTTTATATCGGTCCGTGCGTGGTAACGAACATCTCGAGTTTCGGGAGCTTCAACCAGTGGACCGTACGCGATGCATCGGGTGAAGGAGTCATTCTTGGCGATTTCGGGCTCGAATATGTGCCTGCTCTAGGTGACAGTTTTACCTTCATTCAAGGGTGTGTCGGCTTCAATAGTAATCCCGGACACATGATCGCTCCCCGATATGATGAAGACATGGGAATCGTTGACCGCCGCGCACCACAGTTGGTGAGCGTTTCCGCCGTGACAGAGTATCGAGTGAATGTAAGATTTAATGAGCGGCTTGCGCCTTCCGTCGTAGACAACCTTGATCGATTCAGGATCGTTGAGGTTACCAATCCTGCTTTCCCCACCCTGCACGTACTCTCGGCGCAACTCTTCTCAGACAGCAAGACGATTCAGATCGAGACGATTGAGTCAATGCCATCTACGGCCGCGTACGAGCTTGCCGTCACAGATATTTCAGACTTGGCAGGAAATGTGCTCGCGAGCGCCTCATTTGGGTTTGGAGGCTACTTCCCAAATGAAGTCGTTGAGATCGCCGACATCTATGACAACTTTGCGGCATTCAATCAGACGCGAGTCACCTTGCGTGGGGTTGTAAACTTTGTTCAAGATGTTACCACAAGCTCAGGTTCGCGGCGAATCTCAGCCTTCATACAGGATAACAGCGGCCGAGGTTTCAGCCTTTCGCAGACCGGTGCGGCAGGTACTTTTCCCGGAATTCGCCGCGGTAATCTAATCGAGATCACGGGACTTGTCAATGAATTTGGCGGTGCCATCCAATTGGGCGAATTTGCGAGCGGCGCGAACTCTCCTGACGTCCGAGTGCTCTCGGAGAACATGCCCCTGCCTCAGCCCATAGAACTCCGCACAGGTGATTTGCGTGCACAAGCCGCGGTAGTTGCCGTCTCGGATCCAAATTTACGCGGCTCAGGAACCTGGTGTCTTGCCACCGGCACAGTTTATCAGGTTGACGAAAATGTTGGCGGCGGCACGAACATCTTTATTGATGACGGCAGTGGAAATTTGACAGTCCGCGTCTGGAACTCCATGGAGTTAGACAGCGTATTTGACGACGGTCAGTGGATACCGCTTGGCGAACTTGTCGGACATCGCGTGAGCATCGCGGGACCGTCGTCTACTTTTAATGGCGACTTCCAAATGCTCGCGGGCTACTCTGAGGATTTTACGGATCCGGATGCTACGGGTGCGCCGAGTGGCAGACTGATACTGGAAGTTCCTAATCGACCGTTTGCACCTGACATTGGACAGACGCTCGAAATATTTTACGATGCGCCGCCGTTGGGAGCAGTGAGGCTGCGCCTATTCAATTTACGAGGACAGCTCGTGCACACTTTTGTGGACAAACGGGCTGGAGGCCCGCAATACATCGTCTGGAACGGGCGAAATGATCTTCGTGAGATTTTACCTCTCGGCACGTATATTCTGCATCTTGAATCCATCGAGAACGGTAGAACAGACTCCGCGACTAAACCTGTGGTAGTGGGGACACGCCTGTGATGAGAATTTTGATCACACTTTTAAGCGCGTTTTTCGCTCTGTCCTTACCTGCATTTGCGCAGTTAGTCTCGAATCCGCATCTACCCACACCGGCCGCGCAGGGCATGGGTGGTGCGTTCACTGCCGCAGCTCGTGGCAGTGACGCAGTGCTATGGAACCCCGGAGGTCTCGGGATGAGTCACGGAACAGGTGGTCGGCTGGCCTACCATCAACCTTACGGCACCGCCTTTCTCTCACATCTTTCGGCGTCCGGTTACACGTTCTTACCCCGTAAGGCAGGTTCAATTGGTGTCGCTATACAGTCTTTGGGAACGCGGCTCGGTGGAGAAACGATCTCTAGCGAAACGGAGATTTCAGTGGCTCACGGAGTTTTGCTGCAGGATGACATTCATTCTGCGCTTAGCTTTGGCTACGCGCTTAAGCTGATTTCATGGGGATTAGGAGAATCGGTGGACGGCCCGTCCGGCAGTTATGATCTGGGAAGCTCGACGGTCTTCGGACTGGACGTCGGAGCCACAGCCAAGCTTTGGGATCGCTTCTATCTCGCAGGCGCATTTCACAACATTAATCATCCCCAGATGGGTGAATATTTAAAACGCGATTTGCCGCGCACAATGACGGCAGGTGTTCAGTATGAGCCGTACTACGGTGTGCGCACAACCTTTGACATTGAGCGTCGCCTTGATGCGGGTACAGTGTTTAAGGCGGGTGGAGATCTTCAGGTCGTCAAGCCGTTCCACATTCGCGTCGGAGTGATGTCCAATCCGAATATCTTCACGGCAGGTTTCGGTCTTCATTATCGCGACTTGATAGTCGACTATGCGCTTCTTTATCATCCGATTCTCGCGCCGTCGCACACCTTCAGTATTGGTTTTGACGTTCCACGGAGTCTCGGTCAAATTTGGAAGCCAGCGTCGTGATGTTTATGCGATGGTTATTGTGCATTCTACTCGTTTGTTCGAGTATCGCAGCCGCTGACGAGCTCCTGGACTTGAATTATGCGACCCGCGAGCAAATCGTCGCTTTGCCTATCACTCCAGAGCAAGCGGATGCGATTTGGGAGCGCCTGTTGTATGAAGGTCCGTTTAGGAACCTCTACGAGCTGAACGATCTGCCAGAGATTGACGCGATCACTTTAAAGAACTTGCGATCACTCGTGCGGATTAGCCCTCCTCGCCCCGGCGACGACCGCATGGACCGCATCGAGGACGCGTATTATCGTATTGAAACCCTCGGCACAGAGGAAGGTACGAATGTAGGATTGGTCGATGAGTGGATCGACCGCATGCTCGAGCCGATGAACGTCAACGAAGCGACGCTTGATGAGTTGATGGACTTGCAGAATGTCTCACCGGCCGATGCAGTGGCAATTCACAATCAAGTGAAATTGCAGGGCGGGATTCGTGGCGCCCGCGATTTGCGAGCGGTTCCGGGTTTATCCTCCTGGGGATATCGCAATGCTCGAAACTACCTCTCGTACGACACAAAGGAGCTGCGCCGTGAATGGCACGGAGCCTATACATTTCGAGCATACGATACGCCGTTTTTCGCCGACGAGGAGCTCGCCATTGATCCTTCGCTGCTGGTCGATCCCACCCCGGATGTGAGTCACAAACTACGTCTGAATTATGCAAGAGATTTCAAGGCTGGAGCGCTCTGGCACCGAAGCCTTGGAGAGAAGGCGTCGTACTGGGATGCTGGAGGCGCTCAGATTCCACAAATGAAGTGGTTCGCCGGACTCGAAAAGAAGATGCTCGGGCCAGTGCGAATAGACCGTGCGTATATTGGAAGCTACCAGATTTCGCTTGGGCAAGGAGTTACTCTCGAGAGTGGCGACTACTTCAATCCCCGATATTCCGGCTTTGGGTTTGACAAGCGCTTAACAGGAATCGCCCCCGATCTTTCACGCTCGCGTGAGTTCACATTGAAGGGTGCGGCAGTTGAAGCGAGCTATGGGCGGTGGAAGGCCGTTAGTTTCTTATCAAGTCAGAGAAAAGATGCGATATTGAATCCGGATGGATCGTTGAATCGTCTGATCACACTGGTACCACGTGACGATCAAGACATCTACCCAACGAAGCAGGTTCTTCCCAGTGGCGACACCGTCCAAGTTTCCGCATTCGACGGCAAGCAATCCATGCTGGACGCCGTTCGGGAAGTTGCTTTCGGTGGAGAGCTTTCCTATCGGCCATTCGCGGGAACTTCGCTTGGTGTCATTGCGTCTGAGTTTGCGTATGATCGTCCGATCAAGCCAGATTTCGGGCAGGGCTACCAAGTGAATGCTATAACGAGCACGGGTAGGGACACCGTTGTCACTATCTATCCCGTCATCCATCCACTCGAGCGTGACGAAATTGCTGACAATCGGATAAACTCCGAGATTCTCAATGCGCATCGTTCTGAAGTGGACGGATCGCTTTGGAGCGGTGCACAAGGCGTCAGGCGGGTCTTTGGGCTTGACTTGATGACCGTTGTCCGAAACTACACATTTCAGCTTGAGTATGCCGAACTCGAGCAGTCAGGTGGCGTTCTTAGCATAGGTGATGATCCGCACGGCCTTGTTGCATCAGGTCACGTGCAGTGGAACTCGTTGACCATGTTGGGTGTATTTCGCGACTACTCGATCGGGTTTGACAATCCATACTGCAGAAGTTTCGCAAACTACTCTCGCTACAACGGCACAACGTACGAAGACGAGTTTTATCTCGCCACACCGACGTTCGCCCAGTTAGAAAGAAATTCGGCAGCTCCACAAGCTGAGACAGGCATCTATTTCGAGACTCGCTACCAGATATCGCGGCCCCTGCTTGTGGTCGCAGAAATCGACAATTGGACACGCGTCCCAGATCAGGCTGACTATTATCGCTGGGTTGGGAAGTTCACGTATCGCCCTGTTTGGCCCATTGTGCTGAGGCTGCGGCAAAAGTTACAAGGACGCTGGAATAGCGCTCCGACACAACCTGCAGGCTTCCAGACGTACGAGAATCGAGTCAACCTTGAGTATCGCTTGTCGCGGTTTAACGAGCTCGAACTCATGTACGCGAGCGGATACACGAGGTTCACGCCGCGTCCACGGTTAGTCGGTGAGCCTGATCCCACTGGCCAAAGCCCGATCGACGCTCAAACGGCTTCCCCGCAAGAGGCAGTCGGGTTGGAGCTTACACACAACTTTTCGCACTCGCTTAAGTTAAAAACTGCATGGCTGATGTACGACGGTTTTCTCTGGAACTTCGAGGACACAGAGTTTGTTGTAGTGGATGGCAAATCTACACGCTGGTGGGTATCACTGACAAATCGCTTCTCGAGCGCACTTACAGCCAGACTGAAGATCACTGGTGACAGCCCCGTAACAAAGACGTTTGTTCAAGCACGAGACGGAAACAGCTATCCGGATCCGATACCGGGGCGTGAATTCGCAGGAGACAACATCGTAAAACGCGCGTGGTCCTTCCGCGTGCAGCTTGACTATCTGTTTTGAGTGCTCCACCGCTCCCGAAGAAGAGCCTTGGTCAATGCTTCCTGACTGAACGGCGCTACGCTCAGGAAATCGTCGCGGCACTGCAGATTCGTCCCGGAGATACGGTGATAGAAATCGGTCCGGGACGCGGAGTGCTCACCGAATTGCTCGTCGACTCTCCCGCGCGGGTTATCGCGATCGAGATTGATGACCGACTGCAGGATTTTCTTGCGAAGAAATTCGGTGCAAGCGAGAACTTCTCTCTGGTTCATGCAGACTTCATGGATTTCGAATTTCAGTCAATTCGTGAATTCGAGACCCTCAAGGTTGTCGGGAATCTGCCTTATCACCTTTCGAGCGGGATCATCTACCGGCTACTTGAGCACAATCGACACGCTCGATTGGATACATCACTTCCATGGTTTTCGCTGGCAGTGATGATGATGCAGCGCGAAGTGGCTGAAAGAATGGTTGCCCACTCAGGGTCGCGGGTCTATGGAAAGCTCTCCGTCTTTGTGCAGGCTGAAGCTCTTACCGACCTTCACGTTATCGTTCCGGCGAGCGCCTTTCGGCCGACGCCGCAGGTTGACGGTGGTGTAGTTCGATTAGAATTTCTCAGAATTCCTGAAGTCTATCCGACTAATTACAAGCTCTTTGAACGTATCATTCGCTTCGTGTTTTCGCAGCGGCGCAAGATGCTCAAATCGACGCTTTCTCAATTAGCGGGCATCCATCCAAGCTGGCAGCGTGTCGAGTTTGACTTTACTCGTAGACCCGAGACACTTTCCGTGGAGGAATGGTGCTTGCTGGTCAATGCAATAGCCCGAGAGTTGGAATAGTTGACGCAATGAGCGAGCTGATACGCGATTCTGTCCTGGTCTTGCGCGTAACTCCTTTTAGCGAAACCTCGGTTATTCTGACTGTGTTCAGCAGGTCTCATGGCAAGCTTGCACTGCTTGTCAAAGGTGCGCGAAGAAAAGTCAAGAATGGATCAGCGCTTGCAATCGAACCGTGTTATGAGCTGGAAGTCGTCTGGGGTCACAAGCCTTCCCGCGAAATTCAGATTGCGCACGAGATTACACTTCTTAGATCGAGGTACTCGCTCCGGAACTCACTTGAGCTTCTGGTGGTTGCTCACACAATCGCAGAGCTGTTGCTACGATGCCTGAAGGACGAGGACCCACATCCCGAGCTTTACGGCATCTCCCAGTCCGCGTTATCAATGTGTGAGTCCCGGGTGTCGAAGATCATGCCAGTCCTTTGGAAGTTCGAGCTGGAACTTCTGACGCAAATCGGTTTCACGCCGACTGAGATTGACATCAAAGGCGAGTTCAGTTCACATTTAAGCTTGGAATCTGTCGCCATTTTGAGGAAACTACGAGATTCTTCCATTGAGATGGCGGCCCGACTTCGGACTTCGCAACTTGCCGAACAAGAAATCACGATATGGTTCCGAAACTACTTTACTCGACACTTAGCTTTTCCTGCACAGTTGCGGTCGCTTGGCGCATTGAATTGGGCAAGAGTCAAACTTTAATGATAAACATCTAACCTAACGATGGCCTCTCAGAATACCATGGACAAGGTCGTTAGCCTTTGCAAGCGACGCGGCTTTGTCTACCAATCCTCAGAAATCTACGGCGGTCTTGCCTCGATTTGGGACTACGGCCCGCTTGGGGTTGCGCTCAAGAATAACATAGCTAATTATTGGTGGCGCGAAATGACCCAACTTCACGAGAATATCGTGGGCATCGATGCGTCCATTCTCATGCACCCGCAGGTCTGGAAAGCCTCTGGACACGTTGACGGTTTCGTTGATCCTCTAGTCGATTGCAAGAACTGTAAAGCGCGGTTCAAAGCCCAAGACCTTATAAGACAGTGGCAAACCAAAAGGAAACTCGGTGCGCTAATGGAGGGTGAGATTCGCGAGGGCGGAGAAGGAGATCTTCAAGAGCTTGTCAAAGTCCGCTGGGCAGAGGCAACCTGCCCTACCTGCGGCACGACCGGAAATCTGACTTCGCCACGCTTGTTCAACTTAATGCTCAAAACGTTTCTTGGCCCTGTGGAAGAGAGCGCAGCGGTCGTTTACTTGCGCCCGGAAACAGCCCAGGGCATTTACGTCAACTACTTGAATGTCCTAAATACTTCCCGGTTGAAGCTGCCGTTCGGAATCGCACAAATCGGCAAGGCATTTCGAAATGAGATCACACCAGGCAATTTCATTTTCCGTACGCGCGAGTTTGAGCAGATGGAGATGCAGTTCTTCGTTCGTCCTGAAGAGGCGACCGAATGGCTGACGAAATGGCGCGACAAACGATTCGACTATTACAGAAAGCTGGGCATACGTGCTGAGAAGCTTCGCCTGCACCAGCACACGCCACAGGAGCTTGCCCATTATGCTGCGGATGCGTATGACATTGAGTATGAGTTTCCGTTCGGCTGGCAAGAGATTGAGGGAATCCACAATCGGACGGACTTCGACTTGAAACGCCACAGCGAGTTTTCCGGGAAAGACCTCAGCTACATGAATGAAGAAACAAAAGACCGTTTCACACCTTACATCGTCGAAACTTCTTCCGGATTGAATCGAACTCTCCTGACATGTCTTGTTGACGGTTACTACGAGGATACACAAGACGGGGAACCTCGTACCGTCTTGCGACTTGCTCCAGCAATTGCGCCTGTCAAGGCTGGCGTTTTCTCGCTTGTGAAAAAGGATGGATTGGCGGAGATTGCAGATCAATTGGCAAACGACCTGCGAAAGGTCGGCACTGTGTTCACGGATCATTCTGGTTCCATTGGTCGTCGCTACCGCAGGATGGATGAAATAGGTACGCCGTGGGGAGTGACGGTTGATTATCAGACGAAAGAGGATCAAACAGTCACATTGCGCGATCGTGATTCGCTTGAACAGTTGCGCGTTCACATGGCCGAACTTCCTGCATTGCTCGCCACTAAATTGGCCGTTAACTGATCTGACAATTCTCGCGAGTATAAAAGACTACCCACATGCTGCACGATGAAATGTGCCGACAAGGCAACTCGCTATTCCGCTATAGGAGCTACTTGCCTCTGCTCCTTGTCCCACTGGGAATTTGGAACATTCTTCACTACAAGCAATACATTAGTGCTAGTCACAATGTTGACCTGATGTTCGATCTTGCCTGCCTTGGACTCGGTATGCTCGGTAGCGTTATTCGTTTCATGTCCTTGGGATTTGCGCAAAGCGGTACTTCGGGCAGGAATACGCGAACCGGCCAAGTTGCCGACGCCTTGAATGTGAAGGGGATGTATTCGCTGTGCCGTCATCCACTCTACCTTGGGAACTTGATTATCTACACGTCTGTCCTTTTGTTCACCAAGTCTCCGTGGTTTGCATCCGCAGGTGTGCTCGGTCTCTTTATCTACTACGAGCGCATCATCTCGACCGAAGAGTCGTTCTTGCACGGAAAGTTTGGAGAAGCCTACCGTTCGTGGGCGAACACCGTCCCTTGCCTGATTCCCCGGTTTCGGGGTTGGATTGCTCCCAGTTTACCCTTCTCCTTTCGCGCAGGGTTACGGAGTGAAGCGTATTCACTGGCTGGGCTTGTCGTGACTTTCTATGTGCTGGATGCAGTTGAACACTATGCAATTGAGGGTCACTTCCGAACTGATCTTGTCTGGGACGTGCTGCTGGGTTTGTCGCTCTGCATGTTTCTCGTCGTTCGTTTCATGAGAAAGCATACAAGTATTCTAAGTGAACCAGCTATCCGAATAGAAGCGTAGTTACGCCTCGAATGCAATCGACGATAAGCAGAAGCCCGACCATTGGCCGGGCTTCTGCTTTTGTTTATCCGAGTCTGACTTACAAGTTGGGAACAACATCCACCGTAACCGTCGCGATAACCTCGCGGTGCAGCTTGATGGGAACATTGAACTCGCCAAGATGCTTGATCGGCTCTTCAAGCTGAATCTTGCGGCGGTCGATTTCGTAACCCCGTTCCTTGATCAGCTCAGCAATATCAGCGGAGGTCACAGCACCGAACATCCTGTCTTCTTCGCCCACTTGAACGCCCTTGAGAAGCCGCAGTCCGTTGATCTGGGCATAAACGTCTCCGGCCTTTCGACGTTCTTTCAAGTCACGCATCTGGAGTGTCTTGCGCTCTTGGTCAAGGCGCGCCAAATTTGATTTTGTCGCGGCAAACGCAATTCCACGCGGAATAAGGTAGTTTCTGGCATACCCGGGCTTGACTTGCACCAGATCGCCGATCTTGCCTAACGACTCATAATCTGTTCGCAAAATAACTTGCATGTGTCTATCTTGGTTATGGCTTGTTTAGTACGTAGTTCTGGAACGTGAAGTGTGTATGTTCACGTTCATCTTCGTCGTGCGGATGAGGGTGTTCTTCATCTTCATAGGAGTCAACATGCGCATGGTGCTCACTATCACCGAGATGATCGCGGCGGTTAAGGAATTGAATACGGCGCGCCTTTATCTCGACCCAGCTTCTCGTGGTACCGTCTTCGTTGGCAAAACTTCGGCTCTGCAATTCTCCTTCAACCAACACGGCGCTGCCTTTGTGCAAATTCTCCTTGCAGCTCTCTGCAAGTTTGTACCAAGCGACGATGCCGATGAAACATACGTCTTCTTTGATCCGTCCGCTCGAATCCTTGAATTTTCGGTTCGAAGCGATTGTGAAGTTCGCAACCGGCACGTCGGAGGTCGTTTTGCGAAAGGTGGGGTCCTTAATCAGGTTGCCCGCGATAATGACACAATTGATATCCGGCATTTTGAATTCCGCCATACTCTCTCCCTCTTATTGCCACAAATACGTTTACGTGATACCGCGCCTCTCCCTAAAGGCGAGGATCATCATTCCGTTATGCCGGCTTATCGGCAGTAGGGTCTCCCGCTACGCCTGCCGTCTCCGTATCCTCATCTACAATTTCCTCAATTTCGTCATCGATGGTTACATCCAGCACTTCTGCTGCCAAAGATGGCGTCGAATCCAATTCCGGTTCAACCTGCTTCGCTGCCCCCAAAGAAGCGACCGATTCATCATCCACTTCTGGAACCCGTTCAGGATCAACGACAGTGACTAAATGGCGAAGCAATGACGTCGTCAAATGCAACAAGCGGTCAAGTTCATGGGTCTCGGACGTCGCCAAATCGTACACCGTCAGAACATACACCCCGTATTGTCGGTGACGGATTTCATAAGTAAGGCGGCGCTTGCCCCAGCGCTCCCAGCGACGGAACTTTCCGCCGTGCGACTGCACCAAGTCGTGAATCTTTCGCAGATCGTGCTCGATCTGCTCTGCCTCGACGTTTGAGTCGAAGATTAGAACAAGTTCGTAGGTCGTTATACGGCTCATTACACTCCCTTTGGTCTTTACGGCTTGCTGTGTTGCCTCCAACAAGCAGGGTTTTTTATTAATCTCCGGACGCGTTAAAGCGATTCATCGCTGCGTCCAATCCGAATTCCAACCAGTGCTCAATTGCATCCGCTCCGCGCGCAGCAAGTTCGCGAAAGGCGTCTAATTCCTTCCCACGTAACTTGCGTAGAACCCAGTAGGCGACATCCGCGCCCGCCACGCCGCCCCCAACCCCGAGACGAAGGCGAGGAATGTCCTCAGTACCCAGCGTTTCGATAATCGAGCGCAACCCCTTCTGGCCACCTGGGCCACCTGCGGCGCGAATGCGCAACTTGCCGGACGGCAAATTGACATCGTCACATACCACTATCAACTGCCGGGCTTCAAGCTTGTGCCAGCGCAATGCCGCAGACACGGGACGCCCGGAAAGATTCATGTAAGAGAGCGGCAGGAGCAGCAGTGCGTCGCGTGCAGGGAGGTTGGCGGACATGCTTTCAGCAACGGGTCCGCGCTTGAAACCAACTCCCACTCTTCGCGCGAGTTCTTCGGCAACGGCAAAACCAATATTGTGCGGCGTATTGTCGTATTCAGAACCGGGATTGCCAAGTCCAACTACAAGCCGCATTATCCGTCAAACAGTTGCAGAACGCGAGGAACTACTCCTCAACCTGCTTCTTCTCGCGAATAACTTCTGGTTCAGCCGTGGCACCTTCAACTCCGGCACCAGCTTCCGCTTCCAACTCGGCCTTCTTGCCGCTCACGTGTGCTATGACCGATTGGGGATCGCCATGAACAGTGATTCCTTCGATCGAAACATCCTGAATGCGTACGGCATCGCCGATGTGGAGGTTTGTCACATCAACGTCAATGTGACTGGGCATCGCGTCAGGAAGACACTCAATTTCGAGTTCATACAAGATGACGTCGAGAATTCCGTTCTCAGTCTTGACGCCGTAAGACACTCCGACAGCATGGACCGGAACACGGACCCTAATGCTTTGGCTCAAATCGACGCCCATCAAGTCAACGTGCAGGACTTCTCCAAACACCGGATGGCGTTGTACTTCGCGAATAACGCAAGGCAGCGTCTGGCCGGACACTCTCAAGTCGATCACGGCCGTTTCCTTACGAAGCAATCGGCCAAGCTCTATCGTGTCGAAAGACACGTGCTTTACTTCGTGTTTGGCATTATAGTACACCCCGGGGATACGGCCACTTTTGCGAAGCTGATGGCCCTTAGGCTCACTTGGCTTACGCGGTTCGGCGGATAGAATTGCGTGCTCTGACATGGTTTGCTATAGGTGATTTTGAATGATCAATCGGTTGTACTGGATCCGGCCAACGCTTCAATTTCGCGTTGGTCAACCATTAGTTCACGCTCCTCGTCATGCGAGTCGAGGAACAGATGACTAATAGACTCTTCTCCGTGAATGCGGCGAATAGCTCCCGCGAACAATTTCGCGGTTGAGAGTTTGGAAATCTTGTGAAACTGATGCTCGCGTGGCGTGGGAAGCGTATCACATACCCACAAGCGAGTGATCTCGCTGGCTTCAATACGATCCACAGCGGCACCGGACAATACAGGGTGGGTTATCGCGCCGTAAATGTCCAGACATCCGCGGTCTTTGAGCATCGCAATTGTCGCGGCCAGCGTTCCTGCGGTATCGACAATGTCGTCAACGATCAGGCAGTTCTTGCCGCGAACATCTCCAATCAGATTCAACGCGACAGCTTGATTGGGTCCGGTCCGGAACTTGTCGACAATCACAAATTCCGTTTTCAAATAGTTGGCGTAGAAGCGCGCAAGCTTTGTAGATCCCACGTCAGGCGCTACGATAACGAGATTGGGCACCGGCTGAACCGAAAAGAGATCGATGAACAGCCGCGAAGCCATCAGGTGATCAAAGGGGATGTTAAAGAACCCCTGAATCTGCGGTGCGTGCAGGTCCATCGTCAGAATGCGATGTATTCCGGCGGCCTGCAAAAGATCGGCGACGAGTCTTGACGTGATGGCGACACGGGGACCATCTTTTCGATCCTGTCGTGCGTAACCGTAGTAGGGCACCACTGCCGTAATGCGAGCCGCGCTAGCGCGCTTGGCGGCATCCACCATGATAAGCAGCTCAAGCAGGTTTTCAGCAGGCGGACATGTCGGCTGAATCAGGAAGACATCTCGGCCTCGGATGTTCTCCTCAAACTGCACTCCGATTTCGCCATCGGAAAACCGGCTAATCTTCACTTCGCCCAACGGTTGGCCTAGTCCGGCAGCAATTCGCTCGCCGAGCGCACGATGGGCCGTTCCGCTGAAGATCTTCAGTTTGTAGCTATCCGGCAATCACTCGCTCCGGGTTTGCGGCAGCGACCGTCGTTGTCATCACTCTATTTACCAAGCCCAACTCGCTGGGGCGGAAGGACTCGAACCTCCGAATGGCAGGACCAAAACCTGCTGCCTTACCAACTTGGCTACGCCCCAATACTTTCACTAAAACTCAATCCCTGGTGCTTAGGTGTCCATGCCCCGGAGCTACCGGTCTGACAGCTGCTTCATCCGAAAGTCGTTTGAACTCTTCAAGAATCTGCGTCTCAATCTGGCGGCGAAACTCATTGGTGATTGGATGGGCGATATCCTTGTACGTGCCATCTTCAAGTTTGCGACTTGGCATGCACACGAACAATCCTTCCTTACCTTCAATAATCTTCAGCCCTCGAACGACGAAGACATCGTCAAACGTAATGTTCACGAATGCCTTCAACTTGTCCTCGTCCCGAAGGTTAATGTGAATCTCCGTAATGGTCACAACACAACCCTCTGCTTCCCATGCGAGAATGACCTATCCCAATGTCTATCGAGTGCGAGCGACGGCGCGGCTCATCGTGACACGCACTTCCCCACGGGCAAGTTTGCGCGCAGCCTTACTTGCCTGTTCTTCGCTATCAAAAACCCCAAAAACGGTAGAGCCGCTTCCCGAGAGCAGGGCGTAGCTTGCCCCCGCCTCCAGGAGCTGATCGCGGATAAGCCGGAGTGCCGGATCCTTGTGGAAAACTATAATTTCCAAATCGTTAAGAGGGGATATTTCAGGGTATACCCCGCCCTTTTCGGCAAACTGCAGAGGACTAAATATAACATTCTTCTCCACTTCTGTCAAGCGTTGCTGAAACTCTGCGAAGACGTGGGCTGTTGACGTACCGTAGGAGGGTGTGACGAGAAGGAACACTCCCTGAGCACGCCCTTCCAGTGGTGTGACAATATCTCCCCGTCCCTTTGCCCTTGCCAGCCCGCCTGTCAGGAAGAACGGGCAGTCCGCCCCAAGCTCCCGAGCGAGAGGCATCAGCCCTGTGAGTGGCCAAGAAAGCCCCCAAAGGTGATTCAGACCGATAAGAGTTATGGCGGCATTGGAGGACCCGCCTCCCACCCCACCCTGGATTGGGAGGCGCTTATGAAGCACAAGTGACCCCGTCAGAGGCAACGATCCCGCCCTCGCAAGCAGACGTGCGGCCCGAACCACAAGATTTGAATCGTCTGAGGGCAGATCTGCGCCCTCCGTTCTTACGGTGAACTCACGCGACTGACGGAATTCGAGCTCGTCGTACCAGTCCAACTCCTGAAAAACTGTCTCCAGCTCGTGGTAACCGTCTTCGCGTTTGCCGAGCACGCGTAGCAGAAGGTTGACTTTGGCTGGCGACTTCAGGACAAAACCGTCTGAGAGTTTTGTATAATCCGGATAGGAATTGGAGAACGGAGATGTCATGAGGATGAGTTCAAAACAAGACGGCTCCGCACATGACTATGTACGGAGCCCGATTGTGAAAGCCGCACTCTGTGTTACGTCATCTCGGAAACATCTGATGAAGAGCGCTTTGCGCTATGATCCCGCGATACTTTGCGCTTTTTCTTCTTCGCTCCGGATTCTGAACCGTAGTAGTAGTAATACTGGTAATAGTGGAAGTAGTAATAGTAGGACCCGTACATCTTCTTGATGTCCAGTCCATTCAACACCACGCCCAACACATGTGAACCAACGTTTTGAATCAAGTTAATCGCCCGCTTCAACTCGGAACGACCAGTCATCCCGGAACTTACGACCACGATAGTCGCGTCGGCACGTGTGGTCAGAATCGCAGCATCAGTAACAGCCACGACGGGGGGGCTATCTAGCAGCACAATATCGTACCGCGCGCGCGCCTCATCCAGAAACGCCTTCATACGCTCTGAACCAACCATTTCGGCAGGATTTGGAGGAATGTCGCCTGCCGTAATCAAATCCAGATTCTCAACTTCCGTACGCTTGATCACATCGTTGAATGACAAGGATCCTATCAATACGTTCGTGAGGCCATACATCCTGTCAACGTTGAAGAAATTGTGCAGCGTCGGCCTGCGCAGGTCGCTGTCAACAAGCAGAACACGAGATCCCATTTGCGCAAACGTTGTCGCCAAATTGACGCATGTCGTGGACTTTCCTTCCTTCGTCGCCGACGACGTCATCAGTATCACACGCTTCGGGTTATCAATATCAGAAAACTGAATATTGGTCCGCAGACTCCTGTACGCTTCGCTGATTGGCGACTTTGGAGAAAACTTCGTGATCATCTTCGACTCTATCCGAACTTCGTCGGCCCTCGTCAAAGACTTGCCTTTGCGTTTCATGCGACGGCGAATCTCGTCAACGTTTACAACAGGTATCGTTCCAAGCGGAGTCAAACCTATTCTCTCAAGCTCTTCAGGCGTCTTGATTGTATCATCGAGAAGATCAATCAGTAAGGTGATGCCAACTCCTAGCGCGAGACCAAAGAGCATCCCAAAGAGAATGTTGAGCTTCTTGCGCGGCTTAACCGGCTCTTCAGGCGGCTTGGCAGTATCCACGATCTCTACACCTGCCGACTTTGCTGCCTCGCTGATCCTCGCTTCCTCATACTTCTCATTGAGAATCAAGTATAACTCTTCGTTAAGCTTCCGGTCACGGGTCAGCCGCGCAAGCACGAGAGTCTTCTCGGGCAATTGCTCAAGCTGGTAGTCAATGTTCGAAATTGCAGCGCGAAGTGCCTCGGCCCGAGCCGTCAGCGCCTTAATCTCAACTTCACTCTTCAGAATATTGTCAAAGAGTTCCTGCGAAGTCTTGAGCGGCTGAATTGACCCGCCCGATCCGGCGATCTTGCGAACTTCCTCAACGAGTTTGCCCTTGATCGTCTCGATTTCGTTCTCGAGAGCCTGAATGGTAACATCGGTGCCAGGCCCTGGATTGGACACGAGCGAAGCAAGACGGCTTTGCTTGTCTGCAATTTCCCGTTGAAGCGTTTCAATAATCGGGCTTGTGACGTTCGTCATATCCTCGACCAACGCCCCGCGAACATCCTCAAGCTGACTTTTCAGATAGTCTTTTCTTCGGAGCTCGGCGTTCAGGTCACTTTCAGTTGCATTGTACAAGGCGTGCATATCCGCGGACTGAGTCACCAGATTCCTTGATTCCTCGTCAAGAGCGGCCACGCCACGACTCTCCTTATACGAACGCTCCAGTTCTTCGGACTGGGAAAGCTGATCTCGAACGACTTCAAGCTGCTGTTCAAGAAATTGTCTGATCTCGGATACTTCACCGCGAGCACTACGTAGTTTGTAACGATAATACTCTTCCGAAATCGCATTTGCAAGGAATGCCGCTTCAAAGGCAGAGTGCGCTTGAACAGATACGCGTAGAATGTCGGTATCTTTCAAGTTTTCCACACTTGTGTTGAATCGCAGCATTCGAACACGATCGTCAAAAGTAATCGTGTTGCCTTCAGTATCCGCCTCCCGCATGATTTCGAGTTCGCTGCGATACGGAGAGTCGGCCAGCGAGCGAAGCACATCCTCGGCTATTCGCCTGCTGCGCAGCAACTCCGTCTCATTCAAGTTCCTCGTCTTTCGATAGGGAAGTGGCTCAGTATTAAGTATAGACGCGTCGACCGGATCTACATCCAAAATCAGCATGCTTGCCGATGCAGTGTACACGGGCTGCATTCGATATGTCAGGTATGTCGTTGCGGCAACGACTGCGAAAAAGCACCCGATAATAATCCAGCGGCCGCGAAACAAGACGCGGAAATACTCGGAGAAGCGATTCTGGGATTCCTGAAAACTCAAGTTTACCTCTATTCTTAAGGCGAACTACCGCTAACAGTTCTAACTTCGGTGACTCCCGAACTTCGGGGATCCACATCCACAGGAGTCTGAAATGACAGTCCGTATTTCCAGAAGAATGCCAGTCCCATGATTGTCAACGGCAAGTAGTTCAAAGCGTGAAGCAGGACGGCAAACGCCGCTGCGCGGTCACCCGGCACCTGAAAAAGACTAAGTCCCAATACCGCAACACCGTGATAAGTGCCAACGGCGCCCGGTGCACCCGGAATTACAAACCCGATTGTAGTGACTACCAGCATGACCAGCACCGAACCAACCACGTCTTTATAGATCAGCGGATACTCCGGGCCAGTCAGTCTGACAGCTGCCATCACCAGATAAACCATGATTGCGTACATCGCCCATAGCACCAGTGAAGAAATCGCAAGCTTCCATGCTAACTCCCTCCGCCCCATCACGCCTAAACCAGCACTGAACGTGGAAAGAACAGAGAGAATCTTGCTGCCAAGTCTTGAAGGCAAAACGCTCAGCACTTTGCCTGTCCACTTCAGTGCGCGTGTGCGGTCAACTCCCAGCCAGACGCAGAATCCGCCCAGAACAAACGCGGCGGCCGACAGTAAGTACGCAGCACTTCGCAATTTGTCAGGGAGTGGATAAATTATCAGCGCGGCGCCAATATAGGGCACCATGTACACAAGATCAATGAGTCTCTCGGCGACTATCGTGCCAAAAGCCGCCGACCGTGACATGCCGGTCAGTTGATTGACGACTTGCGCGCGGTAGACTTCCCCCAATCGCATTGGAAGAAGATTGTTTGCCATGTAGCCAATCGTCATCGTGCCAAAAGTCGGAACCAACCTTATGTTCGTCAATGTATTCAAGGTCAACTGCCAACGCCAAGCACGGATGAATAGTGTCGTAAAAAAGAACACTCCCGCAATGAGAATGTACTTCCACTCCGCATGGGCTATTGCGCTTCCCAATTCAGCAAGGTTGAATCTAGGGTAGCCGAACAGCGCTTCGGCAAGCCCCATCTTACCTGTTAAGAGAGCTCCGAACTTCGGCTTGAATGCTGTCAGAAAGAGGAAGAATCCGCTGATGCCGAGGCTGACCAGAATCCGAGTTAGTTTCTTATTCATGCAATAATCAGAAGCTATCTGGTTCTAAAGTCAATTCGATTCTCATCCGGAACGGCGGGCGGAGAGAACAATGAGGTATCCAGCCTCACAGACTCCTGCCACATGAGAATCTCATACCGGCTGCTCACACCATCCTCACCCACAAAGCGAATCTCCTTGGGCACACGCTTGTTTCCAGAGAACACCATTTCAACCTCGCCCGCCACTTGCGGAGACGCAGCATCGAGAACAAGAATCGTGTCACCGCCCGCTTCGATCAGTCGATGCGGCAGCAGTTCCCTGTCAAGACTTAGCAGAATTGCTTCGGGAGACCACTCAGAGCGACCCAGTGCATCCTCAATCAATAGTGTTTGCTGTCCCTTCAAGAGCCTCCACTGCATGCTGCCGACTTCGCAGTGAGTCCACTCCGGCGTATCATGGTAGAATGCGTCCGGTCGACGAAAGACCAGCCGACCTTCAAGTCCTCCTTCCGGGAAATCGGATCCAGTGGCACGGTAGCCGATTTCCAGCGAAGGCAATGAACGCAAATGCCGTTCCACGTCGGCGTAGAACTCATTAGCTCGAGTGTCCGCCCAAACGGGAACGGCCAGGGTCAGGAATAGTACTGTCAGCTTATGAAAGTTGTTCAAGGTCCATCAAGGTTTGTTCATCGGCTAGCACTGCGCGTGCCTTTGAACCGTCGAAGGGGCCGACGATTCCGGCGCGTTCAAGTTGATCGATCAGGCGTGCGGCTCTGCTATACCCAACCTTCAACCTGCGTTGCAATATCGAAACACTTCCTTGCCCAGTGCGTACGACAATCTTTGCCGCTTCGAGGAAGAATGGATCGCGACCTTCCAGAACGGCATCGGAAGCATCAGATCCTTCTCGGTCTTCCTGCGGATCCTGCGGGAGCACCAGTTTGTTTCTCGGCGACGGCTGCATTCGGATGTGCGAAATTACACGAGCTATCTCTTTTGACGTAAGAAGGGCGCCCTGCACGCGTTGCGGCGCCGGTTCTTCCGGATGCTGGAATAGCATGTCTCCTTGACCTAAAAGCATTTCCGCGCCATTCGTATCCAGAATCGTGCGCGAGTCAACCTTCATGGCAACTCTAAATGCAATGCGCGCAGGGAAATTTGCCTTGATGACGCCTGTGATCACGTCGACGGAGGGACGCTGAGTCGCAACAACCAGATGTATGCCGACAGCGCGAGCGAGCTGTGCGAGACGAGCAATTGGCTCCTCCACTTCCCGCTGCGCAGTGACCATAAGATCTGCAAGTTCGTCGATTATTACGACGATGTACGGCAGGATTCGGTCCCCTTCTCGAGGGGCTTCCCGTACCATCGAGTTGTACTCGGCCAAGTGGCGTGCCCCGCGCTCAGCAAGCAAATCGTAGCGCTGTTCCATTTCGACAAGGCAGCTTCGCAGCACTTTTACGGCTTCGTCGGGCTTGGTAACAACGTACTCGCTCAAATCGGGTCGGTGCGTCAGATGATGATTTCGAAGCTCGTTGTAGGCCGATAGCTCGAGCTTTTTCGGGTCAATCATCACAAACTGAACCTCTTCCGGAGTTGCGCGGAGGAGGATCGACGTGATAATTGCGTTCACACAGACAGACTTGCCTGAACCTGTCGTGCCGGCGATCAACAGGTGCGGGAGTGCACCAAGGTCGGCTGTAAGAATCTCGCCATTTACAGTTCGACCAAGCGCGATCGTCAGTTTCGATGGCGATGAATGGAACTGCTGTGATTCAACGACTTCTCGAAACGTCACGAGAGCCGGTTTAGGATTCGCCATTTCTATTCCCACCGCAGCTTTGCCGGGAATGGGAGCGAGGATTCGCAATCCCCGAGCTTGCAATGCTAAGGCGATGTCATTCGCCAGCGCCTCAATCCGTGAGACTTTCACACCGGGTGCCGGTGCAAGTTCAAACTGAGTGATCACAGGTCCAGGATTCACCTGAGTAACACTTGCTTTGACGCCGAATGTCTCAAGGCTCTTTTCGAGCAAGTAGGCGTTATGCTGCTGCTCTTCCTGCGTCATCCCCCCTACGCGATCGGACGGAGGACTGTTAAAGCAATCTGCTGATGGATAAACGTATCCCGTCAAGTCATCCACTGGCATGACAAGCTGAGTAGCAGGCCTCTCGACCGCCCGTCGCGCACCAGTAAGCGGGTCAATCTCTTCGTTGAGATTATGAGCCACTTTGCCTGGTCGACCATCCGCCTGTGCAGATTGCGGGAGTATCTCACCTTCACGCTGCGAGACAGGAAACTCAAGGTGACGATCGATGTCAATCTCTTGAACGGACGGTTCACGGTTACCATGTCTACTCACTAACGATCGAATCCAGCGCCATGCAGGAACAACAGAAGGCAAGGGCAGGTTTCGTGCTCTGCCAGCTAATTGGGCAGTCTGCTCGGCGCGACGCTCGACCCACTCAGCAAACCCTGCGATCGTCATTGACAACCCAACAATCAAGAGTACAAACATCAACAGGAAGGCGCCGATGCGTCCAGTCAACAAAATGAGTTGACCTGCGGCCCAGTAGCCAAACTGCCCAGAGTGAACATAATAAGTCGAAGGGGAATCGCGATGGATGAATTCACCAAACACTCCGATACTCGTTGAGCTCCAAAGGCCCAGCGCGAATAGCCAGACTGATAGAATCAGGGCACTTCGTGCCGAATGACGACGTAAGATTGTCCAGCCCCAAATCAAAAGAAGCAGCGGGAATACCACTGCGGGCCACTGTCCCAGAAACAACGGCCCCATCAGCGCAGACATGTACTCGCCAAAGCGTCCTGCTGCATTCTCTGGATGCGAGCTGAAGTCCCGATATGGGTAGTCGTTCATCGAGTGACTTGCCATGGCGACAAACAAAAGCACACCCAAGCACAACAGTACCAGTCCACCTACCACAGGAGCGGCGGACTGAGTTGGCTCAGCTTTCTGGCCAGGATTCCTACGTACTGCCATTTGTCTTCGGTAACCTGATTTTGCCTTCTATGAGTACCGGCACGACTTGATGAGAATCCACTTTTGCGCAGTGGTCAAGGTCATCAGCATATCCAATTGACGCTAAGTACCTTCCGTGAAAACAACTGCGAACGACTTCACGGATTTGAGATCTGTAGTATCGAAAGAGATCGAGTGCGGCCTGCGAGCCGTCGTGATCCTGAACTGCGCCCGGCCCAGACACCCCTTCAACGATTTTCCCCGCACACACAAAGTCCTCGAGTGAGAATTTGCCTTGCCGCCCCGAGCAGATAATGGACACATCTCTTTCGAGACCACGCGCCGCAGCAACCGCAGAGGAAAAGTTATTAAAACCGGCAACCAACACGTCCTCGGCAGTCCTGCATCGAACCAATGCGGGTGCGCCGTTTGTCGAAGCAAATACAATCGTGCGACCACCAATGCGGTCGGACGTATACTCAAACGGCGAATTCCCGAGATCGAATCCCTCAATCAGCTTGCCGTCGCGCTCACCCCCGAGAACCAAGTCACTTCGACCAGCTTTGATCGCAAATTCGCCTGCCTCCGCAGGAGATGCGACTGGAACAACTTCACGCGCACCGTTGCTGATCGCTTGGATGATTGTCGACGAGGCTCTGAGTACATCAATGACGATCGCAGTCGTACCGCGTACATCATCTTCGCTCCACTCGCGGGGAGTGGCAAAGACCTTAACCTTCAGCATGTGTTTCCGCCGTTCAGTAAGGACGCTTATAAAACGGCGGTTTCACAATTGTGGCTGCGGCTGGCTTCCCATGGCACGAAATCGCGACTTTCGTGCCGACAGAACTGTATTCGACCGGCACATAGCCAAGTGCAATTCCCTTGTTTAACACAGGCGAGACCGTACCGGAGGTTACTTTGCCGATCTCTTTGCCAGAGTCATCGAGGATAGGGTAGCCGTGCCTTGGAAACGCGGATTCGGCAAGTTCAATTGCAACGAGCTTTCTATTAACTCCTTGGTCCTTCACCTTCAATAGTGAGTCACGCCCAATAAAGTCCTCTTTCCCCAGCTTCGTTATCCAGCCTAAGCCTGCCTCCAGAGGATTAGTCGAATCATCTATATCATTGCCATAGAGACACATCTTCATTTCGAGTCGAAGAGAGTCCCGTGCGCCCAATCCGATAGGTTCGATGTCAAAAGGTCTACCAGATTCGAGAATCGCGCGCCAAACCGGAACTGCTGCGGCGTTACCGAGATAAATCTCGAAACCATCCTCACCGGTGTAGCCGGTCCGCGAAATCACTGCATCGTGGCCTAACACTTTACCTTGCGCAAAGTGATAGAATTCTATCTTTGCGAGATCAGTATCAGTCAACTTCTGCACGACAACCTGTGCGTTGCGGCCTTGAACGGCCATCAACGAAATCGCGTCCGAGCGATTCTCAAGCTGTACGTCCCCTTTGACGTGGCTGCTGATCCAATTCCAATCCTTGTCCAGATTGGCAGCATTGACAACAACCATCAGATGGTCTTCAGCTTTGTAGATCAATAAGTCATCTACAATCCCGCCATCGGGACGACACATACAGTTATATTGCGCCTGCCCGGGCACCATCGACAACACATCATTCACGGTAACATACTGCAGGAACTTCTCTCTATCTGTTCCCTTTACCACAAATTCGCCCATGTGTGACACGTCGAACACGCCAACCGTGTTCCTGACGCGAAGATGTTCAGCGCGAATCGAATGGTATTGAATTGGCATTCTATAGCCGGCAAATTCCACGAGTTTTGCGCCCAAAGCTTCGTGCTCGGCTGTCAGCGCCGTCGTTTTCAAGTATTACTCCAATAATAAACTAGGTTAAAAGAGCTTCGTGCTTATAGAAAGGCGAGCGCCTTGTCATGGCCTCGCCTACGATAGTGTATCCACCTTAGCCTCAAGTTCCTCTTCCGGGGGCGACTTAAGTTGAATCACTCTTACCGGAATCGATGCGGGACGATAGCCTTCCTTCATGACCATCTTCTGCCCATCGTTCGAGACAAGGAACGTTAGGAAACCTGCCGCTACGTCGCTTTTCATGCGCGTTGTTACATATGTATACGTCGTCATGAAGGGCCAGCGCGGCGACTCCAAGATCGTTTTAGCGTTTGCGGGGATCCGCAATTCACCTTGCGACCAGCGGAGTTTCTTGAATCCTCTGGCGTCGGCCGGCTTGTGGGAGAAGATCAGCAATGCGCCCGGGTCATGTGCTGATAGTTCCAGCATTCGCGTAGCCGACGAACAGATAACAGCCGCTACCGAATCCAATTCGCCATAGAAGTTAACAAGAGAAAACCACGAGCCAACTCCTTCCAAGGGAGCGTAAGGCGTGATTGCGACATTCGGACCTCCAATCTCCTTCCAATTCGTGACGACACCTTCCAGAACTTTCTTCAAGTTCGTGCTGTCGATGTCGTCGATGGCAAGACTCTCAGGAACCAGCAAGTAGGTTGGGTAGTGAGCTACCGGATAGGTAAAGAGCTTTAACTGTCGCTGAGCAAAGTACGCGGATTCTGCGCTCGTCACGACACGATCAATAAACACCTCGTCAACCCGCTGGGACAATAGTGAGTCCATGAGCGGCAGTGTTGAATGCCTTTCAAAGGTCACGAAAGCTTGCGGGTAGATGCGATTGTACTCGTAAGCTACGTATGAAGCCATTTCAAAGACTGCGTCGCTGGCACCAATTCGCGCGGATCCCTTCGTAAAAGTCTGATCCGGTTCACTGCTCTTGCAGCCAAGCAGAAAAGCGACTATCATAAAAAGGTGGCAGAACTTGATCATCATTTCTCATTTCCCCAAGGCCGCGAGTACTCGCCGCCATATCGCCGACGGTCTGACTTCGGAGTTCTCGAGACCACGAATCGATGCACGCCCAAAAGTATTACGACGACACCCAGCAAAGTGCGAAGGCCAGTCTGCGGCGGAATTTCCTTTAACAGCACACCAGATAGGATGAGAATTCCCAGTAGTAGAAATCCGAGTGGCAATACCCAGCGTGTCAACATCCCTTGCTCATCTGTCTATGATAGGATTACAATTCTGCGGTCGATACGCTGCTCGGCGATACTGCACTCTAAACATTCAAGTATGACAATGTCTCGCCGTTCAGCATTCGATCCTCTCGTGAAAGCTATCAGAGCGCAAGACCGCACGACATGAGCCGCGCGGTCTGGAGGTATCGCGACTAAGCTACTGAACCTTGAAATTAAAAGGAATCGCGATCCATACACCTACCGGATTCCCCTGCTGAATCGCCGGGGTAAATCTCCACTTAGGCAGGATCTTCTCGACTTCCTCCTCAAAACCAAGTTTCTCTGGTTTGGCCTGAACGATGCGCCACTTCTTCACCATGCCTTTGGCATCCACATAGACTTGTGCAGTCACCTTTCCGGACACCCCGGCTCGTTGCGCCATTTCCGGGAATGCGGGTTGCGGGCTGAAATCCGGAAGCGGCTGAGGCGGCACTTCGAAAGGAATGAACGTGTCATAGCTCGGGATCTCTCCGTCGCCCAGACCGTCACCAAACACCAACTCAACGCCTTCACCGATTTCGAGCGACTCGTCGCCGTACTCTTCCACGATGGCCTGCACGAGTTCTTCCTGCTTCATCATCTCAGGCTGCTCCTCGGGCACTTCTTCTTCCTTGACGGCAATCGGAATTGCCACCTTGGGTGGTGCGAGTTTGGGACGAGCGATTTTAGGTGGTGTTTTACCCGGATCCAATTGCTTAAGCTTCTTCAGAATGGACGGGTCAACCACCATGACCCGGTCAGGAGGAGGAATCTCCTCTTGGAACAGGGTAGCAATGTACGGTGAGGCCACGACGACGGTATGAATCAGCGCACTTATCAGCAGACCGCGCAGCAGATTCTTGCCGACGTATCTCTTCAGCTCAATTGAGCCGTATTTGCCTTTTTCAAGCTCTTCAATATAGTTCATTTTCCTCCGCCTTCCTGATTGCGGTCCAGCGGTCGGTTAGAGCTGTTCCGATTCAAAGAATGTGCTTTCATCGGGCCGCGCAAGACCCTCGGGTCCTGCAGTTTCAAAGCCGGCTGCACGCAAAAGCGAGTCTTCCCACGTCGTATAGCGATCTATCGAGAAACGAGTCGTACCAACCAAATTGAACTCATCGACCAAATTAACGAGTGACGAGTAACGCGCTTTGGGATGAATCCGTGCAACAACAGTCACTTTGTCACCGAATGCGTCATAGCGTGTTTTCAATGAGTCCCGCAAGTGTCCCCACTCGAGCGGTCTGGGACCTGCATTTCCAATCTGCATTGCCAAAGAATCATTATTCAATACAAAGAATGTCAAGAGTCGCTCTTCCTGAACTTTCACAATTGACTCTTCACCAGTGTCCGGAGGCAGAACCATCTCCATCGCGGTCGGCAAACGGAATACCGTAGTCACCATGAAGAAGATTAACAGAAGGAAGGCAATATCCACCATCGGAGTCATGTCGATTCGTATGGAGACTCGAGGTCGTTTCCAAGCTTGACCGCCTGCACCACGTTTCGAACCACCGCCACCTACATCTACAGCACCCATATTGTTCCCATTATCCTTCTTCCACTTCCGTGACCATATTCACGAAAAGGAGATCGTTTTTTTGCAGCACTCCCAGGACTTTCTCAACCGTGCCGTAGTCGGCGTCTCGATCAGCCTTGAGAACGACTTTCTCAACGAGTCGCTTCAGCATAAGACGCTCAATACGAGATGCGATTGAATCCGGTGGAAACTCAATACCTTTCGTCGCACGGCCCACGATTTCCGCGAGGCCGTTCTCCACGTCAAGCGCAGCGTTATCAAGTGTCATAAATACCTTGTTGTCCTTCGGAATCGTGATGACAATAATATCCGTTTCGGGCAACTGGCGTATCGAATGCGAAGAGGGTGTTTGCACAGCAACCTCTTCCGGCTTCTTGAACACCGTCGTGGACATGAAGAAGATAAGCAGAAGGAACGCGATGTCCACCATCGGCGTCATGTCAATGCTTACCGGAATGCGGCGTTTCTTCGGAGCAGCCATAGTGCGTCCTTGTCGTTTAGCTTACCCTGTACCGCTTAGTCTTCTTTGTCCTTCAGAATCTCGACCATCAAGTAGGCTGCCTCGTCAATTTCATAGTTGAATTGGTCAACTTTGTTGACAAAGAAGTTGTAGGCCACGATTCCGAGAATTGCCGCAAACAGCCCGAGCGCCGTATTCACGAGCGCTTCCGAAATACCACGGGCAAGTTCCGCAGCGTTCGGCGCGCCTTGAGTGGACATAGCCGCGAAGGCGCGAATCATGCCGATGGTCGTACCAAGCAGACCGACCATTGTGGCGATTGAAGCAATCGTGGAGAGCGCAATCAAGTTGCGTTCAAGAAACGGAACTTCCAGCAACCTCGCCTCGTTAATAGCTCTCTGAGTGTCCGCGATCTTCTTTTCATTGTGCACTGACTTGTCAGAGGCAACTCGTACCCACTGCTCGGCACCGGCTTTCAGCACCGCCGCCGCCGATCCGCGCTGGCTGTCCGAAACCTTAATAGCGTGGTCATACTTGCCTTCACGTACTGCCTTCGTGAATTCTGAGAAATAGACCGGCAATGGACGCGCGCCGCGGGCACGGCCCAAGGTAATGATGCGTTCAGCCACATAGGTAATCAGCATCAGAGTAAGCGTGATCAATATCGGCACGACGGGGCCGGCCAAGCTAATCTGGTGAATCAGTGGCGTCAACTCAACGCCTTTGTCCAAAATCGGCAGGATGACCCAATAGAAAATCGATGCCAGTGCCAGTGACAGGACCAGCGTGATGGTCGTGAATGTGCCTTGCTTCATGCGAAAGTTCCTCTGCCCAAATCAGGTGTATTAAAGAATCTTAAAATCTATCGTCGCCATTGGCTCAGAATCTGGCCAATCTGTTCGCACTTTTCGCGTCCCACCGGACTGCCCAGACTGCCTGCTTTACAGTAAGCTTCCTTGGCACGCTCGACGGTCGCTTTGTCCTCTTCATTGGAAAAGTAATAACTGTCCCCCAGAAACACCCACAGATCGGCGTTGTTCGGACAGGCTCGCACCCCCTCCAACAATGCCGATACTGCAGCGCCGTATCGTTCGCGTTTCAGATCAATATAGGCATTCAGTTGATGAGCATCGCAATTGCGCGGATCACGTGCAATCACTTTCTGCACTGACTCGCGAGCGAGATCATACTGCTTTGTCTCTATGTACGCGTTCACCATGATCAGACCGTAACGGTCCAGAAACGCGGTATCCGCCGAGAGTGAGCTCAAGTAGGAGGCCAGTTTGGACTGGTCATCCATTCTCTGAAGAAGGCTGATCTTCCGCGTGACATCACTTGAGGAGCCGGGCGTAACTTCAAGCTGTTTTTCAGTGTATTGAAGCGCGGATTCCAAATTATTAAGCCGGTCATAAGCGCGGGCAATATTTGCGAATACATCCTGCTGCTTGACAAGCTCCGGTGCGCTTAGAGCTGCGGCCCGCATCACGACAATTGACAATTCAAACAAGTCGCGGCGCAAGGGGTGCTTGTCGTTCAGAACCGCGTCCGGCAGTCGCAGCGTAGCGGCTGCAGTGCGGTAGCGTGTCGCCACGTCGGCATAAAGGGCTCTGAATTCAGACTCTGATATAGTCGGAACCGGCGGCACGTCGGCAACGACTTCTCCGTCCACAGAGACAGGGGGAACGGGCGGCTTGGGAGGAATCGGTGCGCTCGTGGCAAGACCTTCATACGCTTCAGCCTGCTTGTCAAACTCTTCTGCCAGCCGGTCACGAGATTCCTTCGACATTGAATCCTGCTGGGCTGCATAGAAAGTCGATCTACCGACGAAATACTCTGCCTCTGCGAGCGAAAGCCGGATGTCATCGCGATTCGGTTTCAGGGCTAGTGCGCGGCGCAGGGGAGAAATTGCAGACGAGTAGAAGTTCTTCTTCTCCAGTTTTGACAAGTCCACATAACTGCGGCCAAGCCAATAGTTCGCAAGAAAATTGTCCGGGTCCTTCTCGACTGCTTTCTGAAACTCCGCCGCCGCTTCCGCATATCGTTTTGCTGCGTAGCGAAGTCGACCGCGTAAGTAATCGACCTGCTTGTTATCCGGATCGCGTTCCTGAACAATCTTAAACAGCTTGTCAGCATCATCGTACTTCTTCTGTGTCAGGAGCGTCTGACCATACTCGAAAGCGATGTCCGGATTCCCTTCATCCAGATTCCAAGCTATGTCGTAGTTGTCTGCAGCAAGCTGTGCCACATTCGCATTGCTGTAAATGCGAGCCAACATCAGAGGATAAAGAGGATTGTTCGGATTCTTTGCGGTCGCACTGGCAAGAATTGGAGTTGCCTCACCGATCTTCCCCTGCTTACCCAAGATCAAGGCGCGGGAAGCTTTGATCTCGTCAAGCTTGCCTTTCTTGTCCTTGGACTCCGCATTTGAGACAACTCGATTCGCATCGTCAAGTCTATCCATCGAGACATAAAGAGTCGTCAAGTCCACGACCGATTTGGTGTCTTTTGCATCAAGCGAAAGCGCCTTCTCGTAGTGTCCGATTGCGGAAGACGTGTCTCCCAAGAACAGACTTGCGCGACCCCAAAGGTGCCATGCGTCAACGCTCTTCGGATCAACTTGGGCGGCTTGTTCAGCGAGTCCAACGACATTCTCCCAGTCACCGCGCTGCGCCAGTTGTCGGGCACGGTCGAGAGGTTCATTCGGCGCAGCAATGGCGAGGCCGATCCACAAAAAGACAAGCAAGGCCAGCAGCCGATTGTAAATTCGAGAAATCATGAGGATTTAGCAACGCCCCAGATTGCTGGGGGACCGAAAAGAGGTCTGAAAATGTCAAGGCAATATAGCCAACCGAAGCAAAAAGAGCAAGTTAGCTTTCTGTAAGTCAGTGGCTTCGCATCGCTGACAGCCGAGGCTTCCTACCTCGGAGATCTAACGTATGTCTTAATTTTACAATAAGTTACTGCTTGTTCGGCCGATTAGGTCTGGAAGAGGACGAGGCCAGCGCCTTAGCCTGATCAAACATCCCAAGTGCAGCCTGAACCTGTTCGTCGTCTTGCAGCCGAATCATGTGGTATAGATTGCGGTCGTTAAACAGCAGTCCCGCAATCTCGCCGCGCAACTGCGTTCTGGTGAAATGCAGATCCTGGTCCCAGCGAGGTTCGTCGATTTCGATCTGGCTCTTAATCACACGCTCTTTGAAGTCGCGAAGCATCTCGTCCGTCACTTCGAACTCCTGAGAGAATCGGTCAAAGCTCCTGCCCCATTCGGGATGCCTGGCGACATAATCGGTCGCATAGTCAAAGTACAGGCGCTTGCTGAAGATTTTTGCTGTGAGTGCGTTAGTTCGGCTTGGAACCACTGTACTATCCGGTGAAATGCCTCCGCCACCGTAGACAATGCGCCCGCCATCCGTGCGATACTCTTCGCGGGGTGTCGTATCCTGAACTGCTTCTTCGAGCGCATTCGGGTCTTCATCGTCGCGGCCCTCCATCACATACTCCGCGAAGCCCTTGTCATAGGGACGTTGTATCAAACGCCCTGCTGGCGTATAGTACTTGGCCGTCGTGATTCGCACCACAGAGCCGTCAGGCATAGGATAGGGCGTTTGAACAAGCCCTTTGCCGAAGCTGACTTGCCCGACAACAAGTCCGCGATCATGATCCTGAACCGCCCCCGCAACGATCTCAGACGCCGATGCGCTGCCATGATTGATCAGCACGACTAACGGCATGTCGTACTTCGCACCGACTCCTGTTGATCGAAACTCCGAATTAGAGCGACTCGTACGGCCTTGGGTATAGACTAAAAGCATATCCTTGCGCGGCATGAACAAGTCGGCAACACGCCACGCCTGATCGAGATAGCCGCCCGGATTGCCGCGCAGGTCTAACAGCAGCCGCTTCATACCAGCAGTTCTCAGGCTATCGAGCGATTCGATCACTTCGTCCGTTGTGCGAGCCGTGAACTGGTTGATACGGATATACCCAGTTTCTTTGTCCGAAAGCATGAATGCGGCGCCCACAGAATATATGGGGATTTTATCCCTAAAGATCTCGAACTCAAGCGGCACTTCAATGCCAGGCCTGTTAATCGTGATTCGAACCGCGGAACCCTTCTCACCACGGAGCTTGCCGAACACTTCTTCGTTCGTAATCCCATATGCAGAGATACCGTCAATATGCGTTATTCTGTCTCCTGCCCGAATGCCGAGCCGGTCAGCCGGAGTTCCCGGAATCGGAGAAACGACTGTCAGCCAATCGCTCTGGATGGAGAATTGGATCCCAATGCCTTCAAAGTCACCCCGGAACTGCTCCGTTATCTTCGCTTGTTGGTCGGCAGGAATGTACACCGAGTGAGGATCAAGTTCCCGGAGAAGGCCATGAATTGCGCCTTCCAACAGTTTCGCGGCGTCAGGCTCTTCAACATAGTTGTCTCGTACTGAGCGCAAGATGTAATTCAGCTTGTTAAGCTGCATGTTCACATCGCCGGGATTGTCGGCAAACAGAGCCGGACCCCACAACAATCCTGACACCAAGACTGCTAACCCCAGAACCATCATCGTGTAATACTTACGAGTCTTCAACACTCACTCTCCTGAATTAACGACTGTTTCATAGTGCCGCCGAAGCAACGCTTCTTCAGAAGAAGACAGATCGCGCCCGCGTCGGCTCATTACAATGCGCGCAGTTTCCAATGTTCGATCAAGTGGCTCGACCTTGAAACCGCGCTTCCCGCCCCAAGAAAAACTTTGTATGGCACGCGGTGGATAGCCTTCACCGAAGACATTTGCCGCCACTCCAACCACCGTACCAGTATTGAACATTGTGTTGATGCCGGTCTTGGTATGGTCACCACACATCAACCCGACGAATCGATTACCAGAATCCACAAGCTTCTGCCCGAGTTTCACCTGCACATCACCATAGTCATTCCGTAAGTTGGAGACTGTAGTATCTGCACCAAGATTCACCCATTCGCCGAGGTGGCTATTCCCCAGAAAACCAGCGTGCTGTTTGTTGACATAGCCTTGCAAAATGGACCCGCTAACTTCCCCTGCTACGCGGCAATGCGGCCCGAAGCTTGATCCCCAGTAGAGTACCGTCCCCGCCTTGATTCGACAATGGTCACCGATGCTAAGCGGACCTTTTAGATAGCAATGAGGCTCGATTTCCACCCCTTGGCCGAGCCAAATGGACCCCAGCGAAGTGTCCAAAACAACCAGCGGTGCGACTTGGGTCCCGTCTCCGACGTACAGCGGGTTCGCGCCTACTTTGTGAACACCTGTTGGAAAAGTTTCGAGTACGGTTGAGCCAAGCAGTTCGTCCTCCCTGCCAAATCCTGCAGACAACAAACGCTCGTTGTGTGCCATGTAGTCCCAGACGTAAAGTGCGGACAGCACACCCAACTCCGCTGCCTGCACCCCCCCCTCTACTGCTTTAACGAGTGAATCGGCAATCTCAGTTCCTGAGAATCCCTGCCAATCCCTGATTTCCGCCGCCCCCAACTTTGCCCACAATACATTTCCCAAGGAATCGTAGACAGATGGTGGTAAGTTGCCCTGTTGAGGAGGCATGAGCAAGACACGACCGTTCAGAAAGGTCACCTCTGCCGAATCAGCAGGCCACGGGTCGTTGAAACCAGCCAGTTCGCTCGCTCTGGCTTGCAGGTGGTCTCGGGGTCGCAAGGTAACCGTGCAGCCCGCCTGACGCAGTACCTGCATCCAGCCCTGCAAACTTCCAAGACCCGCCCGAATCTCCCAGCAGGGCCGTAGCACATTAAGCGGGAACAACTGCCCATTCGAGGCTTCGTCTTCAAAGAGCACAATGTGTTTGGCCTGAGTCCAGGCCGGTGCTAAGAGACGGTGAACAAGGTCAAGCGCGGACAAAGAATTTTCCCGGTAGTTGTTTGACAAAGCCTTTCAGTTCGAGCAGTAGCAGCCTGCTCAAGAGTTCTCCCGGTGGCTGCGCAGCCTTTTCTACTAAGGTGTCGATATGAATCTTGTTGTCAGGAGGAATCAGAGTCCACAGACCAAGTTCGGCGTCAGCGAGATTCGGCTGAGGAACTTGAACTGACTGTTGAATGACTGTGCTCTTCAGTTTCAGCAAGTCCGCAATATCCTGCGGGGAATCGACAAGCGCGGCACCCTCTTTGATCAACTCGTGACAGCCGGCGGCCTTTCCACCGACAATAAACCCGGGGACAGCTCCGACTTCACGGCCAAAAGATGCGGCCAAACGAGCTGTTATAAGAGCACCTGATTTCTCCGGCGCTTCAACCACTATTGTTACCGCGGCCAATCCGGCTATAATGCGATTTCGCTGCGGAAACGTGTACACGGAAGGTTGTGTGCCCATGGGGTATTCGGACAGCAACGCGCCGCCTTCTGCCAGTATTCGCTCGGCGAGTGGTTTGTGGTGGTCGGGATAGACAATGTCTATGCCACAGCCGAACACCGCCTGCGTCGGGATACCGCGCTCCAGTGCTGCCTGATGAGCAACTCCGTCAATCCCACTGGCCAGCCCGCTAATGACGTGCACACCCAGGGACGCTAATCCACCAATAAGTTCTCTGCAGGCCCGTTTGCCATAATCACTTGCTCTCCGTGTCCCGACAATTGCCACTCTGCGCGCATGGGGATCGAGGTTCCCCTTGACGAATAAGAGTGCCGGAGAATCCTGCTCAATTTCTCTCAAGCCTTGAGGGAAGTCATCGTCCCAGAAGCTCACCAAACGGACTTGTGCCTGCTCTGCAGCCGCAAACTGTGTATTCCCCTGCTCCCCATCCGGTTTTGTCTTGCGGATGCCATCGATCACTTTCTCTCCGATGCGTGGTACGGCGCGCAAAGCACCGTCGGCAGCTTCAAAGACGCGAGAAGGCAGAGCAAACTCCTGAACCAGCCGGACTGCTCCCCACGAGCCTACGCCCGGGACACTCAGCAGGTTTAACAGAGCTACCTTTTCGAAGCCGCTTAATCCCACTCGTCCTCCTCAAGTGGCTCCTCGCGCTTACTTATCGGCCCTGGAAGTTCATCCGGCTCCCTGAAGACTCGAGGTATTGGTGCAGTCTCCAGAAGTGACCAAAGCTTCTGAATCAACTCCTCAATGCCCTGATTTGTTGCAGAAGAAATAGCATGCTTCCAAGGGCCTTTTGGCAACTTCTCGCCTTCCGGAAGGAGATCGATCTTCGAGAGAACAATAAGTGCGGGTCGTTTTAGAAGATCCGGATTCCAACTCTTCAACTCTGACTTCAACACTTTGAGTTCCGCTTTAGGGTCACTGCTTGTGCAATCGAGTAGGAAGAGTAGCACCCGAGTCCGCTCGACATGCCGCAGGAATTCGTAACCTAGACCCCGGCCGTCCGACGCGCCCTCAATCAGTCCCGGCAGGTCTGCCAAGACAAAACTCGAATACTCGGTGGGACGAACAATTCCGAGATTCGGCGACAGGGTAGTAAAGGGGTAGGGAGCTATCTTGGGGCGAGCTGCGGTCAGGACGGAAAGCAGGGTTGACTTGCCGGCGTTCGGCAATCCGACCAGCCCAACATCGGCCATCAATCTGAGTTCCAGGAGCAGGTTTCGCTCTTGTGCAGGCTGACCGGGAGTGGATTTTCGAGGCGCCTGATTACGCGACGTAGCAAAGTGTTGGTTGCCCTTGCCGCCGCGTCCTCCTTCTGCAACGCAAATGCGCTGGCCCGATTCCGACAAATCTGCCAGCAGACCGTCTTCCGTGTATACTTGCGTCCCGACAGGGAGCCGGATCTCTATATCCTTACCGTCACGACCCGTACACTGTTTTCTCCCGCCCACTTCGCCGTCTTCTGCTTTGAACTCGACTTGATGGCGGAAGTCCATCAGCGTGTGCAACTGAGTATCGGCAACAAGGTAGACTGAACCGCCTGTTCCGCCGTCACCACCGTCCGGACCTCCCAGCGGGCGAAATGCTTCACGCAAAAAGGAGACACGGCCGTCACCGCCTTTGCCGGACCTTACATAGATTTTTGCGCGATCTACAAACACAGTATATTCAGTTCTTGAGTTGCGAGTGAGGTAAGACGATCCAAGTAACATTTGGTCTGCGACAAATACAAGGGCCAGGTGCGGAACGATTCACACCTGGCCCTCGCGATTCCGAAAGGACTAACTGCGGGGCAGTCAGCTTACTTCATCAGCACCATCTTGCGAGTCGAGGTAACGCCATTGGCTTCCAGGCGATACATGTACACGCCGCTCGACAGCTGCGAACCGTCAAAGGAAATCGTGTGAGTACCGGCGTTCAGGGCCTGGGCATTCACCAGTGTGGCAACTTCTTCACCCAGTACGTTGAAGACCTTCAGAGTCACACGCGACGAATTGATCAAATCGAACTGGATGTTCGTCGACGGGTTGAACGGGTTCGGGTAGTTCTGGAAGAGCTGGAAAGCCTGCGGCAATTCGCTGCGCGAACCAACAGACGTGCCGGCGCACGGATCGGTCGGATCAAAGGGAACCGCGCCGGTACCAGTGTGCTGGTTGCCGTTGATGTGCATCGTCGGCGTGCTCCAATCGCGCATTCCCTGAGCAACGAAGTCGAGGTCGGCAAGCGGCACGCGCAGGTAGTAAATCGGATTGTTCGTGGCGACACCTTCGTCCTGCGGGACACCACCAACATCATAATCCAGTTCGTACTGTACGTGCAGATATCCGGCATCGCCGTCATAAGTCACGACCTTGTTGACCGTCAAGTCACGCTCATGATTGCACGAGCCTGCAGGGGAGTGCGGCGGCGTCACAGTGCTCGTCAGGTTAATCGGGTTGTACCATGTGCGGCCCATGTTGCAGGAACCCGCCACCCAAGCGTCAGCACTCATGCCAAGATTCGCCGAGTACTGCGTAGAGTCATGGCGAATAAACGTACAATACATCCAATTGGAAGTCGGGTCATAAGCCAAGCAGGGGCGCTGCACCATCAGCTGCCAGGCGTCGTCCACCAGCAAGCTGTCGCCATTCGAGTAATAGGCAAACTGATTGTGATTCACGATGCAGGAGAATTCATCGGTGTCCTCACCCCAATGCCAAATGCTCGACAAGTTGATGTAGGCCGTCGTATCCGGCAGAGGATCAACGCCGCCCGGCAAGCCGTATTCATACAGCGTGCGGGTCGTGAAAGCCACATGAATCAGGTCATTGTCGTCAATCAGGATTGAGCAATCCGTGTAGGGACGGAGCGTGTCGCCGTTACAGGCCATCGTGTCCTGCGACGGGCAGCTCTGGTCTGACGGAATCCAGCTCGTCAAGTCAATCGCCGTATTCCAGTTCAAACCACCGTCTTCCGAAATAGAGAGCATCAGGTCGTTGTTGATCTGACCGAGACCAGCTGAGCCGCCGCGTGAACGTGTCCACGCCACCGCAACACGATTGGATCCGGGAACCGGCGAAGCCGCGATGTCGGGAGAAATCGTGCGGCCCTGGCCAAGCGTCCGAACCTGCTGTCCGTTGTTGAACGTTGTGAAGTCAATCTGGATTCCGAAGCCGGAATCAAACAGCGGAACACCGCGCCAGTAGTGATAACCTTGCAGGTCGGCGCCGTCGTCGGTCGAAATACCATGCAGCACGCCGTCTGAACCCACCGCGATTTTAGGCCAGATAACCTGAGGCTCTACGTTATCCGTCGGCCAAAACGGAGTGAATGCGCCAGCATGCGGCTGGAAGTCGATCGAAACATTGGTGAACAGAATCGATTCGCCGGGAGGAGTCGCGTGATACGCCGGAAAGCTGAAGCCGTCCGGGGTGACCGTCTGCGCAACATAACCGGCGCGCGGTGCGTTGTCAATGGCAACACCACCTTGAGGAATCAGCGCTTCCCAAGTCTGGGTAGTAGGATCCCAGCAATTATAGAACACGTGACGCTGGGCACTTCCTTGATCCTGCCCGTTCATCCAAACGACATGCACAAAGCCCATGTCATCGACAGTAACCATTCGGCCTGCCGTGCCGTTGTGCTGATAGTCATACCACGTGCGGCCAGCTTCATACTGCGTACCGATCAGGTCCAAGGAACCGGATGACGGTGTGCGATAGACCGCATCCGTGCTAATCACTTCACCAGCCGTCCCGGCAAACGGGGTCTTCTGGCTGGTGTCCATTCGCTTACTAGTTGTTGCGCCAGCATAAGCCGTGGCAACCAAAGCAAGCATGAGGAACAAACCTATGCTTTTCTTGATCATGAGAACTCCCTTTCTTTGCACCTGCGTAATGCGCAGGGTGTCTATGCAGGAATTGGGTAATTTTGCTACTTGCAATTTCGTAACAACTTACACAGCAAACACTAAAAAGTCAAGAGTTGGGGGCGCCAATCAGGCGAAGGTACCACGAAATCATGGATTGGCCCCACAGTAGACATATGACGAGCGCTACAGCGAGGAACGGACCAAATGGGACAGACCGTCCAGCCACGTCCTTTTTTAATATCAATAAAAACAGTGCGTAAAGAGTCCCCAGTGCTGACGCCACGAACATCATCAGCAAGACCGACTGCCATCCCAGAAAGCTGCCCGCCATTGCCCCAAAGACCACGTCTCCCCCGCCCATAGCTTCTTTCTTGAATATCCACTGTCCTCCCAGTAACAAGAGGAGGAATACCCCAAAACCGACCGCAGCTCCAATCAAAGATTCACGCAGCGGGATTGTGTTGAAAAATGCGGCGCCAACGATGCCGATTATCGTCAGAGGAACCGTTATCGCGAAGGGCAATAGCCAATGACGTAAATCGATGATAATTAAGGCAAGCAAACCGATAAACAACAGACCGTAAGCAAGACCTGCGTAACTTACTCCGTACTTCCAGACGGCAATGCACGAGAGCACTGCAGATGCCGCTTCTATCAGCGGATACTGGACGGATATCGGCGTCTTGCAATTCCGGCACTTTCCACCCAACAACAGCCAGCTTAAAATCGGAACATTGTCAAACCACGAAATTCGCTGCTCACACTTGGGGCAGCGGGATGGCGGGTGCACGAGCGACAATTCGGCAGGCAAACGGTAGATTAAGACATTCGCAAAACTGCCAAAACAGGCACCAAGGAATCCGACGACGAGATAGACGGGCAGTGCCGGAAGGCCGCCCCACGGCGTGTCTATGGTCACATACACCTCCGAGAAATCAAACGGGTGACTGCACCATTATGCAGTCACCCGCAGTAATTTGCAAGCTTAGTGCCTTATCCTGAAGCTTGGATTGCGCGGCCAAGCATGAAGACGGGAAGATAAATCGCGATCAGAATGATGCCGATGACACCGCCAATCAAAATAATCAAGAGCGGCTCAATCAAAGATGTCAAACGGCCAATCGTCGCGTCCACCTGCTTGGAATAGAATTCCGAGACCTTCTCCAACAGCTTATTGATCTCACCAGTCTCTTCACCCGTCTGAATCAGCTGAACCATGATCGGCGGGAAGACGCCGGTCTTTTTCATTGCCACAGAAATCGCGTAGCCGTCTTTAATCATGTGCTGTGCATCGCGGAGAGCGTTTCCGATCACGCGATTCTCAACGACGCGAATCGAGTGACTGAGTGACTCGAGCACAGGGACACCTGAGCCAATTAGAATACCAAACGTACGGGCGAACTTGTCCATCAGGGAGGACATCAGCAGATTTCCAAAAACGGGAAACCTGAGTTTCATGTTGTCCCAAACCAAGCCTCCCCGCTTGGTTTTCGTCAAGATCCAAAGGCCGGCAATAATCGCAAGCGCAACCGCAAAAACTAATGGTGCCTGATTAACCATCAACTTGGAAATGTTCATCAGGACCAGCGTAGCGAACGGTAATCGGGCAGAGAATTTGGAATAGACATCCTCGAACATCGGCACGATGAAGACCATCAGGATCGTAATCACAATGGTCAGGAAGATCACAGAGAACACAGGATAAGACATTGCTGAGATGACTTTTCGCTGCGTGTCCGCGACCGATTCAAGGTAGTCGGATAATTGCTCCAGAATGACGTGCAGGTTACCGGAAACTTCGCCGGCATGCACCAATGCCACATAGAGATTGGAATACACACCGGGGTGCTTTGCCAGTGCCTCAGACAACGCATACCCCTTCTTAAGATCCGTCGCAACTTGTACGAGAACCTTCTTAAAGCGGTAATTGCGTTCCTCCGCCAACAGATTCTGAATAGCACGCTCGATGGTCAAACCGGCGGAGAACATCGTGGAAAGCTGGCGAGTGAAGAATACCAGTGTCTTGAGCGGTATTCGCGTTCGCCAACGGTAGATCGCAAGGCCGATCTGTTCCCCTACGCTCATTTCGTCGAGCGCAAGCCCGCCTTTGATTTCGCGCACCGAAACGATCTGCGCAGCGCCACGGCGGCGAAGGGCTTCTACGGCCGCTTCGTAGCTGGCTGCCTTGAGATTATCTTCCTGACGGTTTCCCGCGGCGTCTTTGATGACGTAACTGTATGTCGGCATCGCCTCTTGTCCGTCGCTTGTTAGATATCCTGAACGGTCACGCGCAACAGCTCGTGGCTCGTTGTAACCCCTGCAAAAATCTTCTTAAATGCCGCGTCGCGCAGCGTCACCATGCCGTTTGCCAGCGCAGCGTTTCGAATCTCATCCTGATTCGCGTTGTCAAACACGAGAGAACGGATGTTCCGACGCATTTCGAGAACCTCGAAGATACCGGTTCGTCCCAGATAGCCGGTATTGCGGCATTGCGCACAGCCACGTCCGCGATAAAACTTCCGCCCCTTCATAAAGTCAGTGTCAATGGCAAGACTCTCAAGCTCCGACGCTTCCGGTTCATACTCGTGCTTGCAGTGTTGACAAATTCTGCGTACAAGTCTCTGAGCCATCACAAGGTTGAGCACGCTGCCGCACAAGAATGGCGGAACACCAATATCCAGCAATCGGGTGATCGTGGACGGAGCGTCGTTCGCGTGCACGGTCGAGAACACCAAGTGTCCCGTCAAAGCGAACTTGACCGCGATATCCGCCGTTTCTTCGTCTCGAATTTCACCGATCAGCAGCTTGTCGGGGTCCTGACGCAGAATCGATCGCAGCGCCGCGGCAAAGGTCAAACCAATCCTTGCTTTAGTTTGAACCTGATTGATTCCCGGAACGTGATACTCTACCGGGTCTTCGACTGTCGTGATGTTATCTTCGACACTCTTGATTTCATTCAGCGCGGCAAACAACGTCGTGGATTTACCGGCACCCGTCGGACCGGAAATAATCACCATGCCGTACGGCTGGCGAATCCAGCGGCGGAAAATCATACTGTCTTCATCGTCGAAGCCCAGCGTCGCAAGACTGAATGCGAAGCCCGACTTATCGAGCAGACGCATCACAATCTTTTCACCCGTCACGAGTGGCAAGATCGAGACACGCATGTCAATCTCTCTGTCGGCCGCACGAACCGTAAATCTGCCGTCCTGCGGCAGACGCTTCTCAGCGATGTTCAGTTTTGAGAGAATCTTCACACGCGACACGATACCTGAATGCGACGCTTTAGGCGGTCGCATGACTTCCATCAGCACACCGTCGACTCGGAAACGCACAACCAAGGCATCTTCATACGGTTCGATGTGGATGTCCGTAGCGCGCGACTTAATCGCGTCCGCAAGCATCAGATTGACAAGCTTGACCACCGGAGCATCCTCTGTCCCGCCGGTCTTGCTCATATCTACGAGGCTTTCGTCATCCTCATCGGAAGTAGCGAAAAACTGCAGGTCACCGATCGCCTCAGTCACTTCACCTTGCTTGCGAATCTTCTCGTAGGAGTTCTCGATTGCATTCAAGATAGCACTGGGTGAGGCGAGTTTCGCGTCAACTTTCTTGCCCGACAGTTTCTCAAGATTATCAACTGCAACGATATCGTCCGGATCGGCCATGGCCACAACAATCATACTGCCGGTCAGTTCAAGCGGAACAAGCAGGTGCTCCTTAGCAAACGCTTCCGGAACCATTCCAAGCGCGTTGGCATTCTTCGCGCTTAAGTTATCAGCAGATATATAGTCCACTCCCCACTGTTCGCCGAGTGAGCGGTACACGTTGTCCTCGGTCACCATACCGAGGGAGATCATGGTCTCACCGATTTTCTTACGCTTCTCTTTCTGCCGCGTAAGAGCTTCATTGAGCTGCTGATTATTAATCAGACCCTTGCGGATCAGAATCTCGCCAAGTTTCTCTCTCATATTCCTACTTTAGTCGTCCAAAGCGTTCCAATACGGGCCGGAGCCGGTTTAGTCCGGCTCCGGCCCACTTGAGTCATTCTCGCTAATTCAACCTTGCCTTAGCGGCGGAAGTTGATAACCTGTGAATCCTGAGCATTCTGGAAGCCGACGACTTCCACGCCCACTTCGCCCGGAATCTCGGGTGTCAAAGGATCGGGGAAGATGAAGGCTTCCGTCTCCACCAACCAAAGTGAACACTCACCGCTGAAGAACAGCGGGTTATACTCGGGGCCTGTTACCGAAATACTGACGGCTTGGCCCGTACCGCCTTGATTGTTATACATGCGGCCACGCGCAGAACGGTAATAGACTTCCTGTCCGTTGATGCGGACGTCATGACCATCGCGAACGATCGATCGTAGTTCGATGCGGCATGGGGCAGCGATCCCAAAGTGCCATGAAGACGGTTGAGCATACAGCTCAATTCTCGGCTCCTGAATCGGCAAGATAAGGTCAAAAGTCTGAGAAATGCCATTCGCAGTGGACGCCGAAATCTGCACCAGCCGGTTCGTCATTTCTGATGTAAAGCGCAGCGTAGTAAACGCCACGCCAGGACGCACGTCTCCGTCAGAATTCTCATTTCCAACAACTACGGACTCGGAGAGAATCTGAGCATACTCTTCAGGAATAACACTGAAGAACACGGCTGTGCCAGCAATGACGTTGTTCTGCACAGCATCTTTGACCAGCGCGCTGATTTCGAGGTCCCAGGCGGCACCACCAGCGTCCTCGCCAAGTTCATTAACACCAAGCTGGATGCGAGCAGGCGGACCGGCAACCACAGAACCAGTTGCTGGTGCGCAGGCCTGCCCTGTTTCGGTGGTGACACAGCCTTGAACGAAGACTGTACCAACACCGGTTCCAGCGTTCAAGGTTGCCACGGCGATACCGTTTGACGTCTGTGCCGAATCGGACAGCCCGCGGTTGTTAATATTTGCACCAGTCGGAATTGAACCCTGCAGTTGGAATCTTACCCATGTTCCGTTTGGAACCGGATTTCCATTCGCGTCAAAAGCCGTTGCTCGAATCTGTGACCAATCCTGACCACCAGATCCGCGCACGAGCATGCTGGGCGGCAACAAGGCCATGGATAGCGAATTAGCATTTCCTGACTGGACAAACAGAGCTGTAGAATCTATTGCGCCATTGCCCAGTCGAGCACGGACCACACCATCACCGGCAGTCGTCCCCGTGCTTAAGCTGGTCGTCGCAAGGCCATCGACATTCGTCGCGGCAGTAGAGGGACTAACTGTACCGATTGTGGTCTCGAAGAACACGATCACGCCGGCGCGGACAGGATTGCCAAAAGTATCCGACACTGCGACAGACACGTCCTGCGCAGAGTTGGTGTTTAACACTCCAATCGGGGTCGGGAATCTGACATAGGTTGCCGGTCCCGGATTAATCTGGATATTCAACGGGCTGGACACTACGCCGCCAACGGTTACGGTAAGCTGCGGCGGCATCGCCGGAATCTGTTGGCACAGGCGGTAGAACTGCACTGTGTCCAATGTTCCATTCCGCAAGCGAACAGAGTCAAACAAGAAGCTGCCGCACTCGGTAAACCTGAAGTGGGCATAGTAGCCATTGACAGGTGCACCATTTTCATAAGCGGCATTGACGAAGAGCTGGATTGAGTCCTTACCTGCTATTCCGCTTGCCGTCGTGGCCGACAGCGTGACATTGGTAATTTCAGAGGCAGGGTCAATGCGAATATAGACCGTGTCGCGCAGTCCCCACTTTTCATAGCGGGCCACGACGAATGAGGAATCTGCAGGATCTTCACCGTTTGGAACGCCCATTCCGCAGAAGGTGGCAAAGGCCCGCCCCAACGAGTCGGTGACCCCGATCGGCTGGATCGCGCCGCCATAAGGAGCACCGAAACGTACGGTGTCATTGCGAATCGCTTCACCGAACTGATTCTGCAGAACGGCTGTAATGTTGGCGGCGGTTACACAGCCATCTGCCTCTACCTGCAGTTTATTCGACGTGACGGTCAAGAAGCCTTGACGGGACTCGATTTCCTGGACATGAACGTTTTGCGAGCGGTTAAAGCCGCTGACCTGCACGCTGATCGTAAATGTGCCGAACTGGCCGTTGTTGTACCAGTACGTTTCGGTCCGGCCACCGTCATCAGTTGGTGGTGGTACCATCATGCGTCCGCCGGTTGCTCGCAGGTCGAGAGAGACGCCCGCGATTCCGCGCGCATCGCAGTCAGTGAGCGTAAGCACTACGCGAGTCGAGTCTTCGACATATTGGTTTGCTTCCAACAGGGTGTCCGCGATCGTCATGGACACGTTGCAGACGACGTTGGAAGCAGGAAGAATCGCCAAAATCGCGTTATCAGTCAAACCACCTGTAGACGCCGAGATGATCTGGTTGCCCGCTCGCGCGTACGTCCTAAACGTTGCGTTGACACGGCCAACAGAGTTGGTCGTATCCTGCAAGTCAGTATCCGCCCACTCGATGTATCCGAGGTTATTATTGGACAGGCTGACATTAACTTTCTGCCCTGCAAGCGCACGTCCCTGATCATCGGACACGATAATCGTGACCGAAGTCGAGGCCGAGTCTCCCGGCAGGAACCGCAGCGTATCATTGACGGTTCCAAGCACGATCTGAATGGAACCGACAGTGCGTCCGGTCTGATTTGTGCCGGTGGACTTCTCGTCACAACCGACGCCACTTAACAGCACGGCGATTGCCGCCAACAAAATAGCTGTCCAGCGGATAAATTTCATTCTTGCCTCCATAAGTCCCTCCAGGTCCTGGATTGTTTGAGGAAACCGACCGGAAATCTCCGAGGTGCGAAAATCTCCGATTGATCCCGACTGCTTAGACCCACGGGAAAAGTGTCACTTACTTGCACTATCGATGACCAAAACCACAGTCGCGAGTTGTGCGACAACGGTAATTACGTCTTTTACGCGATCCCAACCTGTTGTGCGGGGGCGCTGAGGCACGAACACAACATCACCCGGGTCAATTGTTACTTTGCTTGAATAACGGATTTGCGAACCGTTCCGCCCTTTGATCAGCACCGCACGACCTTTCCATCCTGCCTTGTTCTTGCCACCGGCTTTCGCAAGATAGTGGCTAAGATCTCCCCCCTCGATCCACGGAACTTCTCCGGCGTGGTTCACATAGCCCAGCACGCGTACACCGAGGGGCTGTTCCGGTATGTCAAGTCGATCACCGTCTTGTAATCGAACGTCGCCAGCCCAACCGGGTGCTTTCTGCTTTGCCGATAAATCAAGAACGACTGTTCCGTATTCCCATCGTGAAAACTCTGCCGACAATTCCTGATCGGCGAGCATCCAAGGGTCGTCCTTGGACAGCGTCTTGATAGGATTGTAAAGGAGCCTGAGTCGCTCAGCTGAAATTCTGTCATTGCTCCGTCGTTCGAGCCGAGCAGACCGTGTCTCAGCACTTGGGAGCAAACCGCCAGCCATGTCTATCAATTCTTGGACGGTTGTAACGCCAGGGTTTACCGTGTAAGCTCCGGGTTTCGCAATCTGGCCCGATATCATCGCTGAACCGGAAATCCGAGAATGCGGTTTGCCGCCAACATGCACGCGGTCTCCGGGTTCCAAGCGCGCAGCCAGCCCGCCGGTAGCGAGACTGATCTGTTCAGTGCTTCCCTCCGAACGCTGAATCGTTACCCTTGCCGAATCGGCGGTCGCGGTCAATCCTCCCGCAAGGTTCAGAATCGTTCCAACATTATCGCCGCTGGCGTACGCATAAAGATCAGGATTCTGTACCTCGCCAAACACGCCCACCTTGGGGCCATCGGCGAGCGGTGGAACATAAATCACGGCTCCGTCCCGGAGCAACGGATTGCCTCGCAGATCTCCGCCCCTGTAGAATCGCAGTAAATCGACAGCATGAACACTGCCATCCATCCCGCGCATCTCGATTAACCGCAGATTGGCTTGCGGAACCGCAATCGTGTCGCCATTCTGAACACGGAGAAACGATCTGATCCCGCCTCCCTCAAGGATTGCATCTGCGACACGCGAAGTGGCTCGCAACTTGTACGTGCCCGGGACCAAGACTTCGCCTGTCACATGCACTCGAAAGATCCGAGGCTCCAACAGAGAAATAGAAATTCGGCCTCGCTTCAGCGCACGCTCAAACTCGGCAGCAATCAGCCGTTCAGCCTCCGATAGAACCGTCCCTGCTATCTGAACCGGTCCGGCATACGGCACGGCAACACGACCATCGCCGGACACCAGAATCGGCACTTCTTCGTATGCCGGACTCCAGATCTGCAGGATCAGCTTATCACCGGGGCCGACGATGTATTGGTCTCGGTCAACAACTCCCTCATACGCCGTCACGCTCGACAAATCCGTTGGCAGTGACTTTGCCGCATCAAGGTACTTTGACTTCAGCGGATCAGTGGTGCGGTTTACCGCATCCTGTGCCGATAACGGAACACTGCCACAGAGCAAACCCAACAGTAACGCGAGAGCCGCGGCCTGCACCCGCGGAAGCCGCTTATTCTTTTGACTCACCTGACTCCTGCGGCAAGAACTTGCCTTCCACCTCGCGCACGCGCTCCGGAAGTTTCAGCGAGTAGCCCGTGCCCAAGATGTGCGGTGTCACCTGAATGATCAGATCCGTTTTGCGTGTGCTGGTTGTCTTATGACGGAACAAGCTGCCCAGGAAAGGGATGTCTCCCAAGAACGGGAAGCGATGCTCGGTCTTAGATGATTCGACGCCCAACAAGCCGCCGATGATCACAGTTTCGCCATCCTTGATGCGGATCGTGGTCGAAGAAATCCGGCGCTTCACCCAGGGAAGCTGAGTGTCGGAGGACTCAAGGAACTGGAAGATCGAAGAAAGTTCTGGTTGAATGTCCGTGGTGATATAGCCATCCGAGTTTATCTTCGGCGTCACATTCAACATCACACCAACGGTCACTTGGTCAATCTGCACCTGGCCGCCCACACCGCCGCTACGTGCGACATACGGAATCTCATCCACAACTTGAATGCGCGCCGTCTTGTTGTTGAGAGTTGCGACAGAGGTGTTAGCGAGTACTTCGGCACGGCCCGTGCGCAGGAGCATGTCCAACGCAACTTCAAAAGCCGTTGCCTGCTTCGACCAATACCCTATGCGACGAGGTTCCATCGGAAAGAACGGCAACTGTGACGGAACTCGACCGCGAACGGCCGGGTCGATTCCGCTTAACGCGGGGTTTCCGTCCTGGTCAACAGCATTGCCAAGCGCGTCGACCGGTGTCTCGGCAATCACAGTCTGCAGGGTGGAAAGCCTGTTCCAGTCAATGCCAAGCGCCTCTTCATTCTCAACAGCGACTTCGATCATCCTGCATTCCAGCACGATCTGCAACGGCGGCACGTCAACTTCCGAGACGACGCGATGGATGTCAGCGAGAACTTTCGGACTCGTCACAACCAACAGCTTGTTCCCAATACTGTCCACAGTGATGTCAGCGTTGAGCTTCTCAAGCATCTTACGTACGACAGGGGCCTCTACATACTGTAGATCCACCACGTATGCGTTCAGTCCAACCTGCTCCCGCAGCTGTTCGCGAGGTGCGACCAGGAATGACTTCCCAACGATTTCATAAGACAACCCCGCCGCGCGGACAACGAGGTTCATTGCCTGCTCGATGGGTGTGTCTTTGAGATGAATCGAGATACGTTCTTCCTGATTGACTTGCGGACCAGTCACGATGTTGAATCCGCTTTCCGCGGCAAGAATGGCCAATACCGACGGCAGGAACGCATCATCGGCATCAATCGTCACCAGCCGTTGCAGCGCGTCATCAGTTGAGTTTTGCGCATACACGGCGGTTTGGGTTAGGAGCGTCATGGCCAAGACGGCCGCCCACAGGGCACCGCACCGCGCGAACGAACCAGTCCGACGCACGGCCAGCCCCAGAGAATTACGGAGATGCATTGCCAGTTTCAAAAGCCTGTTCCTTATATCTCGGCTAAAAATTGCTTACTTCGTAAGAGTAGTCCAGTGACCAGCACCGGTTTAGAAATTCGATCCTTCAAGCGAGGTCTTGCCCTCGGACAATTCCCCTTCGGGTGCCGACTCATTTATCAATACCAGACGCGAACCGCCCTTGGTCATCACCATTTGAGCAGGCTCAATTGCCGCCACCCGAAAACCGTTGAGTTCGTCGCCCACGCGCAGTACATGACTTCTGCCCATGAACTTGACGATCGCAGACGGAGTCTCACTCATGACCGTGCATGACAGCCGCATACGCCCGCGCTGCTCAAGCGTTTCACGCAAACCGAGACTTGCGAGGAATGCTCGCGTCTGGATCGTGCGAGTAAGGTCGAGCGGATCGACCGTTACCTGAGTCTGGTAAGCAATTCGGTCATTCAAGTCCTTCTCAAGCGTATTGACGGTCTCTTCAAGCTGCTGGTCAGTTCCCAGCACAATCTGCTTGTTCCGCATCACCTCGATGCGTTCCGAAATCTTGTAGTTTGTCCAGCCCATCCAGACCATCGTCGCCACCAATAAGGTGAGCAGGATTCCCCAGAGGACGTTTACTCGTTGCGTCATTTCGCGATTGCCTTATCCGGCTTATTTCTGCTTTATGAGGGTAAGTGTGGACAGCTCAATGCTCATGGGGCGCTTTGTCGTCAGCCCCGTCTCCTGCTTAGCCAAGGCCTGCACCTGCTTGACTTGACTCGAAAGATCAAACTTGTCCAGCGTCACCAAACGATTGCTCTTCTCTACATCATTCAGGAAGTTGACCAATGACTTGTAGCTCGTATTCACTCCTAATACATAAGGCGTAGCAATATACGAACTGTAGGTCCGGCGCGACTTTGGTTCAATCACCCGCAGCTCGATATCGTGATCGCGCAAGATGTCCGTCAACTGATTCATGAACGGAAGCGACGCATCCTCGGCGAGCGAATCCCGCTGCGACTGGGCTAGGTTGCCCTCGATCAAGCGTGTCACTTGCTTCAGTTCATTGGCAATAATCTGGGCTGCGATCAACTTCTCGTTTTCACGACGGATGGACTCGTCAAGTTCTCGAATACGGGCGGGCTTCGTCTTGTAGACGTATGTTGTATAATAATAGAACCCGCCGGCGGAGATCACCAGGAGCAGCAGTGCAAAGATACTCTTTCTCATGTTGCCTGAATCTCCTTATGAGGCTGGAACGTTGGTTCCGGGGGTCGTTGCCGGTGCTGCCGCTCGACTGCGGCGCTTGCCGCGATCCGGGTCTCGCGTCACGCACTCCACTGAGAACATCAGACAGTCCTGCCCTTCAAGATTCTTGCGCAGTGACTTGTCAAACTTGATCTCAAACATGCCCTGTCGAAAGTCAGGGGTCGTCTTCAGCAAATCAACGAACCGCGAAATAATGTCAAATTCCTTTTCCGTCGAATCCACTTTCGCGATGCAACTGATCAGCAGCCTGTTATTCTGAAGTTCGAGTCCCGTCATCGACATGCCTTGCGGCAGAATGTCCGCAAGTACTTCCAGTCGACGCGCCCACAAGAAACGCTCTTTCTCCAAGTTCGCGAGAGCCATGACGTCGTCTTTTGAGACGTTCGTGCCTTCGCGCTTCAAGCTGTCCAGTTCGAATTGAATCCGGGCCAGCTTCTGTTCCCGAGACTTGATCACGTCGTTCATGGCCTCGTTTTGTGCCCAGGTGATCCCACCAAGCACCACGAACACGAGCGCGAGCAGTCCAAGCAGCAGAAAGCTGCGCCGTTCCTGGCGCCGCTGCCGCAGGACGAGTTCACCTTCGCCCTTGTTCAGATTGATTGCAAATAGTCTAACCATGCGCCTTTAAGTAGTGCCTTGCGGCGGTTTGCTTAGTAAATCGCCTGCGCTCGCAGTGCGAGACCAACCGCGGCGGCAAATTGAGGAGGATTCTTCACGTTCACGGTGCCGTCCACGACTTCAAACGGGTCGTAAGATTCCACAGGTACGCTGAAACGCTGAGCCAAAAAGTCACACAAATCCTGCGAGGCCGCGCTGCCGCCGAACAGGATGAACTTCATAATCCCGCTCTGTCCCGTTTCTTTCACGTAGTAGCGAATCGAACGGTTGATTTCGTCGTATAGCTTTTCAAGCGGAGCCTTGTCTGACAACGCCAGGCTTGCGGCTAACGACGCGCTCGTGGCGGTAGAAGCCATCGGTTTCAAGTCCTTAGCAGCTATCCCTTGCCGCCTCTTGATCTCCTCCGCCTCCATATAGAGGCAGTTCAGACGGTTCATAATGTCTTCAGTAAAACTCCACCCTGCCACCGGAAGATCGCGGCTGAAGTACATATCTTTGCGCCCGAGAATCAGCAAGTTCGTCCTACGCGCGCCGATGTTCAGGAAACATACGACGCCCTCATCGGGCAACTCGTGACGACAAATGTACGAATTCAAGCACGACAGCGGCTCCAGATCTACGACGCCGGGCTTAAGTTCGAGTTCTCGCAAAACGTCGACATGCGCATCAAACATGCGCTTGGTTGTCACGGCAATCAGCACTCGGAGCTTGTCCACTTCGCGCGGATCGTCGCCGATGACCTGATAGTCAACCAGGGACTCGGAGCCATCCAGCGGCAAGTGCTTGCGAGCTTCCTGCGTGATCGCCGAGGCCATTTCATCATCCGGCATGCTTAACGTGCGGATTTCCTTTGTGGCCATATTCAGTCCCGAGAGGCACGACCCCAAGTGCGAGACGCGCTTGGGTCTGATGCCGGCTTCGCGGAACATTTCCAAAACGAGCGGTACGACCGAACCCTTCTTTGGTCCGTCCAGGTCATATTTCTCGTTAGCCGCAGTGTAAATATCACGCTGCCAGGCACCAATCACACGATGCCTGTCACCATGCTTCTCGGCAACCACCAATTTGATCGCGGACGAGCCAATGTCGAGGCCCACGCGAAGATTAGATTTTAGTCCAAACACGGAAACTCCAAGGCGGGAGAGTAGTTCAAGAAGGTCTCTGCACTAAGTTGTTCAGCAAGTCTGCGGCAGACAAAAGCAAGGTGGGCAGGCCGCGGCATGCAAGGGGCGACCCCGCGGGCAAAGCATGTAAGTTTCTTTGCCCGCGGACGGTCGAAATTTTTTGGGAACAGATCAATGAGCGTTTTCAAGTTCGCATCCTTAGGCCCCGAGACCTCTCAGACGCAGAACTGAGCGGCGAACCGGCTTAATTATAACGAACGCGTCTCGGCGGCTCCGTATTAACATCCACCGAAGATTCAGACGCCTGACCCCACTGGACAAGGTTGAACAGGGCACGGCCTTCATCATCCGTCGCGTCAAGGAAACAGGGCGGGCGGCGCGTCTTGAAGCGGTTATCGTAGTGATATACCTTATTGTAACCCGTACCGCCGCGATTCGATCTGTGAACGTAACCGCGATTGTACTGAGTGATTGAACCGGTCATCACGATATTGCCGCGCTCGTCCGGCTGACAGGGACAAATGTAGTTGTCACCGATGTCATTCATCTGCTCGAGCTGGAAACTGCCACGCAGTGCCACAATTGCCGCCGTAATGACGATGTTCTGACCCTGTGCGCGATTCTCGCGACCGTTTTCCCACGTATTCGCGATATAGATCCACTTTTCGCCGACGATCCCGAGAATGCTCCCGTTATCTCCCATCGCCGCGGCCGGAAGCGTTCCGTTGATCTGATTCGTGCCCTGAAGCATGATATTATCAATCAACCGGATGTCTTCCTCGCAGCCAATCGTGATGGCACAGTTCTGCGGGGCCATTTCCCCCTTTAGATCCAGCTTGCCCTTTACGAACACACAAGGCTTCGGGGTGGCCGCGCAATTGACCTGAATCAGAATCGCGTTATCATAACTGAACTCCGTGCCTTCTTCATAGTGATAGAAGTTCGCCGTCGTTCCGTTGATTTCGCAGCGCCACTGATGGCCGGGCACCTCAAGGATCCAGCCCTGCTGGGCCGCACCACTTCGGATCGGGTCAGCAAGCTCCGGCAAGTTCACAGGAGGCGCATTAAAAATCGGCGCGCCGCCCAAGAACTGCCCTGCGGGATTCGGAGAACCGGGCCGGAAACTCGGTTTTGTCGTGGAAACAATGTCATAGAACACCGGCAAGCCGTAAACATTCTGCGTTGCAATCCAGTCATTCGAGTGTGTCCGGCCCCAAAGCGTGTCGCGTCCGAAGAAGCGCACAATGTCGCCCGGGAACGTAATCGAGGTTTCGTAGTTCGTAAGATACATATAATCTACGAAACTTCTGACTTGAATGTAAAGAATCGCTTTGCGCTTGACCTGTCGAACTTCGTTGCGCGATACCGGGACTTCGACCACACCGACCGCGGAGATTCGGTACTTGGTAGAATATCCGAAGTTGCTCTGGTCGTTGAGACTGCCGAACACCGGAGCAATCCTGACGTCCTCAAATGTGCCGATCCCGACAATCTCACCGGAGGCCTGTTGTGCCTGCACCTCGCTGCCCGGAAGGAAAGCCAGCTGCAGCCTGTCCATATGATTCAGGCCCGATTCAATCACGGCGGTCTGCGCGATGTAGTAAGCCTTCATCGCGGCCTCGGTCTGTTTGACGTCCGTAAGCTCATCGGCTGCCCACTGCATGAAGGCAAGGCCGGTGCCCAGCAATGCAGCCACCAGCGCCATCATGGACATCAGAATGTAACCGCCCTCACGGCGGCGTGCGGATAGGATTGTGGTCCTGTTCATGATCTGTTCCCTGTTTGATCCTTGAATGGACTAACTCTTACGCGGGTGGCCGGGCAATTGCCGGCGAAGCTCCCGCTCTCTGACTCATGCGAGCCAGAAAGCAAGACCTCTCGCCTTGTCCGATGCTCCGCGTGTGGTCCATTCAATTCCACTGGAACAAACAGCTATAGGCCGGGTTGCCGCGCCCTGCGGCGCGGCAACCACACGGATTTCACAAACTAAAAGAACACAAGACAGGTCGGGCTTAGGATCCCGTCAACATGCCTTGAACGAACTCTTGATAGTATCGGTTGTCGTTGATCGACTTCCCGAAATTGAGCGGACTGACACTCGTTTCATAAACCCGCTCGCGAATGTAATCGTCTCCGTAGAGGCCGATACCGTTGGCCGCGCGATAACGATACTGCATGACCAGCTTTATCCGAATAACCGACTGTGCAATCGTCCGGCGTTCTATCTCATTACTGAGGTTCGCCAGGACCGGATCAGTGCTCAACGGGAAATCCAAGCTGAATGACTTCACACTCATTTGGTCCCTGCGGTCAAAAGCTGCAAGTTCGTTGTTTCGAGAGCGATTGCTGCCGCGCCAAACATACTGGCCGGACCGGTTGTTTGCCCATTCGGGTTGAGTCCGATTGAACAAAATTCCCTGGTCAGATCGATGCGATAGCAGAACGAATCCGCCAAGCATGTTGGGGTCATAGAGCGCCCAGGTATCCGTAAAATATCCATCATGGCGGTACGGGAAGTGACCAGCTCCGGCGTCCATGCCGGCATTGAAGCCGCCATTCTCACCGACATACTCACCCATCGCAATGCGCCACAGAGGATTGCGGCCTCCGGCCAACTGATAGGCGCCCATGGACCACTGCAGGACATTAATCATTTCTGACATGGCAGCCTGCGCGTACTGGTCCATTTGTCTTTCGGCGTTAGTCACGCGCCACTGCATCGAAAAGTCGCGATACGCCGTCCATCCGCCCAGCAATCCGATGGAACCAATCGCCACAACGACGATCTGCGACATCAGAGTGAATCCGCCAGCTCGAGTCAGGCTGGAGAGTCCTACCTTCCGGAGGACAGAATTGAGTCTACTCATCTTGGCCTCCTTAGCGGGGTAGGGTGAAAGTTGTACTGAGCGTGATTCTTCGGTCAGGGCCGACCATCGCACGTGCCGGAGCACGCGTCATGCCGGCCACAGCAGGTTCTTTCCATTCCGCATGAGCAGTAATCCGCCAGTAGTCCGGTGCCATTCTGGTAACCGGATCGTCTACCCATTCGATCGCGTCGCGGTAAATGTACGAATAGGTTTCGCGCAGGTCCCCGTCGCGATCTGTCGGACTGTCGAGGTTGAATTCCTCTAAATCGTTCGGCGTGCCCCACCAGCCTTGATTGTCCTGATACCAGGCTGAGAATTTCATGCGGGCCATCTCTTCCTCCATGAAACCGCGTAACTTGTACAAAGCGGTCCGGTAGTGCTCTTGTTGAATTAGAGCCTGCCGCCCGTACAAGAGAGAGTAGGATGTACCGACTGCGGTTATGGAGATGATGGTCAGTCCGATGGCAATTGAAAACAGGTCAATTGCGCCTCGTTGCAGCTTACGTAGACGATTGCTCATGTGTGGCCTCATCTGTTTCGTTCCAGTGGTTCAAGGCCTATCCCCCGGATTACTCCGAGAGATTAACCTCGAACAACTTGGAATTCTCTGCCACGTGAGCCGCAGTCTCTCTGCTGATCATGCCCTTATGCAGCAAGCGCATAAGGTCCTGATCGAGGCTCTGCATGCCCGATTTGCCGCCCGACTGAATGACGGAGGGAATCTGATAAATCTTATCTTCGCGAATCAAGTTGCGGACTGCCGTAGTCGCGACCATAATTTCAGCGGCGACGACCCGGCCATTCCCGTCTTTTCTCGGAAGCAGTTTTTGTGCCACCACCGCTTCCAAAGACTCGGCAAGCATCGAGCGCACCTGGGTCTTCTGGGCGGCGGGGAAGATGTCAATAATACGGTCAATCGTCTTTGCCGCGCTCGAAGTGTGCAACGTCGCGAACACGAGGTGTCCCGTTTCGGCCGCAGTCAGCGCCAGCGAAATAGTCTCGAGATCGCGCATTTCACCGACCAGAATGACGTCCGGGTCTTCACGAAGCGCAGCACGAAGCGCGTTGGCGAAGCTGTGGGTATTGGCCCCCAGCTCGCGCTGGTTCATCATACAGTTCTTGGAGTCATGGAAAAACTCGACCGGGTCTTCAATCGTGATGATGTGAAGCTCTTTGTACTCGTTGATCCAGTCCACCATCGTGGCTAACGTCGTAGTTTTACCGGACCCAGTCGGTCCTGTCAACAGCACCAAGCCGCGGTCACGATCCGCCAAGTCCCGCATGACTTCCGGCAAACCCAGTTCTTCAAACGAGCGGATTTCCGCGGGAATCGTCCGAAATACCGCGCCGTATCCATTAATCTGCTGGAAGACGTTGACACGAAAGCGGGCGATATCTTCGAGCTTTGCAGAGAAGTCGATTTCCTTCATTTCGAGGAATCGCTCCAACTGCTCCCGCGTCAGCACCTGCTGAACGATATTCTCTAATGTTGAGTGAGCCATACGCGGCAGGTTCAGCTTGCGCATGCGACCATGCACGCGTATCATCGGAATAGATCCGCTGGACAGGTGCAAGTCCGATGCGCCCTGATCCACGGCAAACCGAAGCAGATCAAAGATGTTAATATGCTGTGCCGTTGCTGCTTCCGCCACTTCGCTCCTCGCTTCCTGAATCCTGACTATCGCCCCTAATTCATTACACGGAGCAAGTGCGGAGCAGACTATGCCGCTCCGCACCACTCCCAATCACTTAGTTCTCGTCGGGTTCCGGCAGGCCGTACCCAAACCAGCGGCCTTCCTTAATCCGGTATCTGACTTCCTTGCCGGCGCCGCCGCGCATTTGGTCGGTAGACGTGGCAATGATTTCATCCGGTGGTGAACCTGTGAAGTTAAAGGTCCACTGAAGTCTTGTTGACTCCGAGAGATCCAGATACTTCGTATCCTGAAGGTCTTCAACAGCACCCGGCCACTCGCCGCGGTCCTGATAATAGATCTGAGCTGCTTGCCAGATCGAATTAATTGCGGTCTTGGCATCGCTGGCACGAGCACTGTTCACATATTCAAGGTAGATCGGTACCGAAATCGCCGCGAGAATGGCCACAATGACCACCACGATCAGAATTTCGATAAGGGTAAAACCCTTCTGGTTCTTGCGCCGACGAATGAGCCGGTTCAACATAATACGTCCTCCAATAATGGCTTACCGTTGCAGATTCCCCGTGCCTGAATCCAATCACTTGCACGGTCCTCCATGAACTTAATGACTCCCAACTTACAACGAGAGGCTCAATTAATCAAGTCCTCAGAGGGCCGTTCTGCAATTCAGGTTCCTTGCAACTCAATAACTTAGGGCAACAATTACGCCCAGTTTGGGAATCTCAAGCACCATTTAACTTTAGTAATTACAGTATATGAACGCTTCCGATGCTGTGCAAAGCGTGCAAATGATGCATATCGTGCACTCGGAGAATTTCGCTCAACTTTTCCTTCATTTATTTATTCAAGAGTCGAGAGGCACAAATAGATCCATGGGCAGGACACGAAGCGCCCTGATTGCGGAGGCAATCATACCGAAAAGAGGCGGCCCTGAGCCGCCTCTCTACCTGCTTCCACAACGTTCAACTTAGATTTCTGCGTGCCAGCTGTTCTGCAAAGTTGGGTATGCTACGGCAATGACGGCAACGGGAATCAGCACTGCCAGTAAGATGAAAGGCTGCTCGGAAAACAAGCTCGTTCCGAGCAATTGGTCAAGCCAGCCCGCACCTTGCGACAAATCCGAGACCGCACGACTCCACAAATCGCGTCCCCAGATCAATGCAACTGCGGCGATACCCAGAGCCGGTGCAAGGCCCACTATCCAGTCGTAGACAGCTGAGCGCTCTCTGACTGTTTCGATTGCCGGATGGGTTCGGCTAAGCACTGCAGATGTGAACCCAGCCGACGGTGTCAACACGGGCAGCGTACTCAGGCTGTGATCCATGCGCTCGATTTGCCGCAATAATTGCGCGGCACGAGGATCTGACGCGACCAGAGCATCAAACTGTTCCGCTTGTGCCGGAGTCATTTCGCCCTGCAGTCTTTGGCAAATCAGTACAATGAGTTGTTCTTGATTCATTCTGTCCATTCCTGCCCCTCCAAACTATCCCCAAACATCTGCTCCCTTAGCCAGGCTTTTCCTCGAAAAAGGTAGCTTTTTACGGTTCCCACTGGCACTTCCATTATCTCGGATATCTCAATATATGAGTATTGTTTCAAATAGAAGAGAACGACTGCAGTTCGATGCTTTTCGGGCATCTTTGGAAGTAATCGAAGCATCTGCTCTTTAAGGAGAACTTCTTCCGCATACGGGTTCTCCTCATCTTCACTCACAAACTGCGGACCGCGCTCAACTGCCGGGTCATTAATATCATAGAATTGTGACTTGGAACGCGAAGTCTTGCTCTCTGCAATCGCTAAGTTCAAGGCAATTCTATATATCCAGGTCGATAGCTTGCAGTCCCCGCGAAAATTGTGCAGACCCTTCCAAACCCGGATGAAGACTTCCTGCGCAAGGTCTTCCGCATTTTCCACTTTGCCAGACATGCGGGCGACCAGATTCAGAACCAGCCCCTTGTACTGGTCAACCAATTCACCGAAAGCTCGCTGATCGCCTGACCGGATTCTGTCAATTAAGGCGAGATCCTGATCATCTGACTGAGGAGATGACACCAAGTCCCCTGTTTTTAATATCTGAGCCGGCACTCGCGTAGAATGTTGCAATCGGGTGCTGCAACATTCTCGGGACTGCCTTACTCATACCAACTGAAAGGGTCCATCCGGGGCCTCCTGCAGATTGGCCGGAATGCAAAAGGGATTTCAGTATCTGCACAAGTTTAGGAGAAACATAATGTTAGATGATGTAATTGGCGCTCTCATCGGATTAGTAACGGTTTCAGGAATCCTCCTCCTTGTCCTGATTGTTGTAATCATGGACAATCGAACTCGTCGAATGAGGGTGAAACTGTTGCACGAGGAGCGAATGCTGGCCCTCGAAAAGGGCTTACCTGTACCGATGGACTATCAGGACGGTATCCGGCAAAAGCGCCGCCCATATGTCCGGGGACTGGTCTTCCTGGGGATCGGTATTGCCATGCTGAGTTGGTCTGGCTTTGCCTCCGGTGACGAGGACTTGGCCGGCATGGCTATGGTACCGACGATGATCGGTATCGCACTGATACTTGGGGACTGGCTTAACGAGCGGAAGGCTCAGGCAAAGCCGAAAGTCGAGTCAGCCTCGTATGTTGCGGAGCCTGTGAAGTATCCATAGAGGGATAGTCTGTTATGTAGTGCAGTCCTCGGCTCTCCTTACGAGAGATTGCGGAGCGCACGATTAGGTCGGCCACGAGTACCAGATTGCGGAGTTCAACCAGATCCGAGTTAATGCGGTTTCTGCGATAGAATTCCGCAATTTCTTTTGTTAAGAATTCCAAGCGCGCCTGCGCTCGCTCGAGCCTTTCTGTAGTTCTCACAATTCCCACAAAGTCCCACATCAGGCGGCGGATCTCATCACGATTGTGTTTGATGAGGACCGCCTCGCGCTGGTCATGTGTTCCCTTCGCCGACCACGGGTCGGCCGGAGGCAGATCCTTGCACTCGTTCAGCCACTCACCGCAGTCTTCCGAAGCGTTTGCCGCATACACGACCGCCTCCAGGAGGGAATTCGATGCTAATCGGTTTGCACCATGCAATCCTGTGCAGGCCACTTCTCCAACCGCATACAACCCTTGAACCGAGCTGCGACCATTCAGATCGGTTTCGACACCGCCGCATTGGTAGTGAGCAGCAGGCACGACCCAAATGGGCACTGCCGTAAAGTCGAATCCTTTGCGTTGACAAGTCTTGTCGATATTGGGGAAACGGCCACGAAGAGCATTTGCATCCAGGTGTGTGCAGTCCAGCAGAACGTATGGATCCCCTCGGCGTTTCAGCTCCGTGTCAATGGCTCTGGCAACGATGTCACGCGGGGCAAGCTCTTCCCGAGTATCATAGTGATGCATGAAGAAGTCACCAGATAACGTCCTCAGACGCGCACCAAAGCCGCGAAGGGCTTCAGTTATCAGATGATTTTGCCCGGACTGCTCGTGGTCATACATTGTCGTGGGATGGAACTGGAAAAACTCCATGTCCGCAACCACCGCGCCAGCCCTATAGGCAGCGGCAACACCGTCGCCGGTTGCAATGGTCGGATTGGTCGTGTGCTGATAAACCATGCCGGCACCTCCCGTTGCCAGCACAACGGCACGAGCGCGAATGGGTTCAATTGAGCCGTCCCTGGAATCCAGCACATAGACGCCGTAACACCTTATTCCGTTTAACGCTTCCGGGGAAGAGGGCCTTGGCGTGACCAGCAAGTCCACCATCACATGATGCTCAAGAATCCGGATCCTCGGATTCTCGCGCACACGTTTCAGCAGCACACTCTCGATTTCCTGTCCGGTTTTGTCCTTATGGTGCAGGATTCGGGCGCGGCTGTGACCTCCCTCGCGGGCGAGTTCCAATTCGCCGTCTCGCTTTGTAAAGCGAACACCGAGTTCCGCAAGTTCAGCGATCCGGCGCGGCGCTTCGCGAACGACCATTTCCACAACTGACAGATCACAGAGTCCCCCTCCCGCTCCCAGCGTGTCCTCCACGTGCAGGTGAAAGTCATCGTCACTTGCAGTTACCGCGGCAATTCCTCCTTGAGCCCAGTTCGTTGCAGACTGCGCAGATTTCTTCTTGGTAATCAGTAGAATGTCGGCAAAGCGTGCGCACTTTAGGGCCATAGAGAGGCCGGCAATGCCACTGCCAACGATGACGATATCTGTAGTATCTGGGAGTGTGGACACTGAAGGTAAGAGAATTTGACAGGTATGTCCCTGGGATCGTTGCCCCCGGACAACTAACTACTACGTGACCTAAGTTCTGGAGTCCGCTTAGCGAATCAACAGCACTTTTTGTGATGCGTCGAATCGTCCTGCTGCGCGCAGATGGACGATGTAAACTCCTGAGGGGACTTGGACTCCCGTGTCATCGGTCGCATCCCAGCGAACACGGTAGTTCGCAGGCGCCAACTGAGCACGAACAAGGTTTCGAACAGGCTGTCCAAGGATATTGTAGATCTTCAATTCAACCACTTGACTGAACGGGGCCACAAACTCGATATAGACTTCCTGATTAAAGGGATTCGGGTAGATATTGCGCAAATCAAAATTGTCGGGAGCGATAGCAGGGGTACCACTGGCTTGCAGTCCCACCGGGTAGGACGTAAGACCATTCATACCGACGGCATCGATCCGGTACGTGTAAGTGACTCCGGCATGTAATCCTCGGTCCACAACACTGTATCGTTTCGACGTAGCAGCACTCCCGCGGCCATACAGCTCCGGGTGGTCAGCATAACTCGCAACGATCCGCTCGGTTTCCGTGTCGGAATCAAATCGCCAAAGCCTGAAACCGAGCGTATTGAACTCAGACTCCACAATCCATGTTACTACCAAGGCATTGAACGTCGTATCCGGCCCGACAAAGAAGCTTGAAACCTCTACGGGAAGCGCAAAGTCAGGGACGCCAATCGGGCAAACTGCACAAAACACCGGATCGCCGCCGCAATCCGCATACGTTCCATCCCGAAACACCAAATTTGCCTGATTCGCCGGATTCGCAGTCCCAGAAAATCTGCCGGCAACGATGACATACCGCTCCGCATCGGATATCGGGAAGACCAGCGAGTCAAAAACCATGTCTCCCGCGAACCAACTGTCTAGTGAGTCGAGCGGCGTGTCGAGGTCGGTTTGTAGAATTGAATCCGCGCTCGACCACAGCACGAATTCACGCGCGATGATGTCTGAAGGCTGCAATCCGCCTTCCACAGCCAATCGCAAGCTACGGAGCGCACTCTCCCCTTCCGCTCTGAATGAGAGATGCAGTAATGGAACATTGCTCGCGCCCGGTATCACCGTGCTGCTGATCGGATTGCCCTGAACGGAAACAGCCGAGCCACTCGGGAAGATCAATTCGTTGACGGAGTGCGAAGCTTCAGCGTTGAGCAATGCATCACGATAAGCGAAGGTCAAACGATAACGCCCACGTGAGACCAGCGAACCGGCGTTTTGAACCGAGTCAATGCCAGCGCCCGGGCCGAGAAAGCTCGCGTTAAAGAAAATGGACTTTACCTCTCCTGAATCTGAATTGGATAAGTACAGAGTATGCGGGGACAATGGATCGGCCACGGGTCCGCCGGTTTGCTCAATAACTAACTTTACCGTTCCGGGCGAGCCGCGCTCGGGCTGGCGAAATGTGACTTCTGTGCCAGAAAAACGAAAGGTGTCAAATGAAACGGGCGAGAACAGGAAGGGCGCTTCGGTCGCACCGTCATAGGTAGCCGTTCGAGGTGCGGAACCCGCCTCGGGATTGCCGTTCACGTCACGATAGAACACTCGAATGACATAGCGAGAGTTGTGAACGAAGGAGTTGCCTCCCTCAACCCGCGTCACCGGTGGCCCGCTCAGGTTGAGTGCCTGCGCATTCAAGAATACTCCACGAATTCCCGCTGAATTCAGGTTGTCCAAGTAGATGGCATGGGGAGAACCGGGGGCAGGAGGGATTGCCGTGAAGAGCAGGTAGACGCTGCCGGGTAGGGGCTGCTCGGGCAATTCAAACTCCACCCAGAAGGAACTATTGTCCACTCCGCCCGGTACTGGTGCTATCAGGAGTGGAGGAACGGTCGTCAAGTCTTCCGGCCAGATATATCCGAAGTTTGTCGCGGCTGCGATTGGATTGCCCACACGATCCCGGTAAGAAAGTGTGACGTTGTAGAGAGTCTGAGAGACTAACGCGTCGAACGACCCATTGTTATTCTCCAGCACGAAGGGTCCGCCTGTCCCGATGTTTGTTCCGTCCAAGACAAAGTAATGCTCTTGTGCGGAGTATAGACTTGCGACAAGCGTGATGATATGCGGGCTGAGTGGATCCGGCACGAGTGACGCGCTGTCAGCGTCGAAGCGCAATTGGACGATACTTGCCTGCTCCGGCAGACGATATATGACGCGAACTTCCGGCGAAGGCGACTCGGAACCCAGACGCGGTTCAATCAGCGTCGGCGATTCCGTCTGTAAATCTGCAAACAGATTCTGGACTCGCGCTGTATCCGAGCGCGCGCCATTGTCTCGTCGGTCATAGTACATGCGAAGTTCGAGGCGCGAGCGGTGGTTCAGGGAGTTTGTTCCGGCCAAGGAATCCACACCCGGCGTCGCCAGCAGATTCAAACCGTTAACAAGCAGCTGCTTTCCCAAGCCAGCCGCAGTATCGGTGAGAAAAAGCCTGTGCAGCACGAGTCCCCCTGATTCAGGCGTCTCGCGAATCTCAAGTTGAAGTGTGCGACGGCGTGCATCAAGCGGCTGGTCATATAACACCAGCATGCTGCGGCTCACTGTGTCGTTCTCAACAGGCTGGTGGATTGTGGGCCGTGAGACACTCACCGGTTGCACGCGCAGGTATGTCATGTGCTGCGCATCGGGAGTTACCGCCAACCCATTATACTCTTCAACGTCGATGTGGCTGGCCAGCGCTTGCGTATAGTGAATGTTCTCTTCATCATCGATGCCGATGACTCCCAGTGCGAACTGCAGCGATCGTATTTGCAATCCAATGACTTCAGGCAATTTGACACGGAAGCTGACGCGTTGCGGTTCGACGCCGGAATTGACTATGAAGCTTGTAGAATCAACAAGCAGGTCGCCTGCCGCCGATGGTGTGCCTGTGGGAACGTTTTGCGGGTAATAGTATACCCTTACTTCAAATCGGCTCCCCCCCTCGATGCCCACACCATTGATAGTCCAACCCACAGGCACCTCGACCCCAAGCACTATGTGGACATACTCCCCCTGCTCTACGATGGAGTCAAGTGCAGTAGGCTGACCGGACAAGCCGAAGCTCCGGATGTCGAATTGAGCCTGCGCCACTTGAGTACCGATAAGCAAGAATAGCCCGGCAATAATTGCGGCGAAGTTGATTTTTATGTGCTTAGAGATCATCTTTTGTAGTGGTAGCAACCCTCGTGCCGGACAAGTCAGATTCGAACCTAAGTATCATCGAGGTAACCGCCCAGCCAAGTCCCTCAGGTTTTAACGTGCGTCAACGTGGAAAGTTGCCTACGCAGACTCGCGTATCATCTCACCCAGAAGTCCAAGATGCTGGCGCGTCTGTACCGGGTCACAACCGATGCTGACGCGAATGGCTCCGGGGAATTCAAAAAGTGAACAGGGGAACGCAGTCACGCCCTTTTCTACAGCCAATTTCGCAATAAACGCGAGGTCGTCGGCCTTGCCCGGAAGTTTCAAACAGGCATTCACTCCACCGCTCGGCGGAATCAGCGCAAGCGAAGGAACGCTTCTCAAGAAGCTCGTCAACAATGACATTTGCCCGCAAGATGTTTGCCTGCGTTGGCGAAACCAACTGAGTGCCGTGTCGCTCCGCAGAATCTGGTCCGCCAAGTCTTCTGTGATAAAGGGCTGCATAACCCCCATCAAGTTGTTCAACTGAAAGGCCCGGCTGATCACTTCCGCCGGGCCAACAGCCCAGCCAACTCGCAACGGATCCAGCCCCCACGCCTTGTCAAGACTGTTTATCGAAATTGCACCGTATGTGAAGCCATGTGTACGGAATTCCTCACGAGTGAAGGACAAGTAGACTTCATCGATTACAAGTTGGGCACCGACATTCCTGCAGGCTGCCGCCAAGTCTTGCACCAACTGTGAATCCATTTCACGCTGCGTCGGATTATGCAAGTTCGTTAGCCAGACAAGCTTGACGTCCTTTGAAAGCAAACGGCGAAGCTCGGAAACGTCTGGGAGAAAGCTCGTCTCTGCACGGCGAGGAAGGCGAATAACCTTGTCCGCAAGCATTTCGATCCCGCGCAGCACAGGTTCATAGACCGGAGTCTCAACGATCGCAGTGCCGCCGAATTCAAGAAGTGCGCCTGCTATCAAGTAATTAGCTTGAGAAGCACCCTGCGCAATCAGCACTTCTTCTGACGAGGCGTCGTATAGCTGTGCCAATCGCGAGCGTAAACCCGGATGGCCGTAGGGTCCGCCGTCACCGGTGATGCGAGGCACAAACGGTCCGCCCGGAATTTCGCCAAGCGAACCAACCAGCGGAACGGCGCTCCTGGCTAATGAAGGTCCTGAACCCGAATGAGCCCCTTTTGCCCACTCCATCAAACGCGAACTGTTCCACAAATGTGTCATCGTCGAAGTCGGCTCCAGATTGCGCTATTTCAAATGAATAAGTGGTATGGAGACGAGGTCATCGTGTAAGACCAATGACAAGTAGTAGCGTCCGGTCGCAAGCCGTGAAGCATCAATCAATTTACTTGACTGATTAGGTGAAACGCGCCAACTTCCAACAAGCCGCCCGGTAATGTTGAACAGCATAAGTTCACCGTCTATGGCCCTTGCACCTTGCCATTCGATTCGCGTGGAAGAATTGAACGGATTGGGGTACGCACGAAGCGCAGCAGAAGATGGCATCAGAACTTCCGGTGAATCCGAAGAACTGTCCCGCACATACATCGCTCGGATGAACAAGTTACATCCCCGCCAACTCTCGGCAAGGAATCTGAAGCGACCGTCTCGCCATTCGCTCGCGAAACTCGTCTCCGGACTGCCGCGATCTGCGAGAATTGCCAGTGAATCGCCGGGCGACGGACTTTGGAGAGAGTATCCCAGATGAAACTCCTGTCCGGCATTGAATCTCAAGTCTTCAGAGGTCAAATCCACCTGAAACCAGGGAACAATAGAGTTTTCCCAGTTTGAGTCAAGGTGGAAGTAGCCTTCCACAGGACCAGTCGCGTGGAGGACGGCCAGTTCCGCCAGTGTGTCCGGCAACCCTTCATCGGTCGTCCCCCAAACATGAGTTGTGGGTCGAGGGGATCCTGTCGTGAACTGACCCTCTCTGCCGCCAAAGCAGAACAGCGCACCTACCAAATGGCCGCTCTCTGGGACTGCAAAACGCTGATTTCGCAGATCGTTTCCGAATGCGTCCGGATATCGAAAGACATAAAACGGTTCTGACCGATCCCTGGAAAGGGTGTCGGGAGTCTGAGCATGGGCAAAAGAAACCAGCATCAAAAGCAGGAAAAACGGGAGCATAGCGTTGCAAGGTAATGGGAAAGCGGGAGATAATCAAGGGCTTAGAGGCAGTAAAGTCCTGCGGCAGAGAAGCTTGAGGGTTGACAATTCTCGTAAATTGCCCTATCTTTCAAAGCAAAAATTATACCCCAACTCTATACGGTCTTGAATCAACGCTTGAAAAACAACGTTCTGGCTTTCCGGCCTGAACTTCCTACGGAGCTGCACGACAAAATCGCGCGAATCAAACTCCTTCTGGTCGATGTGGACGGTGTGCTAACAGACGGGACGATTTCTTTTGGGGACGACTTGCTGGAGGCAAAAGGTTTCTCCACCAAGGATGGCCTCATTCTTGGCAGGATTCGGAAGTTCGGGTTGCTTACCGGTGCAATTTCGGGCCGGAATTCCACGGCTACGGAAGCTCGTCTTTCGGCTCTTAGGTTTGACGAAATCCGGTTGGGGTTTCTGGCAAAGTGGCCGGTAGCGCACGAGATCATCGTGAAACACGGTCTCAAACCAGAACAAATGGCGTTTATTGGTGACGATCTGGTGGATTGGCCTGTGATGGCTCGCTGTGGCCTTTCGGTCGCTCCTTGTGACGCCCATCCTGCCATCATCAACGGTGTGGACTTAGTGCTTAACAGTTGCGGGGGACAGGGTTGCGTCCGCGAGTTCCTGGATTTATGGCTATGGTCCACCGGCCAGTGGGAAGTATTTGTGAACAGTTTCGACGAAGGTAGCGATGAGTGATCATTCAAGAATAGCTGACGCCTTGAATGCCGCCCGCAGGCTGCTGGACATCGAGGCTCGCTCTGTCCTGGAACTCAAACCGAGGGTTAATGGCGAATTTCAGCGCGCAGTTGAGTTGCTCTTGGGGATAAGAGGAAGAGTTGTCGTGACCGGAGTCGGCAAGAGTGGGCATATCGGCAGGAAGATCTCCTCTACCCTCGCGTCCACTGGCACTCCATCTGCCTATCTTCACCCGGTGGAAGCCGCACATGGAGATCTCGGCATGGTCACTCGCGAAGACGCAGCAATCATCATCTCCAAAAGTGGCGACACAGAGGAGCTGTGGGCAGTGCTCCCTTATCTCAAGTTAATCGGAATACCCGTGATCGGTCTCCTCGGTCACACGCGCGGAGCTTTGGCAGACAAGTGCGATGTCGTGCTCGATACGGGGGTTGCCGAAGAAGGCTGTCCGATGAATCTTGCGCCTACGGCCTCGACAACAGCTTCTTTAGCCATGGGTGATGCGCTCGCTGTGGCACTTCTGACTGCAAAGGGTTTCACTGCCGAAGACTTCGCTTTTCTGCATCCGGGCGGGACACTCGGTCGACGGTTACTACTAAGGGTTGAAGATGTCATGCATTCCGGGGAGAATGTCCCAACAGTTCGCGTGGATGACGATTTGAAGACCGCTGTGCTCTGCATGTCAAAACGCAGATTGGGTGCCGTATGTGTAGTAGATGAAGGAGGTCATCTGGCAGGGATTTTTACCGATGGAGATTTGCGGCGCGCATGGCAACAGGATATTGATCTGACAAGGATTCGCATCGGCGAGATTGCGACTCGCAATCCGAAGACTATCTTGCAGGATGAGCTGGTAACAAGAGCCGTCAATCAAATGGAGCGGCACAGCATAATGGTGCTGCCGGTCGTAGACCGCGACGGAGCCCTTGCGGGTATCGTACACATGCACGATCTGCTCAAGTCAGGAATCGGCCGACCGTGAAGCAAGTATTGCTAGTAGCATCGCTGGCGGCCATCATAGGGTGCAGCACTACGCAGCCGCCTCCCGAGACTGCCGCTGAAGAAGAGTTTCCGGAGCAAGAGCTGTTTGGCGCCAAGATTTCATTCTACACGGATGACCGATTGGCAACCTTGATCGAGGCGGGGCACGTGCTCCAATATGATAAGCAGAATCTTATCATTTTGGACAGCGGTGTCGTCGCGGATTTCTTTGACGAACTGGGCAGACAAAGGACACGCATCTGGGCTGACTCGGGAACAGCGACAGAAACTACCCGGAACCTGAACGCCTTCGGGAATGTGGTTGCACGCTCGGACAGCGGGGAACAGCTCGAAACAGACTGGCTGCGTTATGACCATGCTCAAGGGATGATCTACGCAGACGGGCGCGTGAAGATATCGACACCTACGGACACAATCTATGGGACGGGATTTCGTGCAGATAAGAATCTGCGCAATTGGACAGTAGACCGTCCAACCGGCCGCACATTGCGCGATCGACCGGCTCGTACTGCGACTGAATCCTCAGTCCAAGACACGCTGCTCCCGTGAATCGCTGCTTTGTTATCGCATGTCTGTTCGTTGTTGTGACCTCTGCGCAAGGTCAGCGCGAAGCAGTTGAGCTTCGGCGGGCGGACGAGTTGCGCTACGGAGAGATCAATGGGGCAAAGTATCAAGTGCTGACGGGAAATGTCGAAATCGGGAAAGATAGTTTGAGCATCACTTGTGAGAAGGCTATCTACTTTCCAGACTCAGGTAAGCTCGATTTTCGAGAAAACGTCATCGTGAATGATGGACATCGCAAGATGTTCGCTTCAGAAGTTACATACTTTGATTGGCTTGAAGAGGTTCATGCCAAGGGCGGAGTGCGCATTTACCAGGATTCTATCAGAATTCACTGTGACCGCGCAGTCTATCGCGAGCGGCTCGGCAACGGGTATCTGTATGATAACGTGCGCGTACGGTACGATTCTCGGGATGTTACACTGACAGGAGGGCTTGGCTACTTTGATCACAAAAGCGAAGCTGCTTGGATGACTCGCAGCCCGATTCTCATACGTCGCGACAGCACGGGCAACGCATTCACTGAGATAGTAGGTGATACAATTACCTATTCGGAGGCAGACGGTCTGGCGACGGCTCGCGGATCCGTTAAGATAGTGCGGGACAGCCTGACAGCCTACGGAGATCTCTTGACTTTTATCACAGACTCTTCATACGCGGTTTTGACAGGTCAACCACTGGCGGTTTCGAGTGCCGATAGTATTCATGGCGACAGTATGCAGCTCTTTTTCGATGGTGAAACGCTCGAACGAGTCGAAGTCCACGGACATGCTATCGCTTCGAGCCCCTCAGACAGCTTGTCAAGTTCGCCAAGACAGGTATTGACAGGGCAAAACATGACTCTGTGGATCGAGGAAGGACTGCTTTCGCGTGCCTTGATTGAAGGTACCGCGACTGCAAACTATTATGTTCGGGACGAGCAGGGCGATCAAGGACTGAATGTAACCTCAGGTGACCGCCTCGCAATTAGGTTTAGCAACCGGAAGATTTCACACATCCGTGTTGAAGGCGGCACTAAGGGAAAGTATACGCCTGAGTCGCTGGTCAACGCAAAATTCAAGTAACCCCCGGAGCAATTCGTGACCGCAAAGCCTGCCAAGGCGGTTCCCGCCCCACATGTTGTGAAGAAGCCCATGCCGCACTGGCTGCCCGACGTTCTCGGCGTGCTCGTGCTCTATATCGCTGTTGTCGGCCTGTTTCACGAGATTGTCCTTAGTAATAAGGTGTTCTCTGCGGGTGATGACACAGTGGCATCGATGTCCTGGAACACTTTTGCAATCCATGAAGCTGAAAAGGGCAAATATCCGCTCTGGTGTCCGGAAATCTACGGCGGATTCCCCTCTTTTGCAGCGGGCGCATACTCCAATTTTGAACATGTCGAAGCGCCATACGCATTCGCATATCGCTGGGCTAACCCGCGCTATTGGGCGGATATGTTCACGAATTACGTATTGTTGCTGGGGAACTACTCCGGCCCAAATCGAGGTGAAAAGTGGCTCGTCGCCTTGATGCTCTACGCGGGTCTGCTCGTCTTTTATGTTGTGCGAAGGCTCAAGTTCGCGGTGCCTATTGCGGTGCTAAGCGGAATTGTACTCGCATGGAACCCATACTTTATTTCGCTAATCACTGCGTCTCACGGCGGTAAACTCGCTACGCTCATGTACATCCCGATCCTGATGTTTCTGGGTTGGCAGATTTTTGAGAGACGACGACTGCTTGACTTAGCGCTGTTCGCGATGGTCTTCGGGTGGCAGATTCAGCACGGGGGACACACTCAGGTTCTGTTTTACAGCGGGGTCTCGGTGGGAATTCTGTTCATCACTTGGGCGATTCACGAAATCCGCTCGGGAGGCGTTTTGTCTGCCCTAACGGCCGGCGGACAGTTGGCAGTCGCGGTGGTGCTGGCCGTGTGCGTCGGATCTCTTTGGTACATCCCTTTGCTTGAGTACGTCGAATACTCAATACGAGGAGTTGGTCCCGCTATCGGCGCCGCAGGACAGAGCGGTTACACGATGGACGACGCGACGGCGTGGAGCATGGCCCCCTCGGAGTTGATTACATTCGTCTTTCCATCATGGTACGGGCTGAAGTCCCCAACCTACTGGGGGGACATGCTCTTCACATCTTCGAGCTTCTATTTCGGCATTGTGCCGCTGTTGCTGGCGATTCTCGCGTTGTTCGGTAAGAAATCCCGCTTTATCTGGGCTTTGATCAGCCTTTCCGTGTTTTCGATCCTGCTGTCCTTTGGCAAGCACTTTGAGAGCTTCTACTCAATCTTCTTCAACTATGTTCCATTCTTCGACAAGTTCCGGACACCGTCACTGATACTGCTGTTGGTTATGATGTGTGCTGCAATCCTCGCAGCGTTTGGTTTCCGCAAACTCGAAGAGCAGCAAGACAACGAGAAGTTGAAAAAGACGTTCCGCTACGTTCTAATTGGCTGTGCCGTGCTGCTAGTCATCTCGCTTGTGGGTGGCGAAGGTTTGGCAAAAGGTCTGGCAAGTCTAACTAAGGACGGAGAAGCACAACGCTATCAACCGCAGCAGATAACCATGCTGGTGAACGAGCGCGCTTCTATGCTTGCTGGAGATCTCACGTGGCGTCTGTTACTATTGACGTTGGCCACAGCGGCCATTTACTTATTCATGCTCAAGAAACTTGCGAAGTCAGCTCTGATCGGCGGACTGCTGTTGCTGACTGCGATTGACCTTGGTAGTTTTGCGGGAGAGTTTTTTGATCCTCAGCCAAAGACGCAACAGGCCGCTTTATTGCAGACAAACCGCGTCGTGCAACAGCTTCAGCAGGACAAAGAGCTTTTCAGGGTGTTTCCGGCGGGAAGGCTGAATCAGGACAATCGGTGGGCGGCATGGGGAGTTGAATCACTGGGCGGCTATCACGGCGCAAAGATGCGGAGTTGGCAGGACATGGCCGACTATCTGTTCTACAATGGCACGAATCGTTCCTTCCCGCTCAATCTCGAGTTGTTTGCATCGCTGAACTGTAAGTACATTATTGCTGAGGGCCTCTTACCGCCCGAGTTTGGGCTGCAGCTGGCGTATGAGGATGGTGGCGCCAAGATGGCTGCTTACCGCCTGCCCAGCGCAAAGGAACGTGCCTACTTCATTGACTCTGTGCTCGTGATTCCTGACAGGCGGAACGCATTTGAAACGATGCGGCGCCCGGGCTTCCCGTTCTCTCAGATTGCTGTGATCAACGAAGACTTGCCGGGACGTTTGGGCAGCGATCCCGTGTCTGAAGTCAAAATACTTAAGCATGAAGCACACCGCGTGGAAATTGAAACGCGGCGAAACGAACCCGGCTTTCTTGTTCTTGCGGACGCATACTATGAGCCTGAATGGGTAGCCAAAGTGGACGGGAAACAGGAGAAGATCTTCCTGGTGAACGGGTTCACTCGCGGGCTTTACCTGACTGCAGGCCAACACCAGGTCGTCTTCGAATACGCGGGAAATCGCGAAAGACTTGGCGTCAATGTGGCGACAGTCTCTCACTTCGTTGTGCTCCTGCTGGTTGGTGCAGGATTCTGGCTCGCGCGACGCCGTAAAACGGAGATCGTGGATTGAACCATTCTTCAGACTTGATGGACGTCCCTTCGAGCGAAGCGTTAACGACGACCTTGCGAGGCGAACACCTTGTCAAGTTTTACGGACGACGCAAGGTAGTGGACGAGGTCTCTGTACAAGTGAGAACCGGCGAAATTGTTGGCCTTTTGGGCCCAAACGGAGCCGGCAAAACGACGACGTTCTATATGATGACGGGAATGATCAGGCCTCGTTCCGGACATGTGTTCTTGGGAGATGCTGAAGTTACGGATTGGCCGATGTTTCGGCGTGCAAGACTAGGAATGGGTTATCTGTCGCAAGAGCCGTCTGTTTTTCGCAAGCTGACCGTGCGAGAGAATTTAATGGCAATCCTTGAACTCCTGCCAATCACGCGTTCTGAGCGCAGAAGCCGTGCTGAAGAGTTGCTGGCGGAATTTAGACTGGAACACGTGATCAATAACAAGGGCTTTCAGTTGTCTGGAGGTGAGAGGCGGCGGGTGGAGATTGCGAGGTCGCTGGTGACACGCCCGAAGTTCATGCTTTTGGACGAACCCTTCGCCGGGATTGATCCGATTGCCGTAGCCGACATCCAGAGCATCGTTCGGTCGTTGAAAGACCGCGGGATTGGTGTTCTCATCACGGATCACAATGTTCGCGAGACTCTGGCAATAACTGACCGGGCCTATCTGATCTTTAGCGGTCGGCTGTTGATGGAGGGTTCCGCAGAGTTCCTTGCCTCGAACGAAGAGGCGAAGCGAATCTATCTCGGCGATTCTTTCCGCCTCTAGGCATGCTATAACACCTGCTTTGCCGAAGCAAGTCGGGGAGTAACACTGTGATTCTACATGCAATAGTTAGACAGAATTATATTATCCCTCTTAAAGTAATCAAAAACAGTATTTAGATACTAAGACAATCGTTTGTTCAAAATTACATACCTGGTCAAATTGAAGTCTGCGCCCTTGTGGCACAGGGGTTGCATGAAAGGAGAACTGATCTGCCACGGTGAATGGCTGTGCGGGGTTGTCCTCAAAACTCCGATTTGCAGAATCCACTCCTCCCTACCGCTCGGACCAGAAGGGTAATTCGATGGAACTCAGACAAGTCCTCAAACCCGAACTTCAACAATACCTTCAGCCGCAGCAGATACTGCGGAGCGAACTCATTCAGCTCCCTATGCTCGAGCTGGAATTGCGTGTCCGCGCCGAACTACAGGAGAACCCGTTCCTCGAGGAGGTTGCTGAAGACGAAGTGGTTGTCGAACGAAATGTCGCTGAAGTCGAGACGGACAATTCTGCAGCCTCATTGGACGATCGTTCCGAAGCCGATGAGGTCACCGCGCGGACAAGCCGAGAGGAGTCGTCCCGTCAGGACGATGAGGTCGATTGGGACAGCTTCTTGAGCGATGAGGACCCGTCTGTGTACAAGGCCTCACGTTTCACTTCTTCCGGAGGTGAGGAGCTGACTGAACTGCCCCGCCCGTCTGTTCAATCCCTCGCCGAGCACCTTGAGGATCAGCTGCGGCTTCAGCGGCTGACTGAAGAGGAATATCGCGTAGGACAGTATATCATCGGCTCGATTAATCGTGACGGGTTCTTGAGTTATCCTATCGAAGAAATCGCCAGAGAGTTAAACGTGCCCGTGCCGCTGGCGTTGCGAGTGCTGTCCGTGGTTCAAGAGCTCGACCCCCCGGGAATTGGCGCGCGGGACTTGCGGGAGTGCCTGCTGATTCAGTTGCGGCAGAAAGATGACCCCCGGGAGTACCGTGTCGCGATGCGCATGTTAGTTGAAGGATACGACGACTTCATGAACAAGCGTTTCGAAGTCGTGGCACGCAAACTCGGAATTACTCTCGATGAAGTTAAGTCTGCCTACGAAGATATTCGCCGCTTAAATCCCAAACCGGGCGAAGGTTACTTCGATGAAAAGCAAAATTACATTGTCCCGGACCTTGTCGTGCAGCGCGTTGACGATAACGGGAATTTTAATGTCTATTTGAACGACGGCAATACCCCGAACTTTCACGTCAATACCGCCTACAAAGAGATGTTTCTATCGGGAAACACCGATAAGAAGGTCAAGGAGTTCGTCACAAGAAAGCTCGAAAGCGCTCGTTGGTTCATCAACGCAATTCACCAGCGAAGGACGACAATTCTGCGCACGATGCGGGCTATCGTAGAACGGCAGAAAGAGTTCTTTATGAAGGGAAGAGAGTTCCTCAAACCAATGATTCTGCAGGATATCGCGGAAGACATTGGCATGGATATCTCCACTATCTCACGTGTCACGAACGGCAAGTACGTTCAGACCGAGTGGGGAGTCTTCGAACTAAAGTACTTCTTTAGCGAGCGCATGGAAACAAGCGATGGTGAGGAGATTTCAACAAAGGTTATCAAATCGCGCTTGCAGGAGATCATTGAAGCGGAGGACAAGAGTGACCCCCTTTCGGATCAGGCGATTGCCGAATTCCTCGCCGCGGAAGGGTTCCCCATTGCCCGTCGCACAGTGCAGAAATATCGTGAGCAGCTCAGCATTCCGGTGAAACGTCTTCGTCGGGAGATTTAGCTGGAAGCGTAGCATTTCTGATTTCAGTTTTGTATCTTGGGGCCGGTTGCCGATGGATTTGGCAGCCGGCTTCCTTTTTTCACATCAATCATCCCCGAAATTACATGTCCTTAGAAAACCCAGAAGTTCTGGAGACCCGCTCGGCAGAACTACTGCCGGTGTTGCCGCTGCGCGATGTGGTCGTCTTTCCGGCAATGATCTTCCCCCTGCTCATCGGCCGAGCAGCGACTCTCGTAGCTATAGAGAAAGCCATG